>Ga0209391_10001768_pt1 | contig 11269 bp, 10 predicted proteins | sample PPLLak3March2015_FD_187246 | JGI IMG/M metagenome (GOLD analysis project Ga0209391, IMG submission 187246) | Freshwater sediment microbial communities from Prairie Pothole Lake near Jamestown, North Dakota, USA - PPLs Lake P7 Core (1) Depth... | ecosystem: Environmental > Aquatic > Freshwater >... | reverse complement strand
CTTCTGTGCATACGGCTCCATCTCCTCCACCGTTGAGGGCGCTGTGACTACCAGTTCAACCGCGAATTGGCCAGCACTGGGTAATGGCGGAAACAGGTTGGGGAACGCGCTTAAGCCCGGGATCTTTGCCAGCTTGCCGAAGGTAGATTGCAGCATGTCCATCGGCGTCTCGTCGCGCTTACTCGGATCTACGAAATCCTGGCCGCCAAACGCGCCATTGGGACTGAGCACTTGCCACATAAAGGTCGCGCCCGGCAGGTTGTTCATCACGTTCACTACATCGCGCATGTGGTGATGGGTATACGCCAGCGAGGCCTCCGGCGGTGCCTCTGAGATGACAAAGATCGAGCTCTCGTCCTCGATGGGTGCGAGCTCTTGCTGTGACATCAGCAAGAACGGTACAGCCAGTGCTGAAAAGAACAGGCCGAAGCCTAGAATCTGTGGCGTCCAGCCGAGACTGCTGGTCAGCATGCGTTCATAGCGCTGGCGCAGCCAGTCGAATCGGGTGTTGACCCAGGCCGTCATGCGGCCCTCCTGGCCGCGCGGCGGGCTGGCATAGGCGCTCATGATTGGTGACAGGGTCAGTGCGACGACGCCGGAGATCAGAACTGCTACAGCCAGCGTGAATGCGAACTCCTTGATCAGGACACCGGTCAGGCCTGACAGAAACCCGACTGGTAAATACACGGCGGCCAGCGTGATTGTCATGCCGATAATTGGGGTTAACAGTTGCCTGGAGCTGGCCAGCGCCGCCTGGCGCCGGCTCATCCCTTCGCGCATCAAGCGCGCCACGTTTTCGACGACCACGATGGCGTCGTCCACGACCAGACCTACAGACAGCACGATTGCCAGCACCGTCAGCAGGTTGAACGAAAAGCCCATCGCGTATATCGTCGCCATCGCGCCGAGCAGCGAGATGGGTATGGTCACCAGCGGCACCAGTGCAGTGCGCAGCGACCCCATGAACAGCAACACGACGATGCCAACCAGCAGCACGGTTTCAGCCAACGTGATGAAAATTTCCTTCAGCGCGTCTCGCATGTACAGGGTGCCGTCGTACCCCACGGTTATTTCCATGCCATCGGGCAGCGTCGCATTGATCTCATCCAGAACATCGTACAGATGGTTGCCGATTTCCAGCTCATTGGCGCCCGGCAGGCCGTATATGGCGAGAAAAATGGTATCGCGCTGGCTCAACCGCGTGATCTCATCGCCCTCCACTTCGCCCAGTTCCACGCGAGCGACATCGCCGATACGCACGATTGCGCCATTCACATTCTTGACCACCAGGTTCTCGAAATCCTGCTGACTCTGCAGCGTGGCGCTGGTTTGCAGGTCCATGCGCTGCTGGGCATTCTCGGTTCGCCCGATCGGCGCGATAACATTGTTGCTGGCCAGCGCCTGACGCACCTGCTGGGCGCTGACGTTGTAGTAATTCAGCTTTGCAGGGTCAAGCCATATGCGCATGGCGGGCGCCCTGCCGCCTATGAGGGGTACGCGCTGTACGCCGGGAATGGCCGACATCACGGGCACCACATAGCGCGTCATATAGTCGGTGACCTCGGCCACCGAACGACCGGCCAAGTTAACATCCAGATAGAAGATCGCGTTCGACGCATCGGTCCGCTCGACTTCTATGGCTGGATCCTCAGCGCCTGCAGGAAGTTCGAAACGGATCTGGCTTAGGCGCGCAGTGAGTTCCGCCAGGGCCAGGGTGCTGTTCTCATTGAGTTTCAACCATACTTTGACTGTGCTTAAACCGGCGGTTGTGGTCGAATCGACATAGTCGACGCCGGGAATCGTGGCAGCAGCGCGCTCAATCGGGTCGGTCACAAACCCCTGTACCGTCAAGGCTGAAGCGCCCACATACGGCGTTGTGATAATCAGGGAGGCGCTTTCGATTTCCGGGAACTCGAGCACAGGCATTTCCACCGCGGCGCGCAGGCCAAGCAGCACGAGGGCCAGTGAAATGACCACGGCCAGAAGGGGACGCTGAACGAAGATGTCCAAGGCGTTCGGTTTGCCCAGCGGATTTTTCAATGCATCACCTCAGCGTGTGGCCGACACTACTGCTCCTGTTCGGGTGATTGATCGACCACATTAACCAGCAAGCCATCCTGCAGTTTGAATGCGCCGATGGCGGCGACCTGCTCACCGGCTGCGAGCCCCGCAATCACCACGACCTCACTGCCCTCGACACCGCCGACCGTTACCTCCCTGCGCACAGCGCGGTAGGGCGCTGCCGCGCCCGCCTCGGCTTTGGTCAGCAAATACATCGAGGCGCCAAACTGCGTTTTGCGCACGGCACTAGCTGGCACACGGAATACTCCTTCCCGTACCCCGGTGACGACTTCAACGTCGACCACCGAGCCCGCCCTCAACGCCGGCGGCGGATCGGCGAGCAGTGCTCGGTACCCGAGGCTGCGCGAGTCAGCCGCTACGCGGGCATCGGTCGAAATAACCCGCGCCGTTATCGGACCGGCGTTCAGCCCGTTCCCAGATACCTGTACCGTGTCGCCAGGCATGAGACTCAGCTTGTCTTGCGGGAGTTTGAAGTCCACCCAGTAATCGCGCGCTGCACCGGTCAGCTCGCTGACAACCGTGTTCGCCGCCAGGAACTGGCCCACTTCCAGCGTGTGCAGGCTGGTGGCGGCATCGAACGGGGCCTTAAGGATCTTTTTCGCGATGGCCGCAGTCAGTGCCGCGGTAGTGGCCGCCAGGACGTCGCGGTTCGCCATCGCGATGTCATAGTCATTCTTGCTTACCAGATTCTTGCCCAGCAGTTCTGCGCGTCGTTCCAGCTCCAGCTCTGCCAGCTTGAGTTGCGCGCGTGTCGCGCGTAGCTGCGCTTCTTCCTCATCGCTGTTCAGTTGCAACAGCAACTGGCCCTGCTTGACGCTGTCGCCGCCGACAAAGCCGAGGGTACTGATCTTGCCATCGACCTCGGTGCGCAGTTCCAGATTCTGTGTGGCGCGCAGTTCGCCAATGGTGCGGTAAGTTTGCCGCCACTCACCCGGCTGGACGGTGAAAGCGGTGACGGCTTCCGAACGCTCTGGAAAGGATTTGGCGAAGGCAATCGATTCGCTCACCTGCAGATACTTCATTCCGCCAAGCACGGCGGCAACCAGCACGCACACCAGCAGCAGCCACAACCAACGCCCGGCATATCCCGGGGACTTTGTCTGCGATGAGCCGATTGTGTCAGCCATGTTCATTCTCCAGTTCCAACAGGCACCTCTTATACCGCCAGTGCTTTTACAGCGCGGTGGCCAAATGCCGCGACCCCTGGCGAAATCCTTCGATTGAAGGCGCTCTGCAGGTGGGGCTCCGGGCTGGGAAGTATAATCACGAATACGGTTAAAAAAGTAGAAAGGATTGAAAAGGGTAGGCATTTATTTTAAGTAGATGGCTCGAATGATCCAGGCTAACAGGCAGGAGAGCTTTACAGAGCAAAATGCTCTGCTTTTTTGTCTGATAGATGCCTGACTCGATATTCTTGGGGGATCATTAAAGCGTGCCACAGTAGTCCTGGCGTCCGGTAGATGGTTTGACAATCAGGGTTCCTGCACGCATTCTCGAATTTGTTACAGAACCTCATTGGGGGGTGACCTTCCGTGCTACCGCGGTCGTCCCTTTTTTTGAACCTGCATGGCGTAAATAACCTGATGTACCTGTTTACGATTTTACTCGCTTTAATGTTGGCAGCCTGCCAGCCCGCTTCACCTGTCGTGCCTTTGGTTCTGGATGCCGGGCCAGGCAGCGGTGAACCTCATCTCGCGCTTGGCGCTGCAGGTGAGATCGTGCTGAGCTATCTGGAACCAGGCGAAGTCGCAACATCGCTGCGCTTCTCAGTGTTTGAGGGAGACCAGTGGCAAACGGCACGGACGGTTGCCCAGGGCGACAACTGGGTGGTCAATTGGGCAGATTTTCCCTCAGTTGTCCCCTTGTCGAATGGGATCTGGGCCGCGCACTGGCTGGTCGAGACAGAAGGCGGACCTTATGCCTATGATACGGTTGTCAGTCTCTCGACTGATGCGGGACACACCTGGAGCTCGCCTGTCATTCCGCACGATGACGGCACTCTAACCGAGCACGGATTTGTGAGTATATTCCCGGCCGGGGAGGGAGTGGGGGTGGCCTGGCTTGATGGCCGGAAATATGCCGCTGCTCCAGCCAATGTTGAAGCGGGCATTGGCACCCAGCTGCGCACTGCCACTCTTAGTGTCGACCTGTTGCGCACTGCAGATGGCATTATTGACGAGCTGGTCTGTGACTGTTGCCAGACAGATGTGGCAATGGCAACAAGTGGTCCCGTTGTCGTCTATCGCAATCGTACCACCGGAGAAATTCGCGATATTTATTTCGCGCGTCTGATAGACGGCCACTGGGAGCAGGGGCGGGCGATTGCTGATGACGGCTGGAAAGTCACAGGCTGCCCGGTAAACGGCCCCGCCATCTCAGCGGTCGGTCAGAGCGTCGCCGTGGCATGGTTTACCTCCTCGCCGGAGGATCGCGTCCAGATTGCATTTTCCAATAGTAGTGCGGCCGATTTTGGCGCTGCCATGGACGTGGGTGCGCGCAGTCCATTGGGAAGGGTTGATGTGGCATTGCTGGTCAATGGTGATGCGGTGGTAAGTTGGTTGGAATCAGGGACGCCGGGTCGACTGGTGGCCCGGCGTATATCAGCCGATGGCGGGTCTGGCCCAATCATGGAAATCGCCCCTATCTCTATTGAGAGAAATTCCGGATTTCCACAGATGGTAGCCGATGGAAATCGATTGATATTTGCCTGGACGGAAGTAGCCGATGGTACATCCAGGGTGAGGACGCTTTACTATCAAATGTGACAATGCGTTCAACCGGCAAGGTCGTGAGTTTGCTACCCGTAAGTTGTGCCAGTACCATGAGAGCAAGCAACTGCGGTCTTTATAGTTGGAGCATGTGTACGTATAGGCGGCGCCGATGATCCTTTCAGCCGCCGAACGACAGATATAGCTTGCCTTCCACGTCTCTAACTCTTGGCGCCCTTTGCAGAGCCCTACATTTCCCGTCGAGGTTTTCGCCGGTCTCGATATCAAAGCGATAACCATGCCAGGGGCAGCTTATAGTGCCGTCGAGATTGATCATCGAATCACCAAGCGGTCCTAGCAGGTGAGAACAGATTGCACTGTGAGCAATCCAGCCATCATTGAACTTTCTTACGCAGAACCGACCAGAAGCGGTTTCGACAATACAACGCCCCGTCTCTGCGAGCATATCGACATTACCCACCAGAATCTCGATCGTTTCACTCCCGGCCTCGGCCCATCGTTCCCTATCGTCCAGGGCGGCCTGCCGCCCGGACATCAGTGCAACATCCTCATCGTACAAAAGGGCGTATTGTTGCGTCAGTACATCGACATAGATACCCAGTAGATTCTGGGGCACTTCTGTTGAACTGTAGAATCTGACGTCTATCTCTATCTCGAGGTCAGACAGCGAGCTCGCCTGGGTATGTATTTCTACTCCCTGCCCTGGCCCAGACACAATGGACGTGGCCCAATAATTCCGATCACGGTCAAGCAATAGCTCGATGACCTGATCTTCCGCGCCAACGGCCGTTTGGCTGACTTTCGCACGCCAGCCCCACTTGCCTTGGGCAATACACCTGATATCGCCAAAGGTGGATGCATGCACGAAAGGAAGATGCTCCCAGTCGAGCGCATTCTCCATCATACGAATCATCGAGACAGGCAGCTTTCGACGGTAATTACCCAGCAATTGAAGGCCGGTAGTGCGACAATGATCGATTATCATCGACTTATCACGACACAATTCTTCTTCCCTGGCCGTTATGCGAATCATGAAATCCTTCTGTGAGAGTTATTCAGGGGGATGTGCCCATCCGAAGACTGGCATCACACCCAAATACCGAGCGCATAGGTTACACATTTTCGAAGGAGAGTTGCAGAGAATGACGTGCGTCCGCCGATTACAAGTCTGCAGGTGCAGGGTTAATCGCCATCCCTGGTAGGATGGCATATCTTTCTATAACCCTATGATTATTACAACGAATATTGGACCATGAAGGACTTGGGCGACAGCGGCCGACCGTCTTTGACCTGCAGTTTATGAGGAGCAAGGAGAGGGCTGAACCTGGGGGCTCGACCCTTGGGAGACGTATAGCCTATCTCCACTTCGAGAGCTTTTCACAGGAATACTCGGCGTGTGATTCCCGCTTTTGGCTTTAAAATGAGTCAGCTTTGTCGTTGCCCCATCAACCCTTCACGCAGAAGGCAGGCCCAATGCAGCTGAGTGGTATCACCATCTATCCGGTGAAATCCTGTGCCGGTATCAACCTTGACCATGTCACCCTGGACCGTTTCGGCCCGGTAGGCGACCGTCGCTGGCTGGTTGTTGACGAGCGCGGTCGCTTCATCAGCCAGCGCGAACAGGCCCATATGGCTCTGATTCGGGTTGAGCAAGTGCAGGGCGGCATTCGCCTGAATTTGGGGGACAGCAGCATCGACTGTCTGACTCCAGGCACCAATGCGCCGGAATTGAGGGTAAGCATCTGGGGGGACTCCGTGCGCGCCCTGTTGGCAGGCAGCGCTGCCGGAGAGTGGCTGAGCGCGCAATTGGGCCAACCCTGCCGGCTTGTCTATATGCCCGAAACCTGCCAGCGGCTGGTGGACGGTCTCTACGCTCGCGATGGTGAAGCCGTCAGTTTTGCCGATGGCTTTCCTCTTCTGCTGATCTCCCAGGCCTCCCTGGACGACCTCAACAGCCGACTCGACAACCCGGTGCCGATGAATCGCTTTCGCCCCAATCTGGTGGTGAGTGGTTGCGACCGTTTCGCCGAGGACGGCTGGCGCCGTATTCGTATCGGCGAGGTGGAGTTTGATGTCGCCAAGCCCTGCTCTCGCTGCGCGATTCCGTCCATAGACCAGGCCACAGCCCAACGGGATGGGCAGATAAACCGCGTGCTGGCCAGCTACCGGCGGGTCAACGGCCAGGTGATGTTCGGTCAGAATTTGCTGTACCAGAGTGTCGGGAGTCTATCCGTGCGCGACCCAGTGGAGGTGCTGGACTAGTGAATTGACGTGGATCGAAAGCCCGATGATAGCCGTATGATGGCCGCGCGGTAGCTCTCATGCACCAGGCGGGTATGAGGGTAAGCCGAATACCAGCCAAATCAGAACGCGCGCTGAGCCGGGAGTCGGTGTAGTTCCCTGAATAGGTTCGGTAGATTTGGAGGCAGAGCGAAAAGTGTAATAGCTTTTTGCCACGAGCGCAGTCGCGTGGACCCCAAACTCTTGTCGATCGTCCTGGGTCGTTCCCAGGCCGCAGATTACTGGTGAATTGGCGCGATTAAATAGACACTGATACTGTTGCTGTTCTGCTCGCTGGCTCAAGCCGACTTCTTGCGTCGGCTGCTATCCCGGTGATGTTGCAAGTGAGGGGGGTTAGAACGAAATGACTACTAAAAAGCCAGCATCAAAAAGCTTCGAGCAAGTGCGTGCTGAACAGCTTGATTATATCGCCAGGCGAGAGTCCGGCTATCGCGAGCGCGCCCTGAAGATATACCCTTGGATCTGTGGTCGCTGCGCACGCGAGTTTGACCGTAAAAACCTGTCTGAGCTGACTGTCCATCATGTCGATCACAACCACGACAATAATCCCAGCGACGGTAGCAACTGGGAGCTGCTCTGTATTTATTGTCACGATGAGGAACACACCAAGTTCGAGAATCTCGTGCGTTACGGCGGCACGAAAGATACGAAACCCAAACCGGCTACATATAATCCCTTCGCTGACCTCAAGGCAAAAATGGAAGGGAAGGATTGACTAAATACCCGGACCAATATGAGACTCCTCTACACCCACCCATCTCTGGCCGAAGTATTTCAGGCACGCAGTGAACTGGAGCGTCAGGGAATAAAGTGCGCGATGCAGCATTCCCAATCCGGCCACCTTCGAGACTTGCTGGCACTGCGCGAAGGAGAACCCTTAGCTCTGCACGCAGTACTGCCCGGATTTATACCAGCCACCCGGGCAGTCCCTCCCTTCCCTGGGGATGGCCTTCTTACCAGTCTGGCTGGGATACTGCTTGCAGTAGTTCCCTGACGAGTAATAGCCAGTGGGACACTGCTTTCCGGACTTCTCGATGATGTTTTGCCCTTCGGTTGAGGATGACTTAAAGGGCTTGCAGTACTCGCCGCTACGGTAGGTGCCGGTTGGGCAGGAGTCGTCGACGCGGGGAATAGGGGTTTGGGCAGTTGTAAGTGCAGAAGTTACCAGTAAAAACGCGCAGAACGGAATCCGCATGTCAGTACCTCCAGAAAAGATCACGATCAATGGTTAAATTTATCCCGGCGCACAGTCGTCAAGTGTGTCGACTCGTTCTGCCCCGCTGGAACCAGACCAATGTGTTGCTGCACTAGACCAGCAGGATAGAGAACTGTAAGAGCAGGGTCGCTAGTCCTCAGGCATTCATTCCTCCATCGACCGAATAGACCGAACCCGATAGAAAGCTGCTCTCTTCGCTGGCCAGAAAAAGCATCAGGTTGGCAACGTCTGTGGGCACTGCGTAACGGCGCAGCGGAATGCTGGCCTGAACAAGTTCGCGCATCGCATCTGGCGCGGCGGGCATATTGCCTTCCTCCAGCGATCGAATCATGCGCCCCTCTACCGGCGATGGATTGATGGTATTCACACGAATATTGTGCGGACCGCCCTCAGCCGCCACCGAGCGCATCAAACCGATGACCGCGTGTTTACTGGCATTGTAGGCAGCCAGACCTGGGTTGCCGCGCAGTCCGGCAATAGACGAGGTAATTATTATACTACCGCCGCCATTAGCGAGCATGTGCGGGTACACCGCTTTGATCCCCAGAAACGGCCCGGTGACGTTTACCTCAAGCACCTGCCGGAATACATCGGTATCGTAGTCGGCCACCGGTGCTACCTGACCTTCGATCCCGGCATTGGCGAGCAGTACATCAATGCGACCAAACGTGTCGAATGCAGCCTTCACATAAGCTGCCGTGTCGGCTTCACTGGTCACGTCAGCAACGCAGTAGGCAATAGCCGGGGAGCCAAGGCTGCTGCAGAAAACCGCGAGCTTGTCGCCGTCCCGATCGACCAGCAGCACCTTGGCTCCGCCATCCAGCAGCTTTGTAGCCACCACCCGTGCAATGTCGCCCGCGCCGCCAGTGAGAATGACAACCTTATCTTTTACACCCGACATAACCGCTCTCTCCATTGAAACTCCCTGGCAAGCATAGCAGTATTAACAGGGGTTATCAGCGATTGAGGGCAGGCTGCTGGCAGCGATTCTGAATCGCACAATGGCTTGCCGGTGAGTCGAGGCGCTCCGAGAAGGGTCGTTCAGGCACTCCCGGGCAGGAACGCTTTTTTCAGGAAACTGATTCGCTCGCACATTGATCCCATGGATATCTGGCTTTTCGCGATGCCGTCATAACCATGGACTGTCTGGCGCGTTGCGTTCACGATCACCTCAACTCCGCTCTGTTGCAGAGTGCTGGCATGGTTCATCCCTTCATCTCTAAGCGGGTCGAACTCAGCCGTCTCAACATAGCTCAGTGGCAAGTTATGTAGTTGGCCGTGCCCTGGCGCAGCATACGCGGGCGCCTCATTGTTTGGGTAGCGGCTTAGATACACCTCCCACATGTACCGGTTGGAGACAGCATTCCACAGCGGTACATCGACAAAGTCAGTGGCGGATGGAGTTGAGCAGCTGTTGTCCAACACCGGGTAAATGAGAAATTGCGCACAGACACTAATGAGTTGCTGGTCCCTGGCCTTTTGTGCAACGCCCGCCGCCAGTGCCCCGCCGGCGCTATCGCCACCCACCGCTATACGATTGGGATCAATACCCAGGCTAGTGGCCTGTCGTACGACCCACTCCAGCGCAGCATAGCAATCGTCGAAGCCGCCGGGAAAGGGGTATCGAGGCATCAGGCGATAATCGACGAAGACCACGATGCAGCTGGCTTCATTGGCATAGCGCGCACAATTATGCAGGTGTAAGGGTGCATAGGTGATGGCAAAGCCACCCCCATGGTAATAAATGAGGGCAGGAGAAGGTTTTGCGAGGCCATGCGGTGTCATGGTTGCTACCTTGAGACGACTTCCGTCGGCTCTTGTAATGCCATGATTCTCGACCACGAGTTTGAGAGAGCGCCATGTAAAGAAGCACATAACTCTCGTCACCACGTTGATGATCCAAAGTAGCAGCGTGTTGAACCTGAAGGTCATCACCGGCAATCTGGCGAAGTCGGGGTGGATATCGTATTTTTCTGCCATGACAGGAAACCGTCCACATCGTTTGGAATGAGATCGTAACAAACACGCGGCATTACTCCAAATGGCATCGGCAGATCAACTTAGCTTTTGGTCTTGACCTGGACAAGGATATCGTCCGGCGTGTACTAGCTGTCCACTACAAACCAGAACCCACTGACGGAGGACACTCCTGGTTGACTACTCTAGGTCACGCAAAGGATAGCCTGTGGAGTGTAGATCTATTTCGGGCCGAGTCCATCACGCTGACGACGCACTGGATCATGCTGGTCATGGATCAGTACACCCGAAGGATTATTGGATTCGCAGTCGATGCTTGAAATGTCGATGGTCCAACGCTCTGCCGTATGTTCAACGATGCCACTTCTGGTCAGGATTGGCCACAGCGTATTAGCACCGACAACGATCCGCTTTTTCAATACCATCGATGGAAAGCCAACATCAGAGTTCTGGAAATCGAGGAGGTGAAGTCACTGCCATATGTACCGATGTCTCATCCGTTTGTGGAAAGGCTGATCGGCGGTGTACGGCGAGAGCTACTGGATCAGACCTTCTTCTGGACCGCGGCTGACCTGGCGAACAAGCTGCGTACCTACCAGGCTTACTACAATGAACATCGATGCCACTCAGGTCGGGACGGCGCCACACCAGAAGATTTCAAACCTGGAAATATCATTGATCTCCGTAACTACCGCTGGGAAAAGCACTGTCGCTGGCTATTTCAGCTTCCGGTAGCGGCCTGAAGTGGGAATTCGCCAGGGACAGGATCTCCGGGTTGGCTGCTCGGCTAGTTCTGGCTTTGCTGACGTAGGGATCAGGGTATCATCGATATTGCCGACCCGCCGCCAGCTTTCATGTTTCAGACCAGTTGCATAGCCATGTAAACCAGGCAGGCCACCGATGCGCCCCAGACAAGTGAGCGCACATAAATCACGCCGAACATGTAGCAGGGTATATAGATTAC
>Ga0209391_10001766_pt1 | contig 11276 bp, 7 predicted proteins | sample PPLLak3March2015_FD_187246 | JGI IMG/M metagenome (GOLD analysis project Ga0209391, IMG submission 187246) | Freshwater sediment microbial communities from Prairie Pothole Lake near Jamestown, North Dakota, USA - PPLs Lake P7 Core (1) Depth... | ecosystem: Environmental > Aquatic > Freshwater >... | reverse complement strand
CCCGGGGCGGTCAGACCGTTTTTTGGTGCGTATCCCGGTCTGACCGTTTTGGTGGAATCCCGGTCTGACCGCCCCGGGTCTGACCGTTTATGGTGTATCCCGGTCTGACCGCCCCGGGTCTGACCGTTTATGGTGTATCCCGGTCTGACCGCCCCGGGTCTGACCGCCGGCTGTTTGTTATCTCGACTTCAACCACAACTGCGGATCAATAAACGTGGCCTCGTTATTCACTACAAACAAAATCTCACCATCCCCATCATCATTAACGCCCGCCTTACCAATCACCTGGCCCATTTTAACCTCCTTACCCTTTGAAACAGTAACCCCGGTAAGGTTATAATAGGTTGTAAAGTATTTTCCATGTTTTATCGTCACTGTCTGGCTGCCTGCAACATCATAGATTGAAGAAACAATTCCCTCAAACACCGCCTTCACTGCAATTCCTTCCTGGGTGGCTATCGTAAGTCCGATATTATCTTCAACAAGGGTTGTCCCTTCAATCTTTTTCTTACCAAAACCTGAAGTTACGTTGGCCTTATCCACCGGCCATGGCAGGTTACGACGGTTATTCTCAAATCCCATAGAAACGCGGGTAACTTCGGGTGTGCTTTCCAGTGGTGTTGCTTTCCTCGCAGCAGTAGTACTCTTTGGCGCGGTTGCCTCCGTGGTGCTGGTTTTAGGTTTTGCCGCATTAGCTTCTGCCAGTTTTTTGGCTTCCTCGGCAGCTCTTTTTCGGGCCGCTTCAATCTCACGGCGAACAATAGACGCAATCGCATTTTGCAGGTTCCTCTCCAGCCGCTTCTTGGCGGCCATTTCCTTTTCCAGTTCCTTTTCCCTTGATTTTAATTTGCTCACAAAGCCACTCTTTTCCTTCTTTTCAACCTCCAGAATTTTCATCTGTTTGCTTTGTTCTACAAGCACCTGGCTTTTCTCTTTTTTGTTTTCCGACAGTGTGGCTATCTTTTTTTCAAGGGTTACTTTTGTTTTGTTGATATTAGCAACCTGGTCGTCCCGATAGGTTCGGTAACTCTTCAGATAAGAAATTCTTTTTACCGCATCATTAAAACTGGTGGAAGTGAAAATAAAATTGAGCATATCGTAATTACTCCGGTTCTTATATGCATACTCAATGGTGCGACCGTAATGTTCTTTCAGGGTATCGATCTGCTTCTGCAGGCGGTATATCTCGCGGTTATTATTATATATGTTATTATCAATAAGTTTTACCTGCGAATTGATATTATCGATCACCGCATTTCTTTTCTGCAATTTGCTCTGGATAAGGTTTAGCTGACCAAGGCCGGCTTTTTTGTCTTTACTGATGGTGCTCTGCGCTTTTTGTAATTCTTCAATTTCCTGTTGTATCTCTTTTCTCTTTTTCTCCAGTTCTTCCCGCGTTTGACCTTGTAAAGACACCTGCATCGCAGAGAGCACAAACAGGAAAACAGTTATTAATCTTAGGATATGCATGCCGGAATCTTTATATTTTAAAAGGTATCACGCGTTTCATCAAACGCAAAAACACCGGAATATTACTTCCGGCTTTGTTAAAATTACTTCAATTTGTAGTTACGCGGAATGGTGAATGGATAGTTTTGTTCTTTTTCAAATTCTACCTGCTTGAATTCCATATCCACATCCACTCTTGTTTTTTCCGCTACGGTAATTCGCCTTATCGTGGCAAACTGCCATTTGCCATTGGCCTCATATTTATCATATGCCAGGTTTGCTGATCTGTTCCTGGTTAAATCCACATCGTCCAGTTTACTGAACATCAGGTTAAATTGATTCTTTTCAAAAGTCATCAGGTGTTTAAATAAAGATCCCAGCATCGACATGCTTACAAGACTGCCATCATCCTTATACATCTTTACTTCACCAGTTACATACACCGGGTTTCCAATGATCAGGTCCTGCAATGTGCTAAAGTCGAAGGGCAGCTGGGTGATCTCCTTAATATAGGCTACCGATTTATATTGAATGGTCTTGTTAAGCTTATCCTGAATTTTTATACTATCCGGCGTGATCAATACCCTGAATGCTTCAATTCCCAAAGCGGCAATAACAGAAACCCAAATGATACTGTCTTTTTTAATGCGAATAAATGCATTGAAATCATAGCTGCGATCTTTACTGTCTTTATAATCCATCTTCACTTTCGCGGAAAAAGTATTGAAATCAATATGATTTTTTTCGATCCTTACAAAAGCATCACTGATGAGTTTGACTGAATCGGTTCCTGCCGGATTTTGTACCACAACAATAGAATCTTCCTTGATGGTCATTGTCGAAGATATCTTTTTGGTTGTACGACATCCGGCCGCCAGGGACAAAACAATGAACAGGAATAAAAATATTCTCATGATTTTAATTTATGGCATTTACTGTTTTCCCGTGTGGCCAAAGCCACCTTCATTTCTCTCCGTTTCACTGATCTCCGGCACGGGTAACCAGTTTACCTTTTCTACCTTCTGAAACACCAATTGTGCGATGCGGTCGCCATGGTGTACATGTTGAACTTCTGCCGACAAATTGATCAGGATGACTTTTAATTCACCCCTGTAATCTGCATCAATAGTGCCCGGTGTATTTAAACAGGTGATGCCCTGTTTGATGGCCAGGCCGCTTCTTGGCCTCACCTGGGCTTCAAATCCGGAAGGTATCTCCAGGAATAAACCCGTTGGTACCAGGCACCTTGCCAATGGCGCCAATTCAATATCAGCATTAAGGGAAGCCCGTATATCCATTCCGGAAGCCCCATCCGTTGCATAGACGGGCAAAGGGTTAACGGATTGATTGATAATACGGACTGTTAATTCAGACATCCTGCAAAATTAACGGAGTTGAAGTAAATACTGCGTTAATGGAAGTAAAAAGTTGGCTTGTACGCAAAGAGACAAAAGCAGCCATGTTGTGTTAGGCATATTTGCCATGTTGTGTTAGGCATATTTGCCTAACACTCATATTAAGTCGCGTTCCGCGACAACTGCCAAACCAGCCACAGGCTGGTTAAATACAGGTTCGAGGCGAGGACGCCTCGAACAACGCGAGGACGCCTCGAACAACTCTACAACGCTAACATCGCAACTTTTACTCACGGGAAAGCAAGACCGAAGCATATGCCACCAATCCCTCACCACGCCCCACAAAGCCCATTTTTTCTGTGGTAGTTGCCTTAACGGAAACGGCATCGATATCCAGTTTTAGGATATCGCTGATCACTTGTTGCATCTGCGGTACATAAGGTTTTATTTTAGGTTCTTCGAGACAAAGCGTGCTGTCTGTATTAACCACCTTATATCCTTTTGCAACTATCAATTCAAGACTTCTTTGCAGGAGTATCTTACTATCGATATTTTTGAATTCCGCACTGGTGTCCGGAAAGTGAACGCCAATATCACCCAATGCAGCCGCACCCAGCATGGCATCACAAATGGCATGCAGCAAAACATCGGCATCACTATGCCCTTTTGCACCGAGATGATAAGGAACTTTCACTCCCCCTATCCAAAGATCACGCCCTTCAACCAATTGATGAAAGTCAACACCAAAGCCAATTCTAAATGACATACGGAGATTTTGTAAAATTGAAAATAAAACAAAAAAGCCACTCTTCACCCTTAAGGTGAAAAGTGGCTGAATATTTTACGCTTCTCTAAATCTTATTATCCAATATCTAATTACCTCACTCCTCCGAATTGCCATCAAAATCAAATATCAAACTAAACCGGATAGTATTAGATAATGGATTCCTGTTTACACCGGAACCAGAAGGGATCAGGTATGAAAAGTTCAAACCAAAAATATTATACTTGATACCAGCACCCATGGTGAAGTATTGGCGGTTACCCTTATTTTCATTTTCATGGAAATAACCTAAACGGAAAGCGAACTGGTTATTGTACCAATATTCACCACCCATAGCAAAATAGAACTCCTGAAGTTCTTCACTGAATCCACCGGGGGCATCAGCAAATGAAGTGAACCAGCTCGGAACAACACCCTGGCTGCGATATTTAACGAGGCCGGCAGAATCACCCAGTTCCGGTGGCGTTGGAACCATCAACTTCATAACATCCAAACCGAAAGAAACTTTATGTACCTCTTGAAATGTTTTGGTATAGACTGCACCTAATCCCATATTGGCGGGAATAAAATCCTTTTGGGAAGGATCATCGGTATAACCAATTTTAGTTCCTAAGTTAGTAAAGGCCGCACCAAAATTCCATCCGGATCCGCTTTCATTGATGGTTGTATAGAAAAGGGTTATATCGCCTGCAACAGACTGTCCCGCTTTATAAGAAACTCCATTTACAGCCGCACCGCCCGCAAGGTTTGAATTGATATACCTTATAGCCACACCCAAACTCAATTGATCAGAAAGCTTACGGGAATAACCGCCGTCAATGGCAAACTCCCGTGGCCGGAAAGAATTAAGATCGTTACCCAGGTTATCCGTGAACTGGATATTACCCAAACTAAAATATCTAAGTGAACCGGATATCGCCTGTACATCATCAAGCTTATAATAGCCTGCAAGGGTGGTCATATACACGTCATTCAAACCAAGGTCTTTCAACCAGGGAGTATAAGTAAGGCCAATACCGCTTTTACTTTCTGCAAAAGCGTATTTGGATAAGTTATAGAACTGGGCATTTGCATCCGGAGAAGTGGCTACACCAAGATCTCCCATACCACCCGCACGGGCATCTGGTGAAATACGCAGAAATGGTACCGCAGAAGTAACCACATTAATAGGGTCTGTTTGTGCCTGGGTTCCGATGGCAGAAATAATACACACTACTCCCAATGAGAGTTTCGACATAAATCTTTTCATGAAAAGGTGTTTGGCTATTTTGTATAAAATATTGGGTAGAAGTCTATGCCATCTATTCGTTTTGGGAAGCTAAAATACAATTTTTAATCTAACTGCTATAAAATCAACAACTTTTCTAACTTTTCCTGCACTTTTCCATCTCCTCCGCGAACCCTGAGCCGGTAAATATATACCCCCCTGCCCAGCTTTCCACCATAATCATCTCTTCCATCCCATTCTACATCACTTGAACGATTTCCATCGTTTTTTATTGTTTTTACTATGGTTTTCACCAGTTTACCAGTTATTGTCATTACCTGCACGGTTACCTGAAGTTCCTCCCCCGGCCGGTTATGTTCAAACCAAAATTGCGTGCGGGTGGTAAACGGATTAGGATAATTTAATACATGTTTTATAGTAAAGGCTTCTTGCTTCACCACCTGGCATTCCAACAGGTATTCAGATGAGTTATTAAAAACATCCCATGCCTTTATGGAAATACGGTGAAAACCTTCTTCCAGCTTAGGCAGTTGAAACCGCACTTTGCCCGATTGATAACTATCCTGATCTGTCTCGTAAAAATCATTCAGGATAATGGTCTCGCGGGTATTGTCATCCACCACAGCGGTCAGGTTATGACCAATTCCCGTGCCAACTGTATTGATCCCGGACGAATCGGTTAATTTAATGATCAATACAGGGGTCTCATTGGTAAGCCCGCCATTCACAAATTTTTCATCATTCAAAAATGCTTTCATTGCCGGGCCATCTCCATCATCTTTCACCTCATTACCTAATCCACCAATCAATATGTCTGTATTCAATCCATTGGCTTCTTTATTTCCATCATCCCCATAATAACTGATACGACCCTTGCCTGGCTGGTAATTAATATCTTTCGGTACAATGAAAGTGTAGCTGAACTTCCCATTAACCACTTTTATTTTACCATTATATAATTGGTTCTGCTGTACCTGGAAATTGATAATACTGCTGCCGGGGTCATTAGCCAGGGTTGAAACCGTTTGCACTTTATCATATATGGAAGGATAAACTGAACCGTTAAAATTATTGAGTAAAATACCATTCAGATCAGTAACCTCGGCACTGATGGTATACCTGTTAAGGGCTTTGATGGTATCGCTGAAGCTGGCTACAGGCTTACCATTTATGGAAACAGTACGAACGCTGGCTGATGGAAATCCAAGTGTTAGTGCCGGATCGCCAAGCAAAGTGAATTTCCGGTTATTGATCACATCCCCCGAATTCTGATACGTGAAATTTTTAGTTTGCTTAACCGCATCACCTAATGAAAGATAACCACCATTTGCCTGCCGCTGCATGGCAAATCGGAGGTAATTATTATTGATCACCCTGTTGCTGAAAGCAAATACCAGCCTGGTTGTGGTCATGAGTGCAATGCCACCGGAAGCCTGGCCGAGCAATATCTTTTCTCCTATCGACTTTACCAGCGGGTTATCATAAGGTGCAAAATCACAGGTGGCGGTAATAAAAAGCGGGAGCTTATTTTCGTTTCGCCAGCTGCTGACCATTTCTTCATCCAGGATAGCCTCCTGTGCCAGCCTTTTATTGCCACCATGCCCGCTGTAATTCCAGATAAGCGTACCGGTAAAAATGCGGGAATTGATGGATTCATTTACCTGCGGATAACGACTTCCTCCTGTTCCGCTCTCCTGCCGGAATGCATCGAGGTATGTCTTCTGCAAGTTCCATGAAGGTGCAATCGTGGATAATAATCCGGTATGCAATTCGGCATCATTCAAATGAATATTTTGATCTTCATCATCGGCAACAAAACTCAGTTGATTTCTCCAGGGCCCTAATGAAGAAGGATTATGATATCTGATGATTTTATCAGTGATGATTTTGGCCTCCGCTGCTGTTTCTGCGGGTATACGCCCGATGCCGATATCGAGATAACTTTGCGGGATCAATCTGTTTATATCATCCCCATCATCCAGAAAACCAAAATAATCATCTGATGTAAAAGTTGTTAAAGGATCCAGGGAAAAAGGACCCTGGTAAGCAGGCACCAGGTTTGTATTTCCGGAAATCCGGTTTTTATAATCAAATGATGCATCACCAAAAAGCAGCAGGTATCTTGGCCGCCGGGCAGAATCCACCCCGGCCCGGTCGTAAAACATTTTCACATAATCACGTATCGCAGTGGGATCAGGGCTTCCGGAAGAAAATTCCTGGTAAACCTGGTTTATATCTGCAATAATACTTACCAGGTTCTCTCTTTGGAGATGATGATCCGCCAATCTTTTTGCTTCTCCTGATAAAGGGACTGTAGTTATAATGATCATGCCGGCATTTGCCGGCCGGTGGAGGTTTTGGTTGGATATTCTACCCAGCGGCCGTGGTACCAGGAATCCATTTCCGCTAAAAGCTATATACTCCCTCAGCCTTGAACCATCGTTCCGAAAACGGCTTTCCGATGTTCCGTTTTGAATGATCATTGACACCGGCTGGAGGGGATCAGTCACTTCCCATATACGTAAAGCAGGATTGGTATTCTTAACAACAAACTCCACCATGTTTCCAGGTGATACACTGTTCCAGTGCCGGAACCGCAATTGATTTATACCGGTCATGTTAAGGTCGCGCATACAAAATATCTCAAACCAATTTAACCATCCCTGGCCATTAACACTGCCGGGACTGAAAGTGAAATTCAATGTCAGCCTGGCTTCTGACAGATTAATGGCCGTACTGAGCTGACTGGTGGTAGCAACCGGTTCATATAATATACCAGGCAAAGGCTGGAGCACATGCTGATAAAGCGGGATATTATTCAGGCGAACATCAAAGCGGCTGGCCTGACCCACACTTCGGCCTATTACATCGCTGGTAACAAAAACGGGGGTGTTTAACAGCAGGCCGGGGAGGTTAATGGTAAAATCGCGACTGGCAACCCTTCCTGGAGTGGCGCTGAATTCTTCCCCATACCATTGTTTTCCGCTCGATAGGAAATTAATGGTATCGAGCTCATGAAAATAATGTTCATCAAAATTTTCCACCAGGATATTACCCGGCCCCGGAGGATTTTGTGTGGGAATCCTCTTCCCGTTTCCGCTGATGGTTATATAATAATATGATTCCCGGGAATAAAGGTTCTTTTGATGCGAGAACTTTTTATTCACTGAATCCTTGATCCAATCATCCGGACCATCAGCATAAAAGAGAAAAAAATCACTGCCACTGAAATTCCCGTCACCGCCATCTTCAACCAGGATGGCATTTTCGAGGAGGTCATCGGGCCGGGAAACGGCATTATTCTCCGGGAGCATTTTACCGCCATTGCCATAAAGTCTGATGGAAGCTGAACTAACAGGACCTGTTATTCCAAGATTTGTGAGAAAAGCAGCATCCACTTTATATACCCCGGGATCAATAATGGCAATGCGAAACCAGGCCCCGGTGGAGAGTACGGAATTATCGGTATAAGTCCTTTGTGCTGCAGCTTCCAGTATCAGCAGCCCCACAATAAGAAAGCAAAAAAATCTTTTCATCCTGGAACAATCACCTCAAAATTAGCATTTAGTAAACATAATTGTGGGTATTAAAGGGATATCAAATCCATTAAATCGCATAAATTCGCATTTCAGGACTCCAACTTAGTGGGGATGAGTACAATATTTAAATGAGCTATCCGTTTTCAATTAGCTAAATCCAGCAAAATGCAAACTTTGAGCATGAAAAACCTTTTATTCGTACTAGCAGCAGCCGCCCTATTCACTTCCTGTAAGAATGGGATGTTCGGCAAGAACAAAAAAGAGAAATCTACCGTAACCGGATGGAACTACAATGACAAAAACATGGGTGGCTACAATGTCTCCAAAGAAAAGGAGCAGAAGACCGGCCCAGGTCTCATTTTTGTACAAGGTGGTACCTTTACCATGGGAGCAGCGGAAGAAGATGTAATGGGTGATTGGAACAACGTTCCGCGCCGGGTTACTGTTTCTTCTTTCTACATCGATCGCACCGAAGTAGCGAATATTCATTACCGTGAGTATCTCTACTGGTTGGAAAATGCTTTCGATGACCCACAATACGCTAAAGTAATTGATGGTGCCAAACCGGATACACTTGTATGGCGCAGTGAACTTGCTGCCAACGAGCCACTGGTTGAATATTATTTCCGCCATCCTTCTTATAATAACTACCCTGTTGTAGGTGTAAACTGGAAACAGGCCAACGACTTCTGTCTTTGGAGAAGCAACCGTGTTAACGAGTTGATCCTTGTTGAAAAAGGATACGTAAATAAGAATCAATTGAAAACCGTACAGGGTCAGGGTGAAGAAAATTTCACTACCAAATCCTACCTGATGGGTTTATACTCACCAACACCTGGCAAACCAAGCGCAAAGAAAAATCCTTTGATGGATGCAAATGGCAAACCACGTAATTATGTAAAGTTTGAAGATGGTTACCTTTTACCGGATTACCGCCTTCCAACTGAAGCTGAGTGGGAATATGCCGCACTTGGTTATATCAATCAAAACCCTAAAGCTAAAACCAAAGAAGGTAAGCGTGGTGAAGAGTTGATCATGAACAAGCAGGTTTACTCCTGGTCACAAAATGTCAACGGCCTGCGTGATACACGTCATGGCAGCTGGCAGGGTAAATTCCTCGCTAACTTCAAAAGAGGTAGTGGTGATAACATGGGTATCGCTGGTGGTCTTAACGATAACGCATCTATTCCTGGTCCGATCGAAGCATTCTTCCCTAACGGATTTGGTTTATATAACATGTCTGGTAACGTAAATGAGTGGGTAGCCGACGTTTATCGCCCGATGTCAAATATGGATGTTGACGATCTTAACCCATTCAGGGGTAACGTTTACAAAAAGAATTATAAAAATGCCAATGATGAATTTGAAAGGGATAGCCTCGGTCGTGTAAAAACGGTTGAAGTTACCAATGAAGAAAGCAAGGACCGTCGTAACTATCAGCGCGGTAATGTAATCAACTTTGGTGATGGTGACTCTACATCGATGGTACAATATGGTTATGGTAAAACTTCATTGATCAGTGATAAGTCACGGGTGTTCAAAGGCGGAAGCTGGAACGACCGTGCATACTGGCTCGGCCCGGCAACACGTCGCCATCTGGAAGAAGATCAGGCTAGTGCCACTATCGGTTTCCGTTGCGCAATGGATCGTGTAGGTAGCCAGGAAGGTAATGGTTTCAAAAACGGTAACCATTTCAGCAAACAAAGACAAAATAGCCGTAAGAAATAATCTGATTTCTCAGCATAAGAAAAGGCCCTCGCAGCAATGTGAGGGCCTTTTTTATTAAATCGAAAGTAAATACATTTAACGCAGAGACAGGGAGGCGCAGAGGAAGGGCTGTTATGTCCCCCGCTGGAGGGGGTGAATTTCGAAATGATCACACACTCAGGTTTTAGGGGGAGGATAAAAATTAAAAATGAAAACAGCATCTGTATTATATTTGATCTATGAGCATTGAAAAACTGTACGAAATATATCTGCAATACCCGCAGGTACAAACAGACACCAGGAAGATAAGCAAGGGCGAAATTTTCTTTGCACTCAAAGGGCCTAATTTCAACGGTAATAAATTTGCAAAGCAGGCACTGGAAATGGGGGCCGCGTTGGTTGTGGCTGACGAAGAAACCGGATTTACCGATGACCGGATTTTCCCCGTTGAAAATGCTTTAGAAACTTTGCAGCAGTTGGCCCTCCACCACCGCAAGCAATTTAAGATACCCTTCATTGCCATCACCGGCAGCAACGGGAAAACTACCACCAAAGAGCTGGTACATGCGGTTTTATCCACCAAATATAAAACCTATACCACCCAGGGAAACCTGAATAACCATATCGGCATCCCACTAACGATGCTGGCTATCCGAAATGATGCGGAAATGGCCGTGATAGAAATGGGGGCAAACCACCAGAAGGAAATTGAAAGCTATTGCAGGATCGTACTCCCCACTTATGGCATCATAACCAATTGCGGCAAAGCTCACCTCGAAGGCTTTGGTGGTGTGGAAGGGGTACGCAAAGGCAAAGGGGAATTGTATGATTTTTTACGTGTAAATAATGGAACCGCTTTTGTTATGTGGGATTATGATTACCTGCGGGATATGAGTAAAGACATCCCTGAAATTATAACCTATGGCACAAGTGGATCGGACTATAATGGCCAGGCAGTTCAAAGCGAACCATTCCTTGAAGTCAAAACGGATCTTCCGGGTAATCCAAAGATACACAGTCAACTTGTTGGCGATTATAACCTCCCCAATATACTGGTAGCCGTTACCGTTGGTAAGTATTTTTCCGTTGAGGATAAGGAAATCATTATGGCCATTGAAAATTACAACCCCTCCAACAGCCGTTCTCAATTAGTGCAGAAAGGAACAAACCAGGTGATCCTCGATGCTTACAATGCCAACCCTACCAGCATGCGT
>Ga0209391_10001764_pt1 | contig 11282 bp, 8 predicted proteins | sample PPLLak3March2015_FD_187246 | JGI IMG/M metagenome (GOLD analysis project Ga0209391, IMG submission 187246) | Freshwater sediment microbial communities from Prairie Pothole Lake near Jamestown, North Dakota, USA - PPLs Lake P7 Core (1) Depth... | ecosystem: Environmental > Aquatic > Freshwater >... | reverse complement strand
TGTGCCGCCTCGGTATTCCTAGCCTGATCAAGGGTTATGGCCCTTCAGCACTGGCGGGTGCCGCACTGGCCGCCCTTGCAGGCGCAGCCACCGCCGCAACCCCCATCCTCGGGGCGGAAGGGGCCTAGTCTGGGGTGCCGGCGGGCGAAGGTGTCGTAGCGCTGCTGGACCCAGACCCAGCCGGCCAGCACCACGAAGATGACGGCGCTGGCGATCAGTATTTTAACCATGGGAACCCCCGAGGCCGGCAAAGCCCATGAAGGCCAGTGACAGGAGGCCGGCGAGCATGAGGCTCATGGCCGCGCCCTGACTCACCGTCGGTACCCGCGCCAGTTCCAGCTTCTCGCGCAGTCCGGCCATGAGCATGAGGGCCAGAATGAATCCGGCCCCGGCGCCCAGGCTATAGGCCAGACTCTGCAGGAAGTTGTACTCCTTGGCGGTCTGAAAAAGGGCCAGGCCGAGGATGGCGCAGTTGGTAGTGATAAGGGGCAGGAAGATGCCCAGGGAGCGGAAGAGGGTTGGGCTGTACTTCTTGACAAACATTTCCACGAGCTGCACCGCCGAGGCGATGATGGCGATATAGCAGATGAGGCGCAGGAACTCGAGGTTCAGTTGGGTCAGCAGCCAGTTGACGCCATAGGCGCTGGTCGAACTCACCAGCATGACGAAGGTGGTGGCCAGGCCCATGTTCCAGGCGGTCTCCTTCTTGGCGGAGGTGCCGAGGAAGGGGCAGATGCCCAGGAAGAGGGCCAACACAAAGTTGTTGACCACGGCCGCGTTGAGAAAGATGTAGGGAAGGGATTCACCGCCCATGCGCGCTTACTCCAGCTTGTTCCAGGATCCGACGCTCGCGACGCTGCTTCAGCCAGGCGAAGAGCAAAAGCCAGGCGCCGAGGACAAAGAAGCCGCCGGGTGGCAGGACCATGACCAACCAGGGCTGGAAGTTATCGGAAAAGAGCTGATAGCCAAAGAGGGTGCCATTACCCAGGATCTCGCGCACCGTGCCCAGGCTGAGGAGGGCCAGGGTAAAGCCAATGCCCATGCCCAGGCTGTTGACCAGGGTCGGGACCAGCCTCTGCTTGGAGGCGTAGGCTTCGGCGCGGCCCAGGATGATGCAGTTGACCACGATGAGTTGGATGAAGGCGCCGAGGGCGGCATAGAGTTCCAGGCTGATGGCGTGGATCGTGTAGTCCACGACGGTGACAAAGGTGGCGATGATGACGATGTAGCTGGCGATGCGTACCTGCTTGGGGATCCAGTTGCGCAGCAAGGATACCAGCGCCCCTGAGCCGACCAGAACGAAGGTGGTGGCCAGCCCCATGCCAATGGCATTGATGGCGGAGTTGGTGACCGCCAGTACGGGGCACATGCCGAGCAGCATGACGAAGACCGGGTTTTCCTGCCAGAGACCCCGGAGGAAGGTGTCGGCGGTCAGGTTCTCCTGGAGATTGAACAGGGGCGCGGGGGACTTGGCGCTCGCGGTCTGCTGGGGGGATTCGGCCATGGGTCATGCCTCCCGGTTACTCTGGTTGCGACAGGATCGCCAGGCCCCGCTGGATGGCGGGAGCGGCGCGCTGCGCGGCCTGGTTCGCCGCCTTGCCCATGGCCCGCGAGGAGATGGTCGCGCCCGTGATGGCGTCGATCTGCCAGGGGTCGGTCTTGGTGCCATTCTTGACGGTCACGATGGGATTGGCCAGGGCCGTGCCTTCGGCGTTGAGCCGGGCATCCAGGGCCTCGAAGTTTTTCAGAAAGGTGGGATCCGTATCGAGCTTGTCGCCGAAGCCCGGCGTCTCGTTTGATTTCAGCACCTTGCTGCCGACGATGGCCTGAAGGGCGGCATCGTAGGCGAACATGACTTGTAGGGGACCCGCGTAGCCGGTCCCGACACCTGTGATGGCCAGGCCCTTGAGCTGGCCAGCGGCGTCGTAGGCGGCGTAAATGGTCTGGCCACCCGCGCCCGCCGCCTGGCCGGCGGGGACCAACCCCTCCGGGCTTATGGTGAAGTCACGCTTGGAGACGGCGCCAGGGATGATACGCAGGACGGCCTGTTCGGTGGCTATACGTTCACTCTCGGCAATGATGGGGGCGGTGATCTCATAGGCCATGGCCACCAGAAGCCCCGATATCATGGCGATGACGCCGAGGGTGCGCAGCATGGCGAAGGTCGGCGTGGCCGGGACCTGAGGGGCATTGGCCTGAATGATATTTAGGCCGCCCGGATCGGCTTGGGTCCGATGGGCTTCCGTGCTCATGAGCGGGTCTCCCGTTTGGCGCCATAGACCCGCGGCTGGGTCGCCGCCGCGATCAGGGGCGCGGCGGCGTTCGCGATCAGGATGGCGTACATGATGCCCTCGGTAAGACCGCCGAAGAGGCGGATGATAACGGTAAGGATGCCGATGAAGAGGCCATAGGCGAGGGCACCCCAAGGCGTCACCGGCGAGCCGACCATGTCGCTGGCCATGAACCAGGCCCCCAACATGAGTCCCCCGGACAGGAGGACGAACCAGGGCGTCGGAAAGACGGTGCCATCGTAAAGCCAGAAGGGCAGGGCGGTGAGGGCCGCCCCGGCCATGACCCCTAGGGGAATTTTCCAGTCGAGCATGCGCTGGAAGCCTAAGTACATGCCGCAAATCAGGATCAGGAGGGCCGAGGTCTCGCCCGCCGAGCCCGAGACCATGCCGGTGAAGAGGTCCAGGGTGCTGGTCTCGATATGCTGGAACTTCTGCAGGGCCAGAGGGGTGGCACCGGTGAAGCCGTCGATGCCGAGGCCGGCGATCCAGTCCTTGACCGGGGTGGGCTGCATCAGGGGTGGTGTCAAGGTCGAGGGGATGACTTCCAGGAAGCGCCCTGGCGCGAAGCCGGGGGTCCAGGTGGTGATGGCCACCGGGAAGGCGGCCTGGGTGAAGGCGCGTCCTACCAGGGCCGCGTTCATGACATTGAAACCGAGGCCACCGAAGAGGGATTTGCCCAGGCCGACACCGACGAAAGCCGCCACCGCCGCCATCCACAGGGGAAAGCCTGGCGGCAGGGTGAGACCCAGCAGCAGGCCTGTGATGACCACGCTCCAATCACCCAGGGTATTGCCGCGATCGGAGAGGCGCGAGAACAGGTACTCGGTGGCCATGGCCACGCCCGTGGTGGTGGCGAGCAGCAGCAGGGCGCTGAGGCCAAACTGGAAGATGGCGAAGGCGCAGATCGGCAGCAGGGCTATCACCACGCCGCGCATGATCTGCGGGACTGTGAGGGCCCGCTTCAGGTGCGGGGAGGTGCGGATCTCGATGGGTCTGGGCATGGCGGGCGCTCAGTGCTGCTTCATCCGGTATTCGCGGTTGATGGCCTTGGCGATACGGAAATACTGGGTCAGAGGGATGTTGGAGGGGCAGACATAGGAGCAGCAGCCGCACTCGAAACACTGATCCAGATAATACTCCTTGGCCATGCGGTCGTATTCCCGGTGCTGAGCCAGTTGGCCCAGCATGGAGGGGTTCAGGTAGACCGGGCAGGCTTCGAGGCAGGCCGAGCATTTGATGCAGGGCATGACCTGGCGCTGGGCCAGGTCGGGGTTTTGGGCGTCCAGGACCACGACGCCGGAGACGGCCTTGGTCACCGGCACGTCCAGGGAGGCCACCGACATGCCCATCATGGGCCCGCCGAGGATGACCTCGTGGGCCTCGGGGGTCATCCCGGTCTGCTCCAGCAGGAAGCGCAAGGGGGTGCCGATGGGTACCCGGTAATTACCGGGCTTGAGGACGCCGGGACCGCTTACGGTCACCACCCTCTCTATGAGGCCGCGACTCCGGGGCAGCAGGTCGCCCATCTGGGCCAGGGTGCCGACGTTGTAAACGGCGATACCCACCTCCGCGGGCAGGCCGCCGGCCGGGACCTCCAGGCCGAAGAGGCTCTTGATCAATATCTTCTCGGCGCCCTGGGGGTACTTGGTCTCGACCGCCGCGACGGTGACGGGAATGTCCTGTGGCAGGTGTTCGCGCAGCTTGGCCAATGCGTCGGGCTTATTGTCCTCGATACCGATCACGGCCCGGGTCGCCCCGGTCGCCCGCATCGCGATGCGTATGCCGGCCATGATGCTGTCCGGCTGCTCCAGCATGACCCGGTGATCGCAGGTCAGATAGGGCTCGCACTCGCAGCCGTTGACCACCAGGGTCTTGATCTTGCGCCCTTCGGGTGGCTTCATCTTGACATGGCTCGGGAAGGCGGCGCCGCCCAGGCCCACCAGCCCCGCGGAGCGGACGGCGGCGATGAGTTCATCCGCCGTCAGGACCGAAAGGTCCCTTGGCATGTCGAACAGGACTTCCTGGTTCGAGGCGCGATGGACCTTGAGGAAGATGGCCGGGATCTTTGGGCCTTCCGCCGTCGGCGCCAGGTCGATGGCACGGATGACGCCACAGGCGGGGGCATGGATAGGCACCGAGAAGAAGCCATCAGCTTCGGCGATGGGCTCGCCGCGCATTACCTCCTGGCCAGCCTTGACGATGGGACGGGACGGCGCGCCCCGGTGCTGCGACAGGGGCAGCACCAGTTCGGGGGCGAAGGACAGGCGACGAATCGGCTTGTTTGCCGTCTGCTCCTTGTGCTCCACGGGATGGATGCCGTGGTCGAAGGTCTTACGCGAGAATAAGAAGTTCAGGATGCCCATGATTCGCTGGATCTCTAATCCGATACGCCACCGGGATGCTGGGGGCCGACCCGCCGGGGCGGGTCGGGGCTTGTCCTTGGATTCGCCGAGGCCAGGTCCTTCCCGCTAGGAAGGCCCTGGCCCCTCACTGGCATTTGGGAGATGCCTCTGGGAGATCACTCTTTAGGATCCGTGCCTTGGCTACCTCCCCACGACCAGGCCGTTCGGGCCGGATTACTGGTATTTGGTGGCCCGGGTGACGAGCTTGTTCAGATCCTTCTCCGCCGGATTAAAGGGCGTGCCGGGATGAATGCAGCTTGCGGTGCATTTCTCCGCCGCCTTGACGATGTCCTTGTAGGGTCCGGCCTTGGGATCCAGGACGATGGCCTGTTTCTGGCCGTTGTAGGCGAACATCTTGGGGTTGATGTTCATGCACTCGTCGCAAGCCGTGCATTCGGGGCTTTCGATCCAGACCGGTTCCCAGCCAGCCGAGGCGGCGGGACCGGCGGCGGCCATGCCCGTGCCCTTGCCACCCTGGCTGAGGGCGAAGTCCGCCAGGACGCCGGCGCTGGCGCCGCCCATGGCCAGGGAGAGCAGGCTGGCGGTGAGATTTTGCGCCATCTCGGCCTTGGCCTGGTTGCGTACCGTCTCCTCGTCGAACTGATGATCCAGGCCCACCAGCCCCCGCAGTTGCCGCCAGAAGCTCCGCCGCTCCTCGCAGGACAGGACGATTTCCTGGGACACCAGGGCGCGCATCAGGCGGTTTTTGCCATCCACGCCCCAGACGAAGGGGAACTTGCCCTCGCGGTCGTCGGCGTCCAGGTCCAGGAAGTCGTGCAGGGGCACCATGTCGTTGTTCCAGGTCTCTGGCGGGGCCTTGCGGAAGTGCTTGCGGAAGCGGCCCTCGGTCATGGCAAAGTCGCCGAAGGTCATGGGCACCGCCATGCCCTGCTCCTTGCCGGCCTCATCCTGGTACTTGATGGTCCAGGAGATCCAGTCCTCGTCCAGGTTGGGGTTGCCCTCGATGGAGCAGCACTCTTCGAAGGTGGTGCCGGCGTCCGGGTCATAGCGGAAGAGGGGATAGGCCCGGGACTCGACCGCCAGGCGACTCTGGTGCTCGGAGTGGTCGTCGGGGACGCCGTGCTCCGGCTGGCAGACGGCGTAGATGTTGAACAGGGCCGGGCGGCGACTGTTGAGACCGTCGATGTAGCCCTCCAGCAGGTGGCTCATATGGGAGATGGAGCCCTGGAGCACGAAGCTGGTGCGATGGGCCATGCCGATGAGGCCCATCTCCTTGCGGATCTCGGTCTTGCCCTTCCAGGCCTTGCCATAGGGCGACATGTCCGCCACCTGGCCGATGAAACCAGAGGTGCAGGCCTGGCCGCCCGTGTTGGAATAGACCTGGGTGTCGAGGACCAGAACCTTGATCGGCATCCCCGACATCAAGGCGCGGGACAGATTCTGGAAGCCAATGTCGTACATGGCGCCGTCGCCGCCAATGCTTACCACCGGCGGGCAGAGGCGCCATTCCTCCTCGGAGAAGTCCTTCCAGTTGAAGAAGGTGAAGTAGGCGTTGTGCTCGGCGGCCTTGTAGCCCCTTTCCAGCTCGATTTTCGCCATGCGCACGGCCTTGAAGCCCTCGGCCATCTTGCGCATGTGGCCCTCGAAGATGCCCATCGCCACCGAGGGCGAATCCTGGAAGAGGTGGCTGGTCCAGGGGAAGGGGTAGGGGTGGTAGGGAAAGGTCGAACCCCAGACCGAGGTGCAGCCGGTGGCGTTGATGACGCCCATCTCGGCGCGGGGCTGGGCGTCGGTGTAGCGGGACTTGAGGTCGCGCAGTTGGCCGAGGAGGGCGGTCACCCAGCCGAGCCATTCGGGATCGACGGGATGGGCCTTGCGCCCCTGATCCAGTTCGCTGGACAGGTCGGCCAGGGTCAGATCGGTGTCTTGGTGGCTGTTCAGCACCCGGGCGATGGCGGCGGGGTTGCTCAGGTCGACGCCCTCCGCCAGCTTGAGGCGGACATGGGTCTCGAGGCGATTGATGAGGTCGTCGATCTCCGCCAGGTGCCGCTTGACGCGGGGCTGCATCAGGGCGGTGACGGTGCCGGTGAAGAGGTGGATGACCGTCTTCTCGCCGCAGCCCATGCAGGCGCCGTCGCCGGAGATCATGGACTGGTAATTGGCCTTGTCGAGGAGCAGGGTCTCCAGGGCGCCGACCTTTTCGTTGAGGTCGTCGATGCGGATGAAGTCGGGGTTGGTGGTCGGCAGTTCGAGCCAGAAGGCCCACTTGGCGCGCATCTCGGCGATGCCCTGGTCGGTCTGGGGCTCGGCCACCAGGGCACCGTCCTCGCAGACCTCGACGCACTCCATGCACCCCTTGCAGGTGTAGGGGTTGACGGTGATGCTGAAGAGGCCGCCGCTGCCCTTCCCCTTTTTTTCGCGGTTGGTCCAGTAGGGCTTGGTGACGGACAACTGGAAGTCGGACAGGGCTTCCAGGAAGAGGCCCATCTCCTTTTCCAGCGAAGCCTTCTGCTCGTCCGCCAGCTCGGCGGCGGCCAGGGTTTCGAGCACCGCTTGGTCGAGCAGCAGGCGGGTGTCGGCGGCCTCGCCGGCCCCGTCAAGCAACTCGCGCAGGCGCTTCTCGACCTTGCGGGTCTCGCGGCGCAAGTACTGGGTGGGCATGCCCTTCTCGACCCGCAAGATGGCGGTGTTGAAGACCTCGGCGAGGGTGTTGACCAGGCCGGGGATGGCGCTATCAGGGCAGGTGGAGAAACAGCTACCGCAGGCCGTGCAGTTCTCGGGCAAGAACTTGGGATACTCGAAGCGGATCTGGGTCATGTCGCGATAGACGCCGGTGGCGGCCGGCATCAGGCTCATGGCCATGTAGGGGTCCGCCAGGTTGGCGTTGCCGCGGCCGGTGGCATAGAAGTAGCCGGTCTGGCGCCAGAAGCGGTGGATGTCGGCGATGAAGCCGTCGCCCTCGGGCAACTGCTTGAGCATGATCGGCAGCTTGGGCGCCTTGTGAGGGATGAGCTGACCCGTGGACAGGGGCTTGTCCTTGATCTCGATGATCTCGTCGAAACCGCGGCGCACCACGCGCAGATTGTCCTGGACCACGCGCTCGCCCTTGCCGCCGAACTTGGAACGTAACTGGTCCTCGATAGCCTGGAACAGGCCGTTTTCGTCAAGGCCGGCTCGCTCCATCAGGGGCGAGGCGGCAAAGAAGGCGCCCTGGAAGGCGTTGCCCTGCATACGGAACTGGAGTTCCAGATCCGAGGCCTCGTCACGCGCGATCTTGAAGCCATCCACATAGAAGACGTGGATCTTATTGTCGATGATGAAGCGCCGCGCCTCGGGCGGGAAGGTGGCCCAGACCGCCTCGGCGCTGTCCAGGCTGGACTGGATGATGAAGACGCCACCCTTCTTCAGGCCCGACAAGGGGTTGGAGTGGGTGAAGACATTGGGGTCCGGCGACATGACCACGTCCACGTAGGTGTACTCGCAGTTGAGGCGGATGGCCTCCGGGGCCGCGGACAGGAAGTAGGTGGTGGGCTGGCCCTTCTTCTCCGAACCGTATTTTGGGTTGGCGCGGATGTCGAAGCCAAGCAGTTCGTAGAGGGTCATGGCCAGGTTCTTGCCCGTGGTCACCGCGCCCCAGCCACCGACCGAGTGCATGCGCACCGTGATGGCGCCCTTGGGCAGCAGGTTCGGGTTCTCGCTGCCCTTGAGGGCCAGGTTCGCCACCTCGGGATAGGCGTCGCTCAGGGCCTGGAGACGGATCTCCTCCTTGGGGTCTGTGGCCTCGCGCATGAAATCGACCGAGAGATAGAAGAATTTCTGGCGGCGGCCGGTGGGCAGCATGTTTTCGATGGCGGCGATCAGGCCCTCGGGCTGGAGGTCGCGGGAGCCCAGGCCGTAGCAGCCGGAGTAGAGGCGAGGCATGTCGCCCGGCTTGTAGGTGGCGTAGCCGGGGAAGGGCGCGCGCTCGTCACGGGCGAGGCTGCCATTCTCCAGACATTTACTCATGACAGCGCGGATCTCGCGCATGATGGGCAGATCCTCGGCCAGGGGCTGGTCGGTACGCTCCAGTACCGCCACGCCCAGCTTGCCCTTGAGCATGGGACCGATGAGATCGCCGGGGAAGGGGCGGTACATGGTGAGGTTGACCACGCCAACCTTGAGCTTGCGGGTCCCCCGCAGGTAGTCGGCCACCGCCTCGGCCTGGACGATCATGCTGCCTTGGCCCAGGATGACATACTCGGCGTCATCCATCCTGTAGCCGCTGACGCGGCGGTAACGGCGGCCGGTGAGCGCATGGTATTCCGCCATGGTCACGTCGGTGAGGTCGGCGATATGGTTAAAAAAATAGGGGCGCTGGGCGGCTACCGCCTGCATGTAGGCGTCCTGGTTCTGCACCGTGCCCGACACCATGGGCTTATCCACGTCCCAGACCTCGGGCACGCGGCGACGGGTGGCGCCGTAGACCAGTTTCTGGGCTGGGGTTGGACAATCGATGAAGTCGTCGGGGCGACCCAGGAATTCGGCCACCAGTTCCCGCTCGGGCACCATCAGGGGCTCGATCAAGTGAGTGGTGAGGAAGCCATCCTGGGCCACCGCCGCCGGGGTCAGGGAGAGTTCCGCGATTTTGCGGCCGATGAGGTTGAGGTCCGCCGCCTCCTGGGTATTCTTGCCGAAGATCTGGAAAAAGCCGGTGTCGTCGATGCAGTGATAGTCGTCATGGGCGCAGTGGACATTGAGGCTGGCCTTGGTGATGGCGCGGCAGCCGATGTTGAGCACATAGGGCAAACGCTTGCCAACGGCGGCGTACAGGGATTCGTGCATGAAGGCGACGCCCTGGGCCGAGGAGAAGTTGGTGGCGCGCAGTCCGGACATGGACATGCCGGCGGTGACGGCCGCCGCGGCGTGTTCGGACTCGGGTTCGACAAAGATCAGGGGCCGTCCGGAGATGTTGATGTGGCCGTCCGCCACGGCCTCGGCCCAGTACTCGCCCATCTGGGTGGAAGGCGTGATGGGGTAGGCGCCGGCGGCGTCGGAGGCCTCCCGTTCGCACTGAATGACAGCGGTGTTGCCGTCCATCGCTTGGCGAACGCCAGGATACTTGAAGGTCTTCTCGTCTTTTTTTCCGAACATGGCCTTGGTCTTCTCAGCGGTCAGATATTGGCGAATCCGGTTGCCGGGTGGCGCCGCGGATCCGGATTCTTGTGGTGCTATGGCCCTGGCATCGAAGGGTTTCGGGGTGATCCTTGGCTAGTAGTCCCCCAGTCAAGCCCAGGCCGTCCGGGTGCGCGTCAGGGGTAATGGCTTGGCATTCTGGGGCTTGAGGGCCTCCTTTCGCACGACCTTGCGCGCATCCTTGCCCTTTGCCGCCTTGCCGCCCCTCTCCAGCCAGACGATGGCGCCAGTGGGGCATCGTTCGATGGCGACGCGGGAGGCCAGGCTGTTCTTGGAATAATCGATCACCGCCAGGTTGTCGCGGATCTCGATCAGTCCCTCGGGGGAGTCCTGGGCGCAGCGGCCGCAAGCGGTGCAGGTGACGCTGCATTCGGCCTCGGCCTCGTCACCGAAATCCAGGTTTTTGCAGGCAACCCATAATTGGCGGCTGACGGGTTGCAGGCTGAAGAGATCCTTGGGGCAGACCTCGACGCAATCGTTGCAGGCGGTACAATCTGTCTCGTTGACGACCGGTAGGCCATGACGATCCATATGGATGGCGTTGAAGTCACAGACCTCGGCGCAGTCGCCCAGGCCCAGGCAGCCCCAGGCGCAGCCCTTGCCGCCGCCGGAGACCATGGCCGCGGCCCGACAGGAATTGACACCGCCGTAGGAGGCGCGGACGTAGGCGACATGGCTGCCCCCAGCGCAGGCCAGGCGGGCGACCTGTTTCTCCTGGTTGCCCATATCCACGCCGAGGAACTTCGCGATAGCCTGGTTCATAACCTTGGAATTGACCGTGCACCTGGCCGGTTCGATCTCCCGCTTGACCAGCATCTCGGCGAAGGGACGGCACCCCGGGGTACCGCAGGCGCCACAGTTGGCGTGGGGCAGCAGTTCCTCGACCTGATCGATACGGGGGTCCTCGAAGACAAAGAGGCGCTTGTTGGCCAAAACCAGAATGGATGACAGCATCAGGCCCAGGATGCTCATGAAGGCGACGGCAACGAAAATAGATTCCATCGTTGGCTACCTATGAAGGCGGCCTCTCGCGAGAGAAGCGGCTGGGGACAGGGAACTGGCGGGGCACTACTAGAATGAGGCACCACCCTGGCGGTCGGCACGGCGGAGAGGCCGGCGGTCAAGCGCGAATCCCTGCGCTGAAAGCATGGAGTGTAAGGTACAGTCTTGGTGTCTATTGATAAAACAAATTATATAAATCCATTGTATTGCAGTGCAGCATGAATGGAATGAGGGAATTGAAGCAATAGGATAGGTTGACGTCTAGGTGGGCGGGAAGACCAGGCGGAAGCCAGAGACGCGGAAACGGTCGGCGGGGGCGGCGGGGTGACGAAAACTGGCGCGGCGCAGGCAGCGTTGGGTGTGGAGGCTGGCGCCGCGCAGGACACCTGAGTGAGGCTCGAAAGCTTGTTGGGAGTCCGAGGGGTCGGGGAAAGGGGAGAAATCCGGATAGGGG
>Ga0209391_10001763_pt1 | contig 11284 bp, 12 predicted proteins | sample PPLLak3March2015_FD_187246 | JGI IMG/M metagenome (GOLD analysis project Ga0209391, IMG submission 187246) | Freshwater sediment microbial communities from Prairie Pothole Lake near Jamestown, North Dakota, USA - PPLs Lake P7 Core (1) Depth... | ecosystem: Environmental > Aquatic > Freshwater >... | reverse complement strand
CGAGTCGCGGCCGTTCTCGCCGCATCTCACGGTCGGGCGCGTGAAGACGCCGTCGGGGCCGCACTGGGAGAGGCTGACGCGCGGTATGCCGCACGACCCCGTCTGCGAGTGGGCGCTGCCGGCGTGCACGCTGTTCCAGAGCCGCCTGTCGCCGGCGGGCCCCGCGTATCGGGCGTTGCTGAGCATCCCGTTTGCGGGCGCCTCCCGCAGGTGGTGTGGACGAAGCTGAGATGCGGTCCAATGGAGGACACTGTGCCCGGTGATATCGCGATCCTTGGAGCCGGAAGCTGGGGCACGGCGCTCGCGGTGCACCTTGCGCGGATCGGGCATGCCGTCCGCATCTGGTCGATCGAGGCGCCGATCATCGCCGAGATGCGCGAGCGGCGCGCGAACACCGTCTATCTGCCGGACGTCGCGCTTCCTGACGCCGTCGCGCCGACCACGGCGATCGAGGAGGCCCTCGATGGCATCGACGTCGTCGTGGCCGTTGTTCCCTCGCACGCCATGCGCGGCGTCGCCCGGGCGGCCCGTCCGTTCCTGGCGCCGGGCGCGACGCTGGTGAGCGCCGCGAAGGGCCTCGAACTGGACACGCTCGAGCGGATGTCGCAGGTGCTGGCGCAGGAGTCCGGCGAGAGACACCCGGTGGTGGCCATGTCCGGGCCGAGCTTCGCGGTCGAAGTTGCCCGCGAGCTGCCCACGGCGCTCGCGGTCGCCAGCACCGATTCCTCCGCCGCCGAGCGCGTGCAGGCGGAGTTCCGCGGGCGCTTTCTGCGCCTCTACGCGACATCCGACGTGGTGGGCGTCGAGATCGGCGGCGCGCTCAAGAACGTGATCGCGATTGCCGCCGGCGTGGCCGAAGGCCTGGGCCTCGGCCACAACGCGCAGGCCGCGCTCATCACGCGTGGCCTGGCGGAAATCTCGAGGCTCGCCGTCGCCGCCGGCGGCCGCCGTGAAACGCTCGCGGGCCTGACGGGCCTGGGCGACCTGGTGCTGACCTGCACCGGCCCGTACAGCCGCAACCGGCATGTCGGCATCGAACTCGCGCACGGCCGCCCTCTGGCGGAGGTGCTGGCCGGCATGCGGATGGTCGCAGAGGGCGTGAAGACGACCGGCGCCGCGCTGGCGCTCGGCGCGCGGTTCGGCGTCGAGCTGCCAATCACCGAGCAGATGGCGGAGGTTCTGGCCGGAGGCAAGACCCCGCGCGCCGCGCTCGAGGACCTGATGCTCAGGCCCCAGCGGGGTGAGCCCGAGCTCGGATGATAGAATGCCCTGATGGGCGTGTTCGGACGGGTGCGGGAAGGGCTGCGGCGCACCGCGCAGCAGCTGTTCGGCCGGTTTGACGAGATTGCGCGAGTCGCCGACGCGCCCGAGCGGCGCACCAGGCAGATCGATGCCGACACCGCCGGCGCCCTCGAAGAGCTCCTGATCTCGGCGGACGTCGGCGTGGCGGCCGCGGATCGCATCGTCTCGGCCGTCCAGGCCCGCGTCCGGCGCGGCGAGACCCTGCGCGACCTCGTCAAGAGCGAGCTGCTCGCCATTCTGGACGGATCCGGGGGCGTGCCGCCCCGGACCGGGTCCCCGACCGTCGTGCTGGTGGTCGGCGTCAACGGCACCGGGAAGACGACAACGGTCGCGAAGCTGGCTTACCTGTACAAGTCGCAGGGCGCGGAGCCGCTGGTGTGCGCGGCCGACACGTTCAGGGCCGCGGCTGTCGAGCAGCTGACGATCTGGGCGGGCCGGGCGGAGGTTGACGTCATACGCGCGCGTGAAGGCGCCGACCCGGCGTCGGTCGTCTTCGATGCCATGGCGGCCGGCAAGGCGCGAGGCCGCGACCCGATCATCGTCGATACGGCCGGCCGCCTTCACACGCGGTCGAACCTGATGCAGGAGCTGCAGAAGATCCACCGCATCGCCGCGAGGGAAGTGCCCGGCGCGCCGCACGAAGTGCTGCTGGTGCTCGATGCGACCGTCGGGCAGAACGGGCTCGCGCAGGCCCGCGAGTTCATGGCCTCCTCGGGCGTCACCGGCATCGTGCTGGCCAAGCTGGACGGCACCGCGAAGGGCGGCGTGGCGGTGGCCATCGCCCACGACCTGGGCCTGCCGATCAGGTATGTCGGCGTCGGCGAGGGGATCGCGGACCTGGTGCCGTTCTCGGCGCGGGAGTACGTCGACGGCCTCTTCGAGGAGACCTGGTAGCCCCGTGCTGAGCGATGCGGCCTACATGGAGCGCGCGCTGCTGCTGGCGGGCCGCGCCCGCGGCCTGACCACGCCGAACCCTCTCGTGGGCGCCGTCGTGGTCACGCGGGACGGCGTGGTCGCCGGCACCGGATATCACGAGCGCGCGGGCGAGCCCCACGCCGAAGTCCATGCCTTGAGAAAAGCGGGCGCCGACGCCCGCGGCGCGACGCTGTACTGCACGCTCGAGCCGTGCAGCCACGTCGGGCGCACGCCCCCCTGCGTGGACCGCATCCTCGAGTCCGGCGTCGCCCGCGTCGTGGCGGCCGTCGAGGATCCCAATCCGCTCGTGGCCGGCCGCGGGTTCCTGCGGCTGCGCCAGGCCGGCGTGCGCGTCGAGGTCGGCGCCGGCGCATCGGCGGCGCGGAGGCTGAACCGGCCCTTCTTCAGCGCGATGCGGCGCGGCAGGCCGTACGTGATCGTGAAGATCGCGACGAGCCTCGACGGGCGGGTGGCGGCCGCACCGGGCGCCGTGACCCGGCTCAGCTCGCCCGCAGCCGACCGGCGGATGCACGCGCTGCGAGCCGAAGTGGACGCCGTGGCGATCGGCTCGGGTACGATGCTGGCGGACGATCCGCTCCTGACCGCGCGCGGCGTCTATCGCAGCCGGCCGCTCTCGCGCGTGATCTTCGACCGCCGCCTGCGGACGCCGATCTCGGCCAGGATGCTGCAGACGATTGAAGCGGGCCCGGTGATCATCCTGACGGCGCCGGACGCGCCCGCCGCCGCAGCGGGCGCGCTCGAATCGGCCGGGGCGCAGGTGGTGCGGGTGGCCGGCGGCCTCACCGACGCGCTGCGCAGCCTCGTGCCGATGGGCATCCAGTCCGTGCTGGCCGAAGGGGGGCCGACCGTGCACGCCGCGCTCTGGCGCGAGCGGGCCGCCGACGCCGTTCGCCTGGTCGTCGCCCCTCGCGCGCTGGGCGCAGCCGGAGTACCATGGGTGGAGCGTGTCGTGGCGCCGTGGGCATCCTGGCGCCTCGTCTCTGTGCAACCTTGCGGGACAGACGTCATCATCGAAGCCGATGTTCACTGGACTGATTGAGCAGACGGGCCGTGTCGAGGCCCTTGAACCCATCGAAGGCGGCTACCGGCTCCTCGTCGAGACGGCCATTGCGGGCGACCTGCACGACGGCGACAGCATCGCCGTGAACGGCGTCTGTCTGACGGTCGTCGGCCGGGACGCGCGCCGTTTCGTCACCGAGATCGGGCCTGAAACCGCGCGCGTGACCACGCTGGGCGATCTCGCGGGAGGCGCGCTGGTCAACCTCGAGCGGCCCATGCGGCCCGACGGGCGGATGGGCGGCCACTTCGTCCTCGGACACGTCGACTGCAAGGGCGTGCTCGAGGCCGTCCGCGCCGACGGCGAGTTCTGGTGGATCACCGTCGGCTTCGACGCCGGCCTGGCGCCCTACTTCATCCCGAAAGGCTCCGTCGCGGTCGACGGCATCAGCCTGACGGTGGCGACCCTGCGCGAGGCCGAGTTCGACGTCCAGATCATCCCCTTCACCTGGGAGCACACCAACCTCCAGGGCGTCCGTCCCGGCGACGGAGTCAACCTCGAAGTGGACGTCATCGGGAAGTACGTCGTCCGCGTCGCCCAGTTGACCGGCATGTGGCCGGACGGCGGCCGCGTGCCGCTCCCGCTGCCATGAGCCGCCGCCCGACCCGCTCCCCGCGCACGGTCAGGAGGCGGACGGCGGCCAGGCCGGCCCAGGTCTTCGCCCGCGTCGAGGACGCCATCGAGTCCATCCGCGCCGGAGCGATGATTATCGTCGTCGACGACGAGGACCGCGAGAACGAAGGGGACCTGACGATTGCCGCGTCGGCGGTCACGCCGGAGGTGATCAACTTCATGGCCCGCCACGGTCGGGGCCTCATCTGCATGCCCATGACGGGCGCCCGCCTCGAAGAACTCGAGGTGCCGCTCATGGTGACGCAGAACACGGCGCGGTTCGAGACGGCGTTCTGCGTCTCGATCGAGGCGAGGCACCAGACCAGCACGGGCATCTCGGCCGCGGACCGCGCCGCGACGGTGGCGGCCGCGATCGATCCGGCGACGACGGCGGCCGACCTGGCGCGTCCCGGGCACATGTTCCCGCTCCGTGCGCGCGATGGCGGCGTGCTGGTCCGAGCGGGCCAGACCGAGGCCGCCGTCGACCTCGCGCGCATCGCGGGGCTGTACCCGGCTGGCGTCATCTGCGAGATCATGAACGAAGACGGGTCCATGGCGCGGGTGCCGCAGCTGGCGCGCTTCGCGAAGCGCCACGGGATCCTGATGATCACGATCGCGGATCTCATCAAGTACCGGATGCGCACCGAGCGCATGGTGCGGCGCGTCGGCGAGGCCGACCTGCCGACACGCTACGGCCGGTTCCGCGTGTTCGCCTACGAGAGCGTGACGGACCGCGAGACGCACGTCGCCCTGGTGCGCGGCGAGCTCGGCGAGGGGCACGACGTGCTGGTCCGCGTGCACTCGCGGTGCCTGACCGGCGACGTGTTCCACTCGGCCCGGTGCGACTGCGGCGACCAGCTCGAGGCGGCGCTGCGGCGAATCGACGCCGAACAGCGGGGCGTGCTGCTGTACCTCAACCAGGAAGGGCGAGGCATCGGCATGTCGAACAAGATCCTCGCCTACGCGCTGCAGGAGCAGGGCCTCGACACGGTCGAGGCCAACGAGCAGCTCGGCTTCAAGCCCGACCAGCGCGACTATGGCATCGGCGCCCAGATTCTGAGCGACCTGGGCGTCCGTTCGATGCGCCTGCTGACGAACAACCCCCGGAAGTTCGTCGGGTTGGAGGGGTACGGCCTCTCGGTGTCGCAGACGGTGCCCATCGAGATCGCGGCCACCGACTCGAACCGCCGCTACCTGAAGGCCAAGAGAGACAAGCTCGGGCACCGGCTGACCTCGGTGTGAGGTCCCCGCGCCGTTGACACCCCTGGCCAAATGTCTATATCATAAGGGTTTGCGCCATAGCGCGTGATGCCGGCCAGCCCGGCTGGACCGCTTCAGGCGGCCCGCCGGGCGGTGGAGGCATCCGGGCGCAGTACGACTGTACTTATGTTCGACTCGCTCAGTGAACGGCTCCAGGGGGTGTTCCGGACGCTTCGCGGTGAAGCGCGGTTGTCGGAGCCTGTCGTGGAGTCGGCGCTTCGCGAGATCCGCATGGCGCTGCTCGAAGCCGACGTCAACTTCAAGGTCGTCAAGGCGTTCACCGATCGCGTGCGCGAGCGCGCCGTCGGACAGGACGTCGCGCGGAGCCTGACGCCGGGCCAGCAGGTGGTCAAGATCGTGCGCGACGAGCTGGTCGCGCTGTTCGGCGACGCGCAGGGCGGCCTTCGCCCGTCGAAGTCGAGCCCGCAGGCCATTCTGCTGCTCGGCCTCCAGGGCGCCGGCAAGACGACGGCCGCGGCCAAGCTCGCGAAGTGGCTGGTGCGCCAGGGGCGGCACCCGCTGCTGGTCTCGACCGACGTGCGCCGGCCGGCCGCCATCGAGCAGCTCAACGTCCTCGGGCGGCAAGCCGGCCTGCGCGTGTTCGACCCGGCGGGGGAGCTGAGCCCCGTCGCGCGCGCCACCGGCGCGCTCACCGAGGCCCGGCAGCTCGGCTTCGACATCGTCATTGTCGACACCGCCGGCCGCCTGCACATCGACGACACCCTGATGCAGGAGCTCACGGCCATCCGCGACGCGGTCGAGCCGGACAACGCGCTCTATGTCGCCGATGCCATGACGGGGCAGGACGCGATCAAGAGCGCGGGCGAGTTCAACCGCCGCGTGGGCGTGACCGGCGTCGTGCTGACGAAACTCGACGGCGACGCGCGCGGCGGCGCGGCGCTGTCCGTCGTGGCAGTCGTGGGCGTGCCGATCGCGTTTGTCGGCGTCGGCGAACGCCTCGAGGACCTCGAGCCGTTCCAGGCGGACCGCCTCGTGTCGCGGCTGCTCGGCATGGGCGACGTCCTGTCGCTCATCGAGCGCGCCGAGCAGGTGGTGGATCGGGACGAAGCCGAGCGGCTCGGGCAGAAACTGCGCTCCGACGACTTCACGCTCGAGGACTTCCTCGCGCAGCTGAAGACGCTGCGCAGGATGGGCCCGCTCGAGCAGGTGCTGGGCATGCTGCCCGGGATGGGCAGCCTGAAGCAACTCGGCGACGCGAAGCCGGACGAGGCGCAACTGGACGGGGTCGAGGCGATCATCAGCTCGATGACGCCCGCCGAGCGGCGCAGCTTCAGGATCATCGACGGCAGCCGCCGTCGGCGGATCGCGAAGGGGAGCGGCACGACCGTCGAGGACGTCAACCGCCTGCTCCGGCAGTTCCAGCAGATGCGGAAGATGCTGAAGGCGGTCGGCGGCGCGGGCGCGGGCGGCGGCCGCGGGCGCATGCGGCAAGCGATGGCCATGCTCAAGGGGCGCGGCCTGGGGGCCTGAGGGCCTGGAAGACGGGGCCTGACGGCCCCGCGGTGAAGGAGTGACATGCTGGTAATCCGTCTGACGAGGATCGGAGCGAAGAAGCAGCCCACGTATCGCGTCGTGGTGACCGAGGCGCGGACGCCGCGCGACGGCCGCGAACTCGAGCGCCTCGGGTACTACAACCCGAAGACCCAGCCCGCGACGCTGAAGGTGAACCGCGAGCGCGTCGCCCACTGGCTGCAGGCCGGGGCGCAGCCGAGCGCCACCGTGAAGAGCCTGCTCAAGAAACACAAGGAGGCGGCAGCCGACGCGAGCGCTGCGACGACCGTCGCGACCCAGTGAGCCGCGCGCGCGACGTGGCCGAGACCGTGACGCGCGCGCTGGTCGACCGGCCCGAGGCGGTCCGCGTGACCGAGTCGGAGCGCCGGGACGGCGCGGTCATCGACGTGGCCGTCGCGGGTGACGACCTCGGGCGCGTCATCGGCCGCCAGGGCCGCACGGCCACGGCGATTCGCACACTGGTCGCCGCCACGGCCGAACGGGACGGGCTGCGCGTGAGCGTCGAGTTCCGCGACGAGCACGGCCAGCGCTAGATGGAGGCCTGGGACGATCTTGTCGTGGTGGCGCGCGTCGCGCGACCGCACGGCCGGCGCGGGGACGTGATCCTGAACGCGGAAACCGACTTCCCCGAGCAGCGGTTCGCCCCGGGCAACCGGGTGATGGTGCGCCGGGGCGCGGAGGCCGAGGCCCTCGTGGTCCGGTCGGTCTTCTTCATGAAGGCCAGGCCGGTCGTCGGCTTCGAGGGGTTCGCGTCGATTGAAGACGCCGAGACCCTGGCGGGGCGGGAGTTGCGGATCCCGGCCGGCGAATTGGCCGGCCTGCCGCCGGGCATGTTCTACCATCACGACCTCGTCGGCTGCCGGGTCGAGACCCCCGGCGGCGACGTCGTCGGCGAGGTGGTGCGGGTCGAGGGCAGCGGGGAAGCGAGCCGGCTCGTGGTGGAGTCCCCGCGCGGCGAGGAGCTGGTTCCGCTGGCGAGCGAGATGGTGCCGGTCATCGACACGGCGGCCAGGCGCATCGTGGTCGCGGCGCCCGACGGGCTGCTGGGGCTGAACGAGACGGCCCGATCGCGGCGTGAGCGCGGAGAGCGGCCGGCGTGAGATTCGACCTGGTCACGATCTTCCCGCGCCTGTGCGAGGGCCCGCTCGGCGAGGGTATCGTGCGGCGGGCGATCGATCGGGGCCTCGTGGACGTGCGGGTGCACGACCTGCGAGATTACACGACGGATCGGCACCGGTCGGTTGACGACGTGTCGTACGGCGGCGGGCCCGGCATGGTGTTCAAGCCCGAGCCGCTGTTCCGGGCGGTGGACGCGATCAGGGGCGACGGCGAGGTCGATGCCGTCATCCTCACGTCGCCGCAGGGCCGGCGCTTCACGCAGCGCGAGGCCGAGCGGCTCGCGGGGCTGCGGCGTGTCGTGGTGCTGTGCGGTCGCTACGAAGGCGTGGACGACCGCGTACGGTCGGCGCTGGCGACCGAGGAAGTGTCGGTGGGCGACTACGTGCTGTCCGGCGGCGAACTGCCGGCGCTCGTGATCGTCGACGCGGTGGTCAGGCTGTTGCCGGGCGCGGTGGGCGACGAGGCGTCGGTCGAGGTGGACTCGTTCAGCCGCGGGCTGCTGGACCACCCGCATTTCACCCGGCCGGCCGAGTTCCGGGGCCTCCGCGTGCCGGACGTGCTGCTGTCGGGCAACCATGCCGACATCCGGCGGTGGAGGAAGCGGGAGTCGCTGGCGCGCACGCTGGCCTGGCGGCCCGACCTGCTGCCGTCGGCGGAACTGGATGACGAAGAGCGCGAGATCCTGCGCGCGTTGAAGAACGAGAGAGGAGCGGACGATGGGCGCGATTGAGACGATTGAGGGGGCGCAGCTGACCGAGCGGCCGGCGATGCGGACGGGCGACACGGTCCGGGTGCACGTCAAGGTGCGCGAGGGCGACAAGGAGCGCATCCAGGTCTTCGAAGGCATCGTGATCGGCCAGCACCGCGGCGCGGCCCGCGCGACCTTCACGGTGCGGAAAGTGTCGTTCAGCCAGGGCGTGGAGCGCATCTTCCCGCTGCACTCGCCGATCATCGACCGCATCGAGGTGGTCCGGTCGGCCAAGGTGCGGCGGTCGAAGCTCTACTTCCTGCGGAAGCTGAAGGGCAAGGCCGCCCGCATGAAGGAAGCCCGGCGCCCCGCGTAGCGCCGCGCGGAACGGCACGTATCCCATGGGGCGGGTGGAGGCCACGCGGCTGGTCGAAGAGGCCCTCTGGCGGGTCGGCTTCGTCCACGTGGCCGGCGTCGACGAGGTCGGCCGCGGCTGCCTCGCCGGCCCGGTCGTGGCGGCCGCGGTGGTGCTTCGCGCGGATTGCCCGATTCGCGGGCTGGCCGACTCGAAGCTCGTGCCTCCAGCCGAGCGCGAGCGCCTCGCGGAACTGGTGCGCGGAACCGCGCTGGCGTGGGCCGTCGCGGAGGTGGGGCCGGCCGACATCGACCGGATCGCGATTCACCGGGCGTCGCTCGAGTCCATGCGCCGCGCGGTGATGTGCCTTGCGCCTCAGCCGGACGTCGTGCTGGTCGACGCGTTCCGGATTCCCGGCCTGACCGTGGCCCAGCGCGGTATCGTGCACGGCGACCGCCTCTGCGCCTCGATCGCCGCCGCCTCGATTGTCGCCAAGGTCCACCGCGACCGTCTGATGGTGGCGCTCGACGGGCGGGACGGCCGGTACGGGTATGCGCGGCACAAGGGCTACGCCACGCCCGAGCACCTGGCCGCGGTCGAACGCTTCGGGTACTCGCTCCATCACCGCCGCTCGTTCCGGCCCGCATCGCTGTTTGATAAGATCGCGTCGGGCGGCGAGCCGCCGCCCGGATTCTGATCGGCCGGCCCATGGACCGCGACGACACCCTCCGGAGAGCCGAAAAGCTGCTGCGCCAGGGTCGCCTTGACGCGGCCATCGCCGAGTACGCCCGCCTGGTCGAGGAACAGCCGCGAGACTGGACCACGGCCAACCTGCTGGGCGATCTGTACGTGAGGGCCGGCCAGGTCGATCAGGCGGTCGCCCAATACGCGCGCATCGCCGAGCACCTGGCCCGCGAAGGCTTCGTGGCGAAGGCCTCGGCGCTGTACAAGAAGATCGTCAAGATCCAGCCGGACGACGACGCGGCGTTGCGCCGAACGGCGGAGCTCTCGGCGCAGCAGGGCCTGTCGGCCGATGCGCGGATGCAGCTGCAGGCGCTGTTCCAGCAGAGGCTCCGGCGCGGCGACGCGGCCGCCGCGGCCGACGCGGCGCGCGCCTACGCGGACATCGACCCCGCCGACCCGGCCGGGCGATTCGAGAGCGCCCGGATGTTCGCCGTGGTCGGCGATGCTGCCGGCGCGGCCGGGCAGATGCGCGCGGCCGGCGAGACGCTGCTCGGCGCGGGCAAGGTGACCGACGCCGTGCGCTGCTGGCGGGCCGCGGTCGAGCACGAACCCGGCGACGCGGTCTCGCGCGACCTGCTGGTGAAGGCGCTGGTCGAGGCCGGCGATGTCGAGGCGGCCCGCGAGGCGGCCCGGAGCGGCGAGCAGTGGCGTGCGGTTGCCGCCGGGCTGACGCGGGCGGGACGGGACCGGGAGGCGCTCGACGCGCTCGAGCAGGCGCTGGCAGCCGACCCGGGCGACGTCGAGGCGCGCGTGCATCTCGCGAGATCGGCGATGACGCACCACGATCTCGAGCGCGCGCGCGAGGTGCTGGCCCCCGTGGCGTCGAGCACCGACCCGGCCGTGCAGTTCGCGCTGGCGGAGGCCGAGTTTCGAACGGGCGACTTCGCGGCTGGCCGCGACGCGCTCCGCCGCTGTCTCGCCGGCCGCGACGACCTCGTGGCGCCGGGGATCGAACTCGGGTGCGCCATCGGCCCCGGCTCGCCCGAGATCGGATTCGCCGTGGTCGAGACGGTGGTCCGGTTCGCCGAAGCCGGCGGGGACACCGACATGGCGCTCGACGCCCTCGAGCGCTTCCTGGCCGTGGTGCCCGGCCACGTCGCCGCCCTCGAAGCGCTCATCGACACCTGCGGCCAGACCTTCTACGAGCACCAGCGTTATCGTGCCCAGGTGCAACTGGCCGACGCGCATCTCGCGCTCGGCAACTACGAGCCGGCGCGCCTCCTCTCCGAGCAGCTGGTCGAGGCGCGCCCGGACGACCCCAGCCACGTGCAGCGCCTCGGCCGGGCCATGGCGGGCCTCGGTTTCGCCGATGGCGAGGCCGCGGCGCGATCGCGCGTGCGGCGGTTCACCGCGCCGGAGGGGATCGGCGACTTCGGCGTCGTCAAGGCGCCGCCCTCGCCGCTCGTGGAAGATCTGTCGGAAGCGGATGCGCCAGCGGAGCCGTCGGCGTGGGCCATGGCCGCGTCGGCCACGGGCGAGGTGCTGGTGACGCCTCCGGAACACCTCGGTGTCGAGCCGGAGCCGGCGGCCGTGGCGGTCGGGAGCGGCGCGGCGCTGCCGGAAACCACGGCTGATGGCGGGCACCGGAGCGGTTCCGCGGAACCGGCGCTGCCGGAGCGCGAGGTCTTCGAGATTGATCTCAGCGGAGATCTCGACGACCTGCTCGGCCAGGCGACCA
>Ga0209391_10001762_pt1 | contig 11288 bp, 10 predicted proteins | sample PPLLak3March2015_FD_187246 | JGI IMG/M metagenome (GOLD analysis project Ga0209391, IMG submission 187246) | Freshwater sediment microbial communities from Prairie Pothole Lake near Jamestown, North Dakota, USA - PPLs Lake P7 Core (1) Depth... | ecosystem: Environmental > Aquatic > Freshwater >... | reverse complement strand
TTGCCCCAGAGTACGGTCCGGACCACGGTACCAGAGCAGCCAGATGCTGCATGAACTCCACCTGCGATCCCACGATAGGCGTAGTTCGGTCGCGTCGTGCGTTCTGCCGCTCAAGCACGACCTGAACGACAGCGTTGCATTGCACAAGGTCGTTGGCCAAGGCCGTGCGGATGACGTAGTCGCACAGCGACTCCAGTCACTGGCGCAATTCGGCGTCGCAGCACATCACCGCGTGAAGGCCAAGACCCTGCGCGTCGGCACGCAGCCAACGCTCCCCCGGACAGGGCACACGCCTCGCATCGGCATGCGATGGGCGGTGCGGCGCATGACGCGCACTATCGGGCCACCACTTCCCTGCCGAGGAGCGCCCCATGAAATCCCTGCAGAAATGCCGTCGCGGCCCAACGCGCGACGCGGGCCAGTCATGCAACACGCCAGGCACCCGGCACAAGCTGAGCCGACGGCCTTGCCGCAGCCTGCTGGCCGCGGCTGCACTCGCACTGTCGCCGCTGACCCCCGTCGTCGCCCAGACCGCTGAATGGGGCCAGCTCGCTGGCGAATTGATCGAACAAGGCGACCAGGCGAACGGCAGCCCGGTGCTGCAACGCCAGGTGCTTGCTTGGCCCAGTCTGTCGACGCCCCGGTTCACCTCGATGACGATCGGCACCGGGAATGCGGCCTTCCCGTATCCGCTCGGGACGAGCGCACGCGCCGAGGTCTATGCCGACCAGGGCGGCACCTTTTGGGGCAGCGTCAACACCGCCAACTTGCCTACTGATTTCGCATGTTCGGCCACGTCGTGCCGGACCCACCACGGGGGCATCGTCGACATCATCCCTTTCTACAAGTTCACCAAGCTCAGTGAAGACGCCTCGCTGCGCATCGACATCGCGGGCGGTACCCTGGGCGGCATCGACGGCGGCATGCCCGGCGAACTGTGGGCAGGCTTGAATCTTTACGTCAGCGTCGCGGTCTTCCCCCCCGGCGGCGGGACGCCTGAGAAATCGGTCGAGGTAATGAAGGACCGCGTGCGCATCAACGTCGACTTGGGCCGCGCCGACTTCACCGCTCCCACGGGCGACCTGATGGGACGCGTCGCGTTCAACTCGCTGTGTGACTATCTCGATCCAGGCCCGTGCAATGCGGGAGAGACCATCATCGGGGGCGAGTTGAAGATCATTCCGCTGCGCAAAGAGGTCGATCTGAGCTGGATCGATATCGGACGAGACTTCTTCCTGTTCTACGAAATCAAGCTCGACGCGTTCGCGCCTGGGGGCGAGTCGGTGGCATGGGCAATGTTCCGCGACCCCCTGTCCGGCGACGGCGTGAGTGTCGACTTCGAGGGCTTGCGGCTCGGTCCGCAGGTCAACCCCCCCGTTCCCGAACCGGGCACCTGGGCCCTGCTGCTCGTTGGCCTGGGCGTGATGGCGCGGTGGGCGCGCAGACCGTCCCGCTCGACAAGGCGGCACCCGGTCGCTGTTCAACACGCCGGGGGCCGGTCATGAACCCGGTTGCACGCACCCGCAAGGCCATCGTGCTCGCGGTCGCCGTGGCCAGCGGTAGCGCCATGGCCCAGGGCGTGTCCGACGATCGCGTCGCCCGGTTGCAGCAGTACGAGGCACGGGCAGCCCAAGGGGATGCCGTTGCCGCCGAGCAGGCAGCACTGATGCACTACCACGCAGCCCCCCGCGAGCAGCGCAACCTGCACCGCGTCGTCTTCTACCTGCAGATGGCCGCTGCAAACGGCAGCCCGGCTGCCCAGCTGATGCTGGACCACCTGACGGAGCAGGCGCTTGCGGGAGACGCCGTGGACTACCTGCCCGGGCCCTGGGGTTGCTGATGTCCGGGCAGGCCGGCTCAACGCGTGGGCACGGCGCCCGCGTCGGGCAACACCAGCCGCAGCACGGTGCGTCCAGGCCTGCTGTCCCAGGTCAGTGTGCCGCCCAGCCGGGAGGCGCGTTGCTGCATGTGGCCCAGGCCGCGACCCGTCGAGGCTGACGCCGCATCGAAGCCGCGGCCGTCGTCGCCGACCTCCACCACCAGCCTCGCGCCCACCCGCCGCAAGCCCATGCCGACACGCTGGGCGCCGCTGTGCTTGAGCGCATTGGTCAGCGCCTCCTGCACGATGCGCAGCAGGTCCAGCGAGGCGTCGGCCGAGAGCTCGGGCAGTTCGCCAAGGTCGGTGTCGACGTGCCAGTCGAGCCGCAGGCCGAGCGACTCGAAGCGCGGGGCCATGCGAAAGCGCAGCGAGCCCAGCAGCGCCAGCGGATCGCGCTCGCGGAAGTCGAGCGAGTCGATCGCCACGCGCAGGTCGTCCAGGCAATCCTGCAGCGTGTCGGCCAAGGCCGCCGGCGAGGCCTGCGCGCTGCGCGCTTGCCGCAGCGCCGTGACGAGGTGCAGCCCCAGGCTGTCGTGCAGGTCGCCCATCAGGCGCGCCCGTTCCTGTGCCAGCGTCTGCTCCGTTTCCACCGCCCGCAGCCGGGCGTAGCTCTCCTCCAGCCGCTGCGCTTGCTCCTGTACACGCTGCGTCAGAGACGCCGCGGCCTCGCGCGCCTCGCGCAGCGCCCCCAGGTAGCGCCGTGCAAGCGTCGCCGAGATCGCGATGAACAGCGGCAGCGCCGCATACTGGCGCAGGAAGTATTCACCCAGCGATAGGGTGTCTGTCATGATGCCGAAGTCGCGCACCAGGAGCACGAAGTACAGCACTGCGGTCGCCGCGATGGCTACCAACTCGGTCTGACGCACGCGCCACGCCAGGTGCATCAGCCGCCACTGGCTCCATGCCATCAGTGCCATGCCGATCGTGGCCAGTGGCGCAAAGCCCACCTTCGAGTCCGCGTAGTCGGTGGCCGACAAAAAATTCACGGCCGTGATCGCCATGTAGACACCCACTGCCGCGGGCAGCCAGCGCGGGCCGCGGTACGCCGCATCCTGGGCCTCGGAAAAGCGCAGCGCGAAGACGGCAAACAGCGCGGTAAACCAGGCCGAGCCGACGACGACGAGCTGCGCCCAGGCCAGGTCGGGCAGCGGTGGCTCGGTCACGACATAGTTCAGGTCGCGCAGGCCCCAGACGATGACGGCGGCGCCGAACCATGCATAGGCCCGCTGACTGCGCTCGCGCAAGCCGATCAGCAGCACGTACAGGCCGATGCCGACATTGAGCACCACCGTCACCAGCGTGCCCTGGTTCTGCCAGAAGGCGCGCCAGCGCCAGGCCGGGTACAGGGCCTCGTGCGCGCCGACCCACACGGGCGCCAGCCCATTGCGGTAGCCTGGCACGCCGGCGACGAGCAGCCACGCTTGGGCACCGGCCTGGACGCCCACGGGCAACTCGAACAGCAACGGGGTATAGAAGTGCCGCGTGGCCGGCAGGTCCATGCGGCCAAAGGATCCGACGCGCTGGCCGTCGAGCCACAGCTCGGCATTCATGCCGACGCCGGGCAGGTAGAGCGTGGGGCGCGCCACATCCAGCGCGGGCAAGGTCAGGCGGTACCAGACGAAGCCCTCGTAGCCGGGACGGCGCCCGTCCCAGTTGTCGGGCAGCGGCGCTGGCAGCCAGGCGGCGTCGGCTGTCGGTGGTTGCGACGGGTGCACACGGCCCGCCTCCAATACGTCGGCCGTGACCAAGGCGCGGGCGCCGGCTCGCCCCGGGTCGGGCTGAGCAAGCCACAGGACGACGACGCCCACGATCGCCAAGCCGAGCACGATCCAGGGCGCGCGCATGGCTGAGCGCTCACCGGATCGGAAGGCGGCCGGTCTGCGCCATGCGCAGGTTGTACTCGTAGAGCGCTTCGGCGCGCGAGTTGACGGCGAGCTTTCGGTACAGGTTGCGCACGTGAGTGCGCACCGTATTCGTGCTCATGCCCAGCATGTCGGCCACCTCGCCGTAGCTGAAGCCCTTGCCGATGCCCGTCAGCACGTCGAGCTCGCGCTGGCTGAGCAGCGGCTCGGCGGCGGCCAGCGGCGGGGCCTCGTCCGGCGCAACGGGTGAGCGAGTGCGCCGGATCAGGGTGCGTGCGATGCTCGGCGACAGCGGTGAGCCGCCGCTGCGCAGGCAGGCCAGGTGATCCTCGATCGTGTCGAGACTCCCGTCCTTGACCAGGTAGCCGGTGGCGCCGGCATCGATGGCCGCCAGCACATGGGCCTCATCGCCGAAGATCGACAGCACCAGCACCTCGCAAGCCGGATGCCGCGCCGCGAGTCGGATGACCTCGAGGCCGCTGCCGTCAGGCAGGCCGAGGTCGGTGAGCACGATGTCGGGCACGTGCTCATGCAGCCAATCGCGCGCCGCACTCAAGGTCGCGCAGGCGTGCACACGATCGACACCCTGCGTGCGGTGGAGCAACGCGACGAGCCATTCGCGCGTGTGCGTGTCGTCTTCGACGAGAAGGACGCTGTCGGCTGGCCGATCTGTCATGACCGCAGTCTAGGGCCGACGGCCCGTCCTGGGGATCGCACCCGAATGCGAGTGCGCGCCGACGCCCGCCGCGGATTGGACTCGCACCGAAGGGGTGGCAGTCTGCTGCGTCTGAAGGCGGCACGAGAGTCGTTCTTCTTCGACCGCGCCATGTTCTGGGGCAGACCGGGAAGAATCCGCCTCCTCAGAGACGGTGTGCGGTGAAGTCTTGGCATGGCCCAGCGCATGCTGAGCAGCGGCAGAGCCAGGTCGCCTGACCTGAGGGCGGTCTGTGATTCGGTTTGGGGTTCTGACCCTCAAACCCGGCAAGCCAGGTGTAGGTCGGGCGCCGGATTGGCGACTACCGCCACCGGCTGCTGATGGCCGTCTGCGCGAATCCAGTGGCTGCAGCCCACCGACAACAACCGCTGCAACGCAGCCTGGTCACCCACCTCGTCGCAGATACCCCAGCACCACCGCCACGATGTGGTCCTCGTGCCGCTTCAGCGCCTTCGGCGTCGACAGGTTGCGGCCCAGGATGACCGACAGCGTGTACTGGTTCGACAGCAGGAAGTAGCCCATGCCGTTGAGCGAGATGAACAGGTCCTGCGCCTCGCAGTCGCTGCGGAACACGCCCTTGTCGATGCCGCTTCGCAGCACCTCGGCGATGGTGTCGAGCAGCGGGTTGTACAGCTTCTGGATGTACGGCGACTTGGCGATGTGCTTGCCGCGGTGCACGTTCTCGCTGTTCAGCAACCCGATGATCTCGGGGTGCTTGACGAAAATCCGGAAGGTGTTGCGCACCAGCCGTTCCATCGCCGCCAGCGGGTCCAGGCCGCGGACCTCGATGTCGCGGTGGTTGGTGCGCATCACGCCGTAGATATGCTCCATCACGGCGATGAACATCTGCTCCTTGCTGCCGAAATACTGGTACGCCAAGCTCACGTTGACGCCGGCGGCATCGACGATGCGCTCCATGCGCGCGCCGTCGTAGCCGCGCTCGGCAAACTCGCGCACCGCGCATTCCAGGATGGTCGCCTTGGTGGCCACGGCGTCGCGCGGGCGCGCGCTGCGCGGCTTCTTCTTCGTCTCGGGCGCGGGGCTGCTGCTGTTCAACATGAGGCTCGACGGTCGCTGCGAAAGCGCCGCATTCTGGCAGCCGCACCGGCCCTTTTGCCTGTGCCTACGGCTTGATCTTGCTGCTGTACTGGTTGGTGAACACGTCGTTCACGGCCAGCGGCTTTTCGGGCTTGTTGTTGGCGAAGGTGATGTCCATCGTCTTCTGCATCAGCTCGGGCTCGATCCAGCCCAGACCATGCTTGGCCGAGCGCTCGGTGACGCACAGGTCCAGGATCTGCGGCATCGTCGCCAGCAGCGTGGCGCCGTCCAGGCCCGGCACCATCTCCACCATCGCGTCGATCGACGCCTTCGGGTTGGCCTTGGCATCACGCCAGCCCTTGTGCGTGGCGCGCAGGAAGCGCTCCACCAGCTTGGGGTTCTTCTGCAGCAGATCGTTGTTGACGAAGTAGGTGTGGCCGTAGATCGGCAGCCCGAAGTCGGCCCACAACATGTGTCCGACCTCGCCTTTGCCCAGGACCTTCTCCCAGATGGCGTAGCTGGTGTACAGGTCGAAGGAGCCATCGACTTCACCGGCGGCGACGATGGCCTGCTTGCCCTCGGGCTTGATGTTCACCAGCGTCACCGACGCTGGGTCGACACCGTTGATGGCGGCGAAAGCCGGCCACAGCACGCGGTGCGAATCGGCCGGCGGCACGGCGATCTTCTTGCCCACCAGGTCCTTCGGCGTCTTGATGTTGGCGCTCTTGCGGAAGAAGAGGTTGTTGCCGGCCTTGTCGTAGACCACCGCCACCATCTTCAGGTTGGCGCCCTTGCTGATGGCCGTCAGCACCGTCGGCGCATCGCTGATGCCCACGTCGGCTTGGCCCAGGTCGATCTTCTTGGCGCTGTCGGCCGAACCGCTGCCGCGCAGCACCGTCAGGTCGATGTTCTCTTCCTTGTAGTAGCCCTTCTTCATCGCCAGGTAGATCGGCGAATGGTCGGCCAAGTGGAACCAGTTCAGCTGCAGCTGCATCTTGTCCTGCGCCACGGCCGGCAGGCTCAGTGCGATGGCCAGGCCAGCTGCAAGCACGCGCAGCGGCCGGTGTATACGGGTCATCAGGTTCTGTGATTTCACGCTCGTCTCCTGTGGTGGATGTCAGTCGGTCGTGTCCTCACGGTGCGCCCAGGGCGCCACCACATGCTCCACGGCCACGACCACGCCGTAGAGCGCCAGACCCAATGCCGAGATCAGAAGCAGCGACGCGAAGATCGGCGCCGTCTCCATGGTCACGCCGCTGGTGATGATCAGCGAGCCTAGGCCCTTCTCGGAGGCGACGAACTCGCCGACCAGCGCGCCGATCACGCTCATCGTTGCGTTGAGCTTCAAGCCGACGAAGATGTAGGGCACCGCGTTCGGGAATCGGATCTTCTTCAGCACCTGCCAGCGGCTGGCCTTGAGCGTGCGCACCAGGTCCAGCATCTCCGGCTCGGCACGGGCCAGCCCTACGGCGGTGTTCACCACCATCGGGAAGAACGCGATCGTGGTGCCGATGATGATGTTCGGCCAGATGCCGTAGCCCAGCCAGATGACGAACAGCGGCGCCAGCGCGATTTTCGGCAGCGTGTTGAACAGGATCAGCACCGGCATCACGGTGCGCAGCAGCAGGTCGTTCCAGACGATGACGATGGCCAGCAATACGCCGAGCACGGCCGACAGCACGAAGGCGCCGAGCACCGCATACAGCGTAGCCAGAAAATTGGCGCCCCATTGGTAGTTGCCGTTGCCCAGGGCGCGCAGCGCGGCCAGCGGCGTGGGCAGGATGTATTCCTTGACGCCCAGCGCCATCACCACCACCTGCCACAGCACCAGCAGCGCCAGGATCACCAGCATGCTGGGCAGGTAGTAGACGAAGGCCGCCCCCGCCCGGTCTGCGAAGCCCGGGTCGGCCTCGTCCTCGCGTGCGGATCCGGCTGTAGTCATGAGTCACCCATAGGCCGCAGTGACTGCCAGTCAGGTGCCGCCCCGCTGGCAAAGCCGGGGCCGCGGTGCAGCGAGCCGATGGCCAGCTGGCCCGCGTCGATGCGCACCCGCACCGCGCCGTGGCTGCGCTCGTACAGATCGGGGTGCGCGTGCAGGAAGTCCTGCTGTTCGCCGGCCCGCAGCGCCGCCATGCCGTTGACGTAGTGGTGGCCGTTGCGCTCGACATGCGTGATGCCGAGCAGCGAGACCAGTGCCAGATCCTGCTGCAGCGCCAGACCGGCCTGGATGGTCAAGTCCTCGGCGCTCATGATGTAGCGCTCGGCGCCGGCTTCGGCGTTCCACTTGGCGCAGCGGGCGCGATTCAGGATCGACTTGTAAAGGCCCTTGCAGGTCTTCGACGACACGCCCAGGTAGCCGCGCTCGCGGCCGCGCACAAAGGCATCGAGCGAATCGTCGGACTCGTCCAGGATCACCGGCTTCTGCGAAGACAACGCGCCCACGTCCTGCGCCAGCGCGGCGGCGCGCTTGATCGGCTGCTCGATGAAGATCACGCTGTCGCACAGGCGCTGCAGCCCGGGTTCGGCGCGCATGCGCTGCCACAGCTGCAGCACGCCGTCGATGCTGTCGTACTGCTCATTGCCGTCCAGCGTGCTGCGGTAGCCGCCATCGATGCGGTCCAGCACCGAGGCGATGCGCAGCAGCCGCGCCACGTCGGCATCGACGTTGCCGGCGACCTTGAGCTTGAACCAGCGGTGGCCATAGGTGGAGACCACCTCGTCCAGCGTCTCGGGCAGGCCGTCGCCGACGCGTTCACTCTGGTCGGATGCCGTGATCGGGTCGACCAGGCCGACCGTGTGGCGCGCGGCGATGTGTTCGGCTGGCCGCAGCCCGGCCAGGAAGGTATCGAGGTCGTAGCCCTGCAGATCGGGCGTCAGCGGCGTCACGCGGATGCCGGCCCGGTTGGCACGGATCACTTCGTGGAAAGGCTGGCCCAGCGCGCGGCACAGCGCGTCGAGCAGCGCCCGGTCGATCAGAGCGGGGCCGTAGTTGGCGACCAGGCTGTTCAAGTCCTGCTTCGCGCCGCGTTCGATCTGCTGTCGGTAGTGGCGCGCAAAGTGGCCGAAGGCGCTATCGGCCTGGCCATCCAGGTAAAGGCCGCGGGCGATGCGCAGCGCATTGCGCAGCTGGTCGAAGTTGTCCTCGTTGCTGAGTTCGGGGTTCTTGTCGAACCACTTCGGCGCCATCAGCTCGGCCGCCATGCCCTCAGCCCCGGTGCCGTCGGCAAGCCGGATGCGCGCGCGCACGAAGGCCTGCGGCGCCGCGGTGAGCGTGACCACGCCGAAGCGGAAGGGCATGCGCAGTTCGACGTCGCGCTCGAGCAGCTCGATCGATTCGACGGTGAACGTGGATACGGACGCCGCGCTCATTCCATGCCCAGCAGTTTGTAGATGCGCCGCGTATAGACGCCGAAGCCTTCCTGCGTCTTCATGTCCAGCGTGCGCGGGTGCGGCAGGTCGATCTGGAAGTTGTCGGCCATGCGCGCCGGGCCGGCCGTCATCACCACCACGCGCGTGCCCAGGAACACCGCCTCGGAGATGCCGTGCGTGACGAAGACGATGGTCTTGCCCGATTCCTTCCAGATGCGCAGCAGCTCCAGGTTCATCTTCTCGCGCGTCAGCGCATCCAGCGCACCGAAGGGCTCGTCCATTAGCACGAGCTTCGGGTCGTGCACCAAGGAGCGTGCGATGGCGGCACGCTGCTGCATGCCACCGGACAGCTCGTAGGGGTATTTCTCTTCGTAGCCCTGCAGTCCGACCATGGCCATCAGGCCGCGCGCCCGCTCGCGCGCCGCCGCCATCGGCAGGCCCAGGATCTCGGCCGGCAGCAAGATGTTGTCGAGGATGCGCCGCCACTTCAGCAGCAGCGGAGCCTGGAACACCATGCCGATGTCGCGCGCCGGGTCGAATGCGTGCGTGGCCGAGCCGATGCGCACGGTGCCGCCGTCGTGCGTGTGCAGCCCCGCCAGGATCTTCAGCAGCGTGCTCTTGCCGCATCCGGACGGGCCGACCAGCGCCACCAGTTCGCCAGGCATCACGTCGAAGCTGGCATCGCTGATCGCCAGATGCTGCTTGCGCCCTGACTTGTAGGTCTTGGTGACCCCGGAGAGATGGATGAAAGCTTCGACCGTCATGTCACGCGCGCATCGTTGATCAGGCTGTCGCTTCCGGTCAATCTAAGTAATAACTTAGTTGAATGTATCCGGACCGCGAAGCCTGCGGTTTCGGGGTTTTCCCATGTGAACGAGGTGGCCCAGGAGCACCGGCGACGGCATCGCCCGTCATGACACCCGCGCATCCTTGGCGACAAAGAGCTTTTCAAGCAGCAGCACCAGCCCGTACAGCAGCATGCCCAGCAGCGTGATCAGGATCACGGCCATGAACATCGCCGGCGTGTCCAGCGTCACCTGCACCTGCAGCATCAGGTAGCCCAGCCCGCGGTCGGATCCCAGGAACTCGCCGACGATGGCACCGGCCACGGCCAGGATGGCTGCGACCTTCATGCCGGCAAACACATAAGGCAGCGCGCCGGGCAGTTGGATCTTGGTGAACAGCTGCCAGCGCGACCCGCGCAGCGTGCGCACCAGGTCCAGCAGGTCGGGCTCGACCTCACGCAGGCCGCGCGCGGTGGTCAGCAGGATCGGGAACACGGCGATCGAAAACGCCATCATCGCGTTCGGGAACACGCCGTACTTGAACCAGACGATGATCAGCGGGCCCAGCGCCACCTTCGGGATCATGTTCAGCGTCACCAGCAGCGGCAACACCAGCGATTCGAGCGTCTTCGACCAGGTGAACAGCAGCGCCAGCAGCACCCCCACCGCCAGCGCCAGTGCATAGCCGCCGAAGATCTCGGTGGCCGTGACCGCGGTGTTGGACCACCAGCCATAGTCGGGCACGAACAGGGCACGCAGCGTGTCGCCCGGTGAGGGCATCACGAACTTGGGCACATCGCCCAGGCGCACGAACAGGTACCAGGCAAGCAGCAGCAGCAGATGCGCCAATACGCCCAATGCGTACTGCTTCAGTTTGCCTCCGGAATCGTCCATCGCGCCTTCAATCCAGCCAGCGCGCCAGATTCTGCGCGACGAAGGCATCGTCGGACAGGTCGGCATGTTCACGGCAGACGCGGTCGATCTCGGCCGCCTGCCCCGGCGACAACGTCTCGTCCGGGTCCAGGCACCAGATGCCCTGCAGCAGCCCTTGGCGGCGCAGCACCTCATGGCAGCCGGGGATGCACCCGGCGAAGCCGTGGGCCACGTCGAAGAAGGCACTGTTGCAGTCGGTGACGCGCGAGTCCAGCGCCAGCAGTTCGGCATCGATGCGGCCCGAGTCCACTGCGCCGTGGATGCGCGCAAGTTGCTCGACAGCACGCCGTGTCCACACGCTCCAATGCCCGAGCAGGCCACCGCGGATGCGCAGCGTCACAGGCGTGTCGCCGCGGCGCACAACGAAGGGCGACAGCAGGTCCAGCACGATGTGGTCGTCGTTGCCGGTGTAGAGCGTGACACGCTCCTCGGCCCGTGCTGCGGCCACGCCGCGGATCACGTCCAGCGTGCGGTAGCGGTCGAAGGGCGCCATCTTGATGGCAATGACGTTGTCGATGGCGGCAAAGCGGCGCCAGAACTCCGCCGGCAGCGGAATGCCGCCGACCGCGGTCTGCAGGTAGAAGCCGACCAGGGGGATGCGTTCGGCCACTGCCGCGCAATGCGCCACCAGTTGATCCACCGAGGCGCCCTTCATTGCGGCCAGCGACATCATGCCGGCGTGATAGCCCAGCTCACGCGCAATGTCG
>Ga0209391_10001761_pt1 | contig 11288 bp, 10 predicted proteins | sample PPLLak3March2015_FD_187246 | JGI IMG/M metagenome (GOLD analysis project Ga0209391, IMG submission 187246) | Freshwater sediment microbial communities from Prairie Pothole Lake near Jamestown, North Dakota, USA - PPLs Lake P7 Core (1) Depth... | ecosystem: Environmental > Aquatic > Freshwater >... | reverse complement strand
CGACGCCGGGCGCCTGATCCGACGACAGCGAGCCGGTCTTGTCCACGGTCGGCTGGATCTGCTCGCGGATGCTGCCGATCACCAGCGCCGGGCTCGCGATGTCGGCCCGGCTCTTCGCCGACTTCACTTCGTTCTCGATCACCTGGTACGGCATGCCGTCCAGCGCAGTGCGGATGCGCTGACCGACGTCCTTGTTGTAGGCTTCGCTGCCGAAGCCGCCCGCCTCCTGTCTGGCACCCAGCATTGCGCGGAGCTGCATGCCCGACAGCAGCTTGTCGGCCGGCTTCTCCTGCAGCGCCTTGATCTGGTCGCTGCGCGCGAGCGCGTCGGCGTAGCGCCCCTCGAGGACATCGAGCTGCGTGAGCGTACCGAGCAGTTGCCGTTCGCTGGCCTTGTCTGGAATCTCGTAGCCCGCGAGCACGGAATCGATGTCCCGGCGCAGCTGCTGCGCGAACGTGGCGAACTTCGCGTCGTCGGTCAGCAGGTCCTCGACCTTGCCATCGACCTGATAGGTGAAGCGCGGCAGGTCGGCCGCCTTCTCGATGCGTTTCTTGGTCTGCGCCAGCGCCGGACCGGTCAACGACAGGGCGAGCACGAGCAACAGGATGCGCTTCAGCATTGGATCTCCGCGGTGGGTCTTCGGACGGCATGCGAGGGAAGCAGGGAGCGCCGACTATACATAGCAACACCGCGCGACGGGCAGCGAATCCTCCCGTGTCGGTGGCGAAATCGTAGTCAAGCGGCGATCGGGAGCTCGAACAGGCCCTGGCAGTGCCGCTGCCAGCCGTAGTGACCCAGTAACGCGGGCGTGGGACACAGTGCGCCGGCACGCTGCGCTGGCGTGAGACCGGCGAGCGCGCGATGCACGTGATGGCCGTTGTAGTAATCCCGGAACGCCTCCAGCTTTCGCGCCAGATCGACCGCATTCCAGAAAAAGACGCGGTCCAGGTACTCGCGCCGGATCGTGCCGATCAGACGCTCAACGAACGGATGCGAAACCGGTGCGTAAGGGACCGACTTGACCTCCTCGATCTCGCGGACGCGCAGGTTGGCGAGCCAGCGGTGGAAGCGAAACAGCGGGTCGTGATCGGTGCTGACATGCTTCGGTGATGGCCGGTCAGTGACGGCGTGGTTGAACATTCTGCATACGGACAGGCCGTCGATTGAGCCACGCTCGATGCCGAAGCCGATGATGCGGCGGGTGAAGACATCGATGACCAGCAGCACCCAATGACTGTGCAGAAGGATCGATTCGCAGCGGAAGAGGTCGACACTCCAAAGGCTATCCTTCGCTTGGGCGATGAAGGTCAGCCAGGACGGGCCGGGCTTGCGGCGAGGCGAAGGCGAGGAAGAGAAGAGCCGGCGGTACTTCCGCCGTATCAGGGTCTGGTGGAACCTGAGCAGTGTCGCCGGCCTGACCAGTGCGCCAAGCTTCGGGAGTCGGTGCGGACGCACGAACAGCGTGGCCAAGCCAAGGACGAAGCGATCGACGGTCGTGAGATTGGGCGCCCGTTGCCGGGAGCGATTACTGATGAGCAACTGGTGCTTGAGCAGCAGGGACTCGGCGGCGACGGCGCGGACACCACCGGGGCGAAGGAACTTCGCAAGGGTGACCAGTAGGTGGATGGCAAGGATGAGGATTTCACGCACTGGGTGGACCGTACCATCACCGCCGGTACGCGCAAGACTGCACGGCGCGTGCGGATTGCCTCACACTACGAATTCGCCACCCACAGGACCCTACGACATGAGCTGGATGTGGCAGGAACTCGGTATCGACCGCGAGCGCTGACGGTCGGCTCGCGAAGCCACGCCCGGGATTGCGAAAATCAATGGCCGGATGCCTCGAAGGCGACATCGAGGCGCGCCGCCAACGCCTCGAGATTCCGATCGGCCGTCCACAGCCGCGCGTCGGGCGTCAACAGGACGGACGCAAGCAACGCGATGTCGACCGCACCGCAGCCGGTGTCGAACAGCCTCTCGGTCTCGATCAGCGAAAGCACCTCTTCGGTCGCTGCTACCTTCGCTTGCCGCAGCAACTTGAGGTCACCCAGCGTCCGCTCGCGGGGTGCAGGCGGGGTACCGCACGCCAATTCCAGCACGATCAGCGGATGACAGAGGACGCGATCATTCTCGAGCAGTGATCTCAGCACCGGATTCGCACGGCGGAAGTGGCCAACCCAGACCGAAGTGTCGACCAGTACGGCGCTCATCGCGCCGTGCGGCCCGTCACCCGACGACGCGGGATGTCCTGCATGCGCGGCACCGCGCCACCTAGCGCCGCCAGTCGCTTTCCTGACTGAATCCGCACGAACACGCGCATGGCTTCGCGGACGATCTCGGCCTTGTCCATGCCGGGATCCGCAACCTCGACCGCCTTGCGGAACAGTTCATCGTCGATCGTGATCGTAGTTCTCATGTCCGTCACCTCGCATCAATATTGATGTAGTTTAGCATCAGAAACGGCGCCCAACAATCTCCGGGTGACTGCGAACCGCGCAACGCAGCGTGAAGCGCGGACCGATAGTCCGCGGGTGATGCCCGGAACCCGTTTCAATTCATCGAATTGAAAGTGGTGGCCAGGGAAGGAATCGAACCATCGACACGCGGATTATCAGTACGACGGAGAGAACGGTTCGGCGCGAGTAAGCCGAAGACCGGGGAGGAGTTTTCGCTGCGCCGACCGAACCGCCCCGCTCGACCGAGCGTATCCCGAACCGGAACCGGAAATTCCGGACGCGCAAGGTCAGTGGCCCATGCGGGTCAACGGCTTGCGCGGATCGCGACCAAACCTTTTCCGAACCGGCAGCCGAACTGGGCCGCGCTGGGCTTCGGCTCACTCGCCCTCGCCACCTCGAGACCCGCCCACCATTCACCATGCTTCAAAGCGGACGTTGTACGGTGAATAACGACCTCTAGCAGAAGTTGGTCGCGCTGCAAAGCAATGGGATGGACCCCTCCCCACTCCTACGGCATCGAGTGCCAGACTGGAGGTGTGTAATCACCAGTCACGGAATGAGGAGGGGTCGTCGTGAAGCTTACTCGCGTGGGTGTGGACTTGGCCAAGCAGGTCTTCCAGGTGCACGGCGTGGATCGGGCGGAGCGCCCGGCCTGGTGCAAGCGTTTGAAGCGCAGCCGATGGATCGCGGATCTGGAGCGTGACGTCGAGCCAGGCGCCGAGATCGGCATGGAGGCCTGTGGCAGCGCGCATCACTGGGCGCGACTGCTGCAGCGCAAAGGCTACCAGGTGAAGCTGATTGCCCCGCAGTTCGTGAAGCCGTACGTGAAGTCGAACAAGACCGACGCGAACGATGCCGAGGCGATCTGCGAGGCGATGAGCCGGCCGAGCATGCGGTTCGTGGCGGTGAAGACCGTCGAGCAGCAGGATCTGCAGGCGGTGCATCGCGTGCGGTCGAGCCTGATCCGGGAGCGGACTGCCAAGGCGAACCAGCTGCGTGGACTCGTCTACGAGTACGGCCTGGTGGCGCCTCAACAGATCAGCTCCCTGCGGCGAGCGGTGCCGCAATGGCTGGAGGATGCGGAGAATGGCCTGACCGTACGCTTCCGATCGCTGCTGGCCGGCTTGTACCGTGATCTAAAGCAACTCGACGAGCGGGTGCGCGAGCTCGATCAGGAAATCGCCGCGATCACTCGTGAGCACGAGTCCGTCCGGCGACTCATGCAGATCAACGGCGTTGGCCCGTTGATCGCCAGCGCGCTGTACGCGTTGGTCGGCGATGCGAAGCAGTACCGCAACGGTCGTGATCTGGCGGTGGCACTGGGACTGACGCCTCGGCAGCACAGCTCGGGCGGCAAAGAGAAGCTGCTGGGCATCAGCAAACGCGGCGACAAGTACGTGCGCACGCTGCTGATCCACGGCGCACGCTCGGCGTTGCGCACGGCGCCAAGCAGGACGGATCGGATCAGTCGCTGGGCCTTGGCGCTCGCGGAGCGCTCACATCCCAACGTCGCTGTGACGGCGCTCGCCAACAAGACCGCCCGGGTCGCCTGGGCGATGCTGAGGCATGGCGCGAACTATGAACCGGAGCGCGTGGCGGCCTGAGGCCGTGCGTTCCAACTGATCGAGGAGAACATCACCGCGGTTGCGAGCACTCCGAAGGATGGCGAACAGGTCGAACCGGCGTCGGAATAACCTGAGAGTGTCTGAGGGCGACAAGCCCGAGAAAGCAATGAGGAGCCGACGCGCGAATAGCCCATCGTGGCCCGACCTCGACCGATCGAGGTCAGACAGAGGCCGGATATACGTGAGCAGTCGTACCTCGTCGCCGGAGAACGGAGTGCTAGCAAAGTGGGGTGGGGTCCATATACAGACGCTCGACGTCTGGGTTAAGCCGAGCCGCGAAGCGGCTTCGGCTTGAATCAACTGTTAGGCCCGCACCGGCAGGGCAAGTGACGGACACGACCAAAGGATCAGCCTGAAGGTGCGCTTAGCTGCCAACGGCTTCGTCAACGTCGTGCCGGATACCGAAGCCGAGCGCCTGCCGGTCTAGGTCGCCGGCACGAGGAAGACCCCACGCCGCCGTGCCGCGCGCAGCAACAGCGCAACCGCGACCGTGTTCGACACGATCACCAGCAGCGAACTTTCCGGACCGAACATGCCCCCGGTCAGCCAGTCGGGCCCGGCATAGCGGCTTTCGAACGGCGCCAGCGCGCGCCAGTCCTCGATGCCGGAAAGCGGCACGCCGCTGAGCAGTATGGTGAAGTTCCATGCCGCGTGATTGGCGGCCACCACCCACAGGTTGCGCGCCAGGACGAACAGTCCGCCCCACAGCAGTCCCAGCAAGGTCACCGACACCAACATCGCCACCGCATCGCCAGTCCTGCCCTGGGGGACGTTTTCCAAGTGCCCCACGGCGAATATCAACGCCTGTGCAACCAGCGCAATGCTCGTTCCCAAGGCCCGCTCCAGCAGCCGGAACAACAGGCAGCGGTAGACCAGTTCTTCCAGGACGGCCGCGATGCCGATGAGGACCGCTACGCTCCACAGCGCCGGCGAGACGCCACGGAACAGCACCTTTTCGTAGGCGCCGAGCGCGAACAGCACGGCGATCGGCAACCCTACTAGGACGGTGCCGCTTGCGCCGCCAAGCATCAGGTGAACCGGCCGCAGCCGCAGCTCGGTCGCTTCGCGTCTTTCATGCCAATGCACGTAAGCCCAGTAGCTCGCCATTGCCGACAGCAGGATGCCGGCGCGCCTGAGCCCACTGAGCAATTCGGGCCCAGGTTTGAACACCGCGTCGATCAGCGGCAGCAGGCCCTGCCGGAAGACCAGCACCGAGCCTAGGACCGCCGCACCACCCAGCAGCAGCGAGCCCAGCGTCCGGCCGGCGACGCGCATGCGCTGCCGTGCGATGCCGCCCGGTGCCACCGAAGGAATGCGACTCGGGTCAAGGCGCTCAGAAGACATGGCATCTTCGCTGGATCGGGGCGCTTCGGAGTGGAGAGCACCTACAACTGGATCATCATCTTTCATGTCGGTCCAACGCGCTCTGAAAGAGGGCGGCTCGAGTGTTCATGGCGGCGAAACACCATTGCGTCTCTCGCGTGCGGCCGTGTAAATCCGACGGGATGAGCTTGCCCGCCTACTGAGCGATGTAGAGCCCAACGGCCGCGGATTCGGCGACGATGTCCTTGGCCGCGCAAGGTCCACGCGGACCGCCCAACAATATCAGCGCGGTGGACCGCCTGTCTCAAACGCCTCTGCGTTCCGGTCGTCCGCTTGTGGCCGAGGCTGTGTGAAAACGACCTCGTGATTCGTGCGAATACCATCGTGCCATACGAAGGGGTGCGCGATGAAGCGGTTCATCGAAGGTGAGTGCCGGGCCCAGTCCACGCTGCTGCCAGAGCGACTGGACGACTGGATCGCCGAGGACAATCCTGTACGCGCCGTCGACGCCTTCGTCGACGAACTGGACCTGACGAAGCTGGGCTTCGAAGGCGCGGAGCCAGCCTCGACAGGCCGTCCGGCCTATCACCCGGCGACGCTGCTCAAGATCTACGTCTAGGGCTACTTGAACCGCCTGCCCTCGAGCCGCCGCCTGGAGCGCGAGAGCCAGCGCAACCTCGAGCTGATCTGGCTCACCGGCCGCCTGGCGCCGGATTTCAAGTCTCTCAAGTCGCTTGACCGCGCATGTCACGCACTTACAAACGCGCAGATTATCGGCACATCGGATTGCCAGGAGACCCTACGCACACCGGGGATTCGGGCATCAGTGCCGATAAAGTGCCAATAGATTTCTTGCAAGAGCTGACCCGGTGTCGAGTAGCCGCTCACGCCGATCTTTCAATGGTGATGCGAGGCGCCAGCAACGGCGGGCCTTCCTGAGAGGGATTCACTCTCAGTGCGGGTCCAGCCGCAGCAGTTGGCAGTCTCTGCACCGCCATGCTGCATGGCCAGCCGCATGAGCGCCTGGGACATCTCGTCCTTCCTGATCCTCGTTCAACGCAGGAGGCGATCCTCGCCGAAGTGCTCGACCTCCTCGGGGTGGCGGATGACGTCAGGGTCCGACCGGACGCGACGCGGCAGGTCGGCGAGCGGGACATTCTCGGAGACGAAGCGCCGACCGATGGCATTGTTGTGAAAGTCCATGGTCCGCTCGTCCGGGGTATTGCCCGGCCGCAGTTCCTGGGCATCGGTGACCGTGGTTGCGAATACCGGCCCGAAGGTGCGGGTCAGCAGGAAGCTCCAGATGACATGCCGCAGCGCATCCTGGAGCCAGACATCATCCGGCGCGTGCTGTATCGCGAGGGCGCGTGCTTGGTCGGTCAGCGCCAGGATCACGGGCGCCCGCAGCGGGTAGAGCGACACGATCTCGATCTGCTCCGGCACCAGGTCCATGCCCTTGGCCTGCGCGATCGCCCGGATGTCGTCTTCCCGGAACCGCAGCTTGAAGGTCTCTCCCTCGCGCTCGGTGTAGAGCTTCGCCACCTGGGTGACACCCTCGATGTCGAGGATGACCTCGCCGCTGAACTCGACCTCGCCGATCGCGTAATTCTCGGAGAACAGCGCCTGAAGCTTCTCGCGGATCGCATTCGCGGCCTGTCGCGGGTCGCGCACTGGAAGGTCGCCGATCACCAGACGGGCGTTGGAAAAGCGGTCGAACGGCAACCGCGGCGGGCGATCCGATGGATCGAGGCGGACCTCCAGGCCAGTGGCATGAACGGCGCCACGCAGGCTGAGCAGGTGGGTCAGTCGCACCTCGAGTCGCGCGATGTCGAGCTGCGAGCGCAGCTCAGTCCGGTCCTGGGGCTTCAGATCGAGCCGAGCCTGCAGATCGTCCAGCACTAGGCCGTTCAACCAAGGCGAGATCCGAAGCCGCGAGAAGGCGACATCGCCCAGCTTGATGCCCATTGGCTCCAGCCGGGCCTGCAACGTCGGAAGTGCCTCTCGCGCGAGCCGCGGCACCAACGCCGAGGCCAGCGACCACACCAAGGCCCAGAGGCTCCCGGCGAGAAGCAGCAGGATCAGGAGTCGGTGTGTGCGTCGCCTGGACGACTGACTTCGCATGCTGAGGAGGTCGGGATCATGGCGCGCCGCGGGCGGACGCCCGCCGGATACGTGTCGCTGAAGGGGCGTGGGCGGATAGTACTTTCAAACGGCCATGTTCGCGACCACGGGTGCCCCTCCGCCACGCGCGGAACGGCTGAACTGCGCTCCATGATGCCCGCCTCCGCGACCTCGGCGAGTGACCGGAGGCGACCGCCGACGCTGCGACCGCTGGGCGGTTCGGTCGTCGATTGGATAGGCCAAGTCGGTGTATCCGTGGAGCCGCTGACCTCGGAGCCACCCACGTAGCGGGTCTGGGCGTGACTAGGCGGCGCAGGCTGCGTTAGCCCGTATCGGTTGTTCGACACAGGACCCCGCTTCGGCGGGGTTTCTGTTTCTGGATCGCGTGGCGGGCGTCACCGCGCATTTGTGGTGGGAACGAGCAGAAACAAAAACGCCAGCACTCGGCTGGCCTTCTTGCTGCGTTGAGCGTGTCGCTTACGCTTTGCGTCGGCGGCTGGCAGCCAGTCCGACTAAGCCGAAGCCGAGCAGAGCGAGCGTGCCTGGCTCCGGCACGAATCGCTCCATCACGTAGCCTTGTTCGATGCGGCTACCCGGGCCTTCGTCATTCCAGCCCCAGGTCCCACTGCGCAAATCAATCGCGAGAAAGTCTTCCTCGCTCAAACCGTAACCGTTGTTAGGTTCGCCGGCAAACCAGTTGGTGTAGGAGAATGCGGTGCCATCAACCCATAGAAACTCGCCTTCTGAGTCTTCGTCGGTTGCGCCGAGCCAATATTGCGAAAGGTTCGGTTGTGTTCCCAACAGGAACTTGACGAAATCATTCTCCGCTTCCGATCCGATGGTCGCCAGATACCAACCTTGCATCTGCGCGGTCTCACTCGCCGCATGCCACGGTATTCCGTAAGATTCGACTACTGCATATTCATGTCCGTTGCCAGTCCAAATGGACCCGGCTCCAGCGACATGCGAAAGCAGGATCAGGTTCAACGAGACAAGCACTGCTTGCGCGTAGCTCTTCGCTCCGCTGCCCATCGCCCATTCTCCCTTTACACTCGTGTCGTCGTCCGCATTCTGTGCCGCAGATAGCCTGACCATACTCCGGGCAGACGAGTGGGCAATAGGTAGAAGTTGGGTGGCCAGCACGATGGCGTCCACGGCGTCGAGGAACAGGTCGTCGTCTGTTGGCTCACCCATGCCGGCAGGGTGCCGCGCCTGGAGACAGGCGTCTCCGAGCATTTGTGGCGGAAACGTGCAGTAGTACTGCGTGACCTACTGCGCCGCGACTTTCTTCTCGATCTGCTGGATCGCCGCAGCCTGCTCAAAGTAGGACATCTGCGCGATCTCGAGGGACTTGGCCTTGTTATTACCAAGATAGTAAGCAATGTCCGCCGCGTACGGACTGTTAGCCATGATCTCGATCATCTGCACCGAGCAGACGAGGTCCGGCGCAAATGCAATCTCGGCAAAATCAGGGTAGCGACCCATTCGAGGGGCTGCGACTTTCTGCCATTTCTCGAACGTGGCTCTGTCACTTGGCGAGTATGTTGGCCCTTCACCGGCAGATGAGGCATTCCGGATTTCTCCTTCTCGCCGTTGATTCTCAAGCTGCTGCGTCCTTGTTTGTTCCTCCATTAGCCTGCGTTGAGCGACGACCTGCTCCTGCTGCAAACGCAACTGTTCGCGCTGCATTCTCATGGCTTCTATTTGCATCATCGTGCCGGCCAGGCCCTGCCCAATCGGTGTGATGCCCTGAGATATTGCTCCGGTCAAAGCCGGGTTCGGACGGTAGACGGGCGGTGGCATGGGCTGGACCTGTGGCACAGCCCCATAGGTACAGCGCTCTTGGCAGTAAGCGTACAGATACCCAGATGCGTTGCAGCGGTTGAGACAGGTGTAGTCAATATCCGCCACAGCCGACTGCGCCAATAGCAATGTCAACCGGCGTCCAACTTTGACCAGCAGGAGGTGCGGTTTCGGACGAGCGCTCAATCGCCAGCCAAATCGAGCGGCGCGTCCTTCGGCAGCTTCGCGAGCTTGGCGCGCTGTAGCGCCATGTCGCGCTCGATGTCGGCGAACACCGCCTTGAACTCGGGCTCGCCGCGGATCGAGGCGAGGGCCGGGTCGACGTCGCGGAAGAAACGCCAGTGCCCGCCACGCCAACCGGCCCGCTCCGCTTCGCGTAGTGCGGCCAGCGCTTTCGCCTTGTCGCCGCGCAGGGCGTGGATTCGAGCATCGGTGATCCCAGAACCCGCCCAGCCCAGGCGGGGTATCTGGCGCATGGCCCCGTTACTGCCATCGAGCAACTGACCTGCACGAGCGTCCTCGCCGGACTGCAGCAGGACCAATGCGAGATCGAGCGCAACGCGGTAGTTCGAGAGATCAATCCGGGGCGGCTCAGGCGCGAGCAGCTCCGGATAAGCCTTGGCGTAACGAGCGCGCGCCGTGCGGGCATCCCCCTTCGTCAGGTCCGCGACGGCGAGGAGATACAGGGCGTTCCAATCACGCGGGTCGATGGCGTGCGCCTTGCGAGCGGACTGACTGGCGGCGTGCCAGTCGCCCGCACTGGCCTGGAGATACGCGGCCGGCCACTGCGCCACCGCAGAATCGGGCCAGCGACGGGCGGCGTCCACCATCAGTCGCATCGCTTCCGGACTCTCGCCGAGATCGTCAAGCAGAATCGCGAGTACGGCAACGTTACCTGAACCACCCGGATTGAGCGCCATCGCCTTGCGGGCGAACGGCACGGCGTCGGCCGGTCTGCCGAGCGCGTACGCGCTCAGGTCCGACAGCGACGAATATGAACCGGGCAGCAACGGGTCGATCGTCGCGGCCTTGCGGTAGGCTTTCTCCGCGTCGAGAAACCGGCCCTGTGCCTCGAGGGCGTTGCCCTGCACAACGCGCAAGATCGGGGACATTGGATCGAGGGCGACGGCTCGCTCAATCTGCTCCAATGACTCGTCCAATCGACCGATAGTGCGAAGCAGGTTGCTGTACCAATGCCGTGCGGCGGCGTTGTTGGGATTGATCTCGATGGCGCGCCGATACTTTTTTTCCGCGTCATCGAATGCCTGTAGATCTTCCGCAATGCCGCCCGCGGACGCCCACGCCTCTGAAAGATCCGGTTGCAACCTGAGTGCCTCGGCCACCGACTTCTCAGCCCGAGCGCGGGTCGCCGACGGCGCTGCACCGCTGTAGATAATCTGCAACCGCAGTACGTCAGCTAGTCCGACGTGCGCGAGCGCAAACTGAGGATCGAGTTCGACCGCCTTGCGGAAGAACTGCTCGGCTTCGGCAAGGGATTCGCTGGAGCGCCGCGCCATGCGCTGCTTACCAAACTGGTAGGACTCCCAGGCTTCGATGCTTTGTGTCGGGACGGCGTCCACGCGGGCCTTCTCACCGGCAGTCAATTCGGCCTTCAGTGCCCCCGCGATCGCCGCGGCCACTTCGCTCTGGATGGCAAAGATGTTCTCGGCCGTGAGTTCGCGATCATAGGTCTCGGCCCAAAGGTGGGCGTCGGTCGCCGCGTCGATCAGCTGCACGGTGACGCGCACGCGATCGCCGCCGCGCTGCACTCCGCCCTCGAGGATGCTGTTCACGCCGAGCTGCGCGGCGATGTCCTTGACCGGGAGCTTGGTGTCCCGGAACTGCTCGACCGAGGTCCGCGAGATCACCTTGAGCGCACTCACTTTGGAGAGCTGGGTCAGGATGTCGTCATGGATGCCGTCGACGAAGAACGCGTCGTCCGCCTTCGCGCTGCGGT
>Ga0209391_10001760_pt1 | contig 11290 bp, 8 predicted proteins | sample PPLLak3March2015_FD_187246 | JGI IMG/M metagenome (GOLD analysis project Ga0209391, IMG submission 187246) | Freshwater sediment microbial communities from Prairie Pothole Lake near Jamestown, North Dakota, USA - PPLs Lake P7 Core (1) Depth... | ecosystem: Environmental > Aquatic > Freshwater >... | reverse complement strand
CTGGGCACCGGGCAGCGCTGGAACCGCCTTTCCATGGGCAGCGTGGACGAAATGGCATATTTCCTTGAGCAGTTCGAACAGTTACACAGCTAATAGAAATTGATGGCTGTCCGTGTTCTCGTCCCCGTCCGTGTTCTCGTCCCCTCGGCTTCCGTGTTCTCGGCCGTCACGGGCCGTGGCGGAAAAACCAGCCCGTGACACTCAGGCGTTCACGTTGCGCGGGCAGTACCTCGTGCTCGAAATCTGCGCTCAGGAACACGGCCAGCGTACCCCCTTCAGGAAGCACGTCAATGTGCGTTTCCAGCGGTACCAAAGCCATCTCAGCCGGGGGCGGGTAAATACGCAGCTCACCGCCATCGCCGGGCAGCCAGGTTTCATTCAGATACAGGATGCAACTGACGACACGGTGGCTTGCGCCCCTGAACTGGTCGAGGTGACGCTGGTAGAAACTGTTGACGGGGTAGACCGCGTAATGCGAATCAAGGCCGAACAGGCCCAGCCTGAGCTCCCGGTTGATCCGCAGGCGCAATTGTTCGAGATGCGCCAGGTATTCCGCCTGCAGGCGTGTCGGCGATTCCGGGTCGAACCACAGGATTCTGTCGTTGCGGATTTCGGGACGGACCATGAAGGTTTGTTTACGTCCGACACCGGCCTGACGGAACTCTCCCGCCGCGTGCAACTCACGCGCCTCTGCCGCCATCGCGCGCCACAGCCCGTGCTCGAGAAAGCCGGGCATGACGCACCAGCCACGCATCTCGATCGCGTTGACGATGGTCACCAGTTTGTCTTCGAATTCCGGATGGTTGGCCGGGGACATCTCGAAGCCGCTCAATGATCCGTTCACATTCCAGGTCTCAGAAAAAGGTCAGCCGCCCGGGAAAATGGCGGATCACCATCCTGCTTTCGGGTCGGTCCGGAAAGCCACAAGGGGCCTGGGAAATGCTGTGTGACCCCATGACTATTCAATTGCAAAGAATCGCAGCCTGTGCGTTTTTTGCATCGGCATAGAAAGGACGGTCGGCTCTTACCAGCAGCATCAGGCCCGCGCCCAGCAGTGCAAAAATGCCACCCAGCGCCATGGCGAAGGTCCAGCCGAACAGCGCCGCCGCGGCCGGCACCAGCATCGAGTTCAGTATGCCCATCAGGTTGCCGCCGGTGTTCAGGACTCCGCCCGCCGTGCCGGCATAGCGCCTGCCAATGGCCATGCTGGTGGCCCAGTAGGCCCCCTCGGTCAACTGGTTGAAAAGAAAGCACAGGGCCAGCATGGTGACTGCCAGCAGGGCGCTGCCGGTCACCGAACCGATGATCAGCAGCACACCGGAAACGGTCATCCCGAACACCACCACCGAGCGGCAGCCCCAGCGCAGCCCCACGCGTTTGCACAGGTGGTCACACAGCCAACCGCCGGCTGCGGCGCCCACGGCGCCGGCTATCCATTGGCTGGATGTCATGATGCCCGCATCGGCGGCCGAGAATTCCCGCACCGTGACCAAGTAGTAAAAGAACCAGTTGAAGGCATCGTAGAAGACAAAATTCATACAGCCATAACTGATCGTCAACAGCAGGATGTCACGGTTTTTCAGTAGCTGTTTCCAGTCGACATCCTGTTCGGCCGCCTGCGCCTCCGGGCTGGCTGTGGTGCCGCTGCCGGAGGAGCGGCCGGCCCGGATCTGGGCCAGTTCCACCGGGTTGACCGATGGATGCTGCCCCGGCCTGTCGCGCGAATACCACCACCATAGCAGGGCGGATACGAAGCCCAGCGGTGCGAGTGCGAAAAACGCGGTGCGCCAACCCCATTGCGCGATCATCCACACCAGCACGGGTGCCGCCGCCGCGAAACCCAGGGTCAGGCCGGTGCTGCACAAGCCCGTTGGAAGTGCCCACCCACCCATGGGAAACCAGCGCTCGATGCTACAGTTGATCACCGGGAATACGGGTGCGTGGACCATGCCGACAAGAAACCGGACTGTGATCAGAGAAACCAGGATAAAGCCCACCGAGGACGTGGCGGCGCCCGGTATCAGGCTGGTGGCGACGGTCAGCACCCCCCACAGAACGGCGATCGCGGTCAGGCTTTTGCGCGGGCCGAAACGGTCGCCGATGATCCCGCCGGGTATCTGGAACAACGCATAACCGGTGGTGAATGCCGCCAGCACCCAGCCCCACTGTATTTCCGAGAGACCCAGGTCAGCCATCATGGCGGGCGCGGCGATGGAAATATTCGAGCGCAGTACGTAGGAGATGAAGCTGACGAATATCAGGATGGCAAGTATGCGCCAGCGAACGTTGGTGGCCTTGTTATGCATATTATTCTGACCCGGATTGCTGATGACTCAGTACATGATTACCACAATTGTAGTCCAGTTGCTCGAAAACCTCCGCAGGGCAGCGAAGGTGTTCATTTATAAAAGACCTCCTTTGGCCATGCACAATGTTGGGCCATACCCCGCCCCATGGCGAAGCACACAATCACCACCTCCGTTTAAAATCCCTCAACCCCCTTCAGCCACCTCAAATCTCCTGTCCAACCTCCAATGATCTTCTGCTGATCGTAATAATACTTATTGCCGGAAAGTCTCTGCTTTGTCATGATCAGCGTGTTGACCAATGAGTCATTCGGCCGGCTTTCTGCTCCGAATGAAATGCTGAAATTACCCAATATGCCTCGATCCCAAATGGAAACCACACTGCCTTCTTCCTGGTACCTGGAAACCGGTATCTATGCACTGGAGCGTGAGCATATTTTCATGCGGGAATGGCAGTGTGTCGGCAGGCAGGAGGACATACCCAAGCCAGGTGATCACCGTGTCCTGGACGTGCAGGGCGAGAGCGTCATCCTGCTGCGCAATGGCGAAAACCGGCTGAGGGCTTTTTACAATGTTTGCCGCCACCGTGGCGCGCGCCTGTGTGCAGGCAGTGAGAGCGGCGCGTCCCTGCTGAAAGGCGGCATGAGCAGCAAGTACATCACCTGTCCTTACCATGCCTGGATCTACGACCTGGACGGCCAACTCGTCCGCGCCCGCGATATTCCCGGGGACTGTGAATTCAATCCCGAAGACTTCCGTTTGCACCCGGTGGCGGCCGAGTCATGGGGCGGTTTCATCTTCATTCACATGACGCCTGGCAAGGCCAAGCCGCTGGCGGAACACGTGGCGCTGGTCGCGGAGCGTTTCAAACGCTACCGCATGCAGGACTTGCGGGTTGGTAAAACCCTGAGCTACACCGTCGAAGCCAACTGGAAGGTGGTCTGTGAAAATTACAACGAATGCTACCACTGCGGACCGGTGCACCCGGAGCTATGCCGCCTCGTGCCGGCGTTCCGCGAAAATGCCGGCGCCGGTCTCGAGTGGGACAAGGGCGTGCCGCACCGGCCTGGCGCGGTCACGTTCACACTGACCGGCACCACCAACCGCAGGACCTTTCCGGATCTCAACGCGGACGAACAGGTGTTGCATTACGGCGAGCTGGTCTATCCAAACCTGTTCCTGAGCCTGTCGTCCGACCATGTCGCGGCGTTTTTTCTGCGGCCCGACGGCCCCGACCGCACGTTTGTTGATTGCCACCTGTTGTTTGAGCCTTACGAGATCGAACGCCGCGAATTCAACCCGGATGACGCCGCCGACTTCTGGGACCTGGTGAACCGGCAGGACTGGGAGATCTGCAAACGCGTACAGCAGGGTATGTCCTCGCGTGTCTTCGAACACGGCTTCTGCGCGCCGATGGAAGACCTTACCCTCGATATCCGCAAATATGTCAGCGACAGGATCGGCCCCTACATAAAGGCCTGATCACCAGCCCCTGTAAACGTCCCCGGGCGGGTCTACGGCGACCGGGATGTCGCGCAGATAACCGAGCCCAGCCGCGTTGTCGAGCTGTTGGGCGTATTGATGCCCGGAGTAAACGGCATGCACGATGGCGCCGGGGGCGAGCGCATCACCGATGCGTTCGACCGACCTGATGCCGGCATCGGCAAATTCGTCATTCCTGGCCAGCAGGTCATGGTAAACCTCGTCACGCGGTTGCCGGTGGCCAACGATGACGACCGATCGCACCTTAATCGAGCTGGCTGCAGCCGTGAAAATATTGGACAGGCTGGCGCTGTGTCCGTCAAAATCCTTCAGCAGGGTCTGCGTCGATACATCGACATTGTGCGCATGCAGGGCGCGGTGTACATAGGGCTGTTCGTTGGTCATGAAAGTCCAGGCGGAGGCATGTCCGGCCGGGGTTGCGTAGCTGACCTTCAGACCCCGCTCGGCCAGGTACTCGGCGACCAGGCCGCCCATGTAATAGTTGTCAAAATCGTAAACCAGCACGGGGCCTTCCGGTAACAGGCCGTCGGCCAGGTCATCCGGGGTATAGACCGAGGGCTGGTTCAGCTGGCCCACGGGGATTTCCAGCGATGAGTACAGGAAACGCGTCCAGCGCGAACCGGTGGCGATCACCAGCCTTTGATGTTCCATGGCGAGCAGGTCATCTGCGCGCATTTCACTGCCGCGGTACACATCCACGTTCGCCAGTTGTTGCAGGGCCTGCACGCGGTAGTCACGGACCCGCCCCCAGGTATTCAGACCGGGCATGGCGGTTTCGAATATCAGGCGCCCGCCAAGCTCCTCGCGGCGCTCGGCCAGCGTCACCTGGTAACCTCGGCGGGCCGCGATCAGGGCCGCCTCGAGACCGGCGGGTCCGGCGCCCAGGATCAACACCCTGTCTTTGCTGCCGGCGGTCTTGAATTTCTCGGGATGCCAGCCCTTGCGCCATTCCTCACCGGCAGTGGCATTTTGCGTGCAGCGCACGGGTACGCCATCATGCCAGCTGGAAATACAGATATTGCAACCGATGCACTCGCGGATTTCATCCTGCCGTCCGTCGCGAATCTTATTCGGCAGGAACGGGTCGGCGATACCGGCCCTGGCGGCGCCGATCAAATCGAGGATGCCCCTGCGCAGTTGCGACACCATCGTATCCGGCGACGTGAACCTGCCAACCCCGACCACCGGTTTATCCGTCATCTTCTTGACGAAATCGATCACCGGTTCGTGGGCGCCTTCCGGCCGGAACCGGGAGGCGCCGCAATCGGTCGGGCTGGAATCCATTTTTACATCCCACAGGTCCGGACAGTCCCGCATCAGGCTGACGACCTCGTGGGCTTCCGATTCGTAGTGGTCGCTCGGTTTGCCGCGTAGTTCCTCGAGGCTGATACGCAAGGCGACACCGCAGGTATCACCGACCGCGTCCTTGGTGGCCTCGATCAATTCCCTGACGAAACGCACGCGGTTTTGCACCGATCCGCCATAGGCGTCGGTCCGGTGGTTGTACTCCTCGATCAGGAACTCATAGCCGAGATAGCCCATGCCGGCATAGATATAGACGATATCGAAACCCGCCTGGCGCGCGCGTTTGGCCGCTGCCACCTGCCACATGATGACATCGCGGATATCGCGGGCATCCATGATTCGCGGGCGCTGATTACCCATGAACCCCACGTGGGTTGCCGCCCACGGTATGCCGGACGGGGAATAGGGCGGCACCCTCGAGGTGCGGTTCATCACCGATGCGCCGCCGTGCCATAACTCGATGGCCGCCAGCGCGCCGTGAGCGTGCACAGCTTCGGTCATCAGCGCGTGCGCACGCACATCGTTGTCGTCCCAGAGCCTGCCGAATGGCAGCGGGCTGTCATCCGAGGAGGGGTGCGTGGAAACCGCGCCGGTGGTGACGACGCCCCAGCCACCCTCGGCTTTCATCGCCCGGAATGCCGCCCGCACCCTGGGGTTGGCCTCGGTCATGCCGCTCGCATGGGGTACCTGGTAAAAGCGGTTCGGGGCGGTCACCGGTCCGATCCGGACCGGCTGGAAGAGAATGTCGTACTTTGGGGCTGTGGTCATTTACGTGCGGCCTGGACAGTCAGCGCGTTTCAAATGTTGCCGGGCATTTGCTGGCGGAAACAATCCATTCCAGGCGGTCGACCCGTGCCATCGGCGGTCCGTGTTTAAGCCATTGTGCCAACCGGTCCAGCGCGGCCTTTTCGCCGCAGGCCAGGACCTGTAACGAGCCATCCGCCATGTTCTGCGCGTAGCCGGTAATGCCGAGCGGTTGGGCCTCGCGGCGCGTCGACTCCCGGAACAAAACGCCCTGCACCCGGCCCTCGATGAGAAACAGCCTGCACTCCCTGGTCAACAACCGTTCTTCTTGCTGGTATACAGCCTTTTTGGGTTCGTAGCTCGATTTCATGGGTCAAACCTCGTATACATTCTGTATTGTCATCGTAAAATACGCCGCTGAACTTTGGCGATCAAACCTCACAGACGCGGCATGCGGTTCCATGCGTCGAGCGCGGCAATCTTGTAAGCCTCGGCCAGGGTAGGGTAGTTGAAGGTGTTTTCGACAAAATACTCGAGGGTGCCCTTGAGGTTGAGAACGGCCTGGCCGATATGGATCAGTTCGGTGGCGCCCTCGCCGACGATATGCACCCCAAGCAGGCGGCGGTCGTCAATCGCGAACAGCATCTTCATCATGCCGTGTTCGATACCCATGATGTGCCCGCGCGAGGTTTCGCGGAAGCGGGCCACGCCGCATTCAAATGCAATACCGCGCTCCCGCACCTCTTCCTCCGTCATACCGACCGTGGAAATTTCCGGTACCGCGTAGATGCCATAGGGGTAGAACTCCGGTGATGGCGGCAAGGCTGAATTGAAGGCATGGCAGGCGGCTATGCGGCCCTGTTCCATCGAGGTGGACGCGAGGCTGGGAAAGCCAATGACATCGCCGGCGGCGTATATGTGCGGGACGGCGGTCTGGTAGGTTTTCGGATCCACGCTCAGACGGCCCCGGTTGTCCGGTGTCAAGCCGCAGGCATCGAGCTTGAGTGGTCCGGTGTCACCCATGCGTCCGGCGGCGTACAGCAGCATATCGGCGCGCATCTGCCGCCCGCCTTCGAGCACGACGAGGGTCTGCCCCTGGCTGACTTCGATGTGATCCACTTTCGCGCCAAGGCGGATGGCCAGGCCGCGGTCGCGAAGTTCGTGGGTGAATTCCGCCACCAGTTCCCGGTCCACGAAATCGAGCATGCTGGTGCGCGACTCCACCAGGCAGACAGAGACATCCAGGGCGCTGAAGATGGTCGCATATTCAATACCGATGACGCCGGCCCCGACGACGGTCAGACTGCGTGGCAGATATGGCAATTCAAGAATATCGTCGCTGTCGAAGACACGCTTGCCATCGAAAGGCACGTGCTCGGGTCGATAAGGACGTGAGCCGACGGCGATCAGGAAGCGTTCGCCTTCGATGGTCTTGGTCTCATCATCGCAGGTCTTGACCTCGACATGACCGGGGTCGACAAAATAGGCAGCCCCCTGCAATGTATGCACGCCGTTGCGGGCGAACTGGTGCTCCAGCACATCGACCTCGTGGTCGAGGGTCTTGTGCAGGCGCAGCATCAGGTCCTTCGCTTGCAGGTCCTTCTTGACCCGGTAGGCACGACCGTAGAAGCCGCGCTCACGCCAGCCCGTGAGATTGAGGACCGTCTCGCGCAAGGTCTTCGACGGGATCGTGCCCGTATGCACGGAAACGCCGCCGACCCGCCGGCCCTTTTCAATCACCAGCACGGAGTGGCCCAGTTTTGCCGCCTGTATCGCACCACGCCGCCCAGCGGGACCGCTGCCGATGACGACCAGATCGTATTTTGCCATAGCCTGTTGCCCCTGGTTATTGCTGTTGTCCCAGCAAACGCAGGCTGAGTGTGTCATTGATCAGGAACAAATTCCACCGGGCTGGTACCGTGACCCATAGATTTCGACACAACCAGAGCCCCCCGGATGTGCCGGGACAAGGCGTACCGCGCAGGCAATGGCCCAGCCCTTGGCAAGCGGTGCAACGCGGTACCGGTGCATCCGGGGGGCTCCCTTCGGGCGGGCCGCTGACCAGCCAGCTGCGGCGTTGCGCTGGCTTGAAATGGGGCCCGCCATTCCGGCGCCAGCGCGCCTTGCATCTGACCGGTCAGTGACCCGCTGGTTGTGTCGAAATCTATGGGTCACGGTACTAGGGTTTGTGGATGCTCATACCCTTCGTCACCACAGCGGCGTCGCCGGAGGTGACAGTGGCGATTGACAATTTTTCCTTGACCTCTGCAACCGCCACACGGGCGTACTCCGTCATGCTCTCATCGAGCACTTCACCGGTATCCGGGTCGCGTAGCACTTCGACCTCGCCGACGACAAATTCCTGGCCGACAGCCACGCCCTCACGTGTGCCGCGATTGATATAGACCCTGTCGCCCTTGACCAGCACGACCGAGCCAGTCCAGGGCAGGTTGGGCAATTGTTCCAGCATGAAGGCGACGGCTTCCGCACAGGCATCCTGTACGGCCAGCCCGACGTTATCAATTGTGTCGCCGCCAAATGCCGTGCCCCAGTCCCCCATGGCATAGCCGACATCCATGGCCGAACGTTTATGCGTGCCGACGACGCTGCTGGAGGCCAAAACCTGTCCGGTGCTGGTATCGACGATGTAAAGGGTGGCATTCACCTCTCCTTTGCCACCGCCACCACCGATGTTGAAACCCTTGATGCGAAAACCGCCGCCGGCGCTCTTGGTAGTGTTCTGCACATGTGTTATCGCGCCCTTGACGATCAGTTGCGCAGGTGTCATCTGGCCGGTTTCCGGAGCTTTGTCACCCTGGGCAGTCCGACCGGAGGCGGCGAAATCCTGTTCTTCCATCGCGACCGCGCGCATATCTGTCTGACCGAGCACGATAAATTTTCCGGTCTGGTTGAGCATGTCGGTAAGCACCGTATCCCACGCATCTCCAAGGTTCCACTGGCCGACCCAGCCGGAGCGGTTCTCAAAGTTCGCCACGGTGATTGAATAACGCAGACCACCGGTACTTGCCACAACCGGTTCTTCGGCAAGCGGCTCTTCGGCTTTTACCGGCAATACCATGCCAATGAGCGTCATCCAGACAAAAAATCGCAACATTCCTTTCATGATCAATCCCCTCCGGGAACAAAAATTATGCGGTTACTGTTTTAAAAAAACCTGCCGTGCAGAACACCCCGGCTGTGCAGAACACAATTTACGCCGGTTTGTTTCTAGTCCTTCAAATTGCCTGCAGTCGGCGCGAATTTGGGCCTGATAATTTCTTCGACTTTCGCGTTCACGCTTAACTGGGTGTAACCGATCGAAGCGTGGATGGCGGCGCCAACCGCCCTGCCATCGAGCATGTCGTGTGTTTCGACATTGAGCCTGGCTTGATACTCCGTGTCGGAGCGACCCATGTAGTAGAGTTCACGCTGACCACTGTAATCGGCCCGGATGAACACGAGGTAACGTGCATGCGGGCGCAGGAGTTCCTCGATGGCGCCGCCACCATTTTCCAGCATGCCGGCAACCCCCGGTACCGCTATGCCATCCAGGACCGAGATGCTGTGACGTTCGAGTATCTGCCGGATATAGTCTGACGCGGCGTCGGCTAAAAGGCGATCGCCGATGCTGACCAGTGCCACACCCGTTCCGATGGGCGCCTCACGCGGGGTGCGCGCCGAATGGTTGGCGGCGCGATCATTGGCAGGGGCACTCCGCGGTTCATCGCGCACGGTTTGCTCAGGCCTGCGTTGTGCGGGCATGGTTTGCTCGGGCGCTTGGCTGGTGTCCTGTTCAGTGGCAGCCAGTGAAACACCTGCCGTTGCGGGTGAGTAATCAGATCCGCGGGTACCTTCTGGTACCACCTTGACCGTATTTTGGGAGCTGTCGGTCTGTGCATAATCGCGGGGTTCCGGTATCTCCCCGGCAGTACTTTCCCCGACGGTGGTTTCTCCGGTATCCAGGTTCGCATCAGTGACGGTCTGCGTTTCGACCAAATTCTCTCCGCTGGTCGGCTTCAATTCGGTCGCAGCCTGCGCTTCAACCGGCTTCTCCACCGTCGCTGGCGGCGCGGCCTGGTCGCTTGCTGTTGCAGCGGCTCCGGTTGCAGCGGGATGCTCTTCACCGGTCACCAACCCACGTGTCCCGGTACCACCGGGGTCTGCAACAACTCCGGCGACTTCAGACGTGGTGGCGGTGGGATCGCCAGCGGGATCTGCGGAGCCGAAATACCAGGCCGCATAACTGGCAGCAGCCAGCAGGAACACGCTGATGACCGCAATCATCGCAACACGTGGCTTCCGGTCGGCGTTTTTGCGTGTACCGGCAGTGATTTTATCCGCGCCAGATTGTGCACTATCCATCAGCACCGTCGCCGTGTCGCTGATCCCGGGTGATGTTACGGTGGCAGCGCTTGCCGTGATGACGGGGTTCAAATGGGAAGTCGTCGAACCGACGCTGGCAAGCCAGTTTTGCAGGTCGGCGATCAGGGTGGGACAGTCCCGGTAGCGGTCGTCCGGCTTTTTGGCCATCATCTTTTTCAGAATGCGGCGCAGCGTATCCGGGACCTCGGGTCGCAGTTCAGCAACGTCCTTGGGCTCGACCTCGATGATCTGACGCAACAACGCCAGGGGTGAATCGGCGTTCAGGGGTGTGACCCCGGTGAGCATTTCATAGAGCGTCACACCCAGTGAGTAAATATCCGTGCGCGCATCGACGCCCTCGCCTAAGCATTGCTCGGGTGAGAGGTAACCCGGTGTACCCATGAACATACCGGTTGCCGTCAGACGCGTGTTGCCGGCGGCCAGCAGGGCCAGTCCAAAATCAGCGATCTTCACCAGTCCATGTTCGTCCAGCAACAGGTTAGCGGGTTTGATATCGCGGTGCAGGATGCCTTTGGCGTGCGCGGCGCCGAGTCCCGAGGCGGTCTGCAGAATCAGACGGGCCGCGGCAACCGGCGCCATCGGGCCCTGCTGCTTGACGATCTGCAGAATGGAGCTTCCCTCGACATATTCCATCGCGAAATAATGTTGCCCGTTGAATTCATCGATCGCATACACCTTGACAATGTTGGGGTGGTTGAGAGCGGCGGCGCTGCGCGCCTCGCGTTTGAAGCGTTCGACGAAGTTTTCATCCTCGGACAGGTGCTTGCCGAGCACCTTGAGTGCAACGAAGCGGTTAAGGCTTTCTTCATGGGCTTTATAAACGACACCCATGCCACCACGCCCTAATTCGGAGACGATTGAATAGTGACCGATGCGACCTTCCATAGACGTTTCCTGTTCAAGTTCCATCTGCTCTGACCGCCAAGCCCTTAGCGCCCGACGTTCCGTGTGTTAAGTTTAATCCGCAATCACTTCAATTGCAGCCTGCAGACGGCAGCGCAGCATCGCCCGACAAAACTGCTTCGTGCGGATGGTATGCCTGACTTTTG
>Ga0209391_10001757_pt1 | contig 11297 bp, 8 predicted proteins | sample PPLLak3March2015_FD_187246 | JGI IMG/M metagenome (GOLD analysis project Ga0209391, IMG submission 187246) | Freshwater sediment microbial communities from Prairie Pothole Lake near Jamestown, North Dakota, USA - PPLs Lake P7 Core (1) Depth... | ecosystem: Environmental > Aquatic > Freshwater >... | reverse complement strand
GTTGTTGCACCTGGCGCTGGCACCCGGCGCACAGGCGGGCGCCCCAGTGTGGGTGGCGGCAATGCACAAGGTCTGGCTGCGCGGTGAACTGGAAAGACTGGAAAAGGGCGGGCTGAGCGTCGAGCGCGTGCTGCCATGCAGCTGGCCCGGGGACACGCCGCAGGGCCATTTTTTCGAGGCGACCGGCGCTTCCACCGGTGATGCCCGCATCATGCTGTGCCATGCCGACGAGAGCGGCTTGAGCCTGTTGCGGCTGGACGGCTCGCTGGCGCGGGCCCTGCTTTCGCGCATGAATGAGCAGCCGACACTTTGGACTGCGGAACCCGCCGTGGCGGCCCCTGCCGAACGCTGGCTCGGGTCCAGCGTCAAGGTGCAGACCGAAGCCGAACGTGCGCTGCAGGCCGTGCGCTCGCTGTGGAACTTGCGCCAGTTCGACCTGGCGCCGCGGCATCGTGGCACGCGTGCACTGCGCAACACGATGCGGCAACTGCTGAGTCCTGCCTGGCGGCCGGTGCGCATCGGCCTGGCCACGCTGCTGCTGCTTCAAGTGGTCGGGCTGAACGCCTGGGCCTGGCACCAGCGTCAAGGGCTGACAGCGCAGCGCATGGCCCAGGAAAAGCTGCTTCGCGACACCTTCCCGAACGTGCGCGCGGTACTCGACGCCCCGCTGCAAATGCGGCGCGAGACGGAGGTGCTGCGCACAGCAGCCGGCCGTGCCGGCGATAGCGACCTGGAAGCCTTGCTTGGCGCCGCCGCGTCTGCCTGGCCCGAAGGCCAGGGCCCGGTGCAGACCCTGCGCTTCGAACCCGGCCGGCTCACGCTGTCTGCTCCTGGGTGGAGCGAGCAGCAGTTGAGCCAGTTCCGCGATCGGTTGCGACCGGGCGGCTGGGCAGTGGAAAGCGCCGAAGGGCGCGTCTCGCTGAGTCGCGCTGCGGCGCCGGGAGCGCGCTCGTGAGCGCGGCCTCGCGCCTGGCCTTGCCAGCCCCGCTGGCGTCGCAATGGGGAGCGTTGCGCGAGCGCTGGCGCGGCCTGGGAGCCCGCGACCGCCGACTGGCCCTGCTGGCGCTGGCCGTACTCGGCGCCTTCCTGTTGTGGACCGTGGCCATCCAACCGGCTTGGCGCACGCTGCGCGACGCGCCGGTCCAGCGTGACCTGCTCGACCTGCAGCTGCAGGAGATGCGCAGTCTGGCGGCCGAAGCCCAGCAGCTGCGCAACGCCCCGGCACTCAGCGCGGAACAGTCCACTGCGGCCCTGCGCGCCGCCAGCGACCGGTTGGGCCCCAAGGCACGGCTGTCGTTGCAGGGCGACCGCGCGGTGCTGACACTCAACGGCGTGAGCAGCGCGCAGTTGCGCGAATGGCTGGCCGAGGCCAGGGCCGGCGCACGCGCCCGGCCGGTCGAGGCCCAGCTCAGTCGCGGCGCGCAGGGTTTCAATGGTAGCGTGGTGCTCAGCATCGGGGCCGGATCATGATGATCCACAGCCTTTGTCCAGGCCGGGGCAAGCCATGGCACTGACCGGGTGGCTGCGTCGCCCGGGACGCCCGGCCACGCGCTGGCCGGGCAGCGGCTATGCCGAGTCGACGCTGGCGCAGGCCGCCTGGGAGCGCACACGCAAAGCCGTCGCCCGCTGGGGCTGGGCGGGGCTGGTCTTTGGCGGCGTCTTGGCACTGGTCGCCTTCGCGCCGGCCACCTGGCTGGCCGATGCCGTGGCCACCCGCACCCAGCAAAAGCTGCTTCTATCGGACGCGCGTGGCACGGTCTGGAACGGCAGCGCCGTGCCGGTGCTCACCGGAGGACAGGACAGCCGCAGCGCAACCATGCTGCCTGGCCGCACCAGCTGGAAGATCGGGCTGCGCGGACTGGCGCTCGAACTGCGCGTGCGCCAGCCCTGCTGCATCAACGACGAACTGGTGCTGCTGCTTCGCCCCGGTCTGGGCCGTCTGTCGGTGCAGCTGATGCCGGGTACCGGGGCGCTGGGCGAGTGGCCCGCCGCCTGGCTGGCCGGCCTGGGCGCACCGTGGAACACGCTGCAACTCGGAGGCACGTTGCGCCTGTCCAGCAGTGGGTTGACCGTGGACACGGCGGCCGGGCGCTGGAACCTGGTGGGCCAGGCCGACCTGCATCTGAGCAACGTCGCCTCCCGGCTGTCCAAATTGGACCGGTTGGGCAGCTACCGCCTGCATCTCGCAGCCACCGGCACAGACCAGCCGCCGGCCTTGACTCTGAGTACGCTGGACGGTGCACTGCTGCTCAGCGGCACCGGCCAGTGGACCGGATCGCAGTTCCGCTTTCGCGGCGAAGCGCGTGCCGCGCCGGGTGCCGAAGGCGAACTGGACAATCTGCTGAACTTCTTTGGACGGCGCCAGGGCGCGCTGTCCATCATTTCGATCGGATGACCATGACACAGCGCCGACCTTCGATGCCGACGCAAGGCCCCGCGGCCCGCACGCTGCACCTGGGCTGCCTGGCAATGGCCGCTTTGCTGGCCTGCGCTCAGCCACTGCAAGCGCAGACCGGCACCGAAACGCCGACCCGAAAGCGCGCTGCCAACGCCCCGGCCGGCCACAGCCCGGCTTTGAAGTCACGCGCACCGGTGACGGTGAATTTCGTCAATGCCGACGTCGAAGCGGTGACGCGGGCCATGGCCACGATGATCGAGCGCCAGATCGCGCTGGACCCGCGCGTCAAGGGCACAGTGACGCTGTACAGCGACCAGCCGCTGACGGTGCGCGAGGCGTACCTCAACTACCTGTCGGCACTGCGCGGCCTGGGCTTCACGATGGTCGAGAACGGCGGCCTGCTGAAGGTGGTGCCCGAGGCCGAGGCCAAGCTGCAGAGCGGCACGGTATCGGTGGGTCAGCCCGCGGTGCGCGGCGACCAGATCATCACGCAGATCTTCCAGCTCAACCACGAAAGCCCGAACAACCTGGTGGCGGTGCTGCGACCGCTGATCAGCGCCAACAACACCATCAATGCCAGTCTCGGCAACAACTCGCTGGTCATCACCGACTACGCCGACAACCTGCAGCGCATCGCCAAGATCATCGCTGCGCTCGACCAGCCCGCTGGCAGCGATACCGACGTGGTGACGCTGAAACACGCGGTCGCGAGCGACCTGGCACCGATGGTGCAACGCTTGGCCGATGGCGGCGGGTCGTCACCGACACAGCCGGGGCTGCCCGCAGCGGGTGGAGCGCTCACCGTGATGGTGGACGCGCGCAGCAATTCGCTGATCCTGAGGGCAGCCAACCCGGCGCGCCTGTCGATCGCCCGTTCGATCATCGCCAAGCTCGACCAACCCACCCAGGGCGGCAACGCAGCCGGCAACATCTGGGTGGTGTACCTGAAGAATGCCGACGCGGTGAAACTGGCCGCGGTGCTGCGCGCCGCCTTCGCCTCTGGCGCCGGCTCGGGCGCGCAGGGCGGCGTGGCAGCAGCGGCATCGCCGCAGCCGGTGCGCGTGGCCGAAGGGGCCGCCGGCGCGACGCCCGCGACCGCACCGGTGTCGGCTTCGGCCGGCCCGTCGACGGGCGGCTTCATCCAGGCCGATCCAGCCACCAACTCGCTGATCATCACCGCGCCCGAGCCGCTGTACCGGCAACTGCGCAATGTCATCGACCAGCTCGATTCGCGCCGGGCGCAGATCTACATCGAGACGCTGATCGTCAAGGTCGATGCCGACAAGGCGGCCGACATCGGCATCCAGTGGCAGGCCATCTCGGGCGACCAGAACAGTTCCACCAACTATGCCGGCGGCACCAACTACACCGGCACGGACAACATCGTCAACCTCACCGCCGCCATCAACCAGGGCCGCACCGGTCTGGCCTCATTGGCATTGCCGGCGGGGCTGAACTTCGGCATCCTGCAGAAGGTGGGCGACCTGTGGAACATCGGCGCGCTGGCGCGCTTCCTCGAAACCCGGGCCAACGCCAACATCCTGGCGACGCCAAACATGGTGGCGCTGGACAACGAGGAGGCGAAGATCGTCGTCGGCCAGAACGTGCCCTTCATCACCGGCTCGTTCACCACCAACACCTCGGGCTCGAACAACCCGTTCCAGACCATCGAGCGCAAGGACGTCGGCCTGACGCTGCGCATCAAGTCGCAGATCGGCGAACGCGGCACGATCCGGCTGGTCATCTACCAGGAGGATTCGCGGGTCGTGCCCTCGAGCCGTTCGTCGCCGCAGGGGCTGACCACCGACAAGAGCGCGATCGAGACCACGGTGGTGGTCGACGACGGCCAGATCATGGTGCTGGGCGGGCTGCTGAAGGACGAATACGGCGGCAGCGTGCAGCAGGTGCCCTTCCTCGGTGATCTGCCGCTGGTCGGCCCGCTGTTCCGCAGCGACAGCCGCACGCGCACCAAGAGCAACCTGATGGTCTTCCTGCGGCCGATGATCATCCGCAATCAGGAAGACCTGAACGCGCTGTCGGTCGACCGCTACGACCTGATCCGTGCGGCGCAGCAGGGCGTGGGGCAACCGCGGCAGAGCGTGATCATGCCGATCAACGACGCCCCGGTGGCGCCGCCGACGCCGACACCGACGCCGGGCACACCGTTCCGCAACGGCGGCGTACCGCCGCCGCTGTCCTGGCCCGACCCATTGCCGATACGGCCCGGGTGGACGCCGCCCGGCAGTGCACCGCCGCCAGTCGAGCCCGCCGCGCCCCCGGCTGCCCCGCCCGCCGCCGTACCGGCGCCGGGCCAGGGCCCACAGCAGCCCCCGCCACCGCCGGCCTCCGCACCCACCTCGCGCGCGCCCTCGCGGCCGGCTGAGGCGGGGTAGCCGCCCATGGGCACACGGCACCCCCTGCCCTACGCCTTTGCCAAGGCGAACACGCTGCTGCTCGAGGACGACGGTACCCAGTTGGTGCTGTGGGTGGCGGAGACCACGCCGAGCGGCGCGCTATCCGAGGTGAACCGGCTGTTCGACGTGGACGGCTTCGAGCGCGAGCCAGCCTCGACCCTGGTCAACCGCATCGCCGTGGCCTATGCCGGCGCCGAATCCAGCGCCGCCACCGTGGTCGGTGAGGTCGAAAGCGCAGTCGACCTGAGCCGGCTGATGCAGGACCTGCCGGCGGTGGAAGACCTGCTCGAAGCCAGCAACGATGCACCGATCATCCGCATGCTCAACGCCTTGCTGACCCAGGCGGTGAAGGACGGCGCCAGCGACATTCACATCGAACCCTACGAGCGCTCGAGCGCGGTGCGCTTCCGCGTCGACGGCAGACTGCGCGAGGTGGTGCAGCCCAACCGAGCGCTGCACGCAGCGCTGATCAGCCGGCTGAAGATCATGGCCGAGCTGGACATCTCGGAAAAGCGACTGCCGCAGGACGGGCGCATCAGCCTGCGCATCGGCGGGCGCGCCATCGACGTGCGCGTGTCCACGCTGGCCAGTGCGCACGGCGAGCGCGCGGTGCTGCGTCTGCTGGACAAGAGCGAGTCGCGCTTCACCCTCGAGGGCCTGGGCATGAGCGGCGACGTGCTCAGCGCCTTCGACCGACTGATCCACCAGCCGCACGGCATCGTGCTCGTCACCGGGCCCACCGGCTCGGGCAAGACCACTACGCTGTACGCCTCGCTGGGCCGCATCGACACCAGCACCACCAACCTGCTGACCGTGGAGGACCCGATCGAATACGAGTTGCCGGGCATCGGTCAGACCCAGGTCAACCCGAAGATCGAACTGAGCTTCGCCAAGGCCCTGCGAGCCATCCTGCGCCAGGACCCGGACGTGATCATGATCGGCGAGATCCGCGACTACGAAACCGCATCGATCGCCATCCAGGCCTCGCTCACAGGACACCTGGTGCTGGCCACGCTGCACACCAACGATGCGCCCAGCGCGGTCACGCGGCTGACCGACATGGGCGTCGAGCCCTTCCTGCTGAGTTCGTCGCTGCTGGGCGTGCTGGCACAGCGACTGGTGCGCAAACTGTGCGTGCATTGCCGCCGCCAGGATGAGCGCGGCGCCTGGCACCCGGTGGGCTGCGAGCATTGCCTGAACACCGGCTACAAGGGCCGCACCGGCGTGTACGAGCTGATGGCGGCCGACGATGCGGTACGCGCGATGATCCACAACCGTGCTGCCGAAAGCCAGCTCGTTGTTGCCGCCGAAGCGGCCGGCCTGCGCTCGATGCGCGAGGACGGCCAGCGCCTCATCGACGAGGGCATCACCTCGCCGGAAGAGGTGATGAGCGTCACCCGAGACTGATGCCCGCGTTCAAGTTCGAGGCGCTGGATGCCGCCGGCAAGGCCAGCAGCGGACTGCTCGAAGCCGAGAACGCCAAGGCGGCGCGCTCGCAGTTGCGTGCGCAGGCGCTGGTGCCGCTGGCCGTCACGCCGGTGCTGGCCGGCAGCGCCGGGCAGAGCGCCACCAACCGGTTTTCGCGCCGCGTCTTCGACAACGCCTCGCTGGCGGTGTGGACGCGGCAGATGGCCGGTCTGGTCGGCGCCGGGCTGCCGCTGGAGCGGGCACTCACCGCGCTGGCCGACGAGTCCGAAAACCCGCGCCAGCGCGAACTGATCGCCCACCTGCGCAGCGAGGTCAACGCCGGCTCGCCCTTTGCGCGGGCGCTGTCCGGTGCGCCGCGCGAGTTCGACGAGGTCTACTGCGCCGTGGTCGCCGCCGGCGAGCAGAGCGGCGCGCTCGGCCAGGTGCTGGAGAAGCTGGCCGACGATCTGGAAGAGCGTCAGGCGCTGCGCGCCAAGCTGCTTGGCGCGATGCTCTACCCGGCCATCGTCTCGCTGATCGCCATCGTCATCGTCATCTTCCTGGTCACCTATGTGGTGCCGCAGGTGGCCTCGGTGTTCACCAGTTCGAAGCGCGCGCTGCCGGGACTGACCGTCGCCATGCTCGCCATCAGTGCCTTCGTGCGAAGCTATGGCTGGCTGATGCTGGGCCTGATCGCGGCCGGCAGCGGCGCCTTCGTCATGCTGCGCCGCAACCCGGCTTTTCGCGAACGCAGCGACGCGGCCCTGCTGAACCTGCCGCTGGTCGGCCGGCTGGCGCGCGGCTACAACGCAGCGCGCTTTTCCAGCACGCTGGCCATGCTGGCGGGCGCCGGCGTGCCGATCTTGAAGGCACTGCAGGCCGCGGCCGAAACGCTGGGCAACCGCGCCATGCGAGCCGACGCGATGGATGCACTGGTGCAGGTGCGCGAAGGCGCGCCGCTGGCCTCGGCCATGGCCGCCAAGAAGCGCTTCCCGGGGCTGCTGGCGATGTTCGCGCGGCTCGGCGAGCAGACCGGCCAGTTGCCGGTGATGCTGGGCCGTGCCGCCTCCCAGCTGGGCGCCGAGGTGCAGCGCCGCGCCATGGCGCTGGCCACGATCCTGGAACCGCTATTGATCGTCGTCATGGGCGTGGTGGTGATGCTGATCGTGCTGGCCGTCCTGCTGCCGATCATCCAGTTGAACACCTGGGTCAAGTAGCACTCTCGGCAGGCGGCTGCTGCCTGCCGCAGAAATGCGGCGTTGACAGGTCAATTCCCGATCTGCAAGGGGCACGTTGTTTGCTTGAATGCACCAAGGCGTTTTCAACCTGCACGGAGGTCCCGACATGAGCAGCGGCAACGAACTGGTCCCGATGGCCGCGGCGACGGCGCAGATCCCGATCGCTCAGATGCGCAACCTGTACCGCCTGGGCGATGTCGAAAAGCGCCTGGACAAGCTGCCGGCGCGCGAACATGAGACGCTGCGCGCCACCTACGAACGCATGCTGGAAAAAGGCCCCGAGCGCTTCCAGGTCAAGCCCTCCGGCCTGCCGGCCATGGAGCACCTGTACGACGAGCTGCCGAACTTCCATGAGGTGCTCGACGACCTGAAGCGCCAGCTGGCGCTGTGCACCGACAGCCGCGATGCGCTGGAGATCACGCCGATGCTGCTGCTCGGCCCGCCGGGCATCGGCAAGACGCATTTCGCGCGGCGCGTGTCGCAGCTGCTGGGCACCGGGCTGGGCTTCATCTCAATGAGTTCGCTCACCGCCGGCTGGGTGCTGAGCGGCGCCTCCAGCCAGTGGAAGGGTGCGCGCCCCGGCAAGATCTTCGAGACGCTGGTCGACGGCGCCTATGCCAACCCGGTGATGGTGGTCGACGAGATCGACAAGGCGCGCGGCGAACATGCCTACGACCCGCTGGGCGCGCTGTACAGCCTGCTCGAACACGACACCGCCGGCACCTTCACCGACGAATTCGCCGAGGTCTCGATCGACGCCAGCCAGGTGATCTGGGTGGCCACCGCCAACGACGACCGCGCCATTCCGGAGCCGATCCTCAACCGCATGAACGTCTTCGAGGTGCGCTCGCCCGACCGCGACGCGGCCCGCGCCATTGCGCTGCGCCTGTACCGTAGCATCCGCGCCGAACACGACTGGGGCCGGCGCTTCGACGACGAGCCATCGGAGGCCGTGCTCGAACGGCTGAGCGGCACGGCACCGCGCGAGATGCGCCGCGCCTGGATGACGGCCTTCGGCAATGCGCGCCTCGAAGGCCGCGCCACGCTGTCGCTGGACGACCTGCCGGACAGCGGCGGGCGCCGCGCGCCCATCGGCTTCACCAACTGAGGGCCCCAGGGCCGGTCACCTTGAGAGGGCGGCCCGCGGTGGTCGGCCCGGCGTTGCGGTGGACGAAGTGGGGCACAATCCGGCGCCAAACCAAGGGGTACTCATGGGGCGCTTGTTACGCAGATTCCTCGTCGCCGTGCTGGCCGTGGCCGTGGCCGCACCGGGTTGGGCCCAGAGCGAGGCACCGACCTACAGCAAGGAGCAGCTCGACCAGTTGCTGGCACCGATTGCGCTGTATCCGGATTCGCTGCTCACCCAGGTGCTGATGGCCGCCACCTATCCTGCCCAGGTGGCCGAAGCCGTGAGCTGGTCGGCCGCGCATCCCAACGACAAGGGTGATGCGGCGGTGACCAAGGCCGCGAGCCTGGGCTGGGAACCGAGCGTGACCTCGCTGGTCGCCTTCCCGCAGGTGCTGGCCACGATGGGGCAGAAGCCCGAATGGGTGCAGGACCTGGGTGACGCCTTCCTGGCGCAGCCGACGGACACCATGGACGCGGTGCAGCGCCTGCGCCAGGCGGCACAGGCCGCGGGACAGCTGAAGTCGAACGAGCAGCAGAAGGTGGTGGTGCAGAACCCCACGCCGCAACAGAGCGTGATTGTCATCGAGCCGGCACAGCCTCAGGTGGTCTACGTGCCGATGTACAACCCGACCGTGGTCTACGGCACCTGGCCCTACCCGTCGTACCCGCCGTACTACATCCCGCCGCCGCCGGGCTATTACGTCGGCAATGCGTTGCTCACCGGCATGGCCTTCGGCGCCGGCCTGGCCATCACCAATTCGCTGTGGGGCGGCTACAACTGGGGGCGCAACGACATCGACATCAACGTCAATCGCTACAACGACGTCAACGTCAACCGCAGGATCACCAACAACCAGACCAGCTTCACCCACAACAGCGCCGGGCGCAAGGGTGTGCCCTACCGCGACGCCAAGGTGGACCAGAAGTACGGCAAGAACGTCGCCGGCAAGGACGCGCGCAACGACTACCGCGGCCGTGATGCCAACGACGCCAAGCGCGACGCGGCGCGCGAGACCATGGCGCAGCGCACCAACGACCCGAAGACGCGCGAGAAGCTGCAGCAGGAAGGCGCCAGCCGCGCAGGCGGCAGCACTCAGGACCGCGCCACCGCAGCCAAGGACCGCAGCCCCGGCACAGGCGATCGCAGGTCGGGCGGTGGCGCAGCCATGGACCGCGCGCCCGGCGCGGGTGCAGGCGATCGCAGCCCGGGTGGTGCTGATCGCGCCGCTGCCGCGCCTCGGCCCGCGCCCGCCGCGCGTGACAACGCCCTCAAGGGTGCCGGCAACGGCAACGCCGAGCGCGCGAATATTGATCGGGGGCAGGCCAGCCGTCAGGCCGCGGCCAAACCCGCTGCCAGACCGCAAGCGTCCGCACCTCGCCCGCAGGCGCCGGCCGCGCGGCCGGCGCCCAAGCCACAGGCCAGCCCGGCACGCGCAGGCGGCGGCGGTGCGCGCGGCGGCGCAAGAGGACGTTGAGCGTCGCGCACATCCACCCCCTATCGCAGCCGAGGTCTCCATGTCACTTTCCCTGAAGCACCGCTTCGCCGCGCTGTGCGTGGCGCTGTTCGTGGCAGCCGCGCCTGCCGCGGCACAGTCGAAGCAAACCAAGTTCCCGAGTGCCGACGCCGCGGCCGCAGCCTTCGTCGATGCCCTCGCGCGCAGCGATGGCGACGCCGTACGCGCCATGCTCGGCGCCGACTACCGCAAGGTCATGCCGCTGGACGAAATGACGCCTGACGACAAGCTCGACTTCCTTTCGGCCTGGGCGCAAGGCCATCGTGTGGTGCCGCAGGGCGACCGCAAGGCCGTGCTCGAGGTCGGCAAGACGAACTGGGCGCTGCCGATCCCGATGGTCAAGCACGCCGACGGCTGGGTCTTCGATACCCGTGCCGGCGCCGACGAAATGATTACCCGGCGTATCGGCCGCAACGAACTGGCGGCGATGGAGGCCGTGCTGGCCTACTTCGATGCGCAGAAGGAGTACGCGCGCAAGGAGCGCCAGCCAGGCATGGGCCTGGTCTATGCGCAGAAGTTCTTGAGCACGCCGGGCAAGAAGGATGGCCTGTACTGGGAGAGCGCGGCGGGCGAAGAGCCCAGCCCGCTGGGGCCCGCCTACATCGCCGCCACCACCCGCGATGGCGCCTATCACGGTTACTACTTCCGCATCCTCACCGCCCAGGGCAAGAATGCCAACGGCGGTGCCTACGACTACCGCATCAAGGGTCGCATGAGCGGGGGCTTCGCGCTCATCGCCTGGCCGGCGCAGTTCGGCAAGACCGGCATCATGAGCTTCATGGTCAGCCACGAAGGTGTGGTCTTCCAGAAGAACCTGGGCCCCAACGGCGATGCGGTCGCACGGGGCATGCAGCGCTTCGACCACGATGCCAGCTGGCAAGCCGTGGTGCCGGCCTCCGCCCTGGCCGCCAGCGCGACCAAGTAGCGCAAGCCCCCCCGAGCCCGGCGCGCCTACACTGCGGCGCGCCGGCTTCCCGGCACTGGCGAGGCCGCATGCACCCCATCGCGCTGAACGAACTCTGGACGCTGGTCGTCGCACTGCTGACCATCGGCTTGGGTTCCGTTGTCATCGCCCGGGTGCCGGCGCTGGCGCGCTACTCGATCCCGCCGGCAGTGGTCGGCGGCTTCCTGGTCGCTGTGATGCTGCTGGTCGCGCAGCCCCTGGGCTGGAAGTTCGCCTTCGCCACGCAGACCCGCG
>Ga0209391_10001755_pt1 | contig 11324 bp, 7 predicted proteins | sample PPLLak3March2015_FD_187246 | JGI IMG/M metagenome (GOLD analysis project Ga0209391, IMG submission 187246) | Freshwater sediment microbial communities from Prairie Pothole Lake near Jamestown, North Dakota, USA - PPLs Lake P7 Core (1) Depth... | ecosystem: Environmental > Aquatic > Freshwater >... | reverse complement strand
GGTCGGGGGTGAGGGCATGAATCTGCACGCGATCACCGCCGCCTCGGCGCTTTCAATTCCTTCGGCCGACGCATTCGAAGCGCACTTCCTCGCCATCGCCGACGCGCTCCAGCGCGCGCTCGCGGGCGGCGAGCGGTTCACCGCGTGGTACGAGGCCGAGTCCTCGGACTTCGTGCGGCTCAACCGCGCGAAGGTGCGCCAGGCTGGGCGCGTCACGCAGCAGTCGATCGCCGTGCGCCTGATTCGCGGCGCCCGGCACGCGACGCACACGCTGACGCTGTCGGGCGACCTGGCCGGGGACATTGCGCAGGCCACAGCGTCGCTCGCCGGGCTGCGCAGCGCCCTGCCCGACCTCGCCGACGACCCGCACCTGCTGCTGCCCGACACGGTCACGAACTCGCGCCACGTGGTGGACGGCGCGCTGCCGCCGTCCGCCGAGGCCATCGGTCAGGTTCTCGACGCTGCGGCCGGCGACGACCTCGTCGGCATCTATGCCGCTGGACCGGTCGCGCGCGGCTTCGCCAATTCGGAAGGCCAGCGTAACTGGCACGCGGTAACGACGTACAACCTCGACTTCAGCCTGCACCACCGCGCCGACAAGGCGGTGAAGTCGATGCTGGCCGGCTTCGCGTGGTCGGCGGACGAGCTGCGCGCGAAGATGCACGCAGCGCGGGAGCAACTGGCGTTGGTCACGCGCGAGCCGCGCACGCTCGCCCCGGGCCGTTATCGCGCGTGGCTCGCGCCCTCGGCGATGGAGGAGATCGCGAGCCTGCTGCGCTGGGGTGGCTTCTCCGGCCGCGCGATGGCCACCCGGCAGAGCGCGCTCGCGCGCATGCGCGACGGGCAGAAGCTGTCGCCGATGGTGACCATGGCCGAGGACTACGCGACCGGCGTAGCACCTTCGTTCCAGACCGAGGGCTTCACGCGGCCGGAACGCATTGCGCTGATCGAAGCCGGAGCGCTCGCCGCTTCGCTGGTGAGCCCGCGCACCGCGCGCGAGTTTGACCTCGCCGCCAACGGCGCGAACGCATGGGAAGCGCCGGAAGCGCTGTCGATGGCCGGCGGCAGCCTGCCCGAGCGGGACGCGCTCGCCGCGCTCGACACCGGGCTGGCGATCGGCAACCTCTGGTACATGAACTACTCGGACCGCGTCGCCTGCCGCATGACCGGGATGACGCGCTTCGCCACGTTCTGGGTCGAGGGCGGCCGCATCGTCGCGCCGGTGAACGTGCTGCGTTTCGACGACACGCTCTACCGCATGCTCGGCGACAACCTCGAGGCGCTCTCCGCCGAGCCGGAGCTGATGCTCTCGCCGGAGAGCTACGGCTCGCGGCGTCTCGCCAGCGTCCGCATGCCCGGCGCGCTGCTCGCCGAGCTCGCGTTCACCCTTTGATCAGGGTCAGACCCTCATTCCTGACCCTCACTCAATGCGCTCTGCCTTCACGCAACATGGGGATGAGGGTCTGACCCTCTCGGCGGAAATCCAGCGACTTTGCGAGGAAAGACGCTGGGTCCCCGCCTGCGCGGGGACGACAAGCGAAAGCAATGAGGGTCTGCCCCCCCCGGCGCTCTTGGGCGGGGACGACAAGCGAAAGCAATGAGGGTCTGACCCTCCCGGTGCTCCCGGTGCTCCCCGCGCGGTCAGTCGCCCGCGGCGTGCGCTGCCGCCTGCCAGCCGCGCGGGATCGCGGACAGCAGCCGCTGCGTATAGGGCTGCTTCGGCGCGCGGTAGATCTCGTCGGAGTCGGCGAGCTCGACCAGCTCGCCCTCGTTCATCACCATCACCTGGTCGGAGATGTACTTGACCACGGCGAGGTCGTGCGAGATGAAGATGTAGGACAGGCGGAACTCGTCCTGCAGGTCGGCCAGCAGGTTGAGCACCTGCGCCTGCACGGAGACGTCGAGCGCCGAGACCGACTCGTCGCAGATCAGGATGTCGGGCTTGAGCGTCAGGCAGCGCGCGATCGCGATGCGTTGCCGCTGCCCGCCCGAGAACTCGTGCGGGTACTTGTAGAACGACACCTCGGGCAGGCCCACCTTGTCCAGCATCGCGAAGGCGAGCTCGGTGCGCTCCTGCGTCGACGCGCCGATGCCGTGGATCGCCATCGGCTCGGTGACGATCTGGCCGACGGTGAAGCGCGGGTTGAGCGACGCGTAAGGATTCTGGAAGATGATCTGGATGCGGCGCTTGTAGCTCATGAACTCGGCCTCGGACATCGCGAGGATGTCCTTGCCCTCGAACAGCGCCTGACCCGCCGTGGCCTCGTGCAGGCGCATCAGCGTCAGTCCCACGGTCGTCTTGCCGGACCCGGACTCGCCGACCAGCCCCAGCGTCTTGCCCTTGGCGAGCTTGAACGAGACGTTGGCGACGGCCTTGAACTCGCGCTTGCCGAACAGCCCCTCGCGCGACCAGAAGCTCTTCGACAGGTTGCGCACGTCGAGGATCACCGCGTCGTCCGGGTTCACGCCGCGCGCGCGCTCCTCCATGTGCTTCGGCCCCGCGTGGCCCGCCGCCATGTAGTCGTCGATCACCGGCAGTCGCATCGGCCGGCGGTCGAGTTGCGGGCGGCACTGCAGCAGCGCCTTCGTGTACGCGTCCTGCGGCGTCTCGAAGATCGCCTTCGCCGTGCCCTGCTCGCGGATCTCGCCGTTGCGCATCACCACGACGTGGTCGGCGATCTCGCCTACCACGGCGAGGTCGTGCGTGATGAACAGGACCGACATCTGGTGGCGGCGCTGCAGCTCCGCGATCAGCTCGAGGATCTGCCTCTGGATCGTGACGTCGAGCGCAGTCGTCGGCTCGTCGGCGATGAGCAGCTTCGGCTCGCAGGCGATGGCCATGGCGATCATCACGCGCTGCTGCTGGCCGCCCGACATCTGCGACGGGAACGCGTCGATCTTGAACGACGCATCCGGAATGCCGACCTCCTCGAGCAGCTCGATCGAGCGCTTGCGCGCGCCCTTGCCGGCAAGGCCGCGGTGCAGCCGCAGCACCTCCTCGAGCTGGTAGCCGACCGTGAACACGGGGTTCAGCGACGTCATCGGCTCCTGGAAGATCATCGAGATGTCGGCCCCGCGCAGCTTGCGCAGCTCGCGCTGCGGCAGGCCGGCGATGTTGCGGCCGCCGTAGAGGACCTCGCTGCCCTGGTGAACGATCGAGTTCTCCGGCGGCAACAGGCCGAGGATGGCCAGCGCGGTGACGCTCTTGCCCGAACCCGACTCGCCCACCAGCGCGAGCGTCGCGTTGCGCGGGATGTCGAACGAGATGCCGCGCACCGCGTCGAACACGTTGTGGCGGTCGAGGCGGAAGCTGACGCGCAGGTTGCGCACGCTGACCAGAGGGTCGCCCTGCATTTCGCTGCGTTGCATGTTCATCAGCCGGCGATGCCCTTGAGTTTCGGATCGAGCGCGTCGCGCAGCGCATCGGTGAACAGGCTGAAGGCGGTCACCAGCAGTGCCATCGCCGTCGTCGCGGCGACGAGTTGCCACCACTTGCCCAGGATCAGCTCGTTCTGCGCCTCGTTCAGCATCGAGCCCCACGACACCACGTCGACGGGCACGCCAAAGCCGAGAAACGACAGGATCACCTCGGCCTTGATGAAGCCGACGGTGAGGATCGACAGCTGCACGAGCACCACGTGCGAAACGTTGGGAAAGATGTGCGTGAACATGCGCCGCGCGTTCGACGCGCCGATCGCGTCCGCCGCTTGCACGTACTCGCGGCCCTTGTGCTTCATGTACTCGGCGCGGATCAGGCGGAAGATGCCGGTCCATCCGGTCAGGCCGAGGATCAGGATGATGGTCATCGTCCCCTTCTGCTGCAGCACCGCGGCCACGGCGAGGATCAGCAGCAGGTACGGGATCGAGCTGAACACGTTGTAGAACCAGTTGAGCGCGTCGTCGACCCATTTGCCGTAGTAGCCGGACACCGCGCCCAGCACGGTTCCGATCAGCGTCGCCACCAGCGCCGCCGCGATGCCCACGAAGATCGACGTCTCCGAGCCCTTGATCGTCTTCTTCAGCACGTCGCGGCCCCACTTGTCGCCACCGAAGGGCAGCGTGGCAAGGCGCGTCTCCTCGGGCGCCGCGGCGGCAGCACCCTTGCTCGACTGGATGTCCTTCATCACGTCGGCGAGCGGGTCGACGACGCCGCTGCCCGCCGCCGTTCCGGCCGCGGTCGTCTCGCCCTTGAGTTCGGCGATGACGTCGCCGATCGGATCGACGACCGTCGACTTGAACGTGGTCGCCTCGGTCGGACCTTCCGCGCCTGTCGCAGTGGCAGCCCCCGGGCCCAGCGAATTGACGTCGGGGCCGGCGATCGTCGGCGGCGCGTAGTTGACGCCCACCTCGCGCGACCAGTCGGCCGCGATGAGCCCGGTGGCGGACAGGATCATCTGCACGATGAAGGCGATGACGATGGCGAGCGACACCATGCCGACGCGGTCGGATTTGAGGCGCCGCCACGCCAGCGTCCACAGGCCAGGCGAGACGTGTTGCGGAATCTCGCGCGGACCCTGCGGGCGGTGCGCGCGGGGGATCGCGGCTGCGTTGCTGCTCATGGGATCACCGTTCCTACTTGAGCTGGACCCGCGGGTCGACGGCCTTGTACATGAGGTCGGCCAGCAGGTTGGAGAGAATCGTGGCGAACGCGACGTAGACGGTGATCGCCTTGATGACCGGGAAGTCCGAGCGCTCGACGGCGAGGATCACCTCGCGCCCGATGCCCGGAATGGAGAAGAAGCGCTCGATCAGGAACGAGCCGAGCAGCAGGCCGGGCAGCGCCGCCATCAGGTGCGTGATGATCGGGATCGACGCGTTGCGCAGCACGTGCACCCACATGATGCGGTTCTCGCCCACTCCCTTGGCGCGCGCCGTGCGCACGTAGTCCTGGTTGATCTCGTCGAGGATGAACGTGCGGTAGAGGCGCAGGTTCGGCGCGATGCTGACCACCAGCGCGATCAGGATCGGCAGCGACGAGAAGACGAGCAGGTTCTCCCAGAACGAGTTGCCCCAGCCCTGCACCGGGAACCAGCCGAGCTTGTAGGCGAACACGTACTGGAAGACGATGATGTAGACGAGGATCGAGATCGACAGCCCGACGGTGCAGGCGATCATCACGGCGCGATCGGTGAGCGAGCCGCGGACGTAGGCGACGCCGAGCGCCAGCCCGATCGCGACGACGGTCTCGATGATCAGCAGCGGCACCAGCACGGTCAGCGAGGGCCCCAGCCGCGTGGCGAGGATGTGCGAGATCTTCTCGTTGGTGCTCCACGACGCGCCGAAGTCGGCCGTGAGCACCTGCTTGATGAAGATCCACAGCTGGACCCAGTACGGCTGGTCCACGCCCAACTGGCGGCGGATGTTGTCGATCTGCTCCTGGTTGCTGATCTTGCCCGCCAGCACGTACGCGGGGTCGCCGCCCACCCAGTTGAACAGCAGGAATACGAGCAGGATGACCCCGAGCATCGTCGGGACCATCTGCCAGAGCCTGCGGATGATGTACGCCGCCATCGTCGTCTCCTTGCACCCCTCTCCACGGCGCGGGGGGCCGTCCCGGGTATGCCGGGCGGCCCCCATCGCAAGCGTCTTGTCTCCTCCGCTCTGCCGTGCTGCGTACTGCCTACCGCTTCACTACCTCCCCCTGCAAACTTCGCCTTCACCCTAACCCTCTCCCGCACGCGGGAGAGTAAGCACCCAACTCCCCTCGCCTCGCGGGAGGGGGGAGAGGGGCCGGGGGTGAGGGAGATCCGAACTACTGCGCCGGCGCCGCCACGTCGAGGTACTGCCAGTACGAGTGCAGCACCGGGTGCCGCCGGTAGCCCTGCACGCGCGGCTGCACGAGCTGGTTGCGGTAGCGGCTGACCGTGAGCCGCCACGGCGCATACGCCTCGATGATGCGCGTCATGTCCTGGTAGAGCTTGTCGCGCGCCGGCCCCGGCGGCATGCGCGCGCTCTGCTCGTAGAGCCGGTCGTACTCGGGGATCTTCGCACAGGCGTTGTTGCTCTGGAACACATTCGGCCCGTAGAGCAGCTGCATGAAGTTGTCACCGTCCGGGTAGTCGGCGATCCAGGCCGCCGGCCGGCTCATCAGCTTGCACTGCTTCTCGAGCTTGAGGAGCTCGGGGAACTTGTCCTTGTGGATCTCGACGCGCACGCCGATCGCGTCGTAGGCCTTCTTGACCAGCTCGTCCTGCTGGCGCGCGGCCGTGTCGGGGCGCGAGCTGTGGCGCACGACAAGCGGCTTGCCGTCGGGCAGCGTGCGGTAGCCGTCCGGACCCTTGCGATAGCCGAACTTGTCGAGCAGCGCGTTCGCGCCCGCCGGGTCGTACTTGATCGACGGCTGCCAGTTCGGCTGGTGGCCGACCACGCCTTCGGGAATCGGGTAGCGCGCCTCGACGGCCTGGCCGTTGCGCAGCACCTTGATGTCCTCGTGCACCGGGTAGGACATCGCGAGCGCGCGGCGCAGCGCGACCTTCTCCTTCGTCAAACCCCCGACGACCGGGTCCTGCATGTTCCAGTAGATGTACGAGATCTCGGGGTCGACGATGCGCGACAGCTGCACGCCCTTCTTCGCGAACTCCGGCTTCAGTTTGTCGCCATCGAGGACGATCGGCGCGAGCGGCCCCTCGAGATTCATGATGTCGAGCTCGCCGTTCTGGAACGCGAGCAGGCGCGACTGGTCCTCCTCGATGATCGCGATCTCGACACGCCCGACCTGCGGCATCCGCTTGCCCTTCATCGCCGCAACGAGCTTCGCGTCGGCGGGATCGGAGGACGCGAAGTTCCAGGTGAAGCCGCGGTAGTTCGGGTTGGCCGCGAGCACGATCTTCGAGCTACGCACCCACTGCTCGAGCCGGTAGGGGCCGGTCCCCACCGGGTTGGCCATGGCGCGGCCGTCGGGTCCGGCGTACTTCTCGATCACCTCGCGCGCGACCGCGGACGTGGGCTCGTGCGCGAGCACGTACGGCAGGTTGTAGTCGGTGACCTTGAGCTTCAGGCGTAGCGTGTGGCGGTCGACAGCCTGGATCCCGGTCAGCTTGCGGTCGTAGTCGAACTTCCCGCCCTTCTTCGCCTCCTCGACCATCTCGTCGAGGCCCTCGAACTTGCCCTCGACGAGGAACGCCCACGGCGAGCGGATGCGCGGATCGGCCAGCCGCTTCAGCGCGTACGCATAGTCGTCCGCGGTCAGCTCGCGCTTCGCGTTGCCGAACGCGGGATCGGGTGCGAAGTGGATGCCCTTCTTCAGCTTGACGACGTACGTCTTCCCGGCGTCGCTCACCTGCGGCATGCCGTCGGCGGCGAGAGGCACCACCTTCGCGGGCCGCGCGAGGTAGTCGTAGGTGTACAGCGTCTCGAACAGCGCCTGCACCACGGTGCCCGAGTACAGGTCGTGCACCGCCTGCGGGTCGAAGCCGGTCTCGGCGACGGGAAACACGTCGCGGATGACCTTCGCCGGATCGGCGGCGGCTGGCAGCGCGAGGGCCAGGCTCAGCACGGCGGCGGCGAGGAAGCGGAGCGGCGTCATTTGCGGCGCGGCTCCACGTCGAGGTAGATGAAGTCGGAGTGCAGGATCGGGTGCTTCTTGTAGCCCTTCACCCACGGCCAGATGACCTGGTTGCGCTCGCGCGACGTGCCGAACACCCACGCACCTTCGACCTCCATCTGCCGGGTCATCTCGAGAAACAGGCGGTTGCGTTCGGGCGAGTCCGGCAGCCTGATCATCTTCTCGTAGAACGCGTCGAACGCCTTCGACTCGTAGCAGCCGTTGTTGCTCTGGCCGGTATTCGGTCCGTAGAGCAGCTGCATGAAGTTCTCGCCGTCGGGGTAGTCGGCGAGCCAGGAGGCGCCCCACATCATCAGCTGGCAGACCTTCGCCGCCTTGAGGTGGTCGGCGAACTTGCCCTGCTGGAACTCGATGCGGATGCCGATGGCGTCCATCGACTTCTTCCACAGCTCGTTGCTCTCGCGGTCGAACGAAGTTGGACCCGTCGAGTAGCGCAGCAGCAGCGGCTTGCCGTCGGGCAGGCTGCGGTATCCGTCCGGGCCCTTCTTGTAGCCGAAGTGGTCGAGCAGCTTGTTGGCCAGTGCCGGGTCGTAGTTGTTGAGCGGCTTCCAGTTCGGGTCGTGGCCGACCACCCCCACCGGGATCGGCATGATCGCGCGGATCGCCTGCCCCTTGCGGATCACGCGGATCTCCTCCTCGAGGTCGTAGGCCATGGTGATCGCGCGGCGCAGCGCGATCTTCTCCTTCGCGAAGCCGCCGACGATCGGATCGCGGAAGTTGAAGAACGTGTAGACGACGTCCGGCTCGATCTGGTTGAACGTCGTCACGCCCTTCTGCTGCCACACCGGCAGCAGCTTGCGCTCGGCGTCGAACACCTGCGAGCGGAACGTGCCGGGCACGTTGATGTAGTCGAGCTCGCCGTTCTGGAACGCGAGCCAGCGCGACTGCTCCTCCTCGATGACGCTGATCTCCACGCGGCCGATCTGCGGCATCTTCTTGCCCTTCATCTGGGCGACGACGCGCTCGTCCCACGCCGAGCCCGGCTCGGGCTTGAAGTCCCAGGTGAAGCCGCGAAAGTCGGGATTGGCCTCGAGCACGATCTTGCTCGAGCGCTTCCACTCCTTCAGCTTGTAGGGGCCGGTGCCGACCGGGTGCGCGGAGAGGTCGTCGCCGTAGGCCTCGACCACCTCACGCGCCATCGCCGCGATCGGTGTGTGCGCGAGCGTGAAGAGGAAGACGTAGTTCGGCTCTTTCAACCGGATGCGCAGCGTGTAGCGGTCCAGTGCCTGCAGGCCCGCGACGCGGCCCTCGTAGTCGAACCTGCCGTTGCGCTTCGCCGCCTCGACGTGCTCGTCGATGCCCTCGATGCGGCCCTCGAACATGAACGCCCACGGCGAGCGGTTCTTGGGATCGACGAAGCGCTTGAACGAGTAGACGTAGTCGTCGGCGGTGAGTTCGCGCGGCTTGCCCTTGAATGCCGGGTCGGGGGCGAACATGATCCCCTTGCGTATGCGGATGGTGAAGGTCCGCCCGCCGTCGGTGACCTCGGGCATCGACTCGGCGGTCTGCGGCACCAGCTTCGCCGGCCGCGCCAGGTAGTCGTAGGTGAGCAGCGTCTCGAAGATCGCGCCGTTGACGATGTTCGAGTAGTTGTCCGACACGCGGACCGGGTCGAAGCCCGTCTCCGCGGCGTTGAAGACGATCCGCAGCACCTTCTGCGGATCGGCGGCGCTCGCCGGCGGGGCGACCATCGCGAACGCCGCCAGCAGGAGCGCCGCGAGGTGCAGCCTGCCGCCGTTCATCGCCGAAAATCCGGCCGATCCGGCCCGACTACGCCCCATTGGTCGCCAACGCCCCGAAAAAAACGGCGCAATGTACCATATTCGGCACTCTCACCATGGCCCGCCACCTCTTCCGGCGCTTGACGCGCCGCCTCGAACCCTTCGTCGCCGACATCACGGGCCACCCGTGGGTGAAGCAGTACGCGCCACGTCTCGCGGACCCCGACCTGTGGCACATGAATCGCCGCTCGACCGCACGCGCGGTGGCGATCGGCCTGTTCGCCGGCCTCGTGCCGGGGCCGTTGCAGGTGCTGGCCTCGGTGCTGCTGTCGATCGCCCTGCGCGCCAACTTTCCCCTCGCCGCCATCACGACGTTGTACACGAATCCCTTCACCATCGTCCCGCTCTACCTGGTCGCCTACGAATACGGCGCGCTGTTCGTGGGCGGGGCCGACGCCGTGCCTGTGCCGCCGCCGGAGTTCTCCATGTCGTACGCGTACCTCGGCGCCGTCGCCGCATGGATGGGCCAGCTCGGCAAGCCGCTGGCGCTGGGCGTCCTCCTGCTCTCGTTGACGCTCGCGCTGATCGGGTGGTGCGTGGTCCGGGTCGGCTGGCGCTGCCACGTCGTCGCGGCGTGGCGCAAGCGGGCGCGGCTGCGCGCAGCGCGCACGGCATGACCGCGTGAGCAGGCCGGCGTGGTGGGAGCAGGCGTCGGGCGAGCTTGCCGACGCCGACCCGGTGCTCGGCGCGCTCATCGCCGCCTACCCCGGCATCCACCTCGCCCGGCGCAGCGACGCGTTCACAGCGCTGGCGCGCGCCATCGTCGGCCAGCAGATCTCGGTCAAGGCGGCCGAGGCCGTGTGGCGGCGCTTTGTCGCGCACGTTGCGCCGCGTGAGGCGGAGGCCGCGTTTCCCGCGCTCGATCCGCAGCAGGTGGCGGCTGCCCGGCCGGCGGCGCTGCGCGCCTGCGGGCTCTCGCAGCGCAAGGCGGAGTACGTGCGCGACCTCGCCGCCCGCTTCGCCTCGGGGCGGCTGGACCCTGCGGCGTGGAGACGGCTCGACGACGAGGCGCTGATCGGCGAGCTGTGCGAGGTCAAGGGCATCGGCCGCTGGACCGCCGAGATGTTCCTCATCTTCCACGAACTGCGGCCCGACGTGCTGCCGCTCGACGACATCGGGCTGCAGCGTGCGGTCGCGGTCCACTACCACCGCGGACGGCGCGTGGCCGCCTCGACCATCGCGCGCCGCGCGCGCGCGTGGCGACCGTGGCGCAGCGTCGCGACCTGGTACTTGTGGCGGTCGCTGGATCCGGTCCCGGTGGAGTACTAGCGGAAATTGGGGTCAGACCCTGATTTCGCCGCAAGAAACTTGCGCACTTCCTCGAGCGCCTCGCGACCTTCGGCGAGATCGGGGTGGAAGATCTGCCAGACGTGCACCATGTGGTCCCAGGTCTGCAGCTTCACCGGCGAGCCGGCTGCCACAGCGCGATTCACATACCGGCGAGCGTCGTCCCGCAGCATCTCCGCTTCGCTCGCCTGCACCAGCACCGGCGGCAGCCGCGAGAGGTCGCCGTAGACCGGCGAGATGCGCGGATCGCGCGGGTTGACGCGGGTCTGGATCCACACGTACCAGCGCAGCACGGCGTTGGGGAACTTCGCCAATCCGCCGAACAGCGGGCCGACTATCGGGTCGGTGGCGAGGTTCGACCGCAGACTCGGGCTCGCCATCGTCGAGTCGGTGGCGGGCGAGAACGCGACCGCCGCGTCCGGCGCGCGCAGGCCCGCATCGCGCACCCACGCGATCAGCGCCAGCGCGAGGTTGCCGCCCGCCGAGTCGCCGGCCACCCAGAGCTTCGCGGCAGGCACAGGTCCGGCCGGGCCGTGGTCGAGCAGCCAGCGGTACGCCGCGCGGCAATCCTCGATGCCCGCCATGCGCGGGTGCTCCGGCATGCGCCGGTAGTCGATCGCCAGCACCGCGCCACCGGTCATCTTCGCGAATTCTGCGGTCAGGCGCCGGTGGCTCACCGGGCTACCCATCGT
>Ga0209391_10001754_pt1 | contig 11338 bp, 10 predicted proteins | sample PPLLak3March2015_FD_187246 | JGI IMG/M metagenome (GOLD analysis project Ga0209391, IMG submission 187246) | Freshwater sediment microbial communities from Prairie Pothole Lake near Jamestown, North Dakota, USA - PPLs Lake P7 Core (1) Depth... | ecosystem: Environmental > Aquatic > Freshwater >... | reverse complement strand
AATTCCTGCCACTTTTATGATGAGTGGTTTTGCGAATAGAACAAATCCAAATGACCCTGTTCCCTCAAATGCATCAGAAACCAAAATACTGATCGATTATCTGGAAGCCAACGGGAATTTCATCAATTCAAAAACTTCGGAAAGTCTGGTTACTCCTGATGACGTGAAAAAGAATCTCAAAAATGAAAAGTACCTTTTAATTGACATCAGAACAAAGAGCTGGTTTGACTACGGTCATATCAAGGGGGCTGTGAATGTGGATCCGGTAACCTTCCTCAGCCATTTTCAAACACAGATCACTCCCGGAAACTTTGAAAAAATAGTGATTATATGTTATTCAGGCCAGTCCGCGGCATATTACTCCAGCCTTTTGCGCATGGCCGGTTATAACAATGTTTACAGCATGAAATGGGGTATGAGCTCCTGGAGACAGGACTTTGCTGAAAACGCCTGGTTGAAAAATATAGGAGATGCTCAGGCCAATGCTTTAGAGAAGACCGCCAACCCAAAACCGGCCAAAGGTGATTTTCCAACATTGAGTACAGGTAAAACAGATGCCAAGGAAATCCTGAACGAACGTCTGGCACTTGCCTTTGCCAAACCATACAAGGAAATGACCGTAGAAGCCAAGGACTTCTTCGTCAATACGGATCAGTATTTTATCGCGAATTATGCTGATGAAGCCGGCTACAATCATGGTCATATTAAAAAAGCCGTTCATTACACCCCGTTCAAATCCCTTTCAGCTGCTGAAGATCTTTCAAGCCTTCCAACGGACAAAAAAATTGTTGTTTATGATAATGCAGGATTTATTGCTGCTCATGCCGTGGCTTATTTACACCTTTTGGGCTATGACGTGGCCAACCTGGCTTACGGAAACAACAGCTTTATGAACAAAGAAATGGTCAAAATGGGCTGGGACGGATTTTCAGCCAAAGAAATCGGCATGAATCCGGTTGTTGAATAATCAGTCAAGTGCAAAGTAAAAAGTAAAAAGTAAATAGTAATAAAAACAATTTCAAATATCAATTCTAAATTTTAAAATCTTATTATATGAAAACAATCTCAAAATTTTGGTACTTTTTTCTAATACCAGCATTACTTATTTCATTGTCATCCTGCGACAGAGGGGAAGATCCGGGAGAGGAAACTGCCATTCCCGCATTCAGTCTGTTAAAAGACCAACTGCTCATGAAAAATATGGACCTTGATAAAATCCTGCTTAGTCCGAATGGTGTCAACTTTGTTCAAGGTGCACCGGCTGAGGCAGATTTACCTGCATTCCTGGCAAAATATTACATCATTGATATCCGTCAAGCAGCAGATTTTGCTAATGGACACATTCAGGGTGCTGTAAATGTCCCATTTGCCAATATACTCACCGAAGCATCGAAAGCAGGAACAAAACCTATTCTGGTTGTGTGTTATACTGGTCAAACCGCTTGTTATGCAGTAGGTCTGCTTAGACTTTCAGATTATAGAGATGCACAGGCTCTTAAATGGGGAATGTCAGGCTGGAATCCTGCCACTGCCACCGCCTGGAACAATGCTATTGGGGGCAATGCAGCCAACGGTCATGCAAACTGGGCTTACGATGCAGCACCAGCGAATAAAGTATTTACCAATCCGGAATTAACCAGTTTTTCACAGGATGGGGCACAAATTTTAAAAGACAGAATCGCCGTTGTTTTAGGAGCTGGATTTAAAACTGTCGCACACAATGACCTGCTCACCAACCCAACCGGCTATTTCATTAACAATTATTTCAGCAGCACTGACTTTACAAGCTTCGGCCATATCAAAGGTGTATACCGTATACAACCTCTTTTGCTGGCAGACAATAGTTACCTGGGACTGGATCCTACATCAACTACCAAAGTAGCTACTTATTGTTATACCGGCCAAACCTCAGCCATCACTTCCGCTTATTTAAATGTACTGGGTTACAATGCATTCAGTACTTCTTTTGGTATGAACGGATTGTGGAACCTAAATCCGGCATGGGGTACAAGCGTGAACAAATGGAGTCCTGCCATGTCCAAAAATTTACCTCTAGTTAAATAACAGGCTATGAAAAAGATCATTTTAATTCTGTTTGCAATTTGTACTGCTCAGATCAGTACGCTATATGGTCAGGGTTGTGATTCAGGCACACCGGGTGAGGCAGATTCTACAAAAACAGCCATAAAAATATTCGGATACATTCAACCTGAATACCAATACACCCTTTCTGACCCTGAAGTAAGTACCTTTACCTTCAGAAGAGCAAGAGTCGGTGTAAGAGGTAAGGTATTGAACGATTTTACCTATTATTTCATGTTGGAGGCCAGTCCTTTTATTGGTGGAGACGGTGATGGTGATACGTATTTGATGGATGCCTTTGTTGGCTGGGAAAAATACAATTGGGCAAGAGTTGCCATTGGTTCGTACAAAACCCCTTTCGGTTTGGATGTGCTTACCCCATGTAATGCTTTGGTCACCATTGACAGGTCAATCGTGGCAGACCAGCTCGTTTCTCCTCAAAGAGACTATGGTATCACCGTTCTGGGCGGTAATCAGTACAACCGCTTCAATTACCAGGTGGCACTGATGAATGGTTCCGGATTGCTTGTTAAAGACAACAACACCAAAAAGGACATCATCACAAGAGCTACCTATAAGGTCTTCCAGAATTTTCAGGTTGGTGGCAGTTTCAGATATGGATATCCAACACCAAACAATGAGGAAGAAACAAGAACCAGTTATGGCTTCGATGTGTTCACAAGTTTCAAGAATTTTTACTTTCAGGGTGAATATATGTATGACGAAGGTGCCTATAACAGGGCTGCAGGAGGCGGCTGCGGAGCAGCACCCGTTGAACTGGGTGAAGAACGGGATGGCGCTTATGGCATGATCTGGTATAAAACCAAATGGAACGTGGATCCCGTATTTAAGTATGAATTCTTCGACCCCAATCACGACGTAAAGGAAATCGGTTACCAGGAAAGAATGACCATAGGCCTTAACTATTTCTTTAATGAACATGTCCGTTTCCAACTAAATTATCAGGCTAATATTGAAACCTATATCAATCAGGATAATGACCGCTTACTTGCGCAAATCCAGATCAAGTTTTAATTAGTTGTTTTTATTTTATTTGTTTTATTTAAATTGTAGTTAGATTATTTGAAATAACTCTCTATCCCCCCAGGTAGGGAGTTATTTTTTTACTATTTTTGTAGAATCTTAATTAACTATAAAATTTGACTGCACAGGAGAAAATACTCAGAGAAAAATTAGCGAATTATTTTGGCGAAGTTTTTGAGCCTGCCTTAATTGATGAAATCGTCCAGGTTGGATTTCTTGATAAAATTAAAAGCGGTGCTACCATGATCGAAATCGGTGATAAAATGACACATATTCCATTGATACTGGAAGGGGTAGTCAAAATTATCCGGCAGGAAAAAGAGGGAGAAGAACTTGTAATTTATTATTTGGAACAGGGAGATACCTGTGCCATTTCTTTTATTAACTGTATCAACAGAAAAGAAAGTATTTTCAGAGGTATTGCAGAAAAAGATACGGAAGCCATTTTTGTTCCCGTGGAAAAGGTTGATGAATGGTTGGCAAACTTCAGATCCTGGAGAAATTTTATTATAGACAGTTATCATTTCAGGTTGCTGGAAATGGTGGAATCAATTGACAGTCTCGCATTCATGAATATGTCCGAGAGGATACACAAATACTTATCCAACCGGGTAAAAATAAGCAAAGATGTAGATTTAAAAATTACACATCAGGAAATCGCTGATGATCTCAATACCTCACGGGTTGTTGTCACCCGAATATTGAGAGAATTACATGACAACAGCAAAATTTATTCTACCCGAAACAAGATCAGGGTACTGGATTTTGACCAGAATGATTGATCATTGCTAAAAAGTCATCTTCTCCAATAATCGGTATCCTCAGGCTTTCGGCCTTTTGCAGCTTAGCCGGACCCATATTCTCTCCGGCAATGACATAATCTGTATTTTTTGAAATCGAAGAACCCACTTTTCCGCCGTTTTCTTCAATACTGAGTTTAAGCCCTTCTCTGGAAAATTTTTCAAAGACACCCGAAACAACAAAGATCCTGCCTTCCAGCACATTCGATTGTTTTTCCTTTTCAGCTACGGAAAAATTCAGGTCGTGCTGCTTTAATTTTTCTATAATGACTGTGTTCACCGGGTTACTGAAGAAATCAATGATGCTTTCCGCAATGCGCTCACCGATTTCTTCCACTGCAATAAGTTCTTCATAACCGGCTTTTGCCAATTGATCTATGTTTTTAAATGCATGTGCCAGTTTTTTTGCAGTGGTTTCCCCTACATACCTGATCCCAATGGCAAAAAGCACCTTTTCAAAGGGAATTTCTTTGGAAGCTTCTAAGCCTGCAATGATATTGGCAGCCGACTTTTGAGCCATTCTTTCAAGCGGAATGATCTGCTCTTCATGCAGATCATAGAGGTCGGCATAATTGGAAATCAAACCGTTGTTGTAAAAAAGCTCCACGGTCTCTGCGCCCAGCCCGTCAACATTCATCGCTTTTCTGCTGATAAAATGCTGAATTCTGCCTGTAATTTGCGTAGGACATCCATATTCATTCGGACAATAGTGCTTGGCATCGCCTTCATTTCTGATGAGCCCGGTTCCGCAGTCCGGACAAAACCGTATATATTCCAGTGGTTTTGAATCCACGGTTCGTTTGCTGTGATCTACCCCCACAATTTTTGGTATGATCTCTCCTCCTTTTTCCACATAAACGGTATCCCCTTCCCTGATATCCAGTTTTTCTATCTGGTCTGCATTGTGCAAAGAAGCTCTTTTTACAATCGTGCCAGCAAGTTCTACCGGTTCCAGGTTGGCAACAGGGGTGATCGCTCCCGTTCTTCCCACCTGGTAAGTAACCTGATGCAAAATGGTAACAGCCTGCTCAGCTTTAAATTTGTAAGCGATGGCCCATCTGGGTGATTTTGCCGTGTACCCCAGCTCTTCCTGCTGTGCCAGTGAATTTACTTTAATCACAATACCGTCTGTCTCGTATGGCAGGCTATGCCTATGCTTGTCCCAGTAATTGATGAAATCAACTATTTCCTCAACATTTTTGCATACTTTAATCGTATCCGGAATTTTAAAGCCCAGTTTTCCGGCATATTGCAAGGATTCGTAATGGGTCTTAAAGGGTAGCTTCTCCCCTACCATCTGGTACAAAAGGCAATCCAGGGGTCGGGAGGCTACTTCAGCGCTATCCTGTAATTTGAGTGTCCCGCTTGCCGTATTCCTGGGATTTCTGTAAGGATCTTCACCGGCTTCAATTCTATCCCGGTTCATCTTCTCAAAACCTTTCAGCGGGAGTATGATCTCTCCCCTGATCTCAAAGTCTTCAGGTATCATTTCGGACTGGCGCAAGACCATGGGTATAGAGCGTATGGTCTTTATGTTTGAGGTAACATCATCACCCTCTACCCCGTCTCCACGGGTTACCCCACGACTCAGTTGTCCATTTTTATAGCTCAGGTTGATCGAGGCTCCGTCATATTTCAATTCGCAGGTATATTCCAGGTCGTCAGAACCCAGCAGCTTATGATTTCTCTTTTCCCAATCCAGAATTTCTTCCTTTGAGTAAGAATTATCCAGTGAAAACATGGAAAACTTATGCCTGACCGTTTCAAATACCTTTGTTACCTCCCCGCCAATTCTTTGGGTAGGGGAATTTGGATCGTAGTATTCGGGGTATTGGTCCTCCAGTTCCTGCAATGACTTCATCAAATGGTCAAATTCATAATCGGATATGGTCGGACTATCAAGCACATAATAATTGTAATTATGCAGCTGAAGGGTTTCTCTGAGGATTTTCAACTTTCTTTCAATAGCTTCCGTCATAAACTGAAATTAAAATTTTTAAGTAACATAAGTTACTGTATTTGGGTATATTAAACACATAAATATGATTTAAATCATCATTCAATAAATCTATGCCTCGTATCTTTACATAAGAAATATTTGATAAAAATAACAAATTATATAAGAAAGTCCGTCGGTAATTATAGCATATAATCCGCTTGAACATAAAGGTCATTTAATCCAATCTGAAAAAAATATAAATTTAAGGAAAATGAAAAATTTAGTAATACTTGGCGCAGGAACAGCAGGTACCATGATGCTCAACAAATTGTACAAGGAACTGGACAGAGAGGAATGGGAAATTACCATAGTTGATCAATACAAAACACATTACTACCAACCCGGTTTTCTGTTTATTCCTTTTGGGATTTATAAAAAGGAAGATGTCATCAAGCCAAAGCATAACTTTTTCCCACCGGGCACAAGAGTGATCTTCAGCGCCATTGACAAGGTGATTGGTGAAGAAAACAAGGTCGTTCTGGAAGATGGAAAAGTGCTGCGCTATGATTATCTGATCATCGCTACAGGAACTGAGACCAGACCCAGTGAAACCCCGGGTTTAAAAGACAAACTGTGGTACAAAGATATCTTTGATTTTTACACCATTGAAGGTGCTCTGGCCCTTCACAAAAGGTTTAAGGACTGGGAAGGCGGAAATCTTGTAATGTGCATCCCGGAATTACCCTACAAATGCCCCGTGGCTCCTATTGAATTTGTTTGTCTTGCCGAGGCTTACTTTGCCGAAAGGGGCATGCGAGACAAGGTAAACATATCCTATGTAACCCTTATGTCCGGCGCTTTCACCAAGCCGGTGGCCTCAAAAATGCTGGGAGATCTTCTGAAAGAGAAAAATATTGAAGTTGTGCCTGATTTCTATTTGAGTCATGTTGATAATGACAATAAAAAGATCATCTCTTATGACGACCGGGAAATTCCTTTCGATATTCTTACGATAGTACCGGTGAATATGGGTTCGGATATGATAGAGAGAAGTGGCCTGGGCAATGATATGAATTATGTGAAAACAGACAAATACACCTTGCAGTCAGAAGATTTTGAAAATATATTCGTCATTGGCGATGCTGCCAATATTCCTACTTCGAAAGCAGGTTCAGTAGCGCATTTTGCCGCTGAAATTCTGACAGAGAACATCCTGGCTGCGATGGAAGGCAGACCCCTGCCAGCAAAATTTGACGGACACGCAAACTGTTATATTGAAACCGGTTATGGAAAAGGTGCCCTGATCGATTTCAACTACGAAACCGAACCGCTGCCGGGAACATTTCCGCTACCGGGTATAGGTCCTTTTGGTTTACTGAAAAACACCAAAATGAACCATTACGGAAAAATTATGTTCCGCTGGATCTACTGGCACATATTGCTCAAAGGCAAAGAACTTCCCATTGAAGCAGATATGACCATGGCAGGAAAACAGCGGGTGTAATCCTATAAGATATTTATTATGAAAGAGACCAATATTCAATCACAAATAGATGCTTTGGACAGAAAGCTGGACCTCATACTGGAACATATTCACCAGCAGAAAATGAATACTTCCATGGTTGAGGATCTTGTGAGCGATTTGAGCATCGTTGGCAAAGATGCTTATGATTCCACTGTTGCGGAGCTGGATAAAAGGCAGATAGAAATAGATCCCGCACAGGTTACAGAGCTGGCTATTGTGTTCTTAAGAAATATCGAGAACATAAAAAATATGATGAACATGATGGAAATGGCTGTAGATCTGGGCAAAGAGGTTGGTCCGATCGCAAATCATGCCATCATCGATCTCACCAGGCGTATGGCTGAACTTGAAGAAAAAGGTTATTTTGCCTTTGCAAAAGAATTCCTTCCCATCATTGACAACATTGTTACCGGCTTTTCTCCAAAAGATATCAGAGAACTGGCGAACAGCATAGTTCCGATTCTTACTACATTAAAGGAAATGACACAACCCGATGTGTTAAACACCATGACCAATGCGGTGAAAGTATTTAACAGCATCGAGACTGAAAACGTCCCATCGTATTCCCTGTGGAAGGTGATGAGAGAAATGAATACGCCTGAAATGAAAAAAGCACTGGGCTTTGCGGTAACATTTATGAAAAATGTATCAAAAGATAAATACTAAAACTAAATATTAAATTCATTAACAAATAAAATCTAAAATTATGTCTGAGAAAACAATCGCAGGTGTGCAGGTTAAATTATCCGATGACGGATATATGACAGATATGTCGCAATGGAGTGAAAATATAGCCAAAGAACTGGCTGGTGAAATTGGTATAGTTCTTACTCCAAAACATTTTGAAGTACTGAATTACCTGCGCAAGGAACATGCGGCCGGTGAAGCATTAACGATACGCAAAGTGGGTAAATCCGGTATCGTGGATATCAAGCAATTATACGATCTCTTCCCAAAAGGACCGCTAAAATTCTCTTCCTTAATTGCAGGAATTCCCAAACCAACAAGTTGTGTTTAATCAATAAATAAAGCAAAATGGAAAAAAAAGAAAAAAAACCTTTGGAAAAGGTTTGTCTCATATGCGCAAAAGGTAGTCTGGAGGATGTGTATGCCTCCCTGGTCATGTCGAACGGCGCGGTAATGGAAGGTATCGAAACCAATGTTTTCTTTACATTCTTCGGGCTAGATGGTATTACAAAGGACCGCATGAATAATCTGCATACAGCAACAACGGGAAATCCGGCTATGCGCATGCCCGGTGGATTACCCTTTCCCACGATGCTTGGCGGACTTCCGGGCGTTGAAACAGCGGTTTCATCCATGATGAGAAAGCAGATGGAGGAACTGGATATACCACCCGTTGAAGAATTTTTGGAAATGATCACAGCCGGTGGAGGCACTGTTTATGCCTGTAAACTGGCAGTAGATATGTTCAAACTCACCAAAAAGGATTTGTGGGACGGCGTGAAGGATATCATCACTATTGGGCAGTTCTATGAATTGTGTGATGGCGACAGAACCCAGATCATTTTTACCTAAACCCATTTGGTTTTCATTTAAAATAAACAGGCCGCTTCTTTTTGAGGCGGCCTGCTTATTTTTACTCGAGTGTATTATTCTCTTAACCGGATATAACCATAAGTTCCATTCTGTTTTAGGATGAGTACATTGATATATTCCTTCGACTGGTATTGTTGCAGAAGCTCATCGAGCTCAGCCGGTGTTTCAACTTTCGTATCCTCTACCGCAAGTATGATATCTCCGTTAACAATACCGTATCTTTCGTTCAGGCTCTTATTTTTCAGGCTGGTAATTTCCAGACCGTAATCAATTTTAAACTTTCTGGCATTCTTGTCAGAGATTGGATTCAGCTCACCAAAATAGAAGGTAGAAAAATCCTTCTCACTGATGCTCTCCTTGCCAAATTGATTTTTCAGTTTCAGTTTAAATTTTGCATCCTGGTTGTTGCGCAATACTGTGACTTGTACCTCATCTCCGGGCCTTTTGGAACCGAGATAACCCTGCAAGTCAGAAAATTTACTGATCTTGATTTCATCCACTTTCACGATCACATCGTTCATTTTTAAACCGGCCTCACTGGCAGCACCATTTTCGGCCACATTGGTAATGATAATGCCCTGCGTGGTAGAAACTCCGTATTGAGCTGCCTTCTCGCTGTCGAGTTCATCAAAATTGATGCCCATATACGCGCGCTGTACGTTGCCAAATTCCAGCAGGTCTTCAATAACCTTCTTGGCGATATTGGAAGGCACGGCAAAACTATAACCCACATAACTGCCTGTCTGAGAGGATATTGCTGTATTAATACCAATCAGTTCACCCCGGGTATTCACCAGTGCTCCACCACTATTCCCCGGATTTACCGCAGCGTCAGTCTGAATAAAGGATTCTATCTGATTCGTATTGCCCATCACCCTGATATCGCGCGCCTTTGCGCTGACGATCCCGGCGGTAACCGTTGAAGTAAGATTATATGGATTACCCACGGCGAGTACCCACTCTCCTACCTGAAGGTTGTTTGAATCACCAAACCCCAGGTAAGGAAGCTCTCCGGCATTTATTTTCAGCAAAGCGATATCGGTGCTCTTATCAATACCGATGATCTCGGCCTCAAAAGATCTCTTGTCGTTCATGGTCACCTCTATTTTCTTTGCCCCGCTGATCACGTGGCTGTTTGTGATAATATACCCGTCACCGGATACGATAACACCTGACCCGGCACCAACAACAACAGGTCCTTCCTGAGAGGAAGAGCCGTAAAAGAATTCCCTCAGCGGATTCGCCGGAGCTATGGCAACATTTTTAACATGGACTACCGCATTGACCGTGGCTTGTGCTATCCTTGTAAAATCAGTTGATTCAGCCGGTGAAGCGGGATAGATTGAATTGTTTTTATTATAGGCAGGAATGGCATCAAACCGGTTTGACTGCTCAGATGTACCGGCAACACCTGACGGTGGAAAAAAGTACAAATAAGAGCCTAAAGTGATAGCTCCGCCCAAAACAGAAGCAAAAATCAATTTTATCGTGTTCATTTTTTAAAATTATTTATTACAAAATTATATTTTTATTCTAATCGCATACTTCATTTAACGTTACTTTAACTAGTCAATGTATTGGGAATATATTTAAATTTGCCCTATGGATATACGCTTTTTCAAATACCAGGGCACGGGAAATGATTTCATCATCATAGACAACCGTGAACTGACCTTCCCAAAGACCAATAATGCCTTCATTCAAAAGTTATGCCACAGACAATTTGGCATAGGCGCTGATGGCCTGATGCTGCTTGAGAAATCCGTAAACAGTGATTTTAAAATGATCTATTACAATGCCGACGGAAGAGAAGGTTCTATGTGTGGTAACGGAGGTCGCTGCATCGTTGCCTTTGCCAGACATCTGGGAATATTTGAACAGGAAGTAATTTTTGAAGCCATAGATGGAACTCATAAAGCCCGGTTAAATGATGGCAAAGTTCAATTGGAAATGGGTGATGTGAGCCAAATAGAAGCCTTCCCGGATCACTTTTATTTAAACACAGGATCACCCCACCACATCGTTTTTTCGGAAAATATAGATAATCTGGATATTGTTGAAATAGGAAGAAAAATCAGGTATGGAGCACCCTATTTTGAGGCAGGAACGAATGTAAACTTCGTCGAGAAAAGCGAAGGTAATAAATTGAAAATCAGAACTTATGAACGTGGTGTTGAAAATGAAACTTTAAGTTGTGGCACGGGTGTAACAGCTGCGGCAATTGCAGCGCATTTTTCGGGTAAAACCACTGAAACACCCGTATTTATTGATACTTTGGGTGGAGTATTACAGGTTGACTTCCATAAAGAGGGAAAGGTGTACAGAAACATCGTTTTAACAGGTCCTGCCGAAATGGTATTTTCAGGTCTGATCAAGTGCGGGATATGA
>Ga0209391_10001753_pt1 | contig 11338 bp, 9 predicted proteins | sample PPLLak3March2015_FD_187246 | JGI IMG/M metagenome (GOLD analysis project Ga0209391, IMG submission 187246) | Freshwater sediment microbial communities from Prairie Pothole Lake near Jamestown, North Dakota, USA - PPLs Lake P7 Core (1) Depth... | ecosystem: Environmental > Aquatic > Freshwater >... | reverse complement strand
ATGGACAGATTAAGAAACAAAATCCGTGACATTCCAGACTTCCCCAAGCCAGGTATTATTTTTAAGGATATTACGCCGCTGGTAAAGGATCCTGCTACTTTAAGGCTTGCCGTGCATCAATTATTGCATCCTTTTTTGGGCAGGGAGATAACTGCAATAGCGGGTATGGAGGCTCGCGGTTTTATTTTTGGTTCATTGGTAGCGTGGGAATTAGGACTTCCTTTTATACCACTGAGAAAACCGGGAAAATTGCCCTACGATGTACAAAGCGTGGCTTATGATCTTGAGTATGGCTCAGCCACGCTGGAAGTGCATATTGACGCCTTTAATGCGAATGATCGCGTGTTACTGATTGATGATTTACTGGCTACAGGTGGAACAGCAAAGGCAAGCTGTGAATTGGTTGAAAAGCTGGGTGCCAAAGTCGAAGCTTGCGCTTTTGTGGTGGAGCTGGATTTTCTGGGGGGAAGGGGAAAGCTCAGCGATTACGAAGTGCATTCTTTATTACATTTTTAAAGACGCGATATATCGCGTCTCTAAAAATTCGAAATTATTTAGTTCCGGTATTTTCATGCAGGGCAGGTGCTGTTTTGTTGTCTGCTGATGTATCACCACCTTTGCCTGAAGAATTTGCTCCATCTTCACCCAACTCGTTATCGAGTTCTAATGAAGACTCGGATTTGCCATCTGTGGCCAGATTATTGCGCCACTGCAAAAAAGATTCGCGAGTAAATACATAAGGATCCAGGGCAGCTTCATCAATAAATTTCAATGCGCCTTCTGCGTTTGCGCGAGTGTTCAGCAAAGAGATCAGTTGTACTGGCAAACCCACATAACTGACCGGATTTGCCGCTGTATCAAATGCTGCGCCCGGAACACCACGTACAGTTGATGGTCCCAGAAAAGGAATTACCAAATATGAGCCCTGTGGAACCCCCCAAACTGCGAGAGTCTGCTCAAAATCCTCGTCATTTTGTTCTAGCCCAACGCTTTTTGCCACATCAACAAAACCCCCTAGGCCTAGAGTGGTATTAAGTGCAAAGCGACCGGTATCATGAGCACTTTGTGCATATTTAGCCTGTAGAACATCATTAATAACCACGTTGATGTTTTTAAGATTAGTGAAGAAATTAAAAACGCCAGTTTGCATAAACTGAGGCGTTATCCATTTGTAGGCGTCTGAAATAGGAGCAGCAACATAGTCATCAACGGTATCGTTAAATACGAATACTTTTCTATTTAAGTCCTCATATGGATCGGCTTTATTCGCGCTATTTTGCTGTTCAGTAACTCCGGTGGTTGCACAGCCGCCCAAAAAAAAGGCGGCACCAATAAGCATGACTGAGATAATTTGCTGGATTTTTGCATTACGATTGCCGCTGCATGGCTTGTTCATTAGTATATAAACCTGTCGCTTATAGTTTTGAATAATTATCAATTTTTTCGTTTATCTTTACTATTAAGGCATCAAAGCCTTCGCGTTGCAATATAGTGGTGTATTCTGATCTTTTCAAGGCTAAATCACTTACACCATTAGCAATAATGTTAATAATGCGCCAGCTATTGCCTTTTTCCTTTAGCATGTAATCAAATTTAACAGGTTTATCATCTGGAATAATAAAATGGCTATGGACAACAACGCCGCCTCTTGTGGTTTCCTCTTCTGAATCAAATACAAATGATTCTCCTGAATAATCTTTAAAATTGTGCGCATAAGAAGCTACGCTCAATCGTGCAAATACATCAGTCAGCTTTTGCTGTTGCGCTTCAGATAATTTTTCCCATTCTTTGCCTACAACAATGCGGGCAATTTTAGTTAGGTCGTGACTATCCGATACCGGGCCATATAGCTTATCATATCTTCCAGCATATCCTAATTGCTTGCCATTCTTCATGACGGCTATCAGTTCTGTCTGAAATTTATCGACGACCTGTTTTGCGGTTGCTCCACTTTCAGCCTGCGCGAATGCATTGACTGTTGCGAACAAACAAAATATAAATACAACAGCTAACTTCATATTCTTTAAAACCATACAAAAACCTCATAAAACTATAACATATTCATAAACTTTTTTAAGGCTGCTGTCGTAACCGTTTAGTTCCCAAAATTCGTAAGCCGGGTTTTTGTCCGACATTGCCCGGCCTGAACAGGGGGCATCAGTCAGGCTAAAGCCTGATTTACTGGGGATATAAGTAGTTATCTCCAGTCCGCTTGAACAGCAATGCAATACGGATTGCCGTTTTAACTGATTTGAAGGAGCAGTCCCACGGCATGTTAATCAGCCATTTCTACTCTGATAGGAATGCCTGAAAGGGTTGATAAAGGTTTCTCGTTTACATATTGAGGCATAGGTTCAGGTATCATATTGCCTTCAGTTTTAGGGCCTTTGATGGATGTCAGCATTGCTTTCAATGGATGCTTTAACATGTCTTCGACTGCAGTCGCTTCATAACCACAGTGGGCCATGCAGCTCGCGCATTTGGGATTATTAACGTTGCCGTATTTTTCCCAGGGCGTAGTATCCAAAAGTTCCTGGAAACTGGTTGCGTTGCCTTCGTCTGCCAGTAAATAACAAGGTTTTTGCCAGCCAAAGACATTGCGCGTAGGATTGCCCCAAGGCGTGCATTCGTAGTTTTGATTGCCGGCCAAAAAATCAAGATAAAGCGATGAATGGTTTAATTTCCATTTGCGATTTTTACCAATTCTAAAAATGCCCCTGAATAAATCCTTAACATCTTTGCCCTTAATGAACACATCTTGTGAAGGTGCGCGCTCATAGCTGAATCCGGGCGCTATGGTTACTCCTTCAACACCCAGTTCCATCGCATAATCCAGAAAATCAGCAACTTCCTGAGCGTTTTCACCCTGGAAAAGCGTACAGTTTATGGTAACTCTAAAGCCCTTTCCCAGTGCCAATTTTATTGCTTCAACTGCCCGATCAAAAACACCTTCCTGGCAAACCGAGGCATCGTGCCTTTCCTGCATGCCATCCAAATGGATTGAGAAGGTCAAATAAGGGGAGGGCGTATAATCATCAATTCTCTTTTTCAATAACAATGCATTCGTGCATAAATAGACAAATTTTTTGCGTGCAATAATACCGGCGACAATTTGCGGCATCTCTTTATGAATCAGTGGTTCACCACCCGGAATCGATACCATGGGCGCGTTGCATTCATCAACAGCCTGCATACATTCTTCGAATGACAATCGCTTGTCGAGAATATCGTCTGGATAATCAATTTTACCACAGCCCGCACAGGCTAAATTGCAGCGAAACAATGGTTCCAGCATAAGTACTAAAGGATATTTTTTAACACCTTTTAACTTTTGTTTAATCAAATAACTGCCAACTTTTAACTGCTGACGTAAAGGAACACCCATGAGCAAACCCTCCAAAAAATTTTAAAATTGATAATGGCCGGTTAAATTGACCACTCTAAAAACACATTGATAATACGAAATAATACGCGTGTAGCAATAAAACAACAGTCGGGTGCTGTTCGGTGAAATATGGTCTTCGAAGACTTTTTAGTCTTAAAGATCAGTTATTCAAACAGGCGTTCTATATAATACAATCGCTTATCTATTGTTGACAAGAATACTATCTTTTAACTGACGACTCCAGTTTTTACGCTAAATTATCCATATTGCAGGCATATAGAGTGCGACTTTTTAGCAATTTGTACAAATACAACATAAGTCCTTAAATCGCTGTTTTTATTCTTAATAAATTGCTATACAGCCCAACTAAACAGGGATGTTGACATTAAAACAACATTGCTTTGCAAAATACCAACAAACAGGCTATTATTGCCGTCAACGAATTCACTAAACCCACTTGGGCCGACATCAAATATATCATGAGCGAAACCCGAATATCTCTGGATAACCCCAAATCACTAAGCTTATTATCTGATGATGACTTTCAGACGCTATTGCTTGAAGGTGTATCCAGAACGTTTGCTCTAACTATTCCCCAGTTACCGGAAAAGCTCTACGGCGCAGTCGCTAACGCCTATCTTTTATGCCGTATAGTTGACACTATTGAAGATGAGGTTTCTTTATCGGCTGCGCAAAAAAAATATTTTTGTTCTGAGTTTATTGATGTTGTGAAAACAGGTGTCAATGCTGAACCATTTGCCGTAGAACTAGCGCCATTACTTTCTGAACAAACTATTCCGGCTGAACACACATTAATTCATGTCTTACCACGAGTTATACAAATTACTCATGGCTTTGATGAAGATCAAATCGATGCGCTGGCTTGCTGCGTAGAAACTATGGCCGAAGGTATGCCGATATTTCAGGCCCAAAATCTGCATGATGGCCTAGCGACGCTTGCTGATCTGGACAGGTATTGTTACTACGTCGCAGGTTGTGTGGGCGAAATGCTGGCCAAGCTTTTTTGCCATTACTCTTCTGAAATAGCAGTGCATAGGGAAGAATTGTTAACTCTATCCGTATCTTTTGGACAAGGGTTACAAATGACCAATATATTGAAAGATATTTGGGATGATGCACAACGTGGGGTTTGCTGGTTACCACAAGATATTTTTACTGAAACAGGTTTTGATCTTAAAAAATTAAGCTCTGAAACGAATGATGAAAACTTCAGAATGGGCTTGGAGCACCTAATAAGTATTGCTCATAGCCATTTGCACAATGCATTGATATACACTTTAAAAATACCGTCTCATGAATCGGGTATCCGCAATTTCTGTTTGTGGGCATTAGGTATGGCTGTTTTGACCTTAAAAAAAATCAAACAAAATCTGGATTTCAAACATTCCGATCAGGTCAAGATCACCCGAAAGAGTGTCAAAGCAACAATTCTTGCGACCAGGTTAGCAGGTCGAAGCAACTTTTTGCTCACCTTACTTTTTAATTTAACCAGTCGAGAGCTGAAAACCCCCGACTGGACATATTCATTACCTTCTTCAAAAGCTAATTTAGACCTTTAAGGACGTACTTATGTTTAAAGACGCAAATACAGAAACACATATTGGGAATCTTTCCAGTTCCTCAACAGCTATTTATTCCAAGGCTTACAACCTCAATAAAGCCATTAGCAGAGCGCAGGATAAATTATTAAGTTTGCAGGATAAAGACGGTTATTGGGTGTTTGAGCTGGAGGCAGACTGCACGATTCCAGCGGAATACATTTTGATGATGCACTATCTCGGTGAGATTGATGGGCAATTACAAACCAAAATGGCCAACTACTTAAGATCTCGTCAATCTGAAGACGGCAGTTATCCGCTTTTTACCGGTGGTCCAGGCGACATCAGTTGCAGTGTCAAGGTATATTATGCATTAAAATTAGCGGGCGATTCCCCAGATGCAAAGCACATGAGTCGCTTGAGAAATTTTATTCTTAGCAAGGGTGGCGCAGCGAAAGCCAACGTTTTTACGCGCATTGCGCTAGCAACATTTGAGCAGCTGCCTTGGCGGGGGGTTCCTTACATCCCTGTGGAAATTATGTTGTTTCCCAGCTGGTTTCCTTTCCATTTAGATAAAGTCGCCTACTGGTCCAGGACTGTTATGGTGCCGTTGTTCATTCTTTGCACGCTAAAAGCAACCGCTAAAAACCCAAATAAAGTCAGCATACTGGAACTTTTTGTTACACACCCTGATGAAGAAAAACACTATTTCCCTGAAAGAACCTTCTTAAATAAAGTTTTTCTGGGATTGGATTTTTTAGGCCGCGCTACGCGTCCATTAATCCCAAAAAAATCTCATGACCGTGCGATCGAAAAAGCAAAAGACTGGATTATTGAGCGGCTCAACGGTGAAGATGGTCTGGGCGGTATTGCCCCGGCCATGATGGGAGCTTATCAAGCCTTATTGCTGTTGGGCATGCCTAAAGATCATGAGCTAATAGTTACAGCACGCAAGGCAATTGATAAGTTATTGGTCATCAACGAACATGATGCCTATTGCCAACCCTGTTTATCGCCAGTTTGGGATACGGCACTTACAGCGTTAGCTTTACAGGAAACTGATAAAGGCAGTGACGCGGCTAACCGCATGTCTAACCCTGCTCTGACGCGCGCATACGACTGGCTTAAAGGTAAGCAATTACTTGATGAACCGGGCGATTGGCGTATTTCCAAACCCGATTTGGCAGGTGGCGGCTGGGCATTTCAGTTTGAAAACCCCTATTATCCTGATGTTGATGATACCGCTGTTGTTGGTTTTGCGATGGCAGAATCCGGTTTACCCAATCTGGATGAATCCATACACCGAGCAACTCGCTGGATAGTGGGTATGCAATCCAAAAATGGTGGCTACGGGGCGTTTGATGTTGATAACACCTATTACTACCTGGATGAAATTCCCTTTGCTGATCACGGGGCTTTGTTGGATCCGCCTACATCAGATGTCAGTGCGCGTTGTGCTATGTTAATGGCCAGAGTCGCTCAGAATCATGCTGAATATCTACCAGCTTTGGAGCGCACTATCGAATATATACGCAAAGAACAGGAAGATAACGGATCGTGGTTTGGTCGATGGGGAACCAACTACATTTACGGTACATGGTCTGTTTTACTCGGACTGGAGCAAACCAACCTGCCAAAAAATGATCCTATGTACACCAAAGCTGCAAAATGGTTGAAAAGTGTACAGCGTGAAGATGGCGGCTGGGGTGAAGATAACTACAGCTATCATAATAAAAGTTATAGCGGAAGATATCGTTTTAGTACTGCCTTTCAAACGGCATGGGCCGTTTTAGGATTGATAGCGGCAGGCGAAGCACATAGCCCGGAAGTAAAAGCAGGAATTGATTTTATCTTGCATAACCAGCATGCCGATGGCGTTTGGAATGATAAATGTTTTACTGCGCCCGGGTTCCCCAAGGTTTTTTATCTCAAATATCATGGTTATGACAAGTTTTTTCCGCTTTGGGCATTGGCTCGATACCGCAACGAACTTAGCAAAAAGTGATCACAGGTATTGTTGTTGCTTTACCTGAAGAATTGACTACCCTGACGTCAAAAAAAATTGATAAAGGGCGTTGTTTTTACATTACTGATAAGTTGTTAGTAGTTTATTCAGGTGCCGGCCATGTAAATGCAAAGTCAGCATCTGAATTACTCGTCGCTAAAGGTGCAAACCGGCTAATTAGCTGGGGTTGTGCCGCAGCGCTCAGTGAATCATTAAAACCGGGTGACCTGATACTGGCCGATGAACTGATTGATGCCGGGAATGTTGTGATGGCTACTAGTGCCGATTGGCTTGCCTATGCCAAAAATAGTCTGGCAAAGTTTGTCGTGATTCAGAGCGGGCGTTTAGCTGAGAGCACAAGCATTGTTTCCTCCGGCAAGGAAAAAAAACGGTTGCATGCCATCACGGGTGCAATTGCGCTGGATATGGAGAGCGTCGCTGTTGCCAGGGTTGCCAAGCAACACATTTTACCTTTTTTGACCATCCGGGTTATTGCTGATCCGGTCAATATGGACTTGCCCCGAGCTATTTACTATTCGCTTAATGACCAGGGCGAAATGGTGTTAAGAAAACTATTATTATTTCTTTTTCTACACCCTGCTGAGTTGCCCGGATTGATAAAGTTGGGGCTGTACTTTAATGCCGCAAAGAAAACACTAAAATCCATTGCGGGACATCTTGATAAAGTGATTGACTTCAATCAAGCGAATTTTATAGAGCCGTAAGCGTTCATAATTAAAGCAAAATTCATTTTTTCGATATTTTTAGCAGTAAATAGAATACAAATAAGAGGTATACATATACATGACATTCAGCATTGCCGAGCTTTTTGAGCAACATAGTACTGACAAATTTGATTTGCACGAACGCCATCTTAATAACCAAATGGTCAGAATGTTACAGACCATAGGCTACGACCGTCATTATCAAAGAGCTGTTGGACAATATCTTTATGACCAGGCAGGTACTGAATATCTGGATTTGTTAAGCGGTTTCGGCGTATTTGCAATCGGTCGCAACCATCCTACCGTGATTAACGCATTAAAAGAGACTTTAACGCTGGAATTGCCGAATCTTGTGCAATTGGATGTTTCTATACTCAGCGGCTTGCTGGCAAAAGAACTCCTGGAAACAACTCCGGATAATCTCGATAAGATGTTCTTCTGCAATTCCGGAACCGAATCGGTAGAAGCCGCGATCAAATTTGCCCGTTATACCACTAAACGTGAAAAAATAGTTTTTTGTGAGCATGGTTATCATGGGCTGACAATGGGTGCGTTATCCCTGAACGGTGAAGAAATATTCCGTGAAGGTTTTGGTCCGTTAGTGCCGGGTTGTAGCCCCATACCTTTTAATGATCTTGAGGCGCTCGAAAAGGCTTTAAGTAATAAAGATGTCGCAGCATTTATCGTCGAACCTGTTCAGGGTAAAGGCGTTAACGTACCCGATGATAATTATTTACCTGAAGTTGAACGCTTATGTAAAAAATATGGCACTTTGTTTGTTGCTGATGAAGTTCAAACAGGCTTGGGACGTACCGGAAAATTCTGGGCAATAGATCACTGGAACGTTAAACCGGATATGATTTGTATGGCTAAAGCCTTATCCGGCGGTTTTGTTCCAGTCGGCGCAGTGGCTATGACACATAAAATCATGGATAGCGTTTTTAATCGTATGGATAGAGCCGTTGTTCACGGATCAACTTTTGCCAAAAACAATTTAGCGATGGCTGCAGGACTTGCCACTTTGCACGTTATGGAAGAAGAAAAACTGGTAGAAAACAGCTTAACAACAGGCACCGATATTATTAACAGTTTAAATGCATTATCTGGAAAATATGAATTCCTTAAAGAAGCACGCGGCAAAGGCATGATGATCGCAATTGAATTTCAATCACCTAAAAGTCTGACACTAAAAGCGGCCTGGGCAATGCTTGAAGCCGCCAATAAAGGATTGTTCTGTCAAATGATTACCATACCTTTATTTAAAGAACATCACATACTGACTCAGGTTGCAGGGCACGGCATGAACGTGGTCAAACTGTTGCCACCATTAAATCTGACTCAAAAAGATCGTGACCATATTGTTAGTGCTTTTGATAAAGCCATTGCGGATACCCATCAAATACCCGGTTCTATTTGGGATTTAGGTAAAAATCTGGCCAGTCATGCATTAAAAAGCAAAAAAAGTCACTGAGGTAGAGACAATGAAAAAGCTGGTTCAGTTACTCTTGTTATTGTTGTCTTTGTGTCAGACAACGCTGGTTTCTGCTCACGCGGTTGTGACGGAGTATTCATTAAAAATTTCACCCATTCACGCTAACCAACAAGATAAAGTAGAGCTTACTTTTAATTCCCAAATAGAGTTGGGCCTATCGCAAATTTTTTTAGTGCGTAAAGGCGATAAACATGAATTATTACATGCGGAAAACGGCAGTAAGCAGGGGCAGATTATTGTCCATATTCCAGCGCTGGAAGCAGGTGATTATGCCCTCAGATTTAAAGTCTTCGCTGCTGACGGTCATTTAACTGAAGACGTTATTCATTTTTCAGTATCTCAATAGGACATGCAATGGCGGGTATAGCTGATTTTCTCGATTCCCTGATAGGTGGGTTTGATCTGATTTGTTATTCATTAACAATCGGCGGTCTGTTTTGGGGTCTTTTTGTTTTACGTCCATGGAACAATCAGGACGGATACAATGCCGTATTGTTGCAAAAAACGATAACTCTTATCTATAAAGGTGGGTTTTTACTGGCTGCTGCGCAACTGTTTAAAATAATTCTTAAAATCTGGTTGATGACGGCCGTACTTGAGCGCTGGCCATTTCCTGAATTCGCCGACACGACTCAATTCATTGGCGGCATTGTTCGCACGATACTGACAGTCGTTTTAGCGGGATATTGTTATCAATATCTGAGTAAAAATCCATTTTCCAAGACACACTGGACAACAGCCGTCGTTGTGGCCTTGCCCATGATTATTTCCGGGGCATGGCTGGTGCATGCGGCGGGTCGTTTTGAAAATCAGTTAATTTTAATGTCGCTGACTGTTGTCCATCAACTGGCCGGTGCCGCCTGGATCGGCGGCATTTTTCAATTGGTTAATCTTTGGCTATTACGTCAAAGTAAACAGGTTCCAGCTGAATTATGGCCTGTAATGCTAAGCCGGTTCTCCAAGTTTGGCATAGCCTCGGTTGCTCTAATTCTGATCTCGGGGCTGCCTATTGCTCTGCAATACATCGATACCTGGAACGGCCTGATCGGTACGGGCTATGGTAATTTATTAATGGTAAAAATTACCTTGTTGGCTATTGCTTTAGGGTTTGCCTGGTTGAATAAAAGCGCAGTGCAGGAATACGGTGTTTCCGGCAATCATTATGCATTAAACAACCGCATCCCCTATTACATTGAAGCGGAAACTTTTGTCTTAATTACTTTATTATTTACCGCTGCCAGCCTGGCTTCGCAACCGCCGGCGATTGATATTCCGACACTGACAGCAACCTGGCAGGAAGTGTTAAATACTTTTACCCCACAAGTCCCCCAAACCAGCTCTCCCAGTCATACTGCACTGTTAGCAGGGGAAGCCGGCCGTGTTGCAATTATTGATCAAGTGCCTTCAATAGCGGCAACCGAATGGTCAAATTATAATCATAATATCGCCGGTATTTTCCTGACGGTGATGAGTTTCTTTGCCATGCTTTCCTATATAAAGCATTTACCATCCTCGTTTTCAGCTTTAGATAAATACTTGCCGTTAACCCGGTATTGGCCATTGGGCTTTGTCTTTCTGGGTATTTTTCTGTTTTTCCGTAGTGACGCTGAAACCTGGCCATTGGGGCCGATAGGTTTCTGGGAAAGCACTTTTAATAACGGTGAAGTCTTACAGCACAGAATTGCGACTTTGCTGGTGTTTGTTCTTGGCATTATTGAACTGAGTGCCAGAATGACCAAAAACCCGGATAGCAAGCTACCCTTCGTGTTTCCCCTGCTGGCGGCTTTCGGTGGTTTGATGTTGCTCACCCATTCACATGTGGGCTTTCAAGCTAAAAGTGCATTTCTTATCCAGGTTGGGCACACCACAATGGGTATTTTTTCTCTTATTCTGGCATGCGGCCGCTGGCTGGAATTAAAACTTGACAGACCGGGTAAGGATATTGCCGGTTTTATTTCTGTTGCCGCCCTGTTTCAGATTGGCATCATACTGATGTTCTATCGCGAGCCCCTGTATTAATATGAACACATTACCTGATTATCCGCTGCTAAACCAGATTAATAGTCCCGCCGATATCCGCAAGCTCAACAAAGCCCAGCTAAAACCGTTGGCGAAAGAGCTGCGCGAGTATTTAACGCATACCGTGAGTATTTCGGGGGGGCATTTTTCGGC
>Ga0209391_10001752_pt1 | contig 11341 bp, 12 predicted proteins | sample PPLLak3March2015_FD_187246 | JGI IMG/M metagenome (GOLD analysis project Ga0209391, IMG submission 187246) | Freshwater sediment microbial communities from Prairie Pothole Lake near Jamestown, North Dakota, USA - PPLs Lake P7 Core (1) Depth... | ecosystem: Environmental > Aquatic > Freshwater >... | reverse complement strand
TGAGCTCGCTCAGGTTCATCGAGCGGCGGCTGGCCTCGAGCTCCGCCGGGCTGATGACGTCGAGGTCCTCGCCCTCCATGACGTCGTCCGGCGGCAGCTCGTCCTGCCGCGGGCCGCGGTTGCCGTCGGGCTGGCCACCGCCGCCACGACCGCGCTTGCCGGGCCGGCTGCGCCCCGGGCTGCCGAGGTAGCCCCTCACAGCTTGCCGTCCAGGAACGCCACCACGTCCGACTTGCGGACGCCGCCGATCTTCTGGCCCTCGGCCTGGCCGTTCTTGAAGAGGATCAGGGTCGGGATGCCGCGCACGTTGAAGCGCATCGGCGTCTTCGGGTTCTCGTCGACGTTCAGCTTGGCGATGACGACGCGGCCTTCGTAGTCGGCGGCGATCTCGTCGAGGATCGGCGCGATCATCTTGCACGGGCCGCACCATTCGGCCCAGAAGTCGAGGAGCACCGGTTTTTCGGACTTGAGTACGTCCTGCTCGAAACTCGAGTCGGTGACGTGGACGATGGACTGGCTCACCAGAGACTACCTCCGCTGGCGTGTTGAGCTGGTTGGTTCAGGCTTGGGATCGGGGAATGGCCGGGATTGCGCGGCGATGACGGGTGACGGCGCGATGCGCGTGAGGCAAACTATTGCAGAAGCTGCTGTACGATTCGTTCTGGGGTCCCGGTGCGCCGGACGATGATGCCAGGTCGTTCGGACCCGGCAGGCCGGCTTCACTCGATGGCGGGAGCGGTCAAAAACCGCTAGTTGCCGCGTATTTGACCCCGCTTTTCCCCAATTTGCAAGACCACAACTCAAGATTCCAACTGATGGCCGATGCACACCTGACCGACGTCTCGTTCACGAACCTCCACTTGCCCGAATCGCTCGCACGCGGCATTGCCGACGCCGGCTTCGAGCGCTGCACGCCGATCCAGGCCCAGACCCTGCCGAGGGCACTGGCCGGATTCGACGTGGCCGGGCAGGCGCAGACCGGCACCGGCAAGACCGCCGCGTTCCTGGTCGCGCTGTACTCCCGGATCCTCCGCAGCGAGGTGCCGGCGACGCGCAAGATCAACGCGCCGCTCGCGCTGATCATCGCGCCGACGCGCGAGCTCGCCGTGCAGATCCACCACGACGCCGAGATCCTCGGCCAGTACACGGGAATGAAGCTCGGCCTCGCCTTCGGCGGCGTGGACTACGAGAAGCAGCGCCGCGATCTCGAGGAGGGCGTGGACATCCTGATCGGCACGCCGGGCCGCCTGATCGACTTCTACAAGCAGCGCGTGTTCGACCTCGCCTCGGTGCAGGTGCTGGTGCTCGACGAGGCGGACCGGATGTTCGACCTCGGCTTCATCACCGACATCCGCTACATCATGCGGCGGCTGCCGGCGCCCGACCAGCGGCTGAACCTGCTGTTCTCGGCCACGCTTGCGCAGCGCGTGCTCGAACTCGCGTTCGAGCACATGAACGACCCCGAGCTCGTGCGCATCGAGCCCGACAAGATGACCGTCGACCGCGTCACCCAGATCGTCTACTTCCCGTCGATGGACGAGAAGCCACGGTTGCTGGTGGGCCTGCTGCGCTCGATGGATCCGCACCGCACCATGGTCTTCGTCAACACGCGCCGCGGCGCCGAGGAGCTCGAGGGACTGCTGCGGGCCAACGGCTTCAATGCCGAGGGCATCTCCGGCGACGTGCCGCAGAAGAAGCGCCTGCGGATGATCCGCGACTTCCACAGTGGCGAGCTGGCGATCCTGATCGGCACCGACGTCGCCTCGCGCGGCCTGCACATCCCGGACGTGCGCTACGTCTTCAACTACGACATGCCGCAGGACCCGGAGGACTACGTCCACCGCATCGGACGCACGGCCCGCGCCGGCGCGGAGGGCGACGCGATCAGCCTCGGCTGCGAGGACTTCGTGCAGTCGCTGCCGGACATCGAGGCCTACATCGGCCGCAGCATCCCGCGCGGAGCCGTCACCGAGGAACTGCTCGCCGAGATCACCGTTCCGTACCGCGAGCGCCGTCGATTCAGCGGCCCGGGCGGTCGCGGCGGGCCCGGTGGCCCGCGCGGGCGCAGTGGCAGCGGCAGCAGCGGTCGCAGCGGCGGCGGTGGTAGTAGTCGCAGCGGCGGAGGTGGCGGCAGTCGCAGCGGTGGCGGCGAGCGGCACGACGGCCGTCGCAGCAGCGGCCCACGCGACGAGCGTCCGGCCGAACGCCCGACCGAACGCGCCCCGACGCCAGCGACCGCTCCCCGCGTTCCCTCCGGGGACGCCCCGGCGCCCGGCCGCGAAGCGATGGGCCAGCCTGCCGGTGCGCCCGGATCGGCCGCCGACGGCAGCACGCCCGGCAAGCGGCGGCGGCGCCGCGGCGGCGCAGGACGTCGCCGAGGCACGGGCGGCGAAGCGGGCGGCGCACCGACGATGTCGGCGTCCGGCGATGCGCCCCCCTCGGCCCCATCCGAGAGCTGATCGCGCCGGGACTCCGCCCGTCAGGGAATGAGGTCGCCGAGGCCGGCGATGCCCGCCACGCCCGGCAGCGGCGCGCGCGGCGGCTGCGCGGAATCGGGCTGCAGCAGCTGGTACACGCAGTACACGCCGGCCGCGCGCGCGGCCTCCAGCACGGCCGCGCTGTCGTCCACGAACAGCGTGGACGCGGCATCGACCCCGTGGTGCTCAGCGAGCCGCGCCCAGAACTCCACCGACTCCTTCGGCACACCGAACTCGTGCGAGGAGACCAGCGCGTCGAAATGCCGTGCGAGGCCCGTGTGCCGGTCCTTCACCGCCAGGCTGATCGGGTGCGCGTTGGTCGTGAGCAGCAGCCGCTTGCCGAGGGCGCGCACCGCGTCGAGGAATTCGACGGCGCCCGGCAGGTAGCGGATGTGCTCGCGCAGCTCGGCCTTGAGTGAGGCGATATCGAAGTCGAGCTCCTCGCTCCAGTGATCGACGCAGTACCACTCGAGGGTGCCCCGCTTCGCGTCGAAGCGCGCCCGCAGCCGCCGGGTGGCCTCCTCGACCGGCACGCCGTGTCGCTCGCCCCAGCGACGCGGGAGCGCCTCCAGCCAGAACAGGTTGTCGAATCGCAGGTCGAGCACCGTGCCGTCCATGTCGAGGCAGACGGTGCGGATTGCGCTCCAGTCGGGCAGGAGCCGGGACCGTTCGTAGGCGGCCGACACGTGAGCGGGTTCCGGCGGTTGGTGCGAAGGGCCGCTATGATACGCGCCGCGCGAGTCCGCGCCGGAGCGTAAGTAATGATCGACGAGAACCCGCTGCTGCCCGCGGACCTGCTGCCCGCCGTGCTCGACGCCGTCGCCGAGGCGAGCGCGGCGATCATGGAAGTGTACGCCTCCAGCCACGACGTGGAATACAAGTCCGACGAGTCGCCGATCACGCGCGCCGACCGGGCCGCTCACGAGATCCTCGCCGCGCGCCTCGGCCACATCGCCCCGGCCATCCCGGTGCTGTCCGAGGAGGCGGAGACCTGCCACGACCGCGCCGTGCGCGGCGCCTGGACGCAGCTGTGGCTCGTGGACCCCCTCGACGGCACCAAGGAGTTCATCGGCCGCAACGGCGAGTTCACGGTGAACGTCGCGCTGGTGCGCAACCATCGGCCGGTGCTCGGCGTCGTGGCCGCCCCGGCACTCGGGCTCACCTATTACGCGACCGAGGGCGGCGGGGCGTTCCGGCGCAAGGACGGCGGCCCGGCCGAGCCGATCCGGGTGCGCCCGGCCGCGGACCCGCTGGTCGTGGTCGGCAGTCGCTCGCACCGCGGCGACTCGCTCGACGCGGTGCTCGCCCGGCTCGGCGCGCACGAACTGCGGCCCATGGGCAGTGCGCTCAAGATCTGCCTCGTCGCGGAAGGGTCGGCCGACTTCTACCCGCGACTCGGGCTGACCTCCGAGTGGGACACCGCTGCGGCCCAGGCGGTCCTCGAGACCGCGGGTGGCGCGCTCACCCGGCTCGACGGCTCGCCGCTGCGCTACAACGAGCGCGACACGCTGCTCAACCCGCATTTCATCGCGTTCGGCGACGGCAACCGTCCCTGGGCGTCGCTGTTCTGACGCGTGGAGCTCTCCTGGGCGATGCTGGTCCTGCTCGCGGCGATGCTGGCCCTCGCGTGGTTCTGGCACGACAGCCTCGGGGCTCGCGAGCGCGCGAACGTCGTGGCCGTCGAGACCTGCCGCAGCACCGGCGCGAGCCTGCTCGACGGCACCGTCTCGTTCCGGCGCCTCGAGCCGGTGCGCGTCCACGGGGGCTCGCTGCAGCTGCGCCGAACCTACGTGTTCGACTACACGCGCGACGGCGTAACCCGGCAGCAGGGCTTCGTGGTGCTGACCGGGCACAGCGTGGACAGCGTCGGGCTCTGACCGGGCCTATCCCCTTTTGCGCCCCCGGGGGCTAAGCTAGCCGCCTCGCTCCAGCTCACGAATCGAGACCGGCCCACCATGGCGGAAGTGATCGATAACGTCGACACCGAGACGTTCAGGCACGTGCAGCGGTTGCGGCAGCTGCGCATCGAGCATCGCGACCTTGACGACGTGATCCACCGGCTTCAGCTCGACCTGTACATCGACCAGGTGCAGATGCGGCGCCTCAAGAAGCGCAAGCTGCTGCTCAAGGACCAGATCGCAAGGCTGGAGAGCCAGCTGATCCCGGACCTCAACGCCTGAGCCGGATGCAGAAACCCTTTCAATCGGTGGGCGAGCTCCCCGATCTCCTGCTCGCGCCCTCCGCCCTGCTGCAGCTCGCCGGCATCGCCGTGGCGATCCTGCTCGGCTGGTGGATCGCCCGGCTGGTGCGGCCGCGCCTGCCGGTCGCCATGGCGCCCGAGGATCTGCGCGGACGCGCTCGTGAGGCGGCCTGGGTGGTGGCGCCCTACGTCCTCGCCGTGCTGCTGCTGGCCACGACCGCCGGGCTGCTGCATGCCGTCGGTGCCGCGACGCGCATCGTGGCCACGGCCGTGCAGCTCGCGGCCCTGCTGCTCCTGATCCGGCTCGTGGTCTACGTGGTGCGCGTGTCGCTCGGCGCCCGCGCGCGGCTCAAGGGCTGGGGCACGCCGATCGCGCTCGTGATCTGGGCGTTCCTCTCGCTGCACCTGCTCGGCTGGGGCGACAGCGTGATCGAGGCGCTCGACGGCATCGGCATGAATGCCGGCAAGACGCGCGTCTCCGTCTGGTCGGTGGCGAAGCTGCTCGTCACGGTGAGCCTGTTCGTCGTCGCCGCGATGTGGGTCTCGCGCTGGCTCGAGCGTCGGGTGCTGAAGCTGGACGGGCTCGCGCCGAACATGCGCATCGGCATCGCCAAATTCGTGCAGGCGTTCCTGGTGGGCCTGTCGATTCTGGTCGGCCTCAACGCCGCCGGCCTCGACCTCACGACGCTCAACGTGCTCACCGGCGCCATCGGCATCGGCCTCGGCTTCGGCCTGCAGAGCATCGCGGCCAACTTCGTGAGCGGCTTCGTGCTGCTGATGGACCGCTCGATCAAGCCGGGCGACGTCATCAGTTTCACCGGAACCACCGGCACGGCCACCGAGGGCTTCGGCTGGGTGGAGCAGCTACGCGGCCGCTATGTCGTGGTGCGCGACCGCGACGGCGTGGCCTCGCTGGTCCCGAACCAGCACCTGATCACGAACCCGGTGATCAACTGGAGTTACGCCGACCCGCGGGTGCGACTCAAGCTGCCGGTGCGCGTGAGTTACCGGAGCGATCCCGAGCTCGCCATGCGGCTGATGCTCGAGGCCACCGAGGGGCACCCCCGTATCGTCCGCGATCCGGCGCCGGTTGCGCGCCTGATGGGCTTCGGTGACCACGGCATCGAGCTCGAGCTGCGCTTCTGGATCCCGGACCCGGCGGAGGGCGTCAACAACGTGCGCTCCGACGTCAACCGCGCAATCTGGCGGCTGTTCGGGCAGCACGGCGTCAAGATCCCCGTCGCGCAGCGGGAAGTCCGCCTGGAGATGGTGAATCCGCGCGTCGGCGAGCTTGCCCCGGCGCGCGACGACTGACCGCCGTGCCGGTGGAGATCTCCGACTCGCTCGCGATCCCGGACGAGCTGATCGAGGTCCGCAACGTGCGCGCCTCGGGGCCCGGCGGCCAGAACGTCAACAAGGTGTCGAACGCCGTCGAGCTGCGCTTCGATGCCGCAGCCTGGGACGCGCTGCCCCCGTCCGCCCGCCCGCGCCTGCGGCGGATTGCCGGCCGCCGCATGACCGCGGAGGGCCTCATCGTCATCGACGCCCAGCGTTTCCGCTCGCTCGAGCAGAACCGCGCCGACGCGCTCGAGCGGCTCACCACGATGATCCGCGAGTCGCTCATCGAGCCGAAGCCGCGCCGGCCGACCAAGCCCACCCGCGCCTCGAAGGAACGCCGCCTCGACACCAAGGTCCGCGCCGGCCGGACCAAGAAGCTTCGCAGCCGCCTGCACGGCGACGATTAGACCGCCTCGAGCAAGGCGTCGAGCACGTCGTCCGCGCTGTAGCTGTCCCGTCCGGGCTTCAGGAAGCGATGAACCTGCGCCGCGTCGTCGCCCGCCGTCACCAGCGGGGGCTCGACCTCGCCACTGCGGCGGACCTGGGCATAGGCGACGGCGGACAGCAGCCCGTTGCACACGCACTTCCGACCGACCGTGTCGGCCTGGTTGCCGCCCTTGCGCAGGTAGTCCTCCAGCGGTTCGCCCGGGCACCGGTAGCCGACGTTGCCGTCCGCCTGCCGATAGCATTGCCGCAGGTAGCCGAGGTCGCAGATGCTCTCGCGCTGCGCGAACACTTCGGGCTCCGAGACCGTGCCGGCCAGCTGCAGCACCTTGAACGGAAAGCCGGTCGGCGAGGCATACGGATCGGTGAACACCCTGACGCGACCTTCGCGGCTCGCGCGCAGCACCGATGCCTTCAGTTCGGGCGACATTCCCGACTCGTCGCAGAAAGCGAAGGCCGTGCCGACCTGGATTCCGTGGGCCCCGAGCGCGAGCGCCTGCTGGAGCTTCGTCGCATCGCCATACGATCCGCCGAGCCAGAAGGGCAGCCCGATCGCCCGGATCTGCTCGAGATCCGGCGAGTCACGCAGCCCATAGACCGGCTCGCCGTTCTCGTCGAGCGTCAGTGCTCCCCGCGGCGGCGCATTGTGGCCACCGGCACTCGCCCCCTCCACGACGAACCCGTCCACCCGGCCCGTACTCTTGCGCGCCAGCGTCAGGGCAAGCGTCGATGACGAAACGATCGCGAGGAATTCCGGCCGTTGCAGTGCCGCCGCCCCCTGAGGCAGGTACCGTTGGGGGTCGAGCCGCGTGTGGAACTGCTCGCCCGGCAGGGAACCTGCGACGTCGATCCTGAGTTCCGCGGTTTCACCGGCCGCAAATCGATCGAGGATCGCGGGGATCGAGCGAGGAATGCCGGCGCCCATCAGCACCACGTCGACTTTCGCCAGCATCGCGCCGAGCAGCGCGGCCAGGTTGGGCAGCTGCACCTTTTCGAGAAGGTTGATCCCGATCCGGCCCGCATGCTCCGCCTTGGCGAGGAAGACTTCGGAGAAGTTGCTGATGACGAGCAGGTCGAGGAGCGCGCTCGGCATCTTGATCGTCGGGATGGGCTTCGACTTGAAGGGCGCGCCGGCCGCCTTGCCGCCCGGGATGAAATAGCGGTCCCAGACGCGTTCGGCCGCCTCGGGCAGCGGAAAGGCGTCGAAGGCGCGGCGCAGGTGGCCGCCCGGGTCGCCCAGCTGCAGGCGTCGAGCGACGACGGTTTCGATGCCGGTTCCCGACACGACGCCAAGCTGGCCCCGGAGGGAGACCGCACGTGCCAGCCGCCATGACGACACGGCGACACCCATCCCGCCCTGGATGATGCGGGGGAGCTGTGTGTGCATGGCAGGCACCATAGCAGCCGGTGACCTCGGCGGCGAACGGTCGTCGGATTCTGGGCGCGGTCCATATCGCGCGCGGGCCCGCGCCCGTGCAGCCCGACCCCTGCCTCAGCGATGCACCACCTGCAGGATGGAATTGCGGACCTGCTCGTTCAGCACCATCTGCGCGTCGGCGACGACCGCTTCGAGGACCGCCGGATCGAAGCCGAGCTTCTCCTCGTCGGTGACCGTCAGCACGCCGCGCACCCGCAGCTGCTCGACGAAGTTGCGGAACAGCGCGCGGTCGAAGAACTCCGGCGAGTTGATCTCGTACAGCAGGGCCATGCGCTGCGCCATGAGCTCGCACTGCCGCTCGAGCGCCTCCGGCGTGAGACGGCCGCTGCCCGCCTTGAGCAGCAGCGCGAGCGCGAGGTAATAGCGCTCGAGGATCGGCACCGTCGCCTGGGCGAGCACCGAAAGCTGCACCGCTTCCGGGGACTCCGCGGCGGGCCGGTGCCAGACGCTGCGGTCCTCCGTGGCGGTGAGCAGGCCGTGATTCAGCAGGTCCTCGAGCAGTTCGTCCACGACCGCCGGCACCTCGTCCTCCGTCCAGCGCAGGAAGTACTCGTCCGCCGCGTAGGGGTAGACGCGGCGCGCGAGCCGGTGCAGGTCCGCCTTCGGCACCGAGGCGTTGCTCAGGAACGCGCAGGCCAGCAGCGACGGCATCAGCATCAGGTGCAGGGCGTTGTTGCGAAAGTAGCTCGTGAGGATCGAGTGCTCCTCGGTCATGAACACCACGTCGCCGAGCTCGTGCACGCGGCGGCCCAGGATGCCGAGCGAGACGCCGTAGCGGATCATCGCGGCGCCGTCCTCGTTCGTGACCCACACGCGCGGGGAGTACGGCGCCTGGCGCATCAGCGAGGCGTACAGCTCGAGCTGCCGCGCAAGATCGGCCTCGCCCATGCTCTGGCGAGGCGTCGCGAGCAGCACGAGCCCGATCAGGTTGATCGGCGACACGCACGCCGCGGCGTTGATGCGGGTCATGATGCCCGTGGCCAGCTCGCTCACCACCGGCCCGAGCCAGTCCGGCCGGGCGCTCGAGTCCACGGGCTCGCGATTCCACTCCGGCGCGTGCCTGCGGATGACGGGATCCAGGGGCAGCGGCTCGCCGAAGCTCACGTACACCTTGCCGAAGCGGCTGCGCAGCGCCGGAATCGTCTTCAGCAGGCTCAGCACGGATTCCTTTTCCTTCGGCCGCCCGGACAGCTCGCCGATGTAGGTGCCTCCCTCGAGCAGCCGCTCGTATCCGAAATACACCGGCTGGAACACGACCGGGCGCCGCGGGTCGCGCAGGTAGCTGCGCAGCGTCATCGCCAGCATGCCCGTCTTGGGCTTCAGCAGGCGGCCGGTGCGGCTGCGCCCACCTTCGATGAAGTACTCGATGGAATGGCCGCGCGCCATCATCAGGCCGAGGTACTTGTTGAACACCGCCGAGTAGAGCGCGTTGCCGCCGAACGAGCGCCGCAGGAAGAACGCGCCGCCGCGGCGCAGGAACGATCCGACGACCGGCATGTTGAGGTTGATGCCGGCCGCGATGTGCGGGACCGCGAAGCCCTTGTGGTAGACCACGTAGGACAGCAGGAGGTAGTCCATGTGGCTGCGGTGGCAGGGCACGTAGACGACCTCGCTGCCCTCCGCCACCGACTCCAGGCTCGAGAAGTTGGCGAGCTCGACGCCGTCGTAGAGCCGGTTCCACAGCCAGCTCAGCACCCCGTACATCAGCGTGATGAACCAGTGCGAGTAGTTGGCGGCGATCTCGTAGGCGTAGCGGCGGGCGGCCTTGAGGGCGTCGCGCCGGCCGATGCCCTTCTCCTGCATCTCGCCGCGCACCGCGCGCCGAACGGTGCGGGTCCGGAGCACCTGGGTCACGATCGTACGGCGGTGCGAGAGGTCGGGACCGACGCTCGCCACGCGCTGGTTGCGCAGCTGGCTGCGCAGCTGCCGCCACAACCGCCGCGGCCCGCGCGGCATGCCGCGCGTCTCGGCGAGCGACGGCTGCAGCGGCAGCGCGTCGCCGAGCAGCACCAGCAGGTTGCGGCCGTTCACCAGCAGCGACAGCACCTTGCGGAAGCGACCACCGATGTCCCAGCCCTCGGCCACCAGCAGGCGGAACCAGGAGCGCTGGCGTCCCGGTGCACGGCCCCAGAACAGGCTCACCGGCACCAGGTCCACGTCGAAGGCCAGCTCACGCGCGGCGGCCTCCGCGAGCACGCGCAGTGCGTCCGGCATGCGCCGGTCGATGCGGGCGCCGAAGAACCCCGCCCGCCGCTCGAGGAACAGGACGTGCTCCGTCGGCAGCCCGCCCGAGCCGGCCGGCGCCAGCGGCGTCGGCAGTCCGCGCTCCCGGCAGACGTACTCGAGCACGGCCACGTCCACGACACTGCGCTTCTCGAGGACGTACACGACCGGCCGGCCCCCGACGAAGCGGCCGCCCAGGTCGTCGGGAAGGATCGAAGGCCGGACCCAGAGCGCGACGAAGCGGCGCACCAGCGGCAGGAGCAGGCGCTCCAACGGCGTGAAACCCGTCATCCGCTCAGGGCTCGTCCGGCGCGGATTCGCCCTCCGACTCATCGATGGCGGCATCCATCTCGCCCTTGCGGCCGAGCGTCAGGTCCTCGACGGCGCGGGCCCGGTCCTGGGTCTGGATCATGTCGTCGAACACCGTCTCGTCGGTGTCGCGGCCTTTCTCGCGGGCTTCTTCCTTGTCCTGCGGAACCGGGGCGCCACAGGCCACGAGGCCCGTCAACACGAGCCCCGACAGCGTTAATCTTGCGACTGGTCGCATCTGAACCCCCCACCGGCCTGGCCGGGACGCAATCTTAACCGATGGGTCCGGGCGTGGGCTCATTCGCGGGCAAGTCGCCCGACCGGCCTTACAGGAACTCGTCCACCATGAACAGGAAGTAGGTGAAGTAGTGGTTGATCGCCCGGATCTGGTCGAGCAGGCGGTGGTCGGAGTCCACGACGTGCAGCGTGGCCTTCTGCTCGCGCGCGAAGCGGATGCTGTTGTCCACGGGGATCACCTCGTCGCGCCAGCCGTGCACGATGGTGGTCGGGCAGGTGGCGGGACGCGGGCTGAATTTCTCGAAGCCCGGCATGTAGAGCGCCGGAGCCAGCAGGAACATGCCGCGCGCCTGCAGCAGCGAGGAGCCCGCCACCGAGACGTAGCCGCCCATGCTCGAGCCGACCAGCACCAGCGAGCCGCGCAGGTCCTTGCAGAAGGCAAGCAGCCGGGTGACCCGCTCGCGCGGATCGTCGATGCCGCGGTAGTCCACGGACTCGACGTGGAAACCTTCCGCACGCGCAATCTCGGCCATCGCCGCGATCTTGCTGCCCCAAGGCTCGCTGTCCTGTCCGTGCGAGAACACCACGAATCGTTCTGTCATGAGCTGCTCCCGGTGAACGCCTGTGATCATACCGCGCAGCCGTTGCAGGAATGCGGCAACGGTTCGCATTGCA
>Ga0209391_10001751_pt1 | contig 11343 bp, 10 predicted proteins | sample PPLLak3March2015_FD_187246 | JGI IMG/M metagenome (GOLD analysis project Ga0209391, IMG submission 187246) | Freshwater sediment microbial communities from Prairie Pothole Lake near Jamestown, North Dakota, USA - PPLs Lake P7 Core (1) Depth... | ecosystem: Environmental > Aquatic > Freshwater >... | reverse complement strand
TTTCACCGCCCCGTGGTAGGGCTGCCAGCAACGGGTGATGCGCGCCTGCACCTCCGCCACACCCAGCTTTCGGTCGTACAGCGACACGCCATCGTCGGTGCAGCGCCAGATCAGGCCCTTGCCCAGGCGGACCTTCGACAGCACCGCCGGGTCGGTGGCCACCGGCGCGGGCCACGGGCCGTCCAGCATCGCCACATCCACCTCGGTGGTGTCGCGGTTGGCATCGAGGTAGCTGCGCGGGAAGTGCGCCTCGATCCAGGCCACGCCCAGCGCGGGCGCAAAGCGGTAGAGCTTCTCGACGTGGGTGTCTTCGGCGCGACGCAGGATCGCACGGTCGCACACGGTGCCAAAGTCGTCGGGGTAATCGGTGCCGCTGTGCGGCGAATCAAGCACCAGAGGCGCGGTGCCGGGCAGATAGGTCACGAGGGGCATGCGGTCATTGTGACGCAAGCACGACAGCCCGGCCACCGGGTTAACGGCACACTGGCGGCTTTCACCCGCACCATCGTCCGGAGGCTCCATGGATCTGTTCAATCTCAAAGGCAAGGTCGCCATCGTCACGGGGTCGAGCCGCGGCATCGGCCGCTCCATCGCCATCCAGCTGGCCAAAGCTGGGGCCAAAGTCGTGATTTCGAGCCGCAAGCTGGCCGCCTGCGAGGACGTCGTGCAGACCATCCGCGACGCCGGGGGCGAGGCCATGGCGATTGCCGCCAACATCTCCGACAAGGCCCAGGTCGAGGCGCTGGTGGCCGAGACCCGCGCGGCTTGGGGCGGCATCGACATCATGGTCTGCAACGCGGCCACCAACCCCTACTTCGGCCCGATGACTGGCATGAGCGACGAAGTGTTCGACAAGATCATGCGCAACAACGTGCTGTCCAACGCCTGGCTGTGCAACCTGGCCTACCCGGACATGAAGGCGAAGAAGGACGGCGCGATCGTCATCGTCTCGTCGATCGGCGGCCTGCACGGCTCCTCGGTGATCGGCGCCTACAACATCTCCAAGGCCGCCGACATGCAGCTGGCGCGCAACCTGGCCGTGGAATGGGGACCGGACAACATCCGGGTGAACTGCATTGCGCCGGGCCTGATCCGCACCGACTTCGCCCGGGCCCTGCACGAGAATCCGGTGCTCAAGGCCAAGGTCGAGGGCGAAACGCCCTTGCGCCGCATCGGCGAGCCGGACGACATCGGTGGCATCGCGGTGCTGCTGGCCAGCGCGGCCGGTCAGTACATCACCGGGCAGACGATCGTGGCCGATGGCGGGATGATGATCCGCTGATCGCTCGCCAGAATCACCTGATCAAGCCGACAAGTTCTGTCTGATGATCCCAATGAACCACAGCGACTGATCAGCGATGGTCAGGTTGTCAGGATGCGGTGGCCCACCGAAGGCTCGGCCCATTTCGGTCACCCGGCTGCCAGCAGAAGTTGATCCAGTTTTTCGGCATCCACACAAAACGCTCGGATGCCTTCCGCCAGTTTCTCGTTCGCCATGGCATCCTCGTTCAGGGCAAAGCGGAACCCGGCCTCGTCATAGTTCATCGGCTGCAGATCAAGCATTCGGGCGGCGGCCGCATCCAGCGCACGGGTCAGAGGCGCCCGAGTAGCGGCCAGGGTGGCCAGCAAATCCGGGCTGATGGTCAACAAATCGCAACCGGCGAGCGCCGTGATCTGACCCACGTTGCGAAAGCTCGCCCCCATGACTTCAGTGGCGATGCCCCTGTTCTTGTAGTAGTTGAATATCTGCTGGACCGACCTGACGCCTGGATCCTTGGCACCGGCGTTGTCGGCCTCCACCCAAGTGGGGCCAGCGGCCTTCTTGTACCAGTCATAGATACGCCCGACGAACGGCGAGATCAGCTGCACTTTGGCCTGACCGCAAGCCACAGCCTGGCAAAAAGAGAACAACAAGGTCAGATTGGTGTGAATGCCGCGGCGCTCCAGCTGAGCTGCGGCTTGGATGCCTTCCCAGGTGGCCGCCACCTTGACCAGCACCCTGGCACTCTGGATGCCCTGCGCCTGGTATAGCGCGATCAGGCGTTCAGCCCGTGCGACGGTTGCCCCTGTATCAAAACTCAAGCGGGCATCGACCTCGGTCGACACCCGCCCGGGAATGAGCGCCAGAATTTCGCACCCAAAACGAACCAGCAGGCGATCGATGAGTTCGTCCAGCGGTCGATCCCCGTGCCGGGCCACCGTGTCGGTCAGCAGGTCTTTGTATTCCGGCTTCTGCACTGCCTTCAGGATCAGGGAGGGATTGGTGGTGGCATCTTGCGGCAAATAGGCACCGATCTGCCGGAAGTCACCCGTATCGGCGACAACGGTGGTGAACTGTTTGAGTGCGTCAAGTTGATTCATGAAGTTGAAATGAACAGTGTGTTTTTTTTTGGGGGGGGTGAAGGTGCATTCAGCTCACGACGCGAAGCAAGCCAAACCTGATCAGAGTCTGTGATCTTGCCTCGTCCTTGAACGCCGCCAGGAAATTTTGGACTGCGGCGCTATCCGCACGCCAATGCAACTGACCGCAACGGACGACCCAGACCGAAATCGCCGAGAAAGCGGCCTTCAGTTCGCTTCCCTTGCGGGCGGGTGTGATGGCGCAGTCCCCGCACCTGGCAAAAAAAAGCCCCACAGCGTGGGGCTCTGGATCTGTGAACCGAGGCGCCTTGCGAAGATGCGCCTCGGTCGAAGCACGTCACCCCATGTGCAGGCCGCCGTTGACCGAGAAGTCGGCGCCGGTGGCATAGCCACCTTCGTCGGACGCCAGCCAGGCGATGATGGAGGCGATCTCGCTGGGCTCGCCCAGGCGCTTGACCGGCACCGTGGCGATGATCTGGGCCAGCACGTCATGGCGGATCGCCTTGACCATGTCGGTGCCGATATACCCGGGGCTCACGGTGTTGACCGTCACGCCTTTGTTGGCCAGCTCCTGCGCGAGCGCCATGGAAAAACCGTGCATGCCGGCCTTGGCCGCCGAGTAGTTGGTCTGGCCGGCCTGGCCCTTGTTGCCATTGACCGATGAAATCTGGATGATGCGACCCCACCCTTTTTGCACCATCTCCGGCACAACCTGCTTGGTCACGTTGAACATGCTGTTGAGGTTGGTGTCAATGACTTCGTCCCAGTCCTCGCGCGACATCTTCAGGAACATGCGGTCGCGCGTGATGCCGGCGTTGTTGACCAGCACGTCGATCGGGCCGTGTTCTGCCTTGGCCTTGCTGAAGGCCTCCACGGTGGAGTCCCAGCTGCCAACGTTGCCGACCGAGGCGTAAAACGTATAGCCTTCGGCGGCCTGCTCGGCGAGCCACTTGGCGTGGTCGCGCGTGGGGCCGCAGCCGGCGATGACCTTGAAGCCGTCCTTGTGCAGGCGCTGGCAGATGGCGGTTCCGATGCCACCCATGCCGCCGGTGACGTACGCTACTTTTTGATTCATGACTTGCTCCTCTGTTTTCTACAAAAATGATATCTGGTCGTACCCGCATACCGGGCGCCGCCCGCATTGTTAACCCTAACTCAGCGCTCCAGTGCGAGGGAAACCCCCATGCCGCCGCCAATGCACAGCGCGGCCAGGCCCTTCTTCGCGTCGCGGCGTTGCATCTCGTGCAGCAGCGTGACCAGAATGCGGCAGCCGGAGGCGCCGATCGGGTGCCCGATGGCGATGGCGCCACCGTTCACGTTCACCTTGGCCGGATCGATGGCCAGTTCCTTGTTCACGGCACAGGCCTGCGCAGCAAAGGCTTCGTTGAGTTCGAACAAATCCACATCCGCAACGTTCCAGCCCGCGCGCGTCAGCGCCTTGCGCGACGCCGACACCGGGCCCATGCCCATGATGGCGGGGTCCAGTCCACTGGTGCCGAAGGCGGCGATGCGTGCCAGAGGCTTCAGGCCCAGAGCGGCGGCCTTCTTCGCCGTCATCACGACCACGGCGGCTGCGCCATCATTGATGCCCGAGGCGTTGCCGGCGGTCACGCTGCCCGTCTTGTCAAAGGCCGGGCGCAGGCCCGCCAGGGCTTCTGCACTGGTCTTCTTGTTGATGAATTCGTCGGCATTGAAGAGGATCGGATCACCCTTCTTCTGGGCCAGCGAGACGGTGACGATTTCGTCGTTGAATCGGCCGGCGGCCTGCGCAGCAGCGGCCTTGGTCTGGCTGGCCAGCGCCAGTGCATCCTGCATGTCGCGGCTGATGCCATAGGCCTTGGCCACGTTCTCGGCGGTCACGCCCATGTGGTACTGGTTGTAAACGTCCCAGAGGCCGTCAACGATCATCGAGTCGATCATCTTCCAGTCGCCCATGCGCTGGCCGTCACGCGAACCCAGCAGCACATGCGGGCTGGCGCTCATGTTTTCCTGGCCACCAGCCACCACGATCTCGCTGTCGCCCCAGGCCACCGCCTGTGCGGCCAGCATGACGGCCTTCAGGCCGGAGCCGCACACCGCATTGATGGTCAGCGCCGGGGTTTCCCGGGCGACGCCCGCCTTCAAGCCAGCCTGGCGGGCGGGATTTTGTCCGGCCCCCGCCGCCAGCACCTGGCCCATGATGACTTCGCCGACCTGGTCCAGCCCGACGTTGGCACGGGCCAGCGCCTCACGGATCACGATGGCGCCGAGCTCGGTGGCCGGCGTCTTGGCGAGCGCGCCGCCAAACTTGCCGACGGCGGTGCGTGCGGCTGAAACGATAACGATGTCTTCCATTTTTTCAGTCTCCAGTTAAGTCGATCTCTTGATTTCAGGCCTTGGCCTTGACGTAGCGGCCGGGCGCGGGCTCGATCGCCTTGTACTTTGTGCCTTTGCCGTAGCCCTTGGGCGCGGCAACCTGCTTGCCCGCATGGCCCTTGAGCCAGTTGGACCAGTCGGTCCACCAGCTGCCCGGCGCTTCCGTGGCGCCGGCAATCCACTCGTTGGCGGTCTTCGGGAATTTGCCGTCTTCGCGCGTCCAGTGGCTGCGCTTCTTGGCGGCTGGCGGGTTGATCACGCCGGCGATATGGCCCGAGGCCCCCATGACGAAGCGCTTCTTGCCCGGGAAGACCTGGGTGGAACCGTAGGAGCCGCCAATGGGAACGATGTGGTCTTCACGCGAGCCATAGATGTACATCGGCAGATCGACCTTGTTCAGGTCGACCTTGACGCCGCAGACCGTGGCCCGCCCGGGCTTGACCAGGTTGTTCTCAAGGTAGGTGTTGCGCAGGTACCAGGCGTACCAGGGGCCCGGCAGGTTGGTGCTGTCGCTGTTCCAGTAAAGCAGGTCGAACGGGGGCGGGGTTTCGCCCTTGAGGTAGTTGCCCACCACGTAGTTCCAGACCAGGTCGTTCGGACGCAGGAAGCTGAAGGTGGACGACAGGTCCTGGCCCTTGAGCAGGCCGCCCTTGCCCATCTGCATCTCGCGGTACTTGACCATTTTTTCATCGATGAAGACGTCCAGAATGCCGGTGTCGGTGAAGTCCACCAGCGTGGTCAGCAGCGTCGCGCTGGCGGCCGGCTTTTCGCCCCGCTCGGCCAGCACCGCGAGCGCCGTGCTCAGGATGGTGCCGCCGACGCAGAAACCCAGCGTGTTGATCTTTTCGCTGCCCGTGATGTCCTGAACCGTGTGGATCGCCTTGATGGCGGCGTCCTCGATGTAGTCGTCCCAGGTCTTGCCGGCCATCGACTTGTCGGGATTGCGCCAGCTCACCACAAACGTGCGATGCCCCTGGGAAACCGCGTAACGGATCACCGAATTCTCGGGCTGCAGGTCCAGGATGTAGTACTTGTTGATGCAGGGAGGTATGAGCAGGAAGGGTTTCTCGTACACCTTGGCCGTCAGTGGCTTGTATTCGATCAGCTGGAACAGTTCGTTCTCGAACACCACGGCGCCTTCGGTCGTGGCGACGTTGCGGCCGACCTCGAAGAGGCTCTCGTCGGTCATGGACACATGACCCAGCTTGATGTCGTTCAGCAGGTTCTGCATGCCCTTGGCAATGCTCTCACCTTTGGTGTCGATGGCCTTTTTCTGTGCATCGGCGTTCATGGCCAGAAAGTTGCTGGGCGCCGACGCGGCCATCCATTGCTCCACGGCAAACCGGATGCGGTTTTTCGTCTTGGCATCGCCCTCCACCGCTTCGGCCAGCCCCATGAGGGTGCGGGAATTGAGCAAATAGGTGGCGGCCGAAAAAGCCGCCATCGGGTTGTTGCCCCAGGCTTCGGCGGAAAAGCGGCGATCCTTGACCACCGGCGCTCCTTCAACCCCCTGACTCCACAGCTCCGAGGCCTCCTTCAGGTATTGTTGCTGAAGTTCCTGCAGGCGTGCGGGCGACAACTGGACCTTTGGCGCGCCCGGGAGCTTTGCCATCGCTGCTCCATCAGGCTGCAGGCCGCCCAGATCCATGTTCTGAAAGGACTGGAAGGCGTTCTTCCAGCTTTCGGCCATACTTTGCTGGAATTGTTCGGTGGCTTGCGCCCAGATCTCGTTAGGTTCCGCATTCATGCTGTCTCCAGATGCATTCGAATTATTGGTAAAAACCCTGAGTATCTCAGGACTTCCCCTTCAACATTCTGACATTTCGTTCATAAGCCTGTTACTCCATGTACATCGTTCCCATCGCCTGGCTGTATGTCGCGCTCATGATGGCCGTGGCCGAGGCCACGAACACCACCGGCACTGTGCTGGGCGGCATCATCACGTTCCTGCTTTACGGACTTGCCCCGGTGGCACTGGTCGTTTACCTGATGGGCGCGCCGGCGCGGCGCAAGGCGATAAAGGTGCGGGAGAAGGCGGAGTTGGAGCGTCGCCAGGCAGAAGCCGCCCAGGCCGCCGTTGAAGACACGCCAAAGTCGGCCGCGCCCGGGCCCGTTGCGAACCCTGTGCAAGAAGATCGTTGACGGACGGATCAGCCCCCCCGTGCCAGGCGGCCGAAACCCGAAGTCGGTCAGGGCTTGACGACGTCCCGGATTTCGATCTTGAGCTGGGAGCTGCCCACGGCGACCGGCCCGGTCTGCCCGGACATATCGCCGCCTTGCGGCATCGCGTTGCCGCTCTTGCTGATTCGTGCAACCACGACGACGGTACCCGCCGCCGACAGCGTGGCCGCTGGCGACATCGATGAACTGTCGTCCAGCGTGAAGGTGATCGGCAAGTCACTGACCTTCTTGCGCAGGATGGCCAGTGGCATGCCCCGGCCTTCGGCGGGCCGCGCAAGAACAAACACGGTATCGTCCGGTGAGGCCAGCTTGGCCAGCGCCGGGGCCAGCGAAACGGTGCCGCTGACCGTCTTGCCGGACAGGGCCAGGGGCGCCTCTGCGGGGGCTGCCGGTGCCTGTGCCGCGGGTTTGGCGGCCGGCAACTTGCCCAGTTCCCGCGCCTCGACGATGCCGCCCTGCACCTGCTGGACGAAGACACTGTCGGCCGGGCCAATGGCAACGACCTTCTCCCAGTACTTGACGGCCCCGGCATAGTCCCCCGAGAGAAAAGCCGCTGTACCCGCCAGCGACAATCCCTTGAGGTTGTTCGGATCCAGCTTCAGGGCCTTGTCGACCCACTTCATCGGCTCACCGGCCAGGCTGCGGTTGCTGTTCATGGCCAGGGAGTCGGCATAGTCCACCATCAGCGCTGCGTCATCACCGCGCAGGGCGATCGCCTTTTCGTACGACTGCATCGCCTCGCCATGCCGGCCCAGGACTGTGTAGGAACGGGCCAGCATGGCCCAGCCTTCCGGATCGTCAGGGCGCTCTTTCATCCTTTCGGCCAGCTTGTCAACCAACGCGGCGATCTGCTCGACACCGGTTGCATGTGAACCGCCCTCAGCCTCGCCGGGCTCCCCTCGCGCCGCGACTGCGGGCACGCCCGCCAGCAAGGCAGGCTCTCCCTTCCACGCATAACCTGCGACCGCAAAAAGCAGGATGCCGCACGCCAATGCCGCCCACGATCCCCGAGAAAACGTTTGCGGTTCCCCCTGGGCTGCATTCGCGGAAGTCTCGACCGGCCTTGCGACGCCGCTGCCCGATTCCGCTGGCGCCTTGTCCTTGGCCGCATGATCAACCCGCATGACCTGGTCCACCAGGCGGCGCTCCAGGTCGGCCCGGCTTTCTTCATACTTCGCCGCCGAGAGCGTGCCACTCTCATGCAAGGCCTTGAGCTGCTGCAGTTTTTGTTTGAGATTTGAAATCGAATCTGTCATGGGAGTCTTTGCGCGCTCACTTGGCCGGTTTGGTATCTGAATCAGCGACGAAGGGCTCTGCGTCCGGGTCAGGCTCGAATTGATCCGGGGAGAGCCGGCTGCGCCGCCGCAGGACCAGCAACAAGGCGCCGAGGCCCCCCACCAGCAGCAGTGCGGGTCCGAACCAAAGGATGTACGTCGTGCCCTTCAGTGGCGGGCGGTACAGGACGAAGTCGCCGTAGCGGGCGGTCATGTAGTCGATGATCATCTGGTCGGAATCGCCACGCTTGAGCATGTCCTTGACCTGGTTGCGCAGGTCCACGGCGAGCTCGGCGTGAGAGTCGGCGATGGTTTGGTTCTGGCACACGAGGCAGCGCAGTTCGGTGGCGATGCGCAGCATGCGAGCCTCCAGCACCGGATCTTCGGCCGCGGGCGCCGCCTCTTTCGCCTGGGTCCAGCCGGCCAGCAGTGCGAGGGTCAGGATCACTATCCATCTAGCCATTGAGTTGCCTCACGAGGGGTTCTATCTTGTTCAGGATCACGTCCGGAGTGAGCGGCCCGATGTGCTTCATGCGGATGACGCCGGCCTTGTCGATGATGAAGGTCTCTGGTACCCCGTAGACGCCCCAGTCGATGCCCACACGCCCGTCGGCGTCGAAGAGGGACGCCACGTACGGATCGCCAAAGCGGGCCAGCGTCTGCTGCCCGGCCGCGCGGGTGTCCTTGTAGTCCAGCCCGTAGATGGGAACGATCTTGCGCGCCGCCATCTCCACCAGCAGGGGGTGTTCGTCGCGACAGGCCGCGCACCACGAGGCCCAGACGTTGAGCATCCAGACCTTGCCGAGCAGGTCTTCCCGGCGCACGCGTTGCGCCGGATCGTCCAGGCGAGGCAGGTCGAAGGCCGGGGCGGGTTTGCCAATCAGCGGCGACGGCACCTCCCTGGGGTTCAGGCCCAGGCCAACCAGAAGGAAGGCGACGAGTCCGAGGAAGATCGCCAGGGGAAGCAGGAATTTCAGTTTCTTCACGCTGCGGCCCCCACCAGCGCGGCATCGGCCTCCTCGGCACGCCTGCGCACCCGGTAGCGCCGGTCGGTCGCCGCCAGCACGCCGCCCAGCGCCATGATCAGGCAGCCGCCCCAGATCCAGTCGATGAAGGGCTTGACATACACCCGCACGATCCAGTCGCCACCCCCCACGGGTTCACCCAGCGACACATACAGGTCGCGCGTGAAGCCGGTGGCAATGGCAGCCTCGGTCATCGGATTGTTCTGGACGCGGTACACCCGCTTTTCAGGCCGCATGTCGCGCAGGCGGTTGCCATTGTGGGTGACTTCGATCAGCCCCTGGGTGGCCATGTAGTTCGGCCCCGGCACGTCACGAGTGCCACGGAAGGTGAAGGTGTAGCCGTTGACCGTGGTGCTGTCACCGATGGCCATCTTGACGTCACGCTCGACCTGGTAGGTCATGACCATCGAAACACCAATGCAGAACGCCGCCACCCCGAGATGGGCAATCATCATGCCGACCATGGCGCGCGGCAATTGCCGGGCCCGGCGCGGCGCTTCACGCCAGCTGGAACCGGCAGGATGGAGCCGCTCATACAAGTCCGTCAGCAGCGAGGTCACGATCCAGTAGGCCATGAACAGGCCGATGGTGGCGACCAACGAGATCTGGCCGGCCAGCCAGCCGGTGGCCACGGCGGCCACCACACTGGTACCCGCAGCCCAGCGCAGACGACGCGCGAGGTCAGGCAGGCTGGCCTCCTTCCAGCGAGCCAGCGGCCCGATTCCCATGAGAAAGATCGTCGGCACCATCAGCGGCATGAAGACGGCGTCGAAATAGGGCGGACCCACCGAGATTTTCCCCATGCCCAGAGCGTCCAGCAACAACGGATATAACGTGCCTAGCAGCACGGCACCGGTGGCGACCAGCAGCAGCACGTTATTGCCCAGCAGCGCCGTCTCGCGCGAGACTAGCGCGAAGCGGGCTCCAAGCCCGACCTTGGGCGCCCGCCAGGCGTACAAGGTCAGCGAGGCACCGACCGCCAACGTCAGAAAAGCCAGAATGAACAGGCCCCGACGCGGATCGGTCGCAAAGGCATGCACCGACGACAGCACGCCCGAGCGCACCAGGAAGGTTCCGAGCAGCGACAGCGAGAACGCCAGGATCGCCAGCAGCACGGTCCACGACTTGAAGCTGCCCCGCTTCTCCGTGACCGCCAGGGAATGGATCAAGGCAGTGCCGACCAGCCAGGGCATGAACGAGGCGTTCTCCACCGGGTCCCAGAACCACCAACCGCCCCATCCCAGCTCGTAGTAGGCCCACCAGCTGCCCAGCGCAATGCCAACGGTCAGGAATGCCCACGCAGCGGTCGTCCAGGGACGCGTCCAGCGCGCCCAGGTCGCGTCGAGATTGCCACCAATCAGTGCGGAAATCGCGAAGGCGTAAGCCACCGAGAAGCCCACGTAGCCCATGTACAGCAGGGGCGGATGAAACACCATGCCCGGATCCTGCAACAGCGGATTCAGGTCACGGCCGTCCGCCGGCACCGGAAACAGGCGATCGAACGGGTTCGAGGTCAACAGCAGGAAAAGCAGGAAGCCCACGCTGATCAGGCCCATCACCGCCAGGGTGCGGGCCAACACCGGCAGGGGCAATTCCTTGCTGAAGCGGGCCACGGCGCCAGTCCAGATGGCGAGCATAAGCACCCACAGCAGCAAAGAACCCTCATGGCTGCCCCAGGTCGCCGCAATGCGGTACTGCAAGGGAAGCGCGGAATTCGAGTTCGTCGCCACGTTGAGCACCGAAAAGTCGTGCATGACAAACACAGCCACAAGACACACGTAGGCCAGACTCACGAGGATCAGCGCGGCGTAGGCGCTCGGCCGAGCGGACGCCATCCATGCCCGGTTGCCGCGTGCTGCGCCGACCAGCGGCAGCGTGCCCATGATGATGCTGACACCCAGCGCCAGCCACAACAGGAAATGACCGATTTCCGGAATCATGGCTTCTTCTCCGTCACGACTGACGCCGCCACCTTGCCATTGACGGTCGTCGCCTGCTTGAGCGCCTCGGCGGCCTCGGGCGGCATGTAGTTCTCATCGTGCTTGGCCAGCACCTCGCGCGCCTCGAAGACATTGCCCTTCATCTGCCCCTGCGCCACCACGCCTTTGCCCTCCTTGAACAGGTCCGGCAGGATGCCCTGGTAGACC
>Ga0209391_10001750_pt1 | contig 11344 bp, 3 predicted proteins | sample PPLLak3March2015_FD_187246 | JGI IMG/M metagenome (GOLD analysis project Ga0209391, IMG submission 187246) | Freshwater sediment microbial communities from Prairie Pothole Lake near Jamestown, North Dakota, USA - PPLs Lake P7 Core (1) Depth... | ecosystem: Environmental > Aquatic > Freshwater >... | reverse complement strand
GCTGCTGGATCTGATCGAGATCGACGCCGCCTCCAATCGCGGCATCGACGAGATCCGCGATCTGCGCGACAAGGTGCATTTCTCCCCTAGCCAGGCGCGCTTCAAGGTCTACGTCATCGACGAAGTCCACATGCTGACGCCGGAGGCATTCAACGCCCTGCTCAAGACGCTGGAAGAGCCGCCGCCGCACGTCATCTTCGTTCTGGCCACCACCGAGCCGCACAAGATCCCTGACACGGTGCTGTCCCGCTGCCAGCGCTTCGACTTTCGGCGTATCCCGACCTATAGGATCGTGGAGCGCTTGAGCTACATTCTGGAGCAGGAAGGCCGCTCGGCCGAGCCGGCCGCGCTGGAGATGATCGCTCGCAGCGCCGAAGGGGGCATGCGCGACGCCATCAGCCTGGCCGACCAACTGCTCTCCTACGGCGGCGACGTGATCACCGAGCAGCAGGTGCAGGCCGTGCGCGGCACCATTTCCGGTCAGGCGATCAGCCAGTTGGTCGACTATCTGGCGGCGGGCGATGCGGCCAGCGGGCTGGGCTTGATCAACCAGATGTCCGAGGAGGGGATCGACCTGCGTCAGCTTGCCTTGCAGTTGGTGGCCTATCTGCGCACTGTGCTGGTCAGTCGTGTCGGCGGTCAGCAGGCGCGGGCGATCCTGGTCGATCTTTCCGAGGCGCAGTTGATGGCCGTGCAGGCCCAGGCCAGCCAGATCGACGCTGCCGCGTTGACTGCGGCCGTGCGCATGCTTAACCAGGCCAGTCAGGAGATGCGCGACGCGGCGCAGCCGCAGTTGTTGTTGGAGTTGGCCTGGCTGGATGCCGTGGCCCGTGTCGCTGCCCCGACCAGCCTGGGCGCTGGCGCAACTGCGCAGCCACTGCCATCCAGCAAGGAGCCGGCCCAGGCAGCCCCCTGGCAGAGCCAGCCAAGCCAGACGCCGGTCGCAACTCCACCCCGCAGCAGCCAGCCGAAAGTCGCCCCGGCGCAGCCGGCCAGCAGCGGCGCCGTCAACGTCGCCGCAGACCGTGCGCCCATGTCCGTGCCCGACCAACAGGTGGTCGATCTGTTGCGTGCTCACTGGTCCTCCTTGTTGCAGTCAGCCGAAGAGGCGCGCGGCGCGGCCCTGCGCGCTGCCCTGCGCACACTGCGCAATGTAGTGGCCGTAGGCGACGACATCTATTTCGCCTTTGAGCACGATTTTGCCAAGCAACGGGTTGAACGGCCCGAAGATAAGAAGGTAGTGGAGGACCTGATCGCCCGTTTGGTGGGCCGTCCAGTCCATGTTCACTGCCAGGTGGGCACGCAGGTGACTGGTGTTGCGTCGCTCGCCCGCATCGAGCACAGTGATCGGGCGATAGCCGAGCCGCCGCCTGCGGCAGTCGATGATCTTGGGGCAGATCCTGTGGTGCGACACGCTCAGCAGGTGTTGGGCGCGGTGCCCAGCAAGCTGTAAGAAATTGTTCAGTGAACCCGCTCGTTAGCCCGCTCGGGCCGGTCTCCTGACCGAGCCCGCCAGAGTCTTCTGGCTCGGGCCGGTCTCCTGACCGTGCCTATCGTGAGTCACCCTTAACATTCGGAGAAACTAACCGTGGTAAAGAAAAAGATCAAGCACTCCGCTCCCAAAGGCGCGCCAGGACTGGCAATGGGCGGCGGCGGCAACATGATGCAACAACTTCGCCAGTTACAGGAGGAGATGGCGCGCACGCAGGAGACGTTGGGCGACGAAGTCGTACAGGTGTCCGTGGGCGGCGGGGTTGTCCAGATGGTCATGACCGGGCATCAGCACCTGCAATCGGTGCAGATCGAGCCGGACATCCTCACCCCGGACGACGTGGAGATGCTGCAAGACCTGATCCTGGCGGCGGTCAACGAGGCTATCGAGCGCTCGCAGAAGTTGGCGTCCGATCGCATGGGCGCACTCACTGGTGGTCTGAACGTGCCAGGGCTGTTCTGATCCCGACTTTTCTTTGGACATCTTTGGCCGGTCCTTGTGTAGCACGCCACAGTGGGTCTGACTGTGCCAGCTCGAGGTATCATATGTTAGCAATCGCAGCCCCCATAGCCAACGTCATCGAAGCCTTTTCGAGGTTGCCAGGGATCGGCCCTAAGACAGCCGCGCGCCTGGCGTTCTACCTGCTGCGGGCGTCAGAAGAGGAAGCCTACGCCTTGGCCGAAGCAATTCGTGAGTTGAAGGAGCGCACCATCTTCTGTGGACGATGCTTCAATATTACCGAGACCGATCCATGTGCTATCTGCAGCAGCAATGAGCGCGACCGCTCGATTCTGTGCGTGGTCGAGGAACCTTCCGATGTGCTGGCCATCGAGCGGACTCGCGAATTCCGTGGCCTCTACCACGTCCTGCACGGCGCCATCTCGCCGGTGGACGGAGTCGGCCCGGAGCAACTCAAGGTGGCTGAACTGCTGGCCAGGCTGCAGGTCGAGCCGCCGCAGGAGGTGCTCCTCGCCACCAATCCCAACCTGGAGGGCGAGGCCACGGCCATGTATCTGGCCAGGCTGCTGGGGCCGTTGGGGCTGCGGGTGACCCGGCTGGCGCACGGCTTGCCTGTGGGGGGCGATCTAGAGTATGCTGACGAGGTGACTCTGGGAAGATCGCTCGCCGGGCGGCGCCTGATGTCGTGATTTGTGCAAATCGGGATTTGACAGCTTCCTAAGAACGTGTTAATATCGCCCTGCTGCTGTGGACAGTATGGCAGTGAAGCTCTTAATAATTACCAACATGACACAAGACAGCTAGCAAATCGAAAGAGTCAGTTCATCTGCGCTAGAGGTCGGCCGCGATCGAAAGATTAGCGGTCTTTTTGTCGGAAAAATTGGGGCTTGACAAAAGCGCCAAGATGTGGTAATATCTGCTCTTGCCCCCAGGTGCTAAAATGTCCTTAAACGACAGCACAGTACGCGAAGCTGGGAGACAAGCACATACAAAGAAGAGCTGTCGTAAAGGCTCAAAAAACTGACCCAGAAAAGTTCAAAATTGGGTCTTGACAAGTCCGACAAAGTGTGATAACATCTTCTTTTGTGCGGACGGCACATTAACAACTAAAGAGTGACAGGAAATCAGCAATTGCTTGGGCCCCGACCTGAATAAGGTCAAGTTAATTCCCGTAATTTTGCGGAGAGTTTGATCCTGGCTCAGGATGAACGCTGGCGGCGTGCCTAACACATGCAAGTCGAACGAACCTAATCTTCGGAAAGGGTTAGTGGCGCACGGGTGAGTAACACGTAGGTGACCTGCCCCGAAGTGGGGGATAACTTCTCGAAAGAGAAGCTAATACCGCATATGCTCAGCCATTCAGTTGGTTGAGTAAAGCTCCGGCGCTTCGGGAGGGGCCTGCGTCCGATTAGCTAGTTGGTGGGGTAATGGCCTACCAAGGCGATGATCGGTAGCTGGTCTGAGAGGACGATCAGCCACACTGGCACTGACACACGGGCCAGACTCCTACGGGAGGCAGCAGTGAGGAATATTGGTCAATGGGCGAAAGCCTGAACCAGCAACGCCGCGTGAGGGATGAAGGCCTTCGGGTCGTAAACCTCTTTTCTGGGAGAAGAGACAAGGACGGTATCCCAGGAATAAGTCTCGGCTAACTACGTGCCAGCAGCCGCGGTAAAACGTAGGAGGCAAGCGTTATCCGGATTTACTGGGCGTAAAGCGCACGCAGGCGGCTGCGTAAGTCGGACGTGAAAGCTCCTGGCTCAACTGGGAGAGGTCGTTCGAAACTGCGCGGCTTGAGGTTGGAAGAGGAGAGCGGAATTCCCGGTGTAGTGGTGGAATGCGTAGATATCGGGAGGAACACCAGTGGCGAAAGCGGCTCTCTGGTCCACACCTGACGCTCAGGTGCGAAAGCGTGGGTAGCGAACGGGATTAGATACCCCGGTAGTCCACGCTGTAAACGATGCGAACTAGGTGTTGGTAGTATTAAACCTATCAGTGCCGTAGCTAACGCGATAAGTTCGCCGCCTGGGGACTACGGCCGCAAGGCTAAAACTCAAAGGAATTGACGGGGGCCCGCACAAGCAGCGGAGCGTGTGGTTTAATTCGATGCAACACGAAGAACCTTACCTGGGCTTGACATGGTCGTAGTAGTGAACCGAAAGGGGAACGAGCCTTCGGGCAGCGATCACAGGTGCTGCATGGCTGTCGTCAGCTCGTGTCGTGAGATGTTGGGTTAAGTCCCGCAACGAGCGCAACCCTCGCTACTAGTTACAAGTGTCTAGTGGGACTGCCGGAGTCAAACCGGAGGAAGGTGGGGATGACGTCAAGTCAGCATGGCCTTTATGTCCAGGGCTACACACACGCTACAATGGTCGGTACAATGAGTTGCTAAACCGCGAGGTGGAGCTAATCTCATCAAAGCCGGCCTCAGTTCGGATTGCAGGCTGCAACCCGCCTGCATGAAGTCGGAGTTGCTAGTAACCGCAGGTCAGCTATACTGCGGTGAATACGTTCCCGGGCCTTGTACACACCGCCCGTCACGTCATGGGAGTTGGTAACACCTGAAGCCGGTGAGCTAACCGTAAGGAGGCAGCTGTCGAAGGTGGGGCCGATGACTGGGACGAAGTCGTAACAAGGTAGCTGTAGCGGAAGCTGCGGCTGGATCACCTCCTTTCTAGGGAGTATCAACCTGCCGAGGATGGCAACCCCATCTTTGGGTGGTTCACTCTCTGGTCGAAAGTTCAGAGCTATCCCGTATAGCCTGAACAACCCAAGCAAAGCCTTTCCTGTCACTTCTTAGTTGTTAATGCCAAGTTACATGGGCCTGTAGCTCAGACGGTTAGAGCACTGTGCTGATAACGCAGGGGTCAGTGGTTCGAGTCCACTCAGGCCCACTGGTTAGTGTAAGGCCGAAATAGTAGCGTTGGTTTAGTTAATTCACGTATGATCAAGTTTAGTCTTCAGAGCACATAAAGCAGCGTGGTAAGTCATGTAGCATGCGTCTTTGCGACCCGGCTATGTGCTGGGTCGTTTTGTGTCTCTGTGGCTTTGGTCTTTGATCTCTGAACTCACACTGTTGAGTGCAGAGATCAGCGACGAAAGTTGCTGAACAGGTTGCTACCTTAACAACCGAATAGAATGCGTTGTTTCGATTTCTGCCGTCTCACGTGGAAAGCTACTAAGGGCGTACGGTGGATGCCTTGGCGCCATGAGCCGATGAAGGGCGTGGACAACTGCGATAAGCCTCGGGAAGCCGTTGTCAGGCGTTATATCCGGGGATGCCCGAATGGGGAAACCCACCCAGGGGAATGCCTGGGTATCCTTTGGCTGAACACATAGGCCTTAGGAAGGGAACCGAGGGAACTGAAACATCTAAGTACCTCGAGGAAAAGAGATTATTCCCTGAGTAGTGGCGAGCGAAAGGGGAAAAGCCTAAACCTGTGCTGCGTGATAGGTCGTAGCCGTTGCAGCACAGGGGTTGTAAGACACAGACGGGATCGCTGCGATGGTCCCAAAGAGTTACAAATCTAACCTCTAGTTGAACAGCACTGGAACGGCTGGGCATAGAGGGTGACACCCCCGTAAGCGAAAGAAGTTAGACTCTTACTGTGTTCTTGAGTACCGCGGGGCACGCTAATCCTGCGGGAAACTGGGAAGTCCACTTTCCAAGGCTAAATACTCTTGGCGACCGATAGTGAACCAGTACCGTGAGGGAAAGGTGAAAAGCACCCCTGTGCGGGGAGTGAAATAGAACCTGAAACCGTACGCCTACAAGCAGTGGGAGCACTATGGCCTTCGGGCAATGTGTGACCGCGTGCCTTTTGGAGAATGAGCCGGCGAGTTACTCTTTGTGGCAAGGTTAAGCCAGAAACAGGCGGAGCCGTAGCGAAAGCGAGTCTGAATAGGGCGTTCAGTCGCAAGGAGTAGACCCGAAACCAGGTGATCTACCCATGGCCAGGGTGAAGCGAGAGTAATGTCTCGTGGAGGCCCGAACTCACTAATGTTGCAAAATTAGGGGATGAGCTGTGGGTAGCGGTGAAATGCCAAACGAACCTGGAGATAGCTGGTTCTCCCCGAAATAGCTTTAGGGCTAGCGTCACGTGTTTAGTATCGGAGGTAGAGCACTGATTCGGCTAGGGGGCATGTCGCTTACCAAACCGTATCAAACTCCGAATGCCGATACTCCAAGCGTGGCAGTCGGACTACGAATGATGAGATCCGTGGTCGAGAGGGAAAGAGCCCAGACCGCCAGCTAAGGTCCTCAAGTTGAGGCTAAGTGGGAAAGGATGTGGAGTTACTCAGACATCCAGGAGGTTGGCTTAGAAGCAGCCACCCTTTAAAGAGTGCGTAATAGCTCACTGGTCTAGTGATTCTGCGCCGAAAATGTAACGGGGCTCAAGCCTCACACCGAAGCTGCGGGTTTGATCTTATGATCAAGCAGTAGGGGAGCGTTCTGTAGGAGATACAAGTCGGACCGTAAGGACCGGTTGCGGCCTACAGAAGTGCGAATGCCGGCATGAGTAGCGCAAGATGCGTGAGAAACGTATCCCCCGTAAGTCTAAGGTTTCCGACGGAAGGTTAATCCGCGTCGGGTTAGTCGGGCCTAAGGTGAGGCCGAAAGGCGTAGCCGATGGACAACAGGTTAATATTCCTGTACCACGTTGGGTTGTTTGAGCGATGGGGTGACGCAGAAGGGTAGACCAGCCGGTTACTGGATTCCGGTGCCAAGCCCGTAGGTGTTGAGGATGGTAGGAAAATCCGCCATCTGAGCTGAGGGGTGATGGGGAAGACCCTAGGTCGTAAACTGGTTGAGCCCATGCTGCCGAGAAAAGCCTCTAGTTAGACCCGCGTGCCCGTACCGCAAACCGACACTGGTAGACGGGTAGAGAATACCAAGGGGATCGGGAGAACCCTCGTTAAGGAACTAGGCAAAATAGATCCGTAACTTCGGGAGAAGGATCGCCGCAGTAGGGTAAGGTGACTAGCTTACCAAGCCCGAAGCGGCCGCAGTGAAGTGGCCCTACCGACTGTTTAACAAAATCACAGGTCTCTGCGAACTCGTAAGAGGACGTATAGGGGCTGACACCTGCCCAGTGCCGGAAGGTTAAAGGGAGGGGTTAGGCGCAAGCCGAAGCTCTGAACTGAAGCCCCGGTGAACGGCGGCCGTAACTATAACGGTCCTAAGGTAGCGAAATTCCTTGTCGGGTAAGTTCCGACCCGCACGAATGGTGTAACGAGTGGGGCACTGTCTCAACGAGGGACCCGGCGAAATTGAAATAGTGGTGAAGATGCCATTTACCCGCAGCAGGACAAAAAGACCCCGTGGAGCTTTACTGTAGCTTGGCATTGAGTTAGGGCTTGGCTTGTGTAGGATAGCTGGGAGACTGTGAAACTGGGGCGCCAGCCTCGGTGGAGTCGCCGTTGAAATACCAGCCTGGTTAAGTCTTGGCCCTAACCTGAGTCCGTAATCCGGCTTGGGAACAGTGCCAGGTGGGCAGTTTGACTGGGGCGGTCGCCTCCGAAAGAGTAACGGAGGCGCGCAAAGGTTCCCTCAGGCTGATTGGAAACCAGCCATAGAGTGCAAACGCATAAGGGAGCTTGACTGCAAGACCTACAAGTCGAGCAGAGACGAAAGTCGGCGTTAGTGATCCCACGGTTCAGAGTGGAATGGCCGTGGCTTAACGGATAAAAGCTACCCCGGGGATAACAGGCTAGTCACGCCCAAGAGTCCATATCGACGGCGTGGCTCGGCACCTCGATGTCGGCTCGTCGCATCCTGGGGCTGGAGTAGGTCCCAAGGGTTGGGCTGTTCGCCCATTAAAGCGGTACGCGAGCTGGGTTCAGACCGTCGTGAGACAGGTCGGTCTCTATCCGCTGTGGGCGTAGGGGATTTGAGAGGAGCTGCTCCTAGTACGAGAGGACCGGAGTGGACAGACCTCTGGTGTGCCAGTTGTCGTGCCAACGGCATTGCTGGGTAGCTAAGTCTGGCAAAGATAACCGCTGAAAGCATCTAAGCGGGAAGCTTGCCTCAAGATTAGATCCCCCACCTCCTTGTGAGGGTAAGCGCGCAGGAAGACTACCTGCTTGATAGGCGAGGCGTGTACGCACAGCAATGTGTTTAGCGGACTCGTACTAATGCGCGAGGGCTTTTCACGTGAGATGGTAGCAGTCGAGATACGCATTCTGTTCGGTTGTTAGGGTAGCAATCGCAATCTAACAAGTGAAAAACAAGCTTTGTTGGTGGCTTGAGCGGAGGAGGTACACCCAGTCCCATCCCGAACCTGGTAGTTAAGCCCTCCAGCGCCGATGGTAGTTGGGACGCAGGTCCCTGTGAGAGTAGGCCGCTGCCAACAAAGCTTGTTTTTTGTTTTCTAAGACTCTTTTGCATATGTTGGTGGGTTGTGCTAGAATCGCACCCAACGCAAGCTCACACCTTGTTCGATTGACTTCAGTCCAGGGTTCGAACTACCGTTGAGGCATCTAGGCTCCCGCCCATCCATGCAACTGGCTATCAGGCCAGGCTGCTCCCATGTGCATCTGTTATGACGCCAGGGCGATCTAGCGCAGTGACGCTTAGTTCCCTCCCTGGCGTTTTTTGTGTTCTAAAACCCTGCTGACGCCACTGGCCCTGTCCTTGAGGTGCTTTGTGAGTGACCATCAACCTCTGGCGATTGACCTACAAACCGATCCTGACGTGGTGATCCTGGCCGCGGGCGATAGCACGCGCCTGCGTTCCAAGACCCCTAAGGTGCTCCACTCATTGGCCGGCCGGCCTCTGATCGAATACAGCGTGCGCCTGGCACAGGCGGTGTCTTCTAAGCCGCCGACGGTCGTCGTGGGCCGCAACGCGGACGCGCTCAAGGCCCAGGTGGGCAACCGCGCTTGCTATGCTCACCAAGAGCAGCGCCTGGGCACAGGCCATGCGGTCATGCAGGCGCGACCGTTGCTACAAGGCCATTCGCAGAGCGTGTTGGTGTTCTACGCCGATATGCCGCTGGTCACGCTAGAGTCGATGCGGCAGTTGCTCGCGCTGCACCAACGCAACCGCGACCAGGGCGGCGTCCTCTCCATGCTGTCCTTCGAGAGCGATACCCCGCGCGGCTTTGGCCGCATCGTGCGCAGCCTTGCCGGTGACGTGTTGGCCATTGTCGAGGAGGCCGACTGCACGCCGCCGCAGCTGCAAATTACTGAACTCAACCCAGGACTGTACTGCTACGACGCCGACTGGCTGTGGCGCAGCCTGGACCAGATCACGGTCAGCCCCAAGGGTGAGTACTATCTCACCGATCTCGTGGCGATTGCGGTCTCTCAGGGACGTCTGGTGCTGGCCCACAAGGTCAGCGATCCGGTCGAAATGCTGGGCATCAACACCCGTGTTCACCTGGCTGAGGCTGAGGCGGCGCTGCGAGCGCGCATCAACCGGCGCTGGATGGAAGCGGGCGTCTCGATTGCCGATCCCGCCACTACCTATATCGACGACACAGTGGAGATCGGCCGCGACACCGTCTTGCTGCCCGGCGTGCATCTGCGCGGCCAGAGCCGGATCGGCGAGGACTGTCGCATCGGCCCCAACACCAGCGTTCTCGACAGCGTCATTGGCAACGGCTGTGTGGTGCAGTATTCGGTGCTCGAAGGGGCGACCCTGGAGGAGCACGTAGATGTCGGACCGTTTGCCCACCTGCGCCAGGGCGCCCACCTGGCCAAAGGCGTTCACATGGGCAATTTCGGCGAGGTCAAGAATGCCTACCTGGGTCCCGGCGTCAAGATGGGCCACTTCAGCTACATTGGCGACGCCAGCATCGGCCAGGAGGTCAATCTCGGCGCGGGCACGATCACCTGCAACTACGACGGCAGCCGCAAGCATCACACCACCATTGGCGACCATGCCTTCATCGGCAGCGACACCATGTTGGTGGCCCCGCTGACCATTGGCGCCGGCGCGCGTACCGGCGCCGGGTCGGTGGTCACACACGACGTGCCGCCGGGTGAGCTGGCGCTGGGCGTGCCAGCCAGAATCCGGCGGCGTAGCGAGTAATACCCAGTAACGCAATCCGCTGGATTGCTTATGAGAGGATAATTGGAGAAGATACGTGGACGAGGGATGGATAGTGGCCTGGCTGATGCTGGCGCTGGCAATGATACTGATCGCTCTGGCCGCCGCGGCCGAGGTCTCATTGGGCGCGATCAGCCGTGCGAATGTTCGACGCTTACTGGATGATGGCATCTCGCGTGCAAAGGCGCTGCAAACCCTACTGGACGACCCGCCCCGCTTCTTGCTGGCCTTGATGGTTCTGGAGATCCTGACCTTTGTGCTGGCCGCCAGCGCGGCGGGCTGGTTGGCTGCGGCCGCCGGGTTGCAGTGGAACTTCGGCATTCCGCTGGCCTTGCTGGCTATGGGGTTGATAGCTTTGGTGGTCCAGGTCGTTGCCCGCTCACTGGCGACGCGCTCGACGGAGCGCACTGCGCTCAGACTCAGCGCATTCATGCGGGGAACAGCCCTGTTGTTAACCCTTGTGACGGCCCCGCTGCTGGCTCTGGCCGGCGTTGTTCTGGGTCGCACGGAGCAAGACGCTAGCCCCGACAACGTGTTGTTGAGCGAAGAGGGCCTGCGCTACCTGATCAACGCCGCCGAGGAGCCGGGCCTGATCGAAGAAGACGAAAAGAAGATGATCGCCAGCATCTTCGAGCTGGGCGAGATGGTCGCACGCGAGGTGATGGTGCCTCGCATCGACGTGGTGGCCGTGGACGAAAAGACAACGCTGCGTCAGGCGTTGGATGTGATCATCCAGGCCGGCCACTCGCGCATTCCTGTCTATCACGACAATATCGACAACGTCCAGGGCGTGCTCTACGCCAAGGACCTGCTGCTGCCTTTTCGTGACAGCCACGGCGACACACCGATCACCGATCTGATGCGGCCAGCCTACTTTGTGCCTGAGTCCAAACGGGTCGACGACCTGCTGCAAGAGCTGCAGCAGCGGCGGGTGCATATGGCCATCGTCGTGGACGAATACGGCGGCACGGCCGGCGTGGTGACCATCGAGGACCTGCTGGAGGAGATCGTCGGCGACATCCAGGACGAGTACGACAGCGAAACGCCTCTGGCACAGCAGTTGGGCGAGCGGGAATATGTCTTTGACGCCCAGATTCGCCTCGACGACGTCAGCGAGATCCTGGACGTGGCGCTGCCTGCCGAGGAGAGTGACACGCTGGGCGGCTTCATCTATAGCCAATTGGGCACGATGCCGACCGTGGGCAGCCGCGTCTATTACGAGCATCTCACGCTGGAGGTGCAGTCGGTGCAAGGCCGGCGCATTCTACAGGTGCGCGCGGTCAAGAGCCAGGCGGACGCGCCCGCAGCTGCGGAGACCGGCGCCCGATCGTCGTTGTCCA
>Ga0209391_10001748_pt1 | contig 11349 bp, 12 predicted proteins | sample PPLLak3March2015_FD_187246 | JGI IMG/M metagenome (GOLD analysis project Ga0209391, IMG submission 187246) | Freshwater sediment microbial communities from Prairie Pothole Lake near Jamestown, North Dakota, USA - PPLs Lake P7 Core (1) Depth... | ecosystem: Environmental > Aquatic > Freshwater >... | reverse complement strand
CGCCTTTCGGGGTCGCGGAGTGACGGCCTAACGAGGACGCCCGTGCTTCGGCGGGTGCGACGCGGCTGGGTTGAGGGGCAGGGTTGGCGACGAAGCGCAAACGAGCACGTGAGGACACGCCGGCGAGGCGGTCGACGAGTGCGCGCATCTGCTGACGGCTATGCGCCGGCTTCGCGAGGCCATCGTAGGAGGGGGACGCTGCCGCCGGCAGCTCGCGGGCGGTGCCCGCTGAGGAATGGTCTGGCAGGGAAGAGGGGGAGCAGGGAATGCAGGAGCCACAGAAGCTGATCACGGCGTCGATGCTCTACAACCACCTGGTGTGTCCGCACCGGGTGGCGATGGATGCGTTTGCGGATCCGGGCACCCGCGATCCGGTCAGTCCGTTCATCGAGATGCTGTGGGCGCGCGGCAACAAGTACGAGGCGCAGGTCGCGGGTACGCTCGGTGAGCCGTTCGTCGACCTGTCGGCGCTCGTGGGGGAAGACAAGGAGGCTGCGACGCGCGCCGCGATCGCGGCTGGTGAACGGCTCATCTACAACGGGCGGCTGTCGGACGGCGGCCTGCTCGGGGAGCCGGACCTGTTGCGCCGGGAAGGCGACGGGTACGTGGCCATCGACATCAAGTCGGGAGCGGGTGAAGAAGGCGGGGGTGAGGACGAGCCCGGCAAGCTCAAGACCGCCTACGGCGTACAGATCGCGCTGTATACGGACCTGCTGATCCGGCTCGGGGTGGCCTCGGGGCGGTACGGGTACATCCTGGACGTGCACGGCGAGGAGGTGCGCTACGACCTCGATGCGCCGCTTTCGAAGAGGGACGCGGAGGACACGGTGTGGTCCCGGTACCTCGAGGCGCGGCTCGAGGTCGGTCGGCTGCTGCTGCATCGGGAACCGGCGTCGCGGCCGGCGCTCGCGTCGGTGTGCAAGCTGTGCGTGTGGCGCTCGGCGTGTCTTGCGGCGGTGCGGGCGGCCGACGACCTGACCTTGCTGCCGGAGCTGGGTCGGGCGAAGCGGGACGCGTTGTGTGCGGCGTTTCCGACGGTGCACGCGCTCGCCGAGGCCGGTGTGACGCGATACGTCCGCGGTGCGCGGACGGAGTTCCCGGGGATCGGGGCCGACACCCTTACGAAACTGCAGGCGCGGGCGGCACTGCTCGTGCGGCCTCAGTCATCGCCGTACTTCCGGGAGCGGGTGGCGTTGCCGCCGACCGGGCTGGAGCTCTTCTTCGACATCGAGACGGACCCGCTGCGGGAGCTGTGTTATCTGCACGGGTTTGTGGTGCGGGAGCGCGGGGATCCGACGACGGAGCGGTTCGTGGCGTTCTTCGCAGAACCGGAAACGCCGGAGGCGGAGCGCGACGCGTTCGCCGCGGCCTGGGCCTTCATCGAGCAGCACCCGGAGGCGGCGCTGGTGTACTACTCCAAGTACGAGCGGACCGTGTATCGGGCGCTGGCGGAGAAGTACCCGGAGGTGTGCCGCCGCGAGGCGGTGGACGCGTTGTTCGCCTCGGAGCGGGCGTTCGACCTGTACTTCGATGCAGTGAAGAAATCCGAGTGGCCGACGACGGACTACTCAGTCAAGACGCTGGCGAAGTACTGCGGCTTCGCGTGGCGCGACACGGATCCGTCGGGGGCGTCGTCGATCCAGTGGTTCGATGAGTGGGTCAACACCCGGGATCCGGCGGTCAAGCAGCGGATTCTCGATTACAACGAGGACGACTGCGTGGCGATGCGGGTGGTGCTAGACCGGATGCGGGGGATGAGGGTCGGGCCGTAGGGGGCGGAGAAGAGTAAGGCAGACGGCAGCCGAGCTGGTTACTCGATCCCGCGACTTCTGTCGCGCTGCAGCGGCAGCGCCTCGGATGGCTTTGCAGGAGAGGGCGGCCGAGCTCCAGAGGTGATGGAGCGGACCGTCACGAGGCAACTCGACTTGCTTTGCAACGGATGGTACGGTCATGGCGCTCACATCTACACGTGGAGCCGCCATGCGAGTCACACGACTTCGGATCGGGTTCCCGACGGCCCTTGCTGGTGCGCTGCTGTTGTCCGTCTTTGGCAATTCGACAAGCGCCGCGCAGAATGCGAGTTCCGGCACATCAAGCCGGTCCGCGCCGCTATCTTCGGAGGCGGTCTGCACCTTGATTGGCGCGGGTGAGGTTAAGGCCATTCTCGGCGTCGGCCCCAATGCGACACCCATTACGGGGCCGGCGTCGCCCGGCGCGGCGCAAGGACAGTGTCGTTGGGACGCGGGCTCGGGGAAGGGCGACCTGACACTGACCGTCAATCAGGGTCTCGACGAGATGTCCCGGATGCTGATCGCGAACACGCCCATCGAGGGTGACGCGATCAAGGGCATCGGCGACCAGGCCGGTCTCGTGACGCAAGGTACCTACAGCGTCGAGGTCATGGTCCGGGTGGGCCCGCGTCTGCTGACGGTCAGTGCCTCGGCAATGGGCGTGACCGCAAAGAAGGATGCGGTGGTCACAGCCGCTCGTACGGCGGCCGCGAAGTTGCGCTGACTCCGATTTATCCACAGCAAACTCGTGCGGACGGTACGTGCCGTACTGGTTCCGAATGAGTCCATTGGCGCACGGTTGCCACACTCAGGGCTCCTATTCCAGCTGCGGCCGGATACCCGCAGTTATGCGGCGTCGCTTCCGGGCCGACGCGACCCTGAGGGTTTGAGGCGCGCTATAGTCGAGCTCGCCCGACTCGCAAGGAAGTCTCCATGACGCGGTCGCTCACTTCCCGCCTCCAGTTCAGCGCGGTGCTGCTGGTCTGCGCCTTGTCGACCGCGCGTGCGGAGGCGGCGGTCGTCGCTGAGACGGTCTTCCTGCACGGCAAGATCCTCACCCTGGATGCGGCGGGCACGGTGGTCGAGGCGGTTGCGGTCAAGGACGGCTGGATCATGGCGACTGGGTCGGATACGGCAATCCGCAAGCTGGCGGGGGCCCGGACGGAGGTCGTCGACCTGCAGGGCCGGACCGTCCTGCCAGGTTTCGTCGATGGGCATGCGCACCCGTCGTTTGCCGTGCGGATGATCGAGCGTTACCTCGATGGCCGGATTGCGACCACTCCGTCCGTCGCCGTGCTGCTGCGCAAGATCGCCACGCGCGCCGCGGAGACTCCCGCCGGGGAATGGATCCTCGTGGCCGGATCCTCCTCGAGCCAGACGCGCTTCGCCGAGCGGCGCATCCCCACGCGGGCCGAACTCGACGCCGCCGCGCCCGCGTCTCCGGTGATGTTCCTTAACGGATCGCACGAATCGGTGGTCAACTCCACGGGTCTCGGCGTCCTCGGGATCCAGCACGGCATGCGTGAGCTCAAGGGGGCGTACATCGAGCTCGACGGGGACGGCGAGCCGACCGGCGTGATTCGCGAGGGATTGGCGATCTTCCCGGATCTGCGCGTCCCGGATGACGACCTGCGCCGCTACTACACCCGCCTGATTCCGCAGATGTGGAACGCGCACGGCTACACGTCCGTGTATGCGCTCGTGCCGCTCAACCAGCTCGGCGTGCTCAAGGAACTGGCGCAGGCGGAGCACTCGACGCTGCGGTACACGCTCGCGGTTCACGCCGATCCCGCCGGTCGGTTCCTGCCCGCCACACTCGACGGGCTGGTACTCGCGCCCGGCGTCGATCCAGCGTGGTATCGCCTCGCGGGCCTCAAGGTGTGGATAGACAGCGACGTGCCGATGCGCGGGGGCGCGGTGACGGTGCCGTACGCGGGCGAACCGGGCGGCTACGGTCTGCTCAACCTGACCCAGGAGGAACTCGACGCGCTCGCGCTGCGCACCCACCGCGCAGGTCTCACGCTCCTCGCCCATGCGACCGGCGACCGCGCGACCGCCATGGCGCTCACCGCGTTCGAACGCGTGCAAGCCCAGCCGGGGCCGAGTTTGCCGTCACACGGCGCAGCGTTGCAACGAATCGAGCACTTCGGCGAGTTCATGCTCGGCCCCGACGACCTGGCGCGCGCGAAACGCCTCGGCGTCCTGGTCAACGTGCAGCCCGGCTGGCTCTATACGCTCGCGAACTCGACGATCGAGAATCTCGGCGCCGAGCGGGCGCGGGGCGCGTTCCAGTTCCGCTCGATGATCGACGCGGGGCTCCAGCCCGGCTTCGGCACGGACCTCACCGGGATCGTCCTCGAGACGTTTGATCCGTTCCTGCACGTGTGGGCCGCAGTGACGCGCGTGTCCGACGTCGGCGTGTTCGTGCCTGAGCAGGCGGTGTCCGTGAGCGAGGCGCTGCGGATGCTGACCCTCTGGTCGGCCCGGGCGCAGGGCGAGGGCTCGATCAAGGGATCAATCGAGCCGGGCAAGCTCGCCGATATGGTGGTGATCTCCGATGACATCCTGGCGATCGCGCCGTCGGCGATTCGCGACCTCAAGGTATTGAAGACGATCGTCGGCGGACGCGTCGTGTACGAAGCCAGTGCACCGGCGGTTGCCAGCCCGCGGTGAGTGCACGCCCTTGGTCAGACTTGCGTGGGGTTGGGCCGGGGGCCGGGTCGGGCAGGTAGACGCGGGCCTGTGCCCGCTCGACGGCAGAGCCGTCCCCGGAGAGGTTGTACAGGGGAAGACGGCGGGGCAACGCGGAGAATCGTGATGACGCGTTCAGCACTGAATGCGTTGAGCCCGAAGAAGCTGCTCCACACAAGATGGACGGCGGTGGCGCCGCGCAACAAGGAAAAGCACTTCCTGGTCACGAAGGTCATCGAGCCGGAGCCGCCGGGATCACCGGTCGTATCCGTGGAGATCGAGGCGGTGCACTCGAAACGCGCTCGGATCATTGCGTGGCGGAAGCTCACGGACGCCACGCATTGGCGGCGCGGTTGGGTGTAGACCGTGACGTCTTCGCTCAAGGAACGTTAAGTGTTCACGCTGCGATGCACGCGTAAGCTCCTCCGGCGGATCGACGAGAAGCTGTCGAGCGAGGCGTTGTCACCCACCACCGTGCTCGGCGACTGGTACGCAAACCTGCTGTACCTGAGACCGCAGCAACTGGTGCTGGCGATGAACGAGCGGACACTGCTGTGTGCGCTGGTGCCGGCAGCACCAGCGGCGACCGTCGCGGAGCGGGTGCGTCTGGAGGTGGGCGGGCTGCTCCGGGACATCGGGGTGGCCGAGGCGAAGGTCGAGGCGGAGCTTGCGGCGATGGAGCACGTCGCGATCGGGGCCACGGCGAGCCGGGCAGTGCTGGGGTGCATGAACGATGCGGCAAAGCAGCTCGAGTTCTACCCGCGCGGGGCACAGGGTGATCTCGCCCTGCGGGAGGCGTCACTCTACCTCGCGGAGAATATCTACTCGCTCACGGACTATGCGAGACCGTGGCTCAAGGCGCTCCAGCTCTTTGGCGTCGGGGCCGGGGATTCGGTGACGCTAAGGACGCGGAGGTGGCATTGATGTGGCGGGCAACCTCCACAGCATGCCGTGCGCGGCCACGCAGCAAGCACTTCCCTGTGTGCTCGGCGCACGGGTCCTACCGTGCGACGGTCCGCGCAGACATCTCTGGAGGTTGCGCGCCTTTCGGGGTCGCGGAGTGACGGCCTAACGAGGACGCCCGTGCTTCGGCGGGTGCGACGCGGCTGGGTTGAGGGGCAGGGTTGGCGACGAAGCGCAAACGAGCACGTGAGGACACGCCGGCGAGCCGGCCGCTGCGGCGGCTGGGGCGGGCCACCGTCGTGCAGCAGTTCGCGGCGGCGCTCGAGGTGCGCGAGGGTGTGGCCGGTGCGCACTGCATCCACGAGCTGTGGATGCGGAACGAGCCGCCGATGAACGTCGAGCGGATGCTCGAGCAGCTGTGGCGGGCGGCGCCGGAGTCGGTGCCGGAGTGGCTGCCGATGCGCTACGTCGAGTGGTTGCCGCTCGCCTACCAGGTGGCGGCGCGGTTCGAGCGCGAGGGAAGAGGGCGCTCGAATATTTACCTGGTGTTGCTCGACTACGAGGACAGTTCGCGGGGGCCGCATGGCGTGTATGTCGGAGCGACGCGGTACGCACCGGCTGCACGGTTTGACCAGCACAAGGCGGGGATCCGTTCGGCGGGGAGCGTGTTGAAGCGTGGGCTCGAAGTGCTGATTGGGCCGGTGCTGCATTTGCAGGGGATCCCTAGGGCGCAGGCCGAGCAGGTCGAGGAGGGGCTCGCGGAGGGGCTCCGGGCCGAGGGGCTGATCGTGCAGGGTGGGCATTGACGGGCTGGAGCGGGCTCATGCCTTGAGCCTGCGGCCGGCGATCCTGTGGTGGAGGACGGAGGCGGTGGGCTCATCGGCCCGTGGTTCAGGACGAATTGGCCGCTTTCGTCCTCACCGGAGTTTTGGGTACTGCCGATGAGCTGAGGTGGTGCCGGGCGATCGAGCGCTGTGGCGCGTGGCGGCACACGGATGTGCCCGGCGGGCTCGTGGAGATCGCGGGTCATGAGGATGAAGACGAGGAGTCACCGCAGATCGAGGGGACGGGCGCCGGAGTGAAGGATGACCAATGAATCGGCACGCGGACGACTGTGCGGACCTGCAGGGCGGGCGCTGCGTTCGATAGCGCCGCCGAAGGCGTTCTATCTCGCCATCGGTGGCTACCCGGCGGGTCATTCGGCCGTGCTGTGGCGGCGCGGGGTGCTGAGGTACACGCCGCCGATGTCCGGGCTCGAGGACCCCGGCAACCGTGTCATGGTGCCCGCCGCTGAGGACGTACGCTGGTTTGCGCAGCGGCTCAGGCGAATCGGCGTGTATGCGTGGGAGCGGTGGTACGACGTTCCCGGCATGTGTGACGGAACGCAGTGGGATCTGCGGATCAACTGGCCGGGACAAGGCCGCGTGTGGTCGAGCGGCAGTAACGCGTGGCCCAGGGGATTCAAGTCGCTGGTGACTGCGGTCCGGAAGCTCACGCACGGGGCGTTCGACGAGAAGTACTGACGACCGGGCGTAATGCGGGTGGCCGCGTTCGGGGTAATGCGAGGAGGGGTGGTAGAAGCGCTTGAGGCCTGATCCGGGCACGGGCCGGCGCGGGTACGGCTGCGACGCGCGAGGCGGGCGCGCTAAGACGGTGCGGCGGCCGGAGAGCGGCTGGGCCCGAGCGCGCAACCGAAGTCAGGCCGATTCACTCGCTTGCCGGGGGTGGTGCACAGCACCTGGAGGACCGCGTCGTGCACGTCCGGACTGTCAGCGATCCGGTTCGAGGAGCGGCAATCGAGGCGGAGTTGGGGACGCGGCCCGAGGCCCGCTCGCGCAGCGGTAGCAGCGCAGGAGAGGCGCTTCGCAGGGATCGGGCGGGGCTCGGAGGGGGCTCACCGGGTGAACCTGGCGACGCGGAGAGTGGCGGTGGTCCGAGAACCCGGGGCCCTGATCTGAATGCTGCGCGCACCTCCCTCGCCGGATCCCAAAGTGACGGTCGAGTTCATCGACCGGCAGCTCGCGCGCGACAATCCGTACGTGCAGTTCAAGCTCGGGCGCATGCTGCTCAGGGGCGAACTGTTTCCGGCGAATCCGCGGCTCGGGTTTGCGGTCTCGCGGTTTGCGGCGGAGCGGGGTTACGGTCCGGCCTGCCTCATGCTGGCGGTGGACTTCTACGGCGGCCGGCATGGGTTGCCGAAGCGACACGACCCGTGGGCGCACTACTGGGGCAAGTGGAGAACGCGGTCCAAGCGGGTGTGCGAGTTGGGGACGGTGCCGGCGGTGGTGGTACCGTTTCCCGAGAGGCGGATGAACCGCGGTGCCTGACGGATGGCCGGGGCGGTACCCGCCTGTCGGGTGGAGCGGTGGACCACGGATTGCTGCAACACTCGTGCGGGCGATCGACCATGTGGAGCGGTGGGAGTAGACGACGGCTGGCACGAATGAAATCGGACCGGAGGCCGGCATGGAAACCGTGAACGTCAATCGGGCGCCAGTGCTGACGTTGTGGGCGGCGGTGGTGGCGGAGCGGCTGGGCTTCGACCATGGTGAAGCGTTGACGCTCGGCAAGGCCGTCGCCGGGTTGACGGCGCAAGCCAAGGGCCAGCGGCTCGGGATCTTCACACCGTCGCCGGCCGAGGTGCGGCGCAAGCGCGCCGAGAAAGCGAGGGAGGCGGGCGTGTTCGCCGTGGCGTTGCTCGGGCGGGCCGTACCGGTGCGGCACACGGACGAGGGGCTGCGGGCGGTTGGCAAGGACCAGAAGCCGGTCGAGCCCGAAAGCGTCGAAAAGTACCTCGCCGGTAAGTTCGGCGAGGCGTTGCCGGCGGTCCGCGCAGCGATGGTGAACCTCGCGAAGTCGCGGCCGGCGGAGGTTCTCGCCGACGACGCATTCCGACTGTACGAGGCGTTTCGGCCGGCCGTGCCGGCAGGTGAGCGCGGGTGGGGCGCGAAGGGCACTCTCAGCCTCAAGAAGATCGAGCGCCTGGCTGCGGGCGGGGCGTAGACGGCGGTCTGAGCGTCGACGCGGAGTCGGTTCAGCGCGGCGCGTGGGCGGGAACGGAGTGAACGGGCATGCCATCGGACAAGGGTGAGATCGTCATTGGCGTGGATCTCGACGGGGTGTGTGCGGACTTCTACGCGCGCATGCGGGAAATTGCCGCGGAATGGCTCGAGGTAGGGCTCGAGACACTGACCACCGACGTGTCCTATGGACTCGGGGAGTGGGGCATTCGGGATGAGGATCACTACCGCCAGCTGCACCGCTTTGCAGTAACGCAACGCGACCTGTTCGAGACCTGTCCAGCGATCAGGGGTGCAGCGACGACACTGCGGCGGCTCTCCGACGAGGGCTACCGGATCCGGATCATCACGCACCGGCTCTTCATCAATTTCTTCCACGAGGCATCCGTCCGGCAGACGATCCGTTGGCTGGACAAACACGGAGTGCCGTATCGAGACCTGTGCTTCATGGGGGAGAAGGACCAGGTCGGTGCCGACGTGTACATCGACGACTCGCCGGACAACATCGCGGCACTGCGTGCGGCGGGACACTTCGCGATCTGCTTTGCGAACAGCGCGAATAAGGGTGTCGAACCGCCGCGGGTGCGGAAGTGGGACGAGGTGTATCAGCTCATCCGGGAGTGGCATCCAGATCCCAAGGGAGGAGGAGCATGAACGGGACAGAGAGAGCGGTATTTCACGACGATTTCGAACGCGCACTGGTGTTCGCGACGCGGCTGCACGCGAGTCAGGTCCGCAAGGAGACCGACATCCCCTACATCTCACACCTGATTTCGGTGGCGGGGCTGGTGCTCGAAAACGATGGTGATCGGGACCAGGCGATTGCAGCGCTGCTGCACGATTCGATAGAGGACAGCGGGATGGACTACCCGGGCGGCGTGACTGCGTTGCGCGAACGTATTGCGGTGGATTTCGGTGCAAGCGTGCTTGCGATCGTCGAAGGCTGCACGGACGCGGAAGTCGTCCCAAAGCCGCCGTGGCGGCAGCGCAAGGAACAGTACGTCGCACATCTGGAATCGGCGCCGGCGGAGGTGCTGCTCGTGTCCTGCGCGGACAAGCTGCACAACGCCCGGGCGATTGTGGCTGATCTCAGGGTGATGGGGCCGGATCTGTTCGAGCGATTCTCAGGGAAACGTGATGGGACCCTCTGGTATTACGAGTCACTCGCTGACGTTTTCGGGCGGCGGGGACCTAAGCACCTGGCGGCGGAACTGAGCAGGACAGTGCAGACGATGAGGGAACTGGCGGTTGCGTGAACGCAGCCACGGAGTGTGCCGTTCGGGTGCCACTCAACAGCGCCTCGCGGGCCGTTGAACGGCACTTCAGCGACTGGGGTTTGGCGCTGACCCGAGTCCGTAACCGAAGTCCGGTTGATTCACTCGCTCGCCGGATGCCGTGATCAGCGGGTGGCGCACCGAGTCGCGCAGGTCTGAGGCGGTCATCGATTGAGCCCGTGGAGTTGAAACCCGGGGGGCCGGGGGACGCGGCCGTGGGCCCGCTCGCTCGCCAGAGTGGCGAGCCGAGAGGAGTTTACTCGGCCCCGCGACGCTACGGCGTCATGCCTCGCTGCGGGCCGGCCACACTGTCCCTAGTGTGGCGTTCGCCGCATGCGGCTCACCCCGGGCCTCGCGGAGGGAGCACGATGTCCAGCAGGTTCGACAGCGGTAGTCCGCGGCAGATCGGTGGGTGCAGTCATAGCCTGGGCCCGCCTCTGGCCGTTCTTAAACGGTCAGGTCTCGCCGGTGTGTTCAGTGCAGTATCGGAAGCGTCCGGACCGTGCTGAACATTCAGAAAAGCGGTCCCGCTTTTTCGGTGGCATGGAGGGCGGTTGTCAGGTGGTCCGAGAGATCCGGATCGAGAGCACGGCGTGGTCGGAAAGCGCGGGGCCGTGGCCGTTCGCGGGGCCGGCGAGGGTGTGACGGCCGGACTTGTAGAGGTAGCGGGCGTCCTTGATCGAAACCGTGGGACTCGCGAGCGCGTGATCGACGCGAGTGCCGCCGCCGTTGCCGGTGTGGTAGCTCCAGTTGCCCTGCGGATTCGCGAGCGTGAAGCCACCGTCGGTGAGGCGCGGGAAGACCTGTGCGCAGGGGCGCGTGTCGGTGTGGGGGTCGAGCTGGAAGTCGCCGAGGAACACCACGCGGCGTTCACGGGCGGCCTGGGCGATCGAACTTACCTGTTGCCAATAGCCCATGCGGTCGTCGGCCGCGAGGTAGACCGGCGCACGAAAGCCGACAACCTCGAGCTTGAGTGCCGGCAGGCGACGGTGCAGCCAGTTGGTGGTCGCCGCCTCGGTGTGACCGGGGAGCGGGAGCAGGCCGTCGTCGGCGAGCGGGGTGCGGGCCGCGATCAGCACCTGGTTCTGGTGCGGGGCCTTCACGGAGATGGCGAGGCTCGAGAAACCGATGTCCTTGAGACTCGACTTGAAGCTGGAGTGGTGAGCACCGTCCACGAACTCGGTGAGGACCAGGACGTCGATGTCGAGCGCGGCGATGGCGTGCAGGGTGTCCGGCGGAATGGACTTACGGCCCGTGCGATGGTTGATGTTCCAGGCGGCGAGGTGGAGGGTGTCGGGCATCGGGTGGCGGGTCCGTGTGTAACTGGCAAAAGTGAAACGTGAACTGCGAAGTTTGTCGCGGTGAGAAAGTGGTGGGTATCCGCAGAAATGCGCTCTCGATGTCGTCCATCCGGCGCACGCCGCTCGGGGACACGCCGCAAGTACTTCCCTGTAGCTCGGCCTGCGGGTCCCACCGCAGGACGGTCCCCGGCAGCGTCGCCGGACGGACGGCATCGCCGGGTTGCTTTCTGGACGTATCGCGATGACCGAATAGTCACACGGATGGTTCACCCTTTATCGGTGAGTACGGGTTGAGTCGACTCGCGACTCACACACTCGTTCGTATGAACCTCCGCGCACGTCAATGTGTCCCGGCGTTCGATGCATGCAG
>Ga0209391_10001747_pt1 | contig 11355 bp, 9 predicted proteins | sample PPLLak3March2015_FD_187246 | JGI IMG/M metagenome (GOLD analysis project Ga0209391, IMG submission 187246) | Freshwater sediment microbial communities from Prairie Pothole Lake near Jamestown, North Dakota, USA - PPLs Lake P7 Core (1) Depth... | ecosystem: Environmental > Aquatic > Freshwater >... | reverse complement strand
AAGGCTGTTGACTCCCGACTCCTGACTCCCGACTCCTGACTCCCGACTCCCGACTATTCCTTATTCTCTGACTCCAGCCCTTGCGTACCTGCATCCAAAACATACTTCCATTTGCCATCCTTTTGTTTCCGCCAAATGGTAATATATGTTCCACGCTGTTCCTCTGTTTCGGTTTTAAGTTGATATAACCCAAATGTATACCCCATGTCTCCCGCTTCTGCAACATCACCTCCCTGTGGTTCCCAACTGATATTAAAGCTGGAGTCATTAATACTCGAAATATACTGAACCGCATCTGCACCGATGATAGGCATATGGTTGTCCCTGAGTAAGACGGCATCCTCCTCCATATATTCCAGGAAAGCCTTCCGGAAGCCACTATCCTCGGCCATCCGGGCAAAATCAACATCAGTCTGCTGCATGGCATTCAAAGCCTTGATCCGGGCATCATTCTTTCGAAAAGAAAAATCACAGGAAAATAAAAAAACCATCATTAAAACAGGAAAGATGAATCTCATGGCGGTATGTATTAATAAAAAAAGTGAAGGATAAACAGAAGTTTATTGCCCTTCACCTCCGATGGATTATGAAACCCGTATGAACATGACGCTTGCGCGCCGATAAATAATATGATCAGATGTGCATTTTTTCTTTCTTGGACATCAGTTGCTCCACGGTCTCTACATACATTTCATCCGGCACACAGCAATCCACCGGACAAACTGCAGCGCACTGAGGTTCTTCGTGGAAGCCCTGACACTCAGTACATTTATTGGGAACGATATAATAGGTATCATTACTCACGGGCGAATTCTTATGATCGGCATCAATGGAGGTTCCATCGAGCAGGGTAAACGTTCCTTTAACGGTTGTACCATCAGACAATGCCCACTCTACGCCACCTTCGTAAATAGCGTTATTGGGACATTCCGGTTCGCATGCTCCGCAGTTAATACATTCTTCTGTAATCTTGATTGCCATAACTTTTCAATTTTGGGGTTGAATTTGGATTTACTTTTGTGCTTTGTTATCGGTTATAAAGGTAAAATAAAGCGAGATAAATCCAAAAAATGAAATTAAGAGACAGAATATCCATACTGGCTGAACTTGGCCGATATATGCTGGAAGATAATCCGGAATGGCAAAAAGCAAAGTTGGAAGCCTCAGAAATAAATCCCTGGTTCCTCCCCGCTTTTATAGATATGTCCGTTGAGAATATCAGTAAGCAGTTTTTAGCCCAGGATAAACTCATAAACTGGGCCTCAAAATATGAGCCCAAAGATGATATTTCAGCACCTAAAATTATTGGTGTTGTCATGGCAGGAAATATTCCCCTTGTTGGGTTTCATGATTTTCTTTGCGTTTTTATAAGCGGGCACAGACAGAAAATTAAAATGTCCTCCAAAGACAATGTACTGCTAAAGCACCTGGTATTATGGCTGCATCAAAATCATCCCCAAACAAAGGATTTTATTGAACTGTCTGAAATGCTGAAACATTGTGATGCCTATATTGCTACAGGCTCCGACAATTCGGCCCGGTATTTTGAACAATATTTTGCTCAATACCCCCATATCATCCGCCGGAACAGGACATCAATAGCCATTATTGACGGATCGGAAAAAGTAGAAGATCTGGATAAACTGGCCGATGATATCCAGCTTTTTTTTGGACTGGGCTGCAGAAATGTAACCCAGCTTTTTGTGCCTGAATCATACGATTTTGTTCCGCTTTTAAAGGCGTTGAAAAAATATGCATTCTTCATGGATCAACATAAATACATGCATAATTTCGATTATAACCTCACCATACAGATCATGAACAACCGCTTTTATATGTCGAATGATGCGGTACTCCTCATTGAAAATGCCTCTCCTTTTTCTCCAATCGGGCAAATACATTATCAATTTTACGATAACAAAGACAAAGTGACAGAAAGACTGGATCCTGAAAAAGTACAATGCATTGTGGGAAAAGGCTTTATACCTTTCGGACAGGCACAGTCACCAGGTCTAAGCGATTATGCAGATGGAGTGGATCCGATGAAATTTTTATGCGCTTTATAGGCAGGGTCAAAAAGGATAAATAGCGGATTATTAAGGGATAAGTACTTAAATACAAACCTTTTTCTTACCCGGATGTAGTAGATTTGTTATGCCCTTAAACTCCTAATCTCTACTAATTTAATGTTAAAAGGGCTGAAGGGTAAACAGAAAAATAGTCAGGTTCGTTTATTTGCAGAAGTCTCAGGCATATTTTTTGAACAGTAGATAATATTAAAAAAGTTACCACAATGAAATTCAAACAAGTGCTTTCTGTCATGCTGATCAGTGGATTAACAACGCTTGGCGTTTTGTATGGTTATAACAACTTTAACAAGCTCCCGTTGACCATCCAATCAACAACTGCGCAGGTGCCCTCGAATTATGTTGGGCTTTTTGACAGCAACAGCAATATCCCGGGCCAGGCAGTAGATTTTCAGGAAGCTGCCCTGTCTACCACACCATCAGTAGTGCACATCACTACAGTTATTGGGAAAAGCCAGGCCAGTAATAACCTGCCAAGGCGCTCTAATCCGTTTGCCGACCTTTTTGGAGATGAATTCCTCAAAGACTTCGACAATCAAATGCGGACTCAGCCACAAAGGGCGAGTGGATCGGGCGTTATTGTAAGTGAAGATGGGTATATCATCACCAACAACCACGTGATTGATGAAGCCGAAGAGATTAAGGTCACTTTAAGCAATAAAAAATCATATACCGCAAAATTGATTGGTACTGATCCAAGCAGCGACCTGGCACTGCTTAAAGTAGATGCAAAGGGCCTGCCCTTTTTACTCTATGGAAATTCAGACCAGGTAAAAGTTGGTCAGTGGGTATTGGCTGTAGGTTATCCGCTAAACCTGGAAACCACGGTAACCGCTGGCATCATTAGTGCCAAAGCCAGAACCCTGGGCTTAAATTCTCGCAAAAGCAATACGCCGATAGAATCATTTATTCAAACTGATGCTGCTGTCAACCAGGGCAATTCAGGTGGAGCTTTGGTAAACACCAACGGCCAATTAGTGGGTATTGTTTCAGCAATAGCATCTCCTACAGGTGCTTATGCCGGCTATTCTTATGCCATTCCTGTAAATATCGTAAAGAAAATAATAAACGATATCGTCCAGTTTGGTACTGTGCAAAGAGCATACCTCGGTATTTCTTACCTCGCGGAAAATGCACCGGATAAACAAAGGGATGAATTGAATTATAAAGAAGGCCAGGGAGTTATGGTACTCGATGTTGCCAAAGATGGTGCTATGTCTACTTCCGGCATTTTAAAAGGCGACTATATTTCAAAAGTCAACGGTGTAAAAGTTACCAGTGGCAGCGAAATGGTTGAACAGGTAGCCGGATACAAGCCAGGCGACAAGATCTCGGTTACGTTTAACCGCGCAGGTAAAGAATACAATACACAGGTAACCTTAAAAAACAAAACCGGATCATACGAGGTTGTCAGGACCAGCGCCCTTGATAATTTTGGCGCTGAATTCGAAACACTCGATAAAAAGAAAGCTGCAGAATATGGCATTCGCGGTGGTGTAGTTGTAAAGCGAATCAGTAAAGGTCTGATAGATGAACAAACGCGCATGAGAGATGGTTTTGTGATTTATAAAGTAAATGGCCAGGAAGTGAAATCAGTGGAAGAATTCACCTCCGCCATGAATAAAGGCCTTAAAAGAGTTATGCTGGAAGGATTATATCCTGGTTATGATGGAACTTATCAGTATCCAATTGAAATAGGAGAATAGATTTAATATAGTACGATGTTGAAATATTGAAACCGATTTATAATTGGAATACCAATAGATCCCTCCTTTGCCTGCCTTCCTTAAGGTACGGCAGGCGAGTCGGGATGACAAAAAAGAAAATCCACACTCCTGTCATCCCGAGGAACGAGGGATCTCTGTATTCCCCTCTATATTGGAATAGTTGTTGATTTATACTGCATGAAAAGTTTTAATGTACCAGTCGTTTACCGGAGTCCACTGATCACTGCCATCAAGCAAAAAAGAAAGCAGGATGACAAAATGAAGAAAGACTTCAGTCCTACCCTGCTGGACTTCGGCCCGCTGAAAATTTTTCTGGCCCGGCATTTTGGCTTTTGTTATGGCGTTGAAAATGCCATTGAAATAGCATTCCGTACCGTTGAGGAAAATCAGGGTAAACGTATCTTCCTGCTGAGTGAAATGATCCATAATCCATTTGTCAATGAAGACCTGCTTCAACGTGGTGTTCGTTTTATGATGGATACCAAAGGCAATCAGCTTGTTCCTTTTGAAACGCTTACACCGGATGATATTGTGATCATTCCCGCTTTTGGCACTACACTGGATATAGAAACTAAACTTCGCAGCATAGGTATACAAATTGAAAAATATGATACTACCTGCCCTTTTGTTGAAAAAGTATGGAACAGGTCGGAACAGATAGCACAAAAAGGCTATAGTGTTGTGGTACATGGCAAGCCCTCCCATGAAGAAACACGGGCCACATTCTCTCACAGTTCCTTACATACGCCAACAGTAATAATTGAAGACATGTCGGAAGCGGTTGCACTTGGCCGTTATATAAGCGGAGAAAAACAGGCCGCTGATTTTTATATCGAATTTAAAAACCGCCACACACCTGAATTTGATGTAACACGAGACCTTATGCAAATTGGCGTTGTGAACCAGACTACCATGCTGGCCAGCGACACACAGGCAATTGCGGATTACCTTAAACAAATCATCAAAGATCATTATCAACTTAACGAACAATCAATCGGCGAAAGATTTGCCGATACGCGTGATACCCTTTGTTATGCCACACTCGACAACCAATCGGCGGTAACGGGTATGTTAGAACAGGAAGCCGACCTGGCCATTGTAGTTGGCGGCCGCAACAGCAGCAACACTTCTCACCTGGTTGAATTGTGCGAAGAAAAACTTCCTACACATTTTATACGCTCAGATCAGGATCTTTTGTCAGTTTCAGAACTTCTGGATTTTAACTGGCGTACCAAAGAAGAAAAAATAGTAAATAACTACCTTCCGGCTACCCGGCCCGCAAACATCCTCATTACAAGCGGGGCGTCTTGTCCGGATGCGATGGTTGAAAGTGTTATAAATCGCTTGCTGGAATTTTATCCGGATGCAAAAAGCATTGATGAGATCAGAAAAATTTGGGAGTAACCATCTTTGCGATTTTGAACTACCGTATATATTTTCTCCCGCTCATGCGGGATCCATTTTCGACTTTCCACTTTCGATCTCTTTCACCCAATTCATCGCTTTTTTTAATTGCTCTTCCTGTGTAATATTAGAATTATCTAAAAGAAGCGCATCTTTTGCTTTACGAAGCGGGGAGACTTCCCGGTTTGAATCTATATAATCCCTCATTTGAAGATTATTCTGCACTTCTTCAAGGGTTATGTTAGGATTTTTCTCAAAAAGTTCTTTAAACCGCCGCTCTACCCTTATGGCGTTATCTGCGGTCATAAATATCTTTAAGGCCGCTTTTGGAAAAACAACCGTTCCAATATCCCTTCCGTCCATTACAATACCACTGGACTTTCCCATTTTTCTTTGTTGTGCAACAGCAAATGCCCTCACTTCTTTAATGGCAGCAATTTCACTTACTTTCTCGGCCACTACCATGTCCCGGATTACATATTCCACATTTTCTCCATTGAGAAACATTTCGCTTTGGTCAAGTTTATCATTAAAGATGAATTCAAGTTCAATATCTTCCAATGCCTTTTCAACTTCCTTATGGCTTGTCCAGTCGATATGATTACGCAGGAAATAAAGGGTAATGGCACGATACATGGCTCCGCTGTCGATATACAGATACCCAAGTTTCCTGGCTAATTGCCTTGCAAGGGTACTCTTCCCGCAGGACGACCAGCCGTCGATGGTGATTATGATTTTATTTGATTTTGATGTTGCCATAAACCTTCCACAAAAATGGACATATTCGTCCGATATGCAAAATTATCCTGTTAAATTATGGTGTCCTTCTTTCTTTGCTGTTAATGTAATTCCCTTCCTTATTTTTGCATACATTCACTACCGTTATGCTTAAAATAGGTTTGTTTGGCGTAGGGCATCTGGGAAAGTTCCATTTGCAAAACTGGAAAGATATGGAAGCCGTTGAACTGGTTGGGTTTTTCGACCCAAATGATGCCACCGCTTCAGAAGTTACCAGCAAATTTGGTATTCGCCGGTTTGAAGATCCGGATCAACTGCTGGATCAGATTGATGCTGCCGATATAATCGCTCCCACAAATCATCATTTTGCTTTATGCGAAAATGCCCTTCGAAAAGGCAAACATGTATTCGTTGAAAAACCCATGGCAGATACCATGGAAGAAGCCCGGAAAATTGTCCAACTGGTGAAAGAATCAGGCGTCAAATTCCAGGTAGGCCATGTTGAAAGATTCAACCCTGCATTTCTGGCATTAAGCCGGTATAAACTTAACCCCATGTTCATTGAGGTACATCGGCTGGCACAGTTTAATCCCAGGGGTACTGAAGTAAGCGTTATCCTCGACCTGATGATTCATGACATAGACATTATCCTTCACCTGGTAAAGAGTGATGTAAAAAATATTTATGCCAGTGGTGTGGCTGTTATGACAGATACACCAGACATTGCAAACGTAAGAATCGAATTTAATAATGGTTGTGTGGCCAACCTTACATCTTCCAGGATCTCCATGAAAAAAATGCGTAAGATGCGCCTTTTTCAAAAAGATGCTTATATCGGAATAGATTTTCTGGAAAAGAAATCTGAGATCATAAAACTCAAAGGAGAAGATGACGACGAGCTCTTTACTTTTGATATCGAGACTCCACAGGGTACAAGAACACTGGCGATCGACAACCCGGAGATCAAAGAAAATAACGCTATTAAAAGCGAGCTTACTGCATTTCGCGACAGCATACTGAACAACAGCAGTACCGCCGTATCAGAGATTGACGGTTATGTTGCCATGGAAGTAGCACACCAGATCTTGCGCAAAATTGAAAACAGTTTTCCGGTGTCTAAGTCATCCCTATGACGAGCCCAAAAAGGATCCATACAGGATCGGACAAAACCAGTAACCTTTTGGGACCCGCATTTATTGAAATGGAAACGGCACTTATGCCGGCATGGCAACAACACATTAAGCGTGCAGTAGATCTGCTGATTTCCACATTGGGATTAATATTCTTTTCTCCCATCATGCTGTATGCCGCATTAAGGGTTAGGATATCTTCACCCGGCCCTGTTATATACTCACAGGAACGTATAGGGCATAAAGGGATCCCCTTCCGTATCTTTAAGTTTCGGTCGATGTACCTTGATGCGGAACAAAACGGACCGCAATTATCCAATGCCCATGATCCGCGTATCACTAAATGGGGAAGAACAATGCGAAGATGGCGGATCGATGAACTCCCGCAACTTTGGAATGTTATCATCGGCGAAATGAGCCTGGTGGGCCCAAGGCCGGAAAGGCAGTTTTTTATTGACCAGGTTTCTGCCATGTATCCATATTATGTATACCTCCAAAAAGTAAAGCCAGGGGTCACCAGCTGGGGTATGGTAAAATTCGGCTATGCAGAAAATGTAGAACAAATAGCAGAAAGAATGCAATATGATCTCGTCTATCTTGAAAATAACTCCCTGGCCCAGGATTTTAAAATTATGATGCATACCCTGAGAATTATGCTCCTTGGCACAGGAAAATAGCGATCTCTGCGTTATATTTATATGGTAAACAAACCCTTCCTATGAAGCCGCTGACCCTGGCCTTCTATTTATTCCTCTTTACACTCTCAACCAGGGCACAAACGGGCTACTGGCAGCAATCTCTGCAATATCAAATATCCGTTAGGCTGGATGATAAAGAAAACACCCTCGACGGCACATTAAAACTTAATTACCGAAACAACTCTCCCGATACACTCAGGTTCATCTGGTTTCATGTATGGCCAAACGCATATAAAAACGATCGTACTGATTTCAGCGAACAATTACTTGAAAATGGCAGGACTGATTTTTATTTTTCAGAAGAGTCGGACCGGGGTTATATGAATCGCCTTGATTTTAGAGTGAATATGGAAATCGCCAAAACAGAGGACCACCCCAGGTATTTTGATGTGATCAAACTCAATCTTCCTACCCCACTATTACCAGGCGGAGAAATTTTAATTACTACGCCCTTTCATGTTCAATTACCAAAAACTTTCTCCCGCAGTGGTCATGATGGTAAGACTTATCAGCTTACACAATGGTATCCTAAACCAGCAGTATTTGATAAATATGGCTGGCACGAAATGCCCTACCTCGACCAGGGAGAATTTTATGGAGAATATGGCGACTATGAAGTGCAAATAACCTTACCCGAAAATTATATAGTAGCAGCAACCGGCAAACTTCAAAATGAATCAGAACTAAAGTGGCTTATCGAAAAAAGTAAACAGCTTTTAAATATCGCAAGTCAATCAAAAAAGAAAGCACCACCAAAGAAAATACCTCCACCAAAAAAGTCTTCTGGCAAACAAAGTCTGCCAACTACCAACCAACAACTACCAACTAAAACATTATTTTTCAAACAAACAAAAGTCCACGACTTTGCCTGGTTTGCAAATATGAACTTTATTGTAAGTCTTGATTCGTTCACCCTTGCATCAGGAAAAACAATTCAATCAAGCATATATTATTTACCGAATAATGGCACGATCTGGGCAAAGGGCCAGGAATATCTCAAAAAAGCCATACAATTTCATAGTTTACACACCGGAGAATATCCTTATGAACAAGTGACTGTAGTTGAAGGAAAACAGGGTTTTGAAGGTGGCATGGAATATCCCACCATAACAATTTTGGATGGTGTAAAAAATGAAGAAACACTGGAAAGCCTGATCGTTCATGAGGTTGGGCATAATTGGTTTTATGGCATCCTGGGAACTAATGAAAGAAAAAATCCCTGGATGGACGAAGGCCTGAATTCATATTATGACAACAGGTATGCAGCAGCTGAAGCAAAAGAAAAGGGTTCGCCAAAACATGCGGGGTTTCCTTCAGAAATAAAAATGCAGCAACTCATTTATGAAACAATAGCCTCTGTACACCGCGACCAACCCATTACCACACCAGCAGACAGCCTGTATAAATTAAATTACCAGGCCATAACCTACTATAAAACCGCCGACTGGTTCAGCAAGCTGGAAAAGGAACTTGGTCAACCCGTTTTTGATTCATGCATACGCACTTATTTTCACCGCTGGCAATTTAAACACCCGGAACCTGAAGACCTGCAACAGGTTTTCCAGGAAATAAGTGGCAAAAACCTCGATGAGATTTTTGGCCTGCTGGGAAAAACCGGCTCTTTGTATAAACCTGAAAAGAAGACATTAAAATTTGCGCCATTTTTTTCTTTAAAGGATACAGAAAAGTATAATTATATTTTTGCAGCCCCTCTGCCAGGATTTAATGTGTACGATGGACTGATGGCAGGATTGCTTTTTCACAACTATACACTGCCGCTAAGTAAATTTCAGTTTGCCATTGCTCCGCTCTATGGCTTTAAAAGCAAAACCCTGAATGGTATCGGTAATGTAGGGTATACTTTTTACCCCAAAGGCGTTTTCCAGCAGGTACGCATATCCGTTGATGCATCAAAATTCAGTAACGATGATTATATTTCAGATGAGGGAGAGAAATTTGTTCTTGGGTTCCGTAAACTTGCACCTGGAATAAGACTTGAATGGAAAGAGAGAAATCCCCGGTCCACTCGTTACAGATACTTTCAGTATAAAGTATTTTTTATTGGGGAGGATGGATTGAATTTTTCCAGGGATACCATTAATAATACAACACTTGTAACCAAAACAAAAGCTGATTACACAGTAAACCAATTCAAGTATGTATGGGAGCAGTACCGAACCTTATATCCTTATCGTTTTGAAATGCAATTTGAAACGGGTCCTGATTTTGGCAGGCTGGCTTTAACGGGAAATTATTTTTTCAACTTTAAGAAAAAAGGTGGTGTGGCTGTCCGGGTTTTTGCCGGTAAGTTCTTTTACCTGGGTGGAAAAACAAGCGACAAACAATTTGACACAGATCGGTTTCATTTAAATATGACCGGGCCAAAAGGAAACGAAGATTATACGTATAGTAATTATTTTCTTGGTCGCAATGAGTACGAAGGACTGCCGTCTCAGCAAATCATGACAAGGGATGGTTTTTTTAAAGTGAGGACAGATCTGCTTAGCAACAAAATCGGTAAATCCGATAACTGGCTGGTTGCAACCAATATTGTACTTGATGTACCAGACAGATTGAATATCTTAAACGCACTACCCCTGAAAATACCGTTAAAAATTTTCGCAGACATAGGCACTTATTCAGGCGCATGGGAAGAGGAAGACGGTGAAACAAGATTGTTATTTTCTGCCGGGCTACAGTTTTCCTTATTAAAATCCGGCGTAAATATCTACATGCCACTGGTATATAGTAAAGTTTACAGGGATTATTTTGAATCCACTCCCGGTAATAATTTTTTCCAGCGCATATCATTCAGTATCGATCTGAACCAATTTTCCTTGCGTAAATGGATCCATGAATCCTTTTAGTAAAATGAACGTCATTAGCTACCTGGAACGAAATCAAATTGATGATATTAAATGGGATGCCTGCATTAACAATGCTCAGAATGAAAATATTTACGGCTATGCCGAATATTTGGATAACATGTCCAATCATTGGGACGCTTTGGTCATAAATGATTACCAGGCCGTTTTGCCGCTTCCCTGGAAGAAAAAAATGGGCTTTGCATATTTATATACACCAAGATTTACCAGTCCCCTCGCCATTTACGGAGAGATTCCTGAAGCAATGAAATTGCAACAAATACTGGATCATATTCCAAAGAAATTCAGGCTCTGGGATATTAACCTGGTTAATAACCTGTCACAATTTTCATCAACTGCAATCAAAAGAAAAAACCATGTGCTCCACCTTTTAGCTCCATATGATGAGCTTAGAAAAAACTATCGGAGGAGTTACGTCAACTTGTTAAACCAGGCTGGCAACCAAATAAACAGGGCGGTTTCAATAGAGGAGGCCATTGACATGGCCTCTAAAAAAAATATTGATGGAATAAACGCTGCTGATTATGCCCGGTTCCAAAACCTGTTTAGCCGATTATCCAAAAAAGGAAAAGCATTTTGTTATGGAATTTATTCCTCCAATAATAATCTATTGGCAGCAGCCGTATTTTTTCTATCCGCTAATCGCATATATTATATGCTCGCTTCTAATAATGAGGAGGGACGGA
>Ga0209391_10001742_pt1 | contig 11364 bp, 12 predicted proteins | sample PPLLak3March2015_FD_187246 | JGI IMG/M metagenome (GOLD analysis project Ga0209391, IMG submission 187246) | Freshwater sediment microbial communities from Prairie Pothole Lake near Jamestown, North Dakota, USA - PPLs Lake P7 Core (1) Depth... | ecosystem: Environmental > Aquatic > Freshwater >... | reverse complement strand
CGTTGGCGACGTGCTGCATTCGCGCGTGGCGCGCAGCCAGATCCATGCCCTGACCACGCTGGGCGTGCCCGAAGTGCGCGTCATCGCGCCCAAGACCCTGCTGCCCACCGGCATCGAGCGCCTCGGCGTGCGGGTCTTCAACGACATGCGCGAGGGCCTGCGCGGCGTCGATGTGGTGATGATGCTGCGCCTGCAGAACGAGCGCATGCAGGGCGCGCTGCTGCCCTCCACCCAGGAATACTTCAAGTCCTACGGGCTGACGCCGGAGAAGCTGGCGCTGGCCAAACCCGACGCCATTGTCATGCATCCGGGGCCGATGAACCGCGGCGTGGAAATCGACTCCGCGGTGGCCGACGGCGGCCAGGCGGTGATCCTGCCGCAGGTCACCTTCGGCATAGCTGTCCGCATGGCCGTCATGGCCATGCTGGCGGGAAACTCATGAATAAATCTACTGCGCGCGCCGGATCGGGGCTTGGGCGGTGCTCTTCCACGGCCGGCTTTGCACAGCCGGCCGGCTGCGGCGGCGCAAAGCATGCTTTGCGAAACCCCGCCTCGCCCTCATGTACAACTACGTGCATTCCGGTAGCTGCGCTCCGGCCGCACCCCGCTGCGGCCCGCTCGCTACGATTTCTTCACGAGTTTTGGCGCGATAGTTAGATTGATATGAAAATCCACATCAAGAACGGCCGCCTGATCGACCCCGCGAGCAAGACGGACAAGCCGCTCGACGTGTTCGTCGCGGCGGGGCGGATAGTCGGCGTTGGCAATGCGCCGGCCGGATTCGAGCCGAACAGCGTGCTGGATGCCACGGGCTGCATCGTCTGTCCCGGGCTGGTGGATCTGGCGGCGCGCCTGCGCGAACCGGGTTTCGAATACCGCGCGACATTGGAATCCGAAATGGCGGCGGCGGCGGCCGGCGGCGTGACGTCGCTGGCCTGCCCGCCGGATACCGATCCGGTGCTGGACGAGCCGGGTCTGGTGGAAATGCTGACCCACCGGGCGCGGCTGCCCGAGTTCGCCCACGTCCATCCGGTCGGGGCGCTGACGGTACAGCTGGAAGGCAAGGCGCTGACCGAAATGGCCGAGCTGGCGGAGGCGGGTTGTGTCGCCTTCGGCCAGGCCAATCGCGCCATCGTCGATACGCAGGTGCTGCTGCGCGCCATGATGTACGCGGCGACTTTCGATTTCCCGGTCTGGCTGCAGGCGCAGGACCCTTTTCTGGCCAGGAAGGGCGTCGCCCATGACGGTGAAGTCGCCGCCCGCCTCGGCCTGGTAGGGATTCCGGTTGCGGCGGAAACCATCGCCCTGGCCACCATCCTGCACCTGGCCCGCGAGACCGGCGCGCGGGTGCATGTCACGCGAATTTCATCGGCGGCCGGCGTCGACATGATCGCCGCCGCGCGCGCCGCCGGTATCGGGGTCACCTGCGACGTGGCGATTCATCACCTGCATCTGTGCGAGATGGACGTCGGCTTTTTCGATGCGCACGCACGACTCGATCCGCCGCTGCGCGCGCAGCGCGATCGCGATGCGCTGCGCGCCGGGCTAGCCTCGGGCGCGATCAACGCGCTGTGTTCGGACCATACGCCGGTCGATGACGACGGCAAGCAGATGCCTTTCGACGAAGCCGAGGCCGGCGCCACCGGCCTCGAACTGCTGCTGCCGCTGACGCTGAAGTGGGCGCGGGAAATGAAGCTGCCGCTGGTCACCGCGCTGGCCCGCGTCACCTCCGACCCGGCGCGCATCCTCGGCGTCAAGGCCGGCAGCCTGACCCAGGGCGCGGCGGCCGACATCTGCGTCTTCGATCCGGTGGCCGAATTCAAGGTCAGCCGCGAAAATCTCAGGAGCCTGGGCAAGAACACGCCCTTCCTCGGCATGGAGTTTCCGGGCCGCGTGCGCTACACCCTGATCGACGGCCACCTAGCCTTCGCCGGAGGTCTGGCTTAGTCCAGAAGGGCTTTCGCCACGGCGGCGGTAACGCCGCTGACATGCACCCGCTTGGCGCGGGAGGTTTCCCCGCTGAGGAGGCTGACCACCGACCTGGCAACGCCGAATTGATCGGCGAGAAACGCGATCAGGCAGGCGTTGGCCTTGCCATCCACGGGTGGCGCGGCAAGGCGAATTTTCAGCGCGCCACCGTGCATGCCGACCACTTCGGTTTTTTTCGCTCCCGGCTGGATGTGCAGCCGCAGCGTGACGCCGTCGCCGTCGGCGACCAGCCAGTTCATGAAACGAGCATCAAAGGCAGGATGCTCCTGCGCAGGCCGTCGATCACGAACAGGGCGATCTGCAACACCAGCAGCAGGGCCAGCGGCGAGAGGTCGACGCCGCCGACCGGCGGAATGTATCGGCGGAACGGTCGCAGCAGCGGCCGCGTCAGCGTGTTGAACACCTCGGCCAGCGGCGCATGGGGATTCACCCAGGAAAACACCGCCGAGACGATCACCGCCCCGATCACCAGGTAGAGGCTGATCTTCGCCACCTCCAGCAGCGCCAGCGCGGCCACCACAAAAATCGGCGCCGGCGAGACGGCGAGCAGGACGCCGGTAAAGCCCAGGGCGATGCCCTGGTAAGCCACCTGCCACAACCAGGCCAGGAACAGGCTGGTCATGTCGAGGCCGAACAGGCCGGGAATCAGCCGGCGCACTGGGCGCACCATCCAGTCGGTGACGGCGACGATGAACTGACCCAGCGGGTTGCGAAACGGAACGCGCGCCCATTGCATGGCGAAGCGCACCAGCAGCGCCAGTGTCAGGAAGCCGCAGACGGTGTCGAGGATGAAGAGAAGAATCTGGATCAGCATTGGAATGGCTAATCTTTGCCGAGAATGTCGCCCAACTCGTGTCCGCGTGCATCGGCGGCCATGATGCCACGCTCGATTCCGGCAGCGACGCCGCCGGCGTCGAACGCGAGCAGGGCGGCTTCGGTGGTGCCGCCCTTCGAGGTCACCCGCTGGCGCAGGGTGGACAGCGATTCGCTGCTCTGGGCGGCCAGCTGCGCTGCGCCGGTGAAGGTTTCGACGCTGATGCGGCGCGCTGTCTCGGCATCGAAGCCGAGATCGAGAGCGGCCTTTTCCATGGCTTCGAGAAAATAGAAGACATAGCCGGGGCCGCTGCCGGAGACGGCGGTGACGGCGTCCATCCGTGCCTCGTCGAGCACCCAGAAGGTGCTGCCGACGGCGCGCATGAGGCTCTCGGCTTTGTCGCGGCCGTCCTGGCTGACGCCGGGATCGGCGCACAGGCCGGTGCAGCCGGCGCCGATCAGGGCCGGTGTGTTGGGCATGGTGCGCACCACGTGGTGGTAACCGCCGAGCCAGCGCGAGATGTCCGCCAGGCGCATGCCGGCGGCGATGCTGACCACCAGTTGCGCACTCAGCTTGCCGACCAGGGGCGCGAGCGCTTCGCGCATCTGCTGCGGCTTCACCGCCATTACCAGAACCTGCGAGTCCAGCGCGGCCGCATCCACGGTCGCCGTGCAGCGGACGCCGAAACGATCGGTGAGCGCGTCGCGGGCTTCCGCGAAGGGCTCGACAACCTGTATCGCCGCTGCCGCAAAGCCCTGCCGGTAGAGGCCGCTGATGAGGGCGACTGCCATGTTGCCGCCGCCGATGAAGGTGATTTTCATGTTGTCGTCTCCGCCGGGCCGCCCAAAGGAGACGACCGTCCAATTAACCGGAGCAAGCATAGCTTGCGAGCCGTTGTTATCCCCTTCCGCGGGGCGTAGGCGGGAATTCGCAGAGCACTGCTCTGCGCCGCCGTAGCCGACTGGCAGTGCAATGCCAGTCGTGGGGCAGGGGCTAGGGGGTAGGTCATATCACTCCCGCTTCCCGAAAATTGCCGTGCCGATGCGCACCATGGTCGCGCCCTCCATTATCGCCGCCTCGAGGTCGTCGCTCATGCCCATCGACAAAGTATCGAGCTCGAAGCCCGCTTCGGCGTTGATCCGTTCCAGCGTCCGGCGCAGCAAGGCGAATTGCGATCGTTGGCGCCGGACGTCCGCGGTCGGCTCGGGAATCGCCATCAATCCGCGCAGGCGCAGGCCCGGCAGCCGGGCGATGGCCGCTGCCAGGTCGGGAGCCTGCTGCGGGGCACAGCCGCTTTTCGACGCCTCGCCCGAGACATTCACCTGGAGACAGAGTTGCAGCGGCGGCAGGTCCGGCGGGCGCTGGGCGGCAAGCCGCTCGGCGATCTTCAGGCGGTCCACCGAGTGCACCCAGGCAAAGTTTTCCGCCACCGGCCTTGTCTTGTTGCTTTGCAGCGGGCCGATGAAGTGCCACTCAAGGCCGAATTCCTTCAGTTCGGCGGCCTTGTCGACCGCTTCCTGCACATAGTTTTCGCCGAATGCGCGCTGGCCCGCGGCAGCGGCCTCGCGCAGGCTGGCGGCCGGCCAGGTCTTGGAAACGGCCAGCAAAGCCACGGCGTCCGCCGCACGCCCGGCGGCAACGCAGGCAGCGGCAATGCGTGCACGCACAGCTTGCAAGTTGGCGGCGATTGATGTCATATAGCGACTGCAAAGTATATCGCACCCCCTCTACAGGAAAGCGCTCATGGACATCACCGAACTGCTCACTTTCATCGTCAAGAACAAGGCCTCCGACCTGCATCTCTCCTCCGGCCTGCCGCCGATGATCCGCGTCAATGGCGACATCCGGCGCATCAACCTGCCGGCCATGGAGCACAAGGACGTGCATGCCATGATCTATGACATCATGAACGACGGGCAGCGCAAGGTTTACGAGGAAAACCTCGAGTGCGACTTCTCCTTTGCCGTGCCCAACCTGGCCCGCTTCCGGGTCAATGCCTTCGTCCAGAACCGCGGCGCGGCGGCGGTGATGCGGACCATTCCGTCGAAGATCCTGTCGCTTGAAGATCTTGGCGCGCCGAAGATTTTTGAAGAACTGGCCGACCAGCCGCGCGGCCTGGTGCTGGTGACGGGGCCGACCGGTTCGGGCAAATCGACCACGCTGGCGGCCATGGTCAATCACAAGAACGAAGTCGAATACGGCCACATCCTTACCGTCGAGGACCCGATCGAGTTCGTCCATGAATCCAAGAAGTGCCTGATCAACCAGCGCGAGGTGGGCCCGCATACGCTGTCGTTCAACAACGCCTTGCGCTCCGCGCTGCGCGAAGACCCGGACGTGATCCTGGTGGGTGAAATGCGCGACCTGGAAACCATCCGGCTGGCCATGTCCGGCGCCGAAACCGGTCACCTGGTGTTCGGCACGCTGCACACGTCTTCCGCGGCGAAGACCATCGACCGCATCATCGACGTGTTTCCCGCCGCCGAAAAGGAAATGATCCGCGCCATGCTTTCGGAATCGCTGAAGGCAGTGATTTCGCAGACCCTGTGCAAGACCATGGACGGCAAGGGCCGCGTCGCCGCGCACGAGATCATGGTCGGCACGCCGGCCATTCGCAACCTGATCCGCGAGGCCAAGGTGGCGCAGATGTACTCGGCGATCCAGACGGGTCAGCAGTTCGGCATGCAGACGCTGGACCAGAACCTGCAGGACCTGGTCAAGAGAAGAATAATTTCCCCTGGCGAAGCGCGCAGCAAGGCCGCCAACAAGGATAACTTTCCCGGCTAAAGCCGGAAAAGCTATCCTTGTCACAAACAAACGCCCGCCCCCTCCCGGCCTCCCCCTCGCGGGGGATGTGACGAAGTTAGAGCCGCTAACGCGGCTACAGTAAGAAGAAACGACCGGAGATTTGCACCATGGAACGCGATGAAGGCTTGAAATTCATGTACCAGCTTCTGACGATGATGATGCAGAAGAAGGGGTCGGACTTGTTCATCACCTCCGGCTTCCCGCCGGCGATGAAAATCGACGGCAGGATGACGCCGGCCACCACGCAGCCGCTGTCGTCCCAGCATACGCAGGAGTTGGCGCGGGCGATCATGAACGACAAGCAGGCCGCCGAGTTCGAGGCGACCAAGGAATGCAATTTTGCGATCTCGCCGGCGAGCATCGGCCGCTTCCGCGTCAATGCCTTCATACAGCAGGGGCGCGTGGGCATCATTTTGCGCACCATCAACGTGCAGATCCCCGAAATGGAGGATCTGAAGCTGCCGCCGGTGCTGAAAGACGTGGCGATGACCAAGCGCGGCCTGGTGCTGTTTGTCGGCGGCACCGGTTCCGGCAAGTCAACCTCGCTGGCGGCGATGATCGGCTATCGCAACCAGAACAGCTACGGCCACATCATCACCATCGAAGATCCGGTCGAATACGTGCATGAGCACCGCAACTGCGTGATCACGCAACGCGAGGTTGGCGTCGATACCGATTCATGGGAGGCGGCGTTGAAGAACACCCTGCGCCAGGCGCCCGATGTAATCCTGATCGGCGAGATCCGCGACCGGGAGGTGATGGAACACGCCATCGCCTTCGCCGAAACAGGCCATCTGGCCCTGGGCACGCTGCATGCCAACAACGCCAACCAGGCGATTGACCGGATCATCAACTTCTTCCCCGAGGAGCGCCGGCCGCAGTTGTTGATGGATCTTTCGCTCAACCTCAAGGCCATCGTGTCGCAGCGCCTGCTTCCGTTGAAGGAAGGCAAGGGCCGCGCGGCGGCGGTGGAGGTCTTGCTCAACTCGCCGCTGATTGCCGATCTGATCTTCAAGGGAGAGGTCCACGAAATCAAGGAGATCATGAAGAAGTCGAAGGAGCTCGGCATGAAGACCTTCGACATGGCGCTCTTCGATCTTTTCGAAGAAGGCCGCATCAGCTACGACGATGCCTTGCGTTTCGCCGATTCGATGAACGAAGTGCGCCTGCAGATCAAGCTGCACGGCAAGGATTCGGCCACAATGGATCGCACTACCGGCATCCAGCACCTGGACATCGTATAATGACAAATCGATTGCCCGTTACGGCTTCGCCGCGACGGGACAAGGCACGCGGCGGGGCAGCGTGTTCCCGAGGCGTCAGCACAACCGCAAACCATGGCCGTCAGTCCGCAGAGCAGCGTCACCCGTTTTGAATGTCGCGCCGCGCTGGAGGATATCGGCCACCTGACGCGGCGGATCTGCGGCATCTGGGGCAGCCCCGAGCTGGATACCTTCCTCAGCGGGCTGCTGATGGACGCGCGTGGCGGCTCCCGCAAGGGCTTGCCGGTGGAGGTCGCCGCGGAGATCCTGTTTCTGGCACAGACCAACAAAATGCTCCGCGCCATGGAGCTCAGCAAAAAACTGAGCCTGCATGTCGGCGAAACATACCGGATGGTCGATGAAGGAGATCAGGCGCGCCTCAAAATCGACCCGCTGGACGATCCGCTGGTTTCACGCGATACGGTAACCCGGGGAAATCGCGCAACGGCAGCACCGGCGAGGTGCTCGGCCGAGTCCGGTGCCGGCGATCAGTTGCGGGGTCTGCGCGAGCTGCTGTTGATGCTGATACGCAGCAAATGGCTGGTGTGGGCGATCATTCTGGTGCTGGGCCTCAAGTTTTTCTGGCCGATTGTCAAGCCGCTGATTTAGTCCGTTCCTGGAGCTGCGCGCAGGCGATCGGGACCGATGCGCTATTTGCCGCGCCGGCTGCCGGCGGTGATTTCAATGTGGTACAGCCGGCACTCAAGCGCGCCGTTGTAGAGCGGGATCTTGCGCGAGGTCTGCAGCCGGATCAGCTTGGGCAGGCGCGTGTCGGCCGACAGAAACCAGCAGCTCCAGCCGGCAAAGCGCTGCTTGAGCGCATCGCCCAGTAGCGGGTAGAAGGCAGCCAGTTCTTCCTCGCTGCCCAGGCGTTCGCCATAGGGCGGATTGGCCACCATCACGCCCGACGGGGCGGGCGCCGCTCGCCTCAGCAGGTCCGCTGTCTCCAGCGTGACCAGATTTTCCAGCCCGGCGCCGGCAAGGTTCTGCCGCGTGCGGGCGACGGCGTCGCGGTCGATGTCGCTGCCGAACAGCGGCAGGGCGACAGCCTCGCGGCGGCGTTCGGCCGCCGCGCGCTGCAGCCCGCGCCAGAGGCCGGCGTCGAAGGGCTTGAGATGTTCGAAACCGAAATCCCCGGGCTCGCGTGAAAGCCCCGGCGCATCATCGAGGCAGATCTGCGCCGCTTCCAGCAGGAAGGTGCCGCTGCCGCACATCGGATCGAGCAGCGGTGTCCCGGGCTGCCAGCCGGACAGGCGCAGGATGCCGGCGGCGAGGTTTTCCTTCAGCGGAGCGCCGACCTTGGCCAGCTTGTGGCCGCGCACGTAGAGCGGTTCGCCGGACATGTCGATGTAGAGCGTGGCCTGTTGTTCGGTGATGAACAGGTGAATGCGGACTTCGGGGTTTTTCGTATTGACGCTGGGCCGCCGCCCGGTTTCGGCGCGGAAGCGGTCGCAGACCGCGTCCTTGACTTTCAGCGTGATGAATTCAAGGCTCTTGAGCGGCGAGCGGATCGCCGTGACATAGACGCGAATCGAACGATCCACCGAGAACAATCGCGACCAGTCGACGTCGTAGGCCAGTCGGTAGATTTCGGCTTCGCCGCGATAAGCGCCGCGGGCGACGCGCCACAGGACCCGCGTCGCAATGCGTGACTCGAGGTTGATGCGATAGCCGGTCTCCAGGCTGCCGTTGCAGCCGACTCCGCCGGGCACTGTCGCGATGTCCTTGCCGCCGGCATTCGCAAGGTCTTCCGCGAGCAGGGTTTCAAGCCCGCGCGGGCAGCTGGTGAAATAGTGGTTCAAGTCGGGATTTCCGTGGGGGTGCATCTCTGCAGGATCGATGTGAGGCGCGGCCGGACCTAGAACGGCTTGACCACGACGAGGATGCAGATGGCGACCAGCGCCAGCACCGGAACTTCGTTGAAGAAACGGAACCACACATGCGACTTCATCGAGCTGCCGGCGGCCAGGCTGGCGAGCAGGATGCCGCACCAGACGTGATAGGCCGCCAGCCCGACGACCAGCGCGGTCTTGGCATGCAGCCAGCCGCCGCCGAAGCCATAGCCGAACCAGAGCCAGAAGCCCAGTCCGATGGCCAGCACGCCCAGCGGCGTGATGAAACGAAACAGCTTCTTCGCCATCAGCAGCAGTCGGTCCCGTTCCGCCTGGCTATCCGCCGGCACCATGGCAAGGTTCACGAATATGCGCGGCAGGTAGAACAGGCCGGCGAACCAGCTGGTGACGAAGACGATGTGAAAGGCTTTTATCCAGAGCATGATGTTCCCGCTTGTTGTTGTGCCGCTGCAATTCCAGTCATTACGTCCGGATAGCGCAGACGCAGGCGCAGCTCCCGCTTCATGCGGGTGTTGTCGAGGCGGCGCGATTCGCTCATGAATGACCACTGCAGCGGCGGCACGCTGCGGCGGACTTCCTCGCGCGGCAGGCGCGGTGCGCGCGGCAGCGCAAACGCATCGGCCAATGCGTCGAACCATTCGCCCATCGCCAGCGAGGAGTCGTCATTGATGTTGTAAATGCGATTGGCCCCCGCCCGTGCCAGCGCAGCGATGCAGGCGCGGCCGAGGTCGGCGGCATGGATGTGGTTGGTGTGGCTGTCCTCGGCGTGCAGCATCAGGGGCAGCTTCTTGTGCAGCCGCTCCAGCGGCAGCCGGTCCTCGGCGTAGATGCCCGGCGCGCGCAGGATGCTGACGTGGCAATGGCGTCCGCGCTGGCGGCCGAAGCGGCGCAGGCGTCGTTCGGCATCCACCCGCCGTGCCGCCCGCGCTGACTTTGCCGCCGGACTCCGCGTCTCGCTGACCCGGGCGCCGCCGCAGTCGCCATAGACGCCGCTGGTGCTGATGTAGACCAGGCGGCGTGGTAGACTTTTTCCGCGCTGCAAAGCGGCTATCAGGTTTCGCGTGCGCGGGTCGCCATTTCCCTGCACCGGCGGTGGGGCGCTGTGGATCACCGCATCGGCAATGCCGGCCAGTCGTCTCAAGGTGTCGGGACGGTCGAGGTCGCCTTCGATCTGCGTGACGCCCAGCGCCTCAAGTTGCGCGTCGCGCCGGCGCACCAGGGCCAGCACGTGCCAGCGCCGCACGAGTTGCGGCAACGCGCGGCGCATGACGTCACCGCAGCCAATGATCAGCAATCTACGCATCGGACGATTATCGCATGGCCCCAAACGCTTCATTTCGCGTCACCCTGCAGCCCAGCGGACACAGCTTTACCACCGACGGCAGCGATTCCGTCCTGCAGGCGGCCCTTGATGCCGGCCTGACCCTGCCCTACGGCTGCCGCAACGGCGCCTGCGGCGCCTGCAAGGGCAAGGTACTCGACGGCCTGGTGGATCACGGCGCGGCGCAGGATCAGGCGCTGTCCACCGCTGACCGGGCCGGCGGCCTGACGCTGTTCTGCTGCGCCAAACCGCTCTCCGACCTGGTGCTCGAATGCCGCGAGGTCGGCACCGCGAAGGACATCCCGGTCAGGATCATGCCCTGCCGCGTACAGACGATGGAACGCGTGGCGGATGACGTGATCATCCTGAGCCTCAAGCTGCCGGCCAACGAGCGCCTGCAGTTCCTTGCCGGCCAGTACATCGAGTTTCTCCTCAAGGATGGCAAGCGCCGCGCCTTTTCCATAGCGAATGCGCCGCATGACGATGGCTTCCTGCAGCTGCATGTCCGCCTGATCGCCGGCGGCGAATTCACCGGTCATGTCTTCGGCGCCATGAAGGAAAAGGACATCCTGCGTTTCCAGGGTCCCTACGGCAGCTTCTTCCTGCGCGAGGAATCGGCGAAGCCGGTGATCCTGCTTGCCGGCGGTACGGGCTTTGCGCCGATCAAGGCCATCGTGGAGCATGCCATTCACAACCACATCAAGCGTCCGCTGGAAATCTACTGGGGTGCGCGCAACCGTGCCGGGCTTTACCTGCCGGATCTGCCGTCAGCCTGGGCCGCTGCGAACAGCCAGATCCGATATGTGCCGGTGCTTTCCGAGGCGATGGTAGAGGACGTGTGGCAGGGGCGTAGTGGCCTGGTGCATCGCGCGGTGCTGGAAGACCACGGCGATCTTTCCGCTTATCAGGTCTATGCCTGCGGGGCGCCGGCCATGATCGATGCTGCCCGCGCCGAATTTACCGCCGCCGGCCTGCCGGTCGAGGAGTTTTTCGCCGACGCGTTTACTTTCGCGGCCGGCTGATTGCAATAGTCATGTCTCCGGCTCGGCCGGAGACGGTATCCCTTGCGGACGGTGCTGGCGGAACGGCGCTATTCGCCGAGATAGGCCGCGCGCACGCGCGGATCGGCGAGCAGGGAGGCGGAACTGTCGGCCAGCGTGATCAATCCGCTTTCCATGACGTAGCCGCGCGAACAGACTTCCAGCGCGAGCCTGGCGTTTTGTTCGACCAGCAGGATGGTCATGCCCTCGGCGGCGACCATCCGCACCACTTCAAAAACCTTTTCCACCATCAGCGGCGCCAGGCCCATCGAGGGTT
>Ga0209391_10001741_pt1 | contig 11369 bp, 11 predicted proteins | sample PPLLak3March2015_FD_187246 | JGI IMG/M metagenome (GOLD analysis project Ga0209391, IMG submission 187246) | Freshwater sediment microbial communities from Prairie Pothole Lake near Jamestown, North Dakota, USA - PPLs Lake P7 Core (1) Depth... | ecosystem: Environmental > Aquatic > Freshwater >... | reverse complement strand
CTGCTCGCGCAGCATCGCGATGTCGAGCCCGGCACGCAGCAGATCGAGTTGCGTCCCTTCCCCCGACGCGTAGCGCGCGCGCGCGGCGGCCCGCATCTGCTCGACCCAGTCTGTCTGAGAGTCCAGAAGTTCGCGGGCACGCGCGACGTAACCGAGCTCGGTCCAGGCACGTCGCACCTCGCGACGGACGATGAGCCGGCGGTCCGCGGCCACGGCCTCAGCGGCCGCAGCGGACTCTTCCATGCGTTGCCGGGCCAGCTCGCGCGTGCGCCCGCCAGGGAATTCCTGGCTGACGCCGACTTCGAGCATCGTCATGTCCTCGTCGTCCAGTTTGAACGAATCCACCGGCACGTTGACGGCCCCGAACCTGAGCTTCGGGTCCATCAGCTGCCCCTCGGCGATGGCACGCTCGCGCATCGCGAACGCTTCCGCCTCGAGTTGCTGCAACACGGAGTCGCGCTCGATCGCGACGCGCTCGGCGTCCGCGAGCGTCACGCCCGCAGCAACGGTGGCCGGCGCCGCGCAACAGAGGATCAACGCGAGCAGGCTGGCGCCGCGCGCACTGACATTGAAATGATCGTTGAACATGACCAACCTCCCGGTAACACAGGCGGGATAGATCGCCGCAGGGCGCGATCGGAGGTCGGTCTACTCGATGAATCGACAGTAGCTGATGGACAACGAGCGATGAGGTCGCGGATCCGGGCGATCCGCCTGCGCGGCAGCCAGGCTGCACGGCGCCTCGAGCAGCCCCGCGAGCGGAGTCACTGCAGAGGTGGGCAGCACGGCCATGCTTGCAAAGCGCGCGTCCACGCCCGGCTCGTGCGGATACGCGCACTGCCCGCCGTCGTCGCAGTGCCCCGCAGCCGTAGCACCGCCGGATGGCGGGCAATACGGGCAGTGTTCGTGATTCGCGTCGTCTGCCGGAAGGTGGGCGGGCGAATCTGCCCCGGCGTGGTGGCTGCCCGCATGGTCGACCGGCACTTCTGCGGCGACGTCCGCGGCTGCTTGGTGGGCACCGATGCAGGGCATCGCAGCCAATTGCAGCCAGATCAGACCGAAGAGCGGCAGCAGCGCCCTCGCGAACCGCCGCTGCCGGTGTCGGATCCAGTCCAAGCCAGGGGACATCAGTTGCATCTCACATGGTCTGTGGCAAACCTAGCGCTGAAGGCACCCGATTGCAAGGGAGCAGGTCCCCGGGATAGTGTGCGGCCGGAAAAAGAAGAACTTCCGCCACTGCATGGAGTACGCCAAGTGAAGCGAAATCAGCACCTGCTCGCCGCCCTGGTTGCCGTCGGTGCATCCCTGCTTGCCGGGTGTGCGACGACGTCCGCGCCGCAGGGCCCGGCCGAATGGGATGGACTCGTGCGCCAGGCAGGCACCAGACTCGATGCCGTCTTCCTCAAGCCGGGCGCGCAGATCGGCGCGTTCGACAGCGTGCTTCTCGATCCGGTCTCGATCAGCTTCGCCAGCAACTGGGATCCGAACCGGGGCACCCGCAGCGTCGGCCGGCTGAATGCGGCCGACATCGCTGGCATCAAGGACGACCTTGCGCGCCTGTTCCAGGAAACCTTCCGCGCCGAGCTCGGCCGAGGCGGCTTCAAGCTCGTCGAAGAGCCGGGACCGCAGACGCTGCGGGCCACGGCTGCGATCGTCGATCTGTTCGTGACGGCCCCGGACGCGATGAGCCCGGGCCGGACTCGGGTCTACACCGCCAACACGGGACGCATGACGCTGGTCATTGAGCTGCGCGACTCGGTCACCGGTGAAATCCTCGCGCGCGCGGTCGATCAGCAGAGCGGCCGCGGCACTGGCATGTGGACGGTCACCAACAGCGTGATGAACACGGCCGACGCTCGCCGGGCCATCGGCATCTGGGCCTCGAGCCTGCGTCGCGCCATGGAGGACGTCTACCCGCCGGCCCGGTGAGACGCCTGCGCCCGGCAGCGCGTCAGAGCATTTCGTTCAGCGTCACGCCCAGGCCGATCGTGGTCTGGTTCCAGTCGTAGTCGATCAGGCTCTCGCCGTAGCCGGAGAATAGCTGCAAGTGGGCACGCATCGGCCCGAGTAAGGGCCGGGAAGTCCACGAGAACTGCGCCGCGCCCTTGCCCGTGTCCAGGTTGCCGCGGCCCATCAACGTGAACGTGTTGTCCCGCAAGCGGTACAGGACCGTGACCTGCCCGTACCCCAGGTAATCGGTGATGTCCGGATTGTCGTCCTCCTGGTTCGACTCCTCGATGCGCGTCCACGCTCGCGCGACGATGGCAAAGTTGTCGCGCTCGATGCCCGCCTCGACGAACAGCCGGTCCCAGCTGCGCGAAATCGGGTCGGCTCGCCCGTTGGACTGGTGCGTGTAACCGAAATTGAGCACGCTCCAGCGGAAGCTGCCCAGCTCGACGTCGGGCCGGAAGCTGCCGAACAACTCCGGCATGTAGTTGGTCTCGCGGAACGGCCGCGAGATGTCCTCGCTGTAGAGCTGCCACTGGCTCTGCTGCGTATACGCGAACCACAGGCCCCAACGGCGATCGTCTGTGGTGAGCAAGCGTCCCTTGAAGCTGAGCTGGAACTTCGCTTCGACCTCGTCGAAGTCGCCCTCTTCCGCGAACGCGTCAAACAGCGGTTGGTAAGGCTCGTTATTGACGTCGTCCGTGTAACGGGCAAACAGCAGGTAGTTCGGCTGGTAAAGCCGCACGTACGCCTTCCTCGAATCCGGGGCGAAACCCCAGGCCGCGTCGAGCAACGATGGCGCCGGTGCCACAGACGGTGCCGGTGCCGACGCCGCCGCAGCCGGACTCGTCGAAGACGGCGAACGTTCGTCGTCCGCGGCGGGGCCCCGCGCTGCTTCGCCGATTTCGCGATCGAAGCACACCAGCCGCTCGGTAGCGTCGGCGATCGCGAGGCAAGACTCGCCTGGCGTGCCTGCGACCGCGGAACCCGCGACCGCAAGCACGCCGGCGATCAGACCGAACCCCCGCTCGCGCAGGGGTCCGGCTTGCCGACGGGTGATCAACCCCCGACCGTCAGAGGTTCAGCGTCGTCACGCGGGCGCCGTCGATCGAGACACCAGCCATCAGGCCCCGGTTCGACAGCACATAGCCCACGATCGGTTGCTGGGCCGTCGCGGAGGTCATCTGCGCGCTCGCGCCGACCGTCAGCAGCGTGACGGATGCATCCGCGCCGACCGTCCAGCCGCGGCTGTTCTGGAAGTTCGTCAGCGCATCCTTGGTCATGAACAGCAGGAACACGGCGGTGGACTGCGCGCCAGCCTGCAGGCCGATCGACCCGCTCGTCGTGGCATGGTAGCTCACCGTCTTGCCGCCCACGCGCAGCGCGCCGTCGCCGCGGGAGGCGCCGACGATGAAGCCGGCTTCGAGCACCGACGGGAAGACCAGCACACCCTGCGCACGGCCAACCAGGTCCCGCGATCCCGGGACCTGCCGGTACAACTCGCCGAGCGCGGCGTCGACACTGCTGTCGATGCTCTTGCGTCGCGCCGCCGGATCGCCCGAGCCGCCACTGGTCGTGGTGCAGCCGGAAGCGAAGACCATCAGGGCGGCGAGCGAAGCGACGAAAAATCTCTTGTTCATGCAATCCTCGATTGAAGTTCAGACGTCAAGACTTGGGTTTCGATTCGGCCGGTCGGGCCTTCAGCATCCGGATGCCAAGGAATGCCAGCGCAACCTAGATGAGTGTGCTCAGGAAGTTGAAGAATGTGAAGGGCGCGTAAGCCACGGTCGCGACGCCGAGCGTGGCAGCCATGAATGCACCGCAACTGCTCCAGAGTATCAGCGCAGACGTCGCCGAATCGCCAGACGCCTCCGCGATGGTCAGGGGCCGGATTCCGGGCGGCATCGTCGCGTTCACTGTATGGTGATCAGTTACCGCACAGCAGGCGCATCCGGCGCTCGGCGAGGTCGAATTCGGCGTCCGTGGTCGCATTGAGCAGCTGCTGCTTGGCGGCATCACAGGCGTCGGCCTCGGCGATTTCGCTTCGCCCCGGAACGGACGCGGCCGCCGACGCGCAGCGCTCGTCCGGTGCAAGGCGAATATTGTTGAACTGGCCGCGCTCGACCGACACGCAGTCGCCGACGCGGAGGCCCGCCTGCTCGGTCGTGATCCGGATCGTGTTCGCGCCGATCAAAACCGTGTACTCGAAGCCCGTCGACGATCCGGCCGCACCCGCGACCCGGCTGCCGACCGCTGCGCCGCCGATACCGCGCAGTGCACGGTTGCTGCGCGATTGCCCGGAGCCCGACGCGACGCCCAGCGCGCCGCCGATCAGCGTTCCGGCGCCCTGGGCACCCGGATTCTGGATGTCGACCTGACGCACGGCTGTAATGCGGCCGTAGTCGATCCGGGTCTGTGCGACGGCCTCCGTCGCCATGACGACGCAGCCCAGCATGGCGATGGAACCGAGAATATTCCAACGAAGATTCATGACCTCTGCTCCTGAATGGAAGGTTGATGTCGCTTCAAGCTTGTGCCGCAGCGCGGCGGCCCCACGACGCTGGCAGGTTTTCGTCGGCCCGCGGCAAGTGCCAAACGCCTGCCGCCGCAGGCGCTCACGGGCCGAGGTGGCATTCTGACTGATGCCGCTCATCCAGCACAATCGATCCGTCCAATGGCTCATGCCCAACGCGGATCCACCGTGAAACTGATCGTGAGCCAGGCCGCGGTGGTCAGCCACCCGGAGGCGTCGTTTCGCAGCCACGGGGAACCGGCCCGGCGTGCCATCCAAGGTTCGTGGGCCGGGTCGCGCAATAGCGGACGCCACCGCAAGCTGATCTCCACCGGCGCGGCCGCTGGGACCAGCACCTTCAGCAGGCGTTCCAGGTGCGCCTCGTCCATGCCCAGGACAGCAGCATGTTCGCCCGCGCGCTGCACGGCCTGATGCAGGCGTTCACGCGCCATACGCTTCCGGCGACGGCCAGTTCGCGGCGCTGGCGCTGACCGCAACGTTGCTGGTTGCCGCGGGCCGTGGCGGGGTTCGAGCCGAACCTTGGCCGACGCCCTGGCAGCGCGATCAGGGCCCCGGTGCGGCCCGGTCTTGAGCTACGATTCCGGAGCATCGCACTCACAGGACCTGCGACAACGGGAAGCGCGTCACCACCTTCGTACGCCTGTCGAGTGCCGAACTGATCGCGGCTTTGCGCGAGGCTTTCCCGGAGCTGCGCAACCGATGGCCGCGCGGGCTGGGCGCCGGCCTTGACGTAAGCTACGCGGAGAACGCCCACAGGATACCTGCATGAACTTCAGGATCGAATTAACGGTCAGCGGCGTGGCACGGCTCCTTGTCTGGATCGGGCTGGTCGCCGCCGGCGCCATGGCGTTGCCGGCCACCGCGCAGACCACGGTCGCCGCGCCCGCGGCGACTGCCGCCGCTGCTCCGGCTGAATCACGCTGGCTGCCGGTGCTACCCGCGCAGATCCCGGCGCGTGCCGAGGCCGACGCGCAGTTCATCGCGCACGCGCTGCAGCGCGTGCGCGCCGCGGGTGATGGTGCCCGCTTCGAGGAGCAGCTTGCGCGCTACTCGGCAGGGGTGCAGCGGCTGGCCGACCGCTCGGGTGGTGCCACGCTGGACACTTTGCCCGTCGCACGCCTGGAAACGCTGCTGCGGCATTGGCAGCTCTTCGACCGCCAGATCAACCGGCTGCGCGGCGACCTCGCGCGCACCACCGATGCACTTTCCGAGGACGCCGCCGAACTCGCCGGCCGGCGCACCGTCTGGCAGGCCACCCGCAGCGAGGCCAGCGACTCCGCGCCCGCGTTGCTCGAGCGTGCCGACGAGTTGATCGGTCTGGCGGCGGATGGCGAAGCCGCCGTGGCGGTACCGTTGGCCCGCATGATCGAGCTGGGGCGCCAGGGCGCCGCGTTGTCGGCGCAGGTGCAATCGGCGACGAGCAACGTGCGAGAGCAGATCGACGATCTGGACCGCCGTCTGCTCATCATCGACAAGCCGCCGCTGTGGACCGAGTTGGCCGGGCTGGAACGCATCGGCCCGTTACAGACCGGGCTGAGCCGGGCCTGGGCCATCGAGCGGGCGCTCGCCGAGGATCACGACGCCGCCAACGCCATGCTGCTCCCCCTTCTGGCGGCGGTGGCCGTCGGACTTTTGCCGCTGATGTTCTGGCTGGCGCGGCTGGCTGGTCGCATGGTCGCGGACGGCCAGGCCAGCGCGAAGTCGATGGCATCGCTGTCGCACCCGTGGGCGGCCTGGCTGGTACTGGTGGCGCTGGCGACCGTCGCCTACGACCAGCAGGGTCCGCTGATGCGCCAGCAGGTCGTGATGCTGCTGGCCTGGGTGCCGGTGCTGGTGCTGGTGCGCCGGCGGCTGCTGGCAGTGATCGGCCCGTGGGTCTACCTGAGCGCCGTCTTCTACCTGCTCAACGTCGCCGTCTCGGTGCTCACCGCGAGCCCGCCGCTGTACCGCGGCTCGTTGCTGGTGCTGAACCTGCTCATGCTGGGCTCGCTCGCCTGGCTGTCGCTGGGCCACCGCGCCCGGACGGCCGCAGGCGACGCCGGGACGGTGGGCATCGCAGGCCTGGCGCGCTGGGCGCTCGGGGCGGCCGTGCTGGCGCTCGCGGTGTCCATCGGCGCCAACGTGGTCGGCAACGTCTCGCTGGCCGCCACGCTCACGGGCGCCGTTCTGAACACCAGCTACCTCGCGTTGGCGATCTACGTCGGCGAGACGGTGGTCGAGGCGCTGGCCAAGGTGGTGCTGGCTCGCCCAGCCGTAGCCGCGCGGATCGGACCGCGCGCACGGGCGATGATTCCGACCATCACGCGGCTGTGGCGCCTGCTGCTGATCGGCGCCTGGCTGATCTTCGCCTTGCAGGCGTTCCGCATCTACCGCCCGCTGCAGGGAGGGCTGCTCGCGGTGCTGTCTTTCGAGATCAATCTCGGCGTGATGCGGTTCACGCTCGGCAACCTGGTCTCACTTGTGATCGCCACCTGGGCCGCGTTCTGGATCGCGCGGTCGATCCGCGCGCTGCTGGCCCACGACATTCTGCCGAGCCTGTCCCTGACGCACGGCCTCAGCAGCACCGTGTCGACGCTGAGCTACTACGCAGTGCTCTTCCTCGGCCTGTTCGCAGCCCTGGCGGCGGCCGGCTTCCAGGTCGGCGAACTGGCGCTGATCTTCGGTGCGCTCAGCGTCGGCATCGGCTTCGGTCTGCAGGACGTGGTCAGGAACTTCGTCGCCGGCTTGATCCTGATGTTTGAGCGCCCGGTGCAGCCCGGCGACGTGGTCGAGCTCGCGGGCATGCCGGCCACGGTGCGCGAGATCGGCCTGCGTGCAACGACCGTGGCGACCTTCGACGGGGCTTCGGTGATCGTGCCCAACGGGTTGCTGCTGGCCGACAAGATCTTCAACTGGTCGATTGCCGGCAACAGCCGGCGCATCCACGTCAACATCAGCACCGGCTACGAAATCGCGCCCCAGCAGACGATCGAACTGCTGGAGAAGGTGGCGCGAGACCAGCAGGGCGTGGCCACCCTGCCGCCTCCGATCGCCTTGCTGACGGGCCTGCTGCCCGGCGCCATGGAGTTCAACCTGCGCGCCTGGACGCGCCCCGACGCCGACTGGGTCAGCGTGCGCAGCGCGTTGACGATCAAGATACGAGCAGCACTGGACGAAGCCGGCATCCGCGTGCCGATGCCGCAGCGCGAGTTCACGCTGCGCGGTTTGCCGCCACAGACCCCATTGGAATCTCCGGCAGCGCCGCCGTCGCAGCCGACCGACACGCCGTAATCGTCATGATCGCGAGAGACGAGCACCGTTGCCCGGGGTGCCGTGGAAATTCCATCATCCGTCGATGGCAGGCCGTGCGCCATCATGGCATCTATCCGCACAGCATAGGCATTCACCAACCATGACAGGATCACTTGGCGAGAGTCTGCACGGGGGGCCTGTGGACGCCGAGGAGGTGTCGCGGGTCAGGGATGTTCTGGTGTTCGAGGGCGCGCAGTTGCGCGCCAAGTTCATGAAGTTCGTCTGCCTGCTGATGCTGGCGGCGGGCATCGCAACTTTCGGGCTCCTGGGCGACTCTGTGGCGGTGGTGATCGGGGCGATGATCGTGGCACCACTGATGCTGCCGATCATGGGGCTGGCGTACAGCGTGAGCATCGGCGATCGGAGCGCGATCCTGAGCTCGCTGCTCGTGAGTCTCGCGGGGATCGTGATTGCAGTGGCCGTAGGGTTCGTCCTGACGCTCCCGATCGCGCGGGTGACCAATCCGGAGGCAATCCAACAGATCATGATCCGCACGTCGCCCCATCTGCTCGACCTGATGGCGGCGCTCGCCACGGGCCTGGCAGGCGCCTTCGCGCTGTCGCGCAAGGACGTTTCCGACACCCTGCCCGGCGTGGCAATCGCGGTCTCGCTGGTGCCGCCGCTGGCCAATGCGGGGATCCTGTTCGCTCTGGGCGAACCCAGCCTCGCCGCCGGCAGCCTGCTGCTTTTCGGAACGAACTACGTCGCCATCCTGCTCACCGGCGCGCTCGTCTTCGTCGTGATGGGATTCCCGAAGGCCGCGGTGTCACCGTTCGACGCGGGGGCACGGCGCCGGGCCGTGGCGATCGCGCTCGCGGCCGGGCTCCTCATCGTCATTCCACTCTCCGTGACGAGCTACCACCTCGTCGTCGCCAACAAGATCGCCACGCGCAGTTACGAGCTTGGCCAGCAATGGCTCGAAGGGTCGGCTTACCGGCTCATGTCGGTGGATGCCGAAGCGACGGACGGAACGGTCACGTTCCTCGTCCTGGGCGATGGAGACCTGCCGCCGCTCGAGACCCTCGAGGCGCGCGCCCGTGGCGTCCTTTTCGCCCGGAACATCCGCGTGAAGGTCGTGCAGTCCCGCACGCTAGACCTCGGCTCGCAGTAGCGTGGAGAACCAGCCGCCGCGTTTCGCCTCGGCAAGGGCGATAGAGGCGACCAGCGTTGACCAATTCCCTTCTCCGGGGCCACACCCGCATGCGCTGCCTTGCCGACGATCTCGACATCCCGCCGTTCGGCCGCGACCCGCCCTGTGATGAGGTCTGCCGGAACCATGCTGTCCACAGCAGCCAACCCCGGGGTGGCGGCCATTAACCCGGCGCAGATGTTCCACGGCATTCGCGCGGAGGGGACCGCGGCGCAACGGGACGACCGTCGCGCCGCCGGCCACCTCACTGGTCAGTCGCCGCACAGCAGGCGCATGCGGCGCTCGGCGCGATCGAACTCCGCATCCGTGTTCGCCTCGAGCAGCTGCTGTTTGGCGGTTTCGCAGGCGTTCGCAGCAGCCACGTCCTCGGGTACGGGCGCGGGGGCGGGGGCGGGCTGGGTCGCAGGTGGGTTACACCGCTCGTCCCCCACCAGCCGGATGTTGTTGAACTGGCCGCGCTCGACCGACACGCAGTCGCCGACCCGCAGGCCCGCCTGCTCGGTCGTGATGCGGATAGTGTTGGTGCCGCCGATCAGGACGGTGTACTCGAAGCCTGTGTTGGAACTCACCGCACCCCCGACCCGGCTGCCCACCGCCGCACCTCCCACGCCGCGCAGCGCGCGGTTGCTGCGCGACTGGCCGGAGCCCGAGGCGACGCCGAGCGCGCCGCCAACCAGTGTGCCCGCCGTCTGCGCGCCCTGGTTCTGGATGTCCACCTGCCGCACGTGGGTGATGCGGCCGTAGCTGACCTGCGACCGCGCGAAGGCATCCGCGGCGACGAGCGTGCTGCCGAGCAGCACGACAGACGCGAGAGCTGTCCAGCGAAACTTCATGGCCAATCCTCCTGAATTTCGAGTCGTACGGTTGCAACCGCGCGGTCCGCCGCGTGCGAGCGACCGGCTACGGGCTACGGGCTACGGGTCGGATGAGACACTGCGGCTTCGGCGGCACCAGCGAGAGAGGTGAGTCGGGCCGCCGACCCGGGCCCTCCGGCGGCGCCGCGATTGTGGCAGGAAACACCGCCGCCTGCCCACCGTGGCAACGGGGCCATTGCTTGGCCGGTCATGCCCATCGGGGGTCAGCGGTGATGTTGATGGTGAGCCATGCCTCGTGGATCGGCCGGCCCACTGCCGCCCAGATTCGCGCGCGCAGCCCGTCCTGGGCGGGGACCGTCTGGAGCGCGAACCCGGGGCCGACGACGATGTTGACCTCCACGAGGTACGAGCGCCCGATCTTAGCGACGTGGGTACTGTGGCTCAGGATGTCGTGCTCGTTGCGAATGGCTCGCAACTCGGCCTCGACGCGCCCGGTGATGGCGTCGTCCTCGCTGGCCATGTGGAGCAGTTCGGCCGCGCTGCGCCGGAGCACGCTCAGGGGCACGGGCAGAAAGAGCAGCGCCAGCACCATGACCAGCACGCTGTCCGCATATCGCGCCCAGAGCGTGCTATGCGGCTCGGGCAGCACGAACAACGCCGCGAAGCCGGCCAGCGTGACGAGACTGAAAGCGGCGTCGATCAGCCACTCGCGACCATCGTTGCGCACCAGCTGGGAGCCCGTTCGGCGGGCAACGTGCAACTCGTAGCCGCCGATGGCCAGCGAGACCACCGCCGTCAGGGCGCCGAACCAGACCACGCTGGCGGCATCGACCTCGTCCCCGCCGGCCCTCAGCCCCTCGATGCCGTTGATGAGTGCATACAGGCAGATCACCAGCACCAGCAGTCCGTTCACGCCGTTCACCATCGGCTCGACGTGCGCATAGCCGTACTGGAAGCGCCGGTCGGCCGGGCGGGCGACCAGGCGCGCGGCGGTGAGGTAGAGCACGGATCCGATCAGGCTGACCAGCGAGAAGATGCCGTTCAGGATCACCACGTCGGATTCGATGGCAAGGCCCCAGGCGAGGCTCAGCAGAGCGACGACAGCCACGGCGGCGAGCGACAGCGACAGCGTCCGCTGCTCGAGGCGCGCGAAGCCACTCGTGCTCAAGCCGACTGCGGCGCCGTTCACCACCCTCACCGAGCAGGAGGAGCTTCGGGGCGGGCCGCGTTCATCCGAAGTCCACGGCGTCGCGGATGATCGGGCAGGTCATGCAGTGACCGCCGCCGCGGCCGCGGCCGAGCTCCGACCCGTCGATCTCCACGACCTCGACGCCGGCCTTGCGTAGCAGCGCGTTCGTGTAGGTGTTGCGATCGTAGGCGAATACGACGCCCGGCGAGGCGCACACGAGGTTGGCGCCGCTGTCCCACTGGGTGCGCTCACGCATGTAGGCATTGCCGCCCGTCTCGATGATGCGCATCTTCTTGACGCCGAGTGCCGTGCCGACAACCTCGGCGAAGCGGCCCTCGTCCTTGCGGATCTCGATGCCGCTCGGCTTGTCCGACGGATACAGCGAGAAGGTCTGCACGTGGTCCATGATGTCCGGGTACTGCAGCACGCAGTCGCGGTCCGCGA
>Ga0209391_10001737_pt1 | contig 11384 bp, 10 predicted proteins | sample PPLLak3March2015_FD_187246 | JGI IMG/M metagenome (GOLD analysis project Ga0209391, IMG submission 187246) | Freshwater sediment microbial communities from Prairie Pothole Lake near Jamestown, North Dakota, USA - PPLs Lake P7 Core (1) Depth... | ecosystem: Environmental > Aquatic > Freshwater >... | reverse complement strand
CTCAGCGGCCGAAGATGCCGCGCAGCACGTCGACCGGGTTGATCTTCTCGTCCTTCTTGGCCGGCGGCGCCTCACCCGACGGCGGCGGCGCCGGTTCGTCGCGGCTGCCGCCGCCGCGCATCATCGCCCCCATGTCGACACCGAGCATCTGGGTGGCGACGCTCTTGACGCGCAGCTTCACCGCCCACTGCGGCTCCCAGGCGACCTTCGGGTCAGCCGGCCGCGGCGGATGGGCGAGGTTCAGCTCGGTGCCGTAGGCGATCATCCGCAGGAAGGCGCCCTGGCCGAGGATGCCCTTCGGCACCGCGCAGGTCGTTGCTGTCGGCGCCAGCAACACCTTCTCCTTGAGCCAGCGGTCCACGGCGGCGTTGGTCTGGTAGTCGATGAGGCCGCTGCCGGTCTCCGGTTCCTCGCTCGAGGTCCAGAACACGATCTCGGTCGTATCGCCGCCGCGGCTGCCCTCCTTCGCCCCCATGGCGGCGATGAAGTAGGCCCTTGCGGTCGGCAGCGGCTTCCATTCCAGCGTGGTTGCGCCGCCGGCGTCGCGCTGCGCCAGTTCAAGTGGCGGCATCAGGTCCTGTGCCGCGGGAATCGAGAAGCGAAAGCCATCGGGTACGCCCTGGCCGCTGAAGCCGTGCTCGCCCGCCAGCGAGGCGTTCGCCGGCAGCATGCGGCTGTCGTCGCGGCTCGGCCAGACCGGCCGGCCGGCGGCTGAGTGCGTGCCGCGCTGCGTGGCGCGGCGGGCGACGAAGAACTTCTGGAAGTCGGCCGGCGCGGCGGTCGCGAAGTCGACCACACGCGGCTGGCCGGGCCGCACGGACTCGCCGCAACCCCAGTAGAGCAGCATCCGGCCCTTGGGGCGCTCGTACTGCGGCGTCTCGACGCTGTCGTCGTCGGGCCGCGGCGGCGGGCCCTTGACCTGCTCTGGCGACATCAGCTTCAGCGTCGGCGAAAGACCGCTGCCCTGCGGCACCGCCTGCAGCGCTTCGGCCAGGTTCGGATTGCGGCTGGTGGTCAGCGTCACGTCCATGAACTGGCCGCTCGACGCCGTCTGCGTCATGCCGAAGGCGTTCTTCGCCGCGCCGCCGCCACCGAACATGCCACCCATCATGCCCATCGGACTGCCGCCTTGCGCGCCCATCCCGCCCATCGGCATGCCCATGCCGGAGAAGGTGGCGACATCGATCCAGGCCTGCGCGACCGGCGGCCTGACCTGTTGCGTCTGCGCGGCGGCGCCGGCCGCCCAGGCGGCGGTGGCGATGAGGAATGGGGTGAATGCCTTCAGCTTGCTGCTCATCTTCCTGCTCCTTCATGTGGCGCCGCCAATCGTAGCCGCTGCCGCAGCGGCTACGGAGCCGCGACCGTGCCTCGGTAGAATCCGCCGCTTTCGCCGCGCCCGCCGCTCCATGCTCGCCCAACACCGCGACACCCTCGCCACGCTGATCGGCCAGGCCCTGGCCGGGCTCGGCATCGACGGCGTGCCGATCGTGCTCGAACGGCCGAAGGTCGAGGCCCACGGCGACCTCGCCTGCACCGTGGCGCTGCAGGTGGCCAGGGAACTGAAGCGCAACCCGCGCGAGATCGCCACGGCGATCGCCGACGCGCTGCGGATCAATCCCGGCGGCACCGGCCTCATCGAGGCGGTCGAGATCGCCGGACCGGGGTTCATCAACCTGCGGCTGGCCGCAGCGGCCAAGCAGGCCGTCATCCATGTGGTGCTGCGCGAGCGCGACGCCTTCGGCACCTCGAGCGCCGGCGGCGGCCGCAAGGTGATGGTCGAGTTCGTCTCGGCCAACCCGACCGGGCCGCTGCACCTCGGCCACGCGCGCCAGGGCGCGCTCGGCGACACGCTGGCGGCACTGCTGGCGGCGCAGGGCTGGGACGTGACGCGCGAGTTCTACTACAACGACGCCGGCGTGCAGATCCACAACCTGGCGCTGTCGGTGCAGGCGCGGGCCAGGGAACTCGCGGGCCAGGCGGTCGAGTTCCCAGAGACGGGCTACCAGGGCGAGTACATCGTCGACATCGCCCGCGAGTTCCTGGCCGGCGGCACCCAGACGGCCCGTGACGGCACGCCCGTGCACGCCAGCGGCGACGTCGACGACCTCGACAACATCTGCCGCTTCGCAGTGGCCTACCTGCGCCACGAGCAGGACATGGACCTGGCGGCCTTCGGCGTCGCCTTCGACCGCTTCTATCTCGAATCCTCGCTGTATGCCGACGGCCGCGTCGAGCGCGCGGTGCAGGCGATGATCGACTCGGGCATGACTTACGAGTTCGAAGGCGCCTTGTGGCTCAGGACCACGGCGATCGAAGGCAGCGGCGACGACAAGGACCGCGTGATGCGCAAGTCCGACGGCAGCTTCACCTACTTCGTGCCGGATGTCGCCTATCACCTCGCCAAGTTCGAGCGCGGCTACGCCAAGGTGATCGACATTCAGGGCTCGGACCACCACGGCACGGTGGCTCGGGTGCGCGCCGGGCTCCAGGCGGCGGCGAAGAGCCTGAGCCTGGCGGTGCCGCAAGGCTACCCGGACTATCTGCTGCACAAGATGGTGCGGGTGATGCGGGCAGGGGCCGAGGTCAAGATGTCGAAGCGCGCCGGCAGCTTCGTGACCCTGCGCGACCTCATCGAATGGGCCGGGCGCGACGCGGTGCGCTTCTTCCTCGCCTCGCGCAAGGCCGATACCGAGTTCGTCTTCGACGTCGACCTTGCGCTGTCGAAGAGCGAGGACAACCCCGTTTACTACGTCCAGTACGCGCACGCCCGCATCTGCTCGGTGCTGGCGCAGGCCGAAGCGGGCGGCGTCCACGTCGACGAGGCCACGGCGCTGCGGCGCGACCTGTCGCCGCTCAACGGGCCGAAGGAACTTGCGCTCGCCGGCCGCCTTGCGCAGTACCCGCAGTTGCTGCGCGACGCAACCGACGAACTGGCGCCGCACCAGCTCGCCTTCTACCTGAAGGACCTCGCTGCCGACTTTCACGGCTTCTACAATTCAGAGCGCGTGCTGGTCGACGACGCTGCATTGCGCGAGGCGCGGCTGGCGCTGCTCCTGGCAACGCGCCAGGTGCTGCGCAATGGCCTCGGACTGCTCGGCGTCTCGGCGCCCGAGCGCATGTGATGCCGGCAGCGCCGCAAAATGGCCCATCGATGATTCCACGCCTCCCGCGAGCATTCGAGCGCCAGCGCGGCGCCACGCTGGTCGGCTTCGTGCTCGGCGTGCTGGCCGGGCTTACGGTGGCGGTGGCGGTGGCGGTGTACATCGCCAACGCGCCGCTGCCCTTCGTCACCAAGGTGCGGCCACCGGCTTCGGCCAGTGCGGCGCCCGACGGCAAGCTGCCTGATCCGAACAAGTCCTTCAGCGTCGGCACGCAGGCTCCGGCACCGGCTGCCGGCGTTGTGCCGGCCGCGCCGCAGACGGCGGCCGTGGCGCCGCCGGCGGCGCCTGCGGCCGGATCGGGATCGCCGCCGAAAGAAGAGCCGGTCGAAGGCACGCGATTCCTGCTTCAGGCCGGCGCCTTCAAGTCGGCCGACGATGCCGACGGCATGCGGGCGCAACTGGGCATGATCGGGCTCGATTCACGCATCTTTCCGATCGACCAGGGCGGACAGACGCTGTATCGCGTCCGCCTCGGCCCCTACGGGCAGATCGACGACGTCAACCGCGTGCGCAAGCTGCTGGCCGATAACGGCATCGAAGCGCAGGTCGTCCGGCTGCGCTGACCACGGGCCGCCGTCGAGGAACCGTCAGCCGGCGCCGCGGTCTGCCCGTTACCCGGCTGGCGCCGAAAGGCGCCCTGAACCACGAAACCAAGGAACCTTGACATGCACTTCACCCGCCGCCGCCTCCTTGTCGCCACCGCCCTGTTGCCGGCGCTGCCGGTGGCCCACGCCCAGCCCAAGACCTACACCGCCGGCAAGGAGTACCGCCGGCTGGACGCGCCGCAGCCGGTCGAAACGGGCAGCAAGATCGAGGTGCTGGAGTTTTTCTGGTACGGCTGCCCGGCCTGCGCCCGGCTCGACCCGGAACTGACCGCGTGGAAGAAGAAGCTGCCGGCCGACGTCGAGTACCGCCGGGTGCCGGTGGCCTTCAACCCCAATACGATCAACCACAGCAAGATCTACTACGCGCTCGAACTGCTCAAGCGCAGCGACGACATGCAGGGCAAGGTGTTTGCGCTGATTCACAACCAGCGCAAGCAGATGCTCGACCCCAACGAGATCGCCGACTTCATGGCCGCCAACGGCATCGACCGCAAGGCCTGGCTCGACGCGTTCAATTCGTTCACCGTCGCCACCCAGGCGAACCGGGCGCCGAAGATCTGGGGCGGTTACAAGCTCGACTCCACGCCGCAGGTGGCTGTCGACGGCAAGTTCATGACTTCGCCGGCGATGGCCGGCAGCTGGGCGGCCACGCCGGTCGTGCTCGATTACCTGATCGACCAGGCGCGCAAGGAACGCCTGAAGAAGTAGCCGCAAAAATGGGGTCAGAGTCCATTTTCTGAGTTGCGAAATCCTCCTCTCTGACCCCTCGTTGCCGATCGGCGCCGGATGAACGTCTTCCTGACCGGCGCCTCCAGCGGCATCGGCGCCGCAATGGCCGCCGAGTTCGCCAGCCGCGGCGCGACCCTCGGACTCGTGGCGAGGCGGCGCGAGGCGCTCGACGCCGTGCTCGAACCGCTGCGCGGCGCGCACCGCCGCTACGCCGTCGATGTGACCGACCGCGATGCGCTGCGCGATGCCGCCCGCGACTTCGACGAGACGAGCGGCGGCGCCGACATCGTGATCGCCAACGCCGGCATCTCGGTCGGCGTGCTGACCGAGCACTACGAGGACCTCGACGCTTTCGGCGATGTGTTCCGCACCAACGTGCTCGCCACCGCCTACACCTTCCACCCGTTCATCGCGGCGATGCGCGCGCGCGGCCGCGGCAAACTGGTCGGCATCGCCAGCGTCGCCGGCATCCGCGGCCTGCCCGGCTCCGAGGCCTACTGCGCCTCGAAGGCGGCGGTGATCAGCTACTGCGAAAGCCTGCGCGTCGAACTGCGCCAGACCGGGGTGAAGGTGGTGACGATTGCGCCGGGCTTCGTGCGCACGCCGCTGACGGCGAAGAACCCGTACCGGATGCCGTTCCTGATGGAGCCTGCGGATTTCGCCCGCTGCGCCGCCGACGCCATCGTCGCCGGCCGGTCGTACCGCGTGATTCCGTGGCAGATGGGCGTGGTCGCCAAGCTGCTGCGGCTGCTGCCGAATGCCGTCTTCGACCGCGCCTTCGGCCGCCGGCCCTACAAGCCGCGGCGCGGCGAACCGGGTTGACGCCGGCCGTGACGGCGGCGACCTTCATCGACGCCGTCGGCCATTGCTTCACGCCGGCCAGCGGGGCGCGCATCGTCTCTCTGGTGCCCTCGATCACCGAGACGCTGCTCGCGCTCGGGCTGCGCGAGCAGCTCGTCGGCCGCACCGGTTTCTGCATCCACCCGCGCGAGCAGGTCGCGGACATTGCGAAGGTCGGCGGCACCAAGGACGTGAAGCTCGACGCCGTGCGGCGCCTGGCGCCGACGCACTTGATCGTCAACATCGACGAAAACGAGGCGCCGACGGTCGAGGCGCTGCGCGCCTTCGTGCCGCACATCGTCGTCACGCATCCGAACGCGCCTGCGGACAACCTGGCGCTGTACCGGCTGCTCGGCGGCATCTTCGGCCGCATCGAGGCCGCCGAGCGGCTGGGTGCGCAACTGCAGGCCCGGCTCGACGCGCTGGACGCAGCAGCCTGGCCGGTCGAGACCGTGCTCTACCTGATCTGGAAGGACCCGTGGATGACGGTCGCCGCCGACACCTACATCGCACGCACGCTGGCCGCCGTCGGCTGGCGGGTCGCCCGGCCGCCCGGCGGCGATGCCGGCGCGGCGCGTTATCCGCGGCTTCCCGACCTCGACGCCGAGGCCGGCGGCGTCGATCGCCTGCTGCTGTCGACCGAGCCGTTCTGCTTCCGCGAGACGCACGCTGCCGAACTGCGGGCGCGCTGCCCCGGCAAGCCCGTGGACCTCATCGACGGCGAATGGACGAGCTGGTACGGCGTGCGCGCGATCGACGGTCTCGCGAAGCTGGCGCAGTTCCGCCGCGATCGCTTCTAGATCTGCCCGCGCAGCCGCGCGAAGCCGGCTTCGAGATCGGCCAGCAGGTCGGCCGGATCCTCCAGTCCCGCCTGGATGCGGAACAGCCGGCCGTGGAAGGAATGGGGCGTCGCCGAACGGTCGGGCGCCGCGGGGATCAGCAGGCTCTCGAAGCCACCCCAGGAGTAGCCACGGCCGAAGAGCTGCATGCCGTCGATCAGATCGAGGAATCGCGCTTCGTCGATGCCCTGATGCAGCACGACGCCGAACAGGCCGGAGGCACCGGTCATATCGCGCTTCCACAGCGCGTGGCCGGGATCGTCGGGGTCGGCCGGATAAAGCACCCGCTCGACTTCCGGCTGCCGCTTCAGCCAGGCGATAAGCCGCTCGGCGGTGGCGCGGTGCTGCGCCAGCCGCGCGCCCATCGAACGCAGGCCGCGCAGCGCCAGCCAGCAGTCGTCGGGGCTGGTGGTGAGCCCGTAGTGGAAGATCGTCTCGCGCAGCCGCGGCCAGGCGCTCTCGTTGCAGGTGACGGTGCCCATCAGCAGGTCAGAGTGGCCGCCGATGTACTTGGTCGCCGCGTGCACCGATACGTCGACGCCATGCGCCAGCGGCTGAAAGAAGAGCGGCGTCGCCCAGGTGTTGTCGATCACGGTGACGATGCCGCGGCGCCGCGCAGCGGCAGCCAGCAGCGGCACGTCCTGCATCTCGAAGGTCAGCGAGCCCGGCGATTCCAGGAACAGCAGCTTCGTGTCCGGCCGGAACATCGCCTCGACCGCTGCCTCGCCCTGCTCGCCGATCCGTGGGTCGTAGCAACTCGCCTCGATGCCGTAGCGTGGCAGCTCCACGCGGGCGAAGCGGCGCGTCGGGTTGTAGACGGAATCGGGAATCAGCACGTGGTCGCCCTGCTGCACGTAGGCCAGGATCGCCATCGTGCACGCGGTCAGACCGGACGGAAACGCCCAGCTGCGGTAACCGCCTTCGAGCGCCGTCAGCGCCCGGTAGAAGGCCAGGTGCGTCGGCGTGCCGTAGATGCCGTAGGCCGCCGGCGCGACGCCTTCGGTGTCCTCGCCGGCATTTCTCCGATGCACGCGTTCGCGCATGTCGGCGACGTCGTCGTGCAGAACGGTCGAGCCGCGCACCAGCGGCGGGTTGACGAAATCGAAGTTCGCCTTCGAATCGCGGCCGAGCGTGACCAGCTGCGTTGCCGGCCGGCGGGCCCGGTCCTTGTTCATGACGATCCCTGGGCGACGAAACGGTAGACGCCGCGATGATCGACCTCGCGCCGCAGCCGGCCGTCGAACCACAGCGCATGCAGGTGCGCCAGCGATTCGCCGAGCGCAAAGGTGGTCTGGTGCAGGTCGAGCTCGCGCTTGAACAGCACCGGCAGGATGTCGGCGGCGCTGGCCGGCCGGTCACAGGCGGCGTAGACCTCGTCGAGCCGCGCCTGGTGGTGCAGGTGCTGCTGCGCCACCCGGCGGTGCAGGCCGGTGAACGGCCTGCCGTGCGACGGCAGCACCAGCGTGTCCTCCGGCAGCTGCAGGTAGTGGTCGAGCGAATGCAGGTACTGCGGCAGCGGATTGCCCTCGGGCTCGGCGTCGAAGACGCTGACGTTGGTCGAGATGCGCGGCAGCACCATGTCGCCGGATATCAGCAGCCTGTCCTCGGAACAGAAGAGCGACACGTGCTCGGGCGCATGGCCGTGGCCGACGATCACCTCAAAGACGCGCTTCGCCCCGCGCGGACCGATGGCGATCGACTGCCCTGCCATCAGCCGCCGGTACGACGGCGGTACCGCCGGCACCAGCTTCGCGTAGTGGCCCGAGCCGCGGGCGCGGACCTTGGCGAGCGATTCCGGGTCGGTAAGGCCATGGCGGGCGAAGTGCGCTGCGGCGCGCTCGCCAGATTCGTCGCCGGTCGCACCGGTGTTCTGCGACAGCAGCCGGCCTATCGTCCACTCGGTGGCGCTCATCCACAGCGGCGCCGTCCAGCGGCGCTTCTCGCCGCCATCGGCCAGCCACTGCGACAGGCCGAGGTGATCGGGGTGGAAGTGCGTGGCGATCAAGCGCAGCAGCGGCCGGCCGTCGAACACCGCATCGAAGATCTGCTCCCAGGCCGCGCGAGTCTCGGGCGACGAGATGCCGCAATCGACGATGGTGAAGCCCGGTACGCCGTCGATCTCGTCCTCGAGCAGCCAGAGGTTGATGTGGTCGAGCGCAAACGGCAGCCGCATCCGCAGCCAGAAAAAGCCCGGTCGCAGCGCCACCGCGCCGCCCAGTGCCGGCACGTCGGGCCAGGGGTAGGCGAGTTCGTGTTCGAGCGGATTCATCGCGTGGCCTCAGGTCTCGACCGAGGCGCCGCGCAGCGGCTCGACCAGGAACGCCGAACCGATGCGGCCGTCCGCGAACGGCACCCGCACCGAGCGCAGCCGCTCGTGCGGCTCGATCTCCGACAGTTGCATCAGCGATGCCAGCTGCGACGACAGCAGCACCTGCCCGGCCTGCGCCGCGCCGGCCAGATCGCGCGCCTGCGCCAGGCCGCGCTCGGCGGCGCGCGGCTGGCCGCCGGCGTCGGCTTCCTTGACAACCGCGGCATAGCCGAAGCGCAGATTGGCCGGCCTGCGCGCCATCGCGGCGCGGCAGCCGAACAGCACCAGTTGCCCGCCGACGGCGTCGAAGCGGACGAACAGCGCGTGGCGCTCGTCCTGCGACAGGATCGAGGCGCCGTAGCGTTGCAGCCATTCCACGATGTCGCCGATGGCCCTCGGGTCGGGCTCGACGGCAAGCGCGCAGCCGGCGATGTGGAAGGAGGCGTTGGGCGTCGTCATCGTTGCTGTGTTTCGCGGCGCGTCCGGCGAGCGGCCGGGAACTGCATTATCGTCGCTCCGCCGCACCGGCTGCCGAGGCGGACCACGAACCCGACATGCTCAACACGATCCGCGACTTCTTCGACCGCCATCTCGAGCGTGCCGCGCCCGCCGACGAGGCGCATCGGCTGCAACTGGCCACCGCCGCGCTGCTGTGCGAAGTGGTCCGCGGCGACGGCGGCATCGGCGCAGCCGAGCGCGCGGTCCTGCAGAGGGCAATCGCCGGCAAGTTCGCGCTGTCGCCAGCGGAGGCCGCCGAGCTGATCGATCTCGCCGAGCAGGAGGCACGGCTCGCCAACGACAGCTTCCAGTTCACGTCACTGGTCAACCGCCGCTTCTCGCAGGCGGAAAAGCTGCGCGTGGTCGAACTGATGTGGCAGGTGGCCTACGCCGATGCGGCGCTGTCGGCTCACGAGCAGCACGTGCTGCGCAAGCTGGCCGAACTGCTGCACGTGCCTCACGGCGACTACATCGCCGCCAAGATGCGGGCGCGCGACTCGGCCGCCTCCTGAGCCGGCCGGCACCGCAGTCAGGACTCGGCTACCACCACCGCCAGCAGCGCTGCGCCGTAGTTGGCGAGCCGGCGTTCGCCCAGGCCGGCGATGGTTCCCAGCGCCTCGACGTTGGCCGGCCGCGCCTGCGCGATCGCTCGAAGCGTGCTGTCGTGGAACACGACGTAGGCCGGCACGCCGTGCTCGCGTGCGACCTGCGCCCGCCACGACCGCAGCCGCTCGAACAGCGCGGCCTCGGCGGCACCGAGCGGCGGCGTATCGCCGGACCGCAGCGACGCCTTCTTCGCCCGCCGCGATCGGCCGGTCGGGGCGGCGACCTGGCGTCGCAGTTCGACCGTGCGCTCGCCGCGCAGCACGACGCGGCTGGCGTCGGTCAGCTGCAGCACGTTGTAGCGGTCGTAATCGACATCGACCAGGCGCTGCGCCACCAGTTGCCGCAGCAGCAGCCGCCATTCGGCCTCGGCGAGGTCGGCGCCGATGCCGAAGGTGGAGAGCTTGTCGTGGCCGAATTTCTTGACCTTGTCGGTCGCCTTGCCGCGCAGCACGTCGATCACCTGCGTCGCCGCGAAGCCGAAGCCGCTCGCCTGCCGGCAGCGGTAGATGCAGGAAAGGAGCTTCTTCGCATCCTCGCTGGCGTCGCGGACCTGCGGCGGCGCCAGGCAGTTGTCGCAGTTGCCGCAAGGCGAGCTCGCCTCGCCGAAGTAGGCGAGCAGCCGCACGCGACGGCAGTCGGCCGCCTCGGCGAGCCCCAGCATCGCGTCGAGCTTGGCGGTCGACAGGCGCTTGTAGGCTTCGTCGGCCTCCGAGATCTCGATCAGCCGCCGCTGCTGCACGACGTCGGCGAGGCCGTAGGTCATCCAGGCGTCGGCAGGCAGGCCGTCGCGGCCGGCGCGGCCGGTTTCCTGGAAGTAGCCCTCGATGCTCTTCGGCATGTCGAGGTGGGCAACGAAGCGGACGTCCGGCTTGTCGATGCCCATGCCGAAGGCGATGGTGGCGACGATCACCTGCCCGTCTTCCTCGCGGAAGCGGCGCTGGTTCGCCATCCGCGTCGCCGCCTCCATCCCGGCGTGGTAAGGCAGCGCGGCGATGCCGTGCGCGACCAGGAAGGAAGCGACCTCCTCCACGGTCTTGCGCGTCAGCGCGTAGACGATGCCGGTTTCGCCCGGGTGCTCCTCGGTGATGAAGCGCAGCAGCTGCTCGCGCGGCTCGCGCTTCTCGACAATGCGGTAGCGGATGTTGGGCCGGTCGAAGCTGGCGACGAAGACCCGGCCGTCGACGAGCAGCCGCTCGGCGATCTCGCGCCGCGTCGGCGCGTCGGCGGTGGCCGTCAGCGCGATCCGTGGCACCGCGGGCCAGCGCTCGCGCAGCAGTCCGAGCTGGCCGTACTCAGGGCGGAAGTCGTGGCCCCACTGCGACACGCAGTGCGCCTCGTCGACGGCGAACAGCGAAAGCCGGCACTCGTCGAGCAGCCGCTGGCAGCGTTCGGTCAGCAGCCGCTCCGGAGCGATGTAGACGAGGTCGAGTTCGCCGCCGCGCAACGCAGTCTCGACGGCCGCCGCCTCGCGGCCGCCGAGGGTCGAGTTCAGGAAGGCGGCGCGGACGCCGAGTTCGCGCAGCGCCGCCACCTGGTCTGCCATCAGCGCGATCAGCGGCGAGATCACCACGGCGACGCCATCGCGCAGCAGCGCCGGGACCTGGTAGGTCAGCGACTTGCCGCCGCCGGTGGGCATCAGCACCAGCGCGTCGCCGCCGGCGACGACATGGTCGATCACCTCGCGCTGGAAGCCGCGGAAGCTGCCGTAGCCGAAGACCTCGCGCAGCACCGCCTGCGCCTCGCGCCCGTTCAGTTGGCCACCCTCTGAGTTCATGGCGCCGGAGGTTAGCAACCGCCG
>Ga0209391_10001736_pt1 | contig 11394 bp, 7 predicted proteins | sample PPLLak3March2015_FD_187246 | JGI IMG/M metagenome (GOLD analysis project Ga0209391, IMG submission 187246) | Freshwater sediment microbial communities from Prairie Pothole Lake near Jamestown, North Dakota, USA - PPLs Lake P7 Core (1) Depth... | ecosystem: Environmental > Aquatic > Freshwater >... | reverse complement strand
AGGAGCCAAGACCATCACGAAACGGATTGGTATAAAGAATACTTTAGAACCGGGAACCAGGAAACAAGAGACAGGACTGAAGGAGAGATGGAGTGAAAGAGCACTGTTACGGTTAAAAGGTTATGCGGTTATGCGGTTATACAGTGATTAGTGACTAGTGAATAGTGAATCTCGTTGTCTTGTCCTGAAATAGGTTTACAGAAAAAGTAAACAAAAATTAGGACGAGTCAGATAAAGGATCGAGAACTGTTGTATGGCATATTCTTTACTTCAGTTTTTTAAAGGAGATTCCGGTAATACTGTATCATTTTTTACAAGAATTCATTAAGTGTCAACAGATTCCCGCTTTCGCGGGAAATTGAAAATTCGGCGTAGCCAAATCGAAGATTAGACGCAGTCAATGACAGCAAAACCAACAAAATTGCGATTGAAACTTTTTCCTGGCTCCTGTTTTCCATTGTAGGCCATGAGATTCCTCACCCCGCCCCGAGTGCTCGTGGTCGGGGGTATCGGAATGACAACATGAAGGAAAAGCACTTCCTTTGAAGTCGGGAGACTTCAAAGAGCGGTACAACTTTTTACTTTTTACTTTTGCCTTTTTACTTTTCATCCTGTTTCCTGGTTCTTATCTCCTGTCTCAAGACACAAGACATTTGTCTCAATACTCATATCTCATATCTCAATACTATATAATTTTCTTACTTTTGCGCCTGATAAAAAAGGCTGTCGCATACAGTGTAAAATTAACCATTAATCACACCATAAAAGAAATGACTTTTCTCCAGGCAATCATTATCGCCATTATCGAGGGCATAACAGAATTCCTTCCCATATCTTCTACCGGTCACATGATACTGGCTTCTACCATTATGAATATTCATGAAGATGAATTTGTAAAGACCTTTGAGATCTCTATACAACTGGGTGCTATTCTGGCCATTGTCATGCTTTACAGAAAAACCTTTTTTAAGGGTATTCCCATTTATTTAAAACTGGCGACCGCATTTTTGCCAACAGCCATCATCGGTTTTCTGGCCTATGATTTTATTAAAACCCATTTGTTCAACTCAACTGTTGTAGCAGTTTCACTGATTGTTGGGGGAATCATCCTCATTTTGATCGATAAAAAGGTAGTTGCTCAAAAAAGCCGGACCCTGGCTCTGGAAGATATCTCCTATAAAAATGCGTTTTCAATCGGGCTTATTCAATGTTTTTCGATGATTCCCGGCGTATCAAGGGCGGCAGCAACCATTATTGGCGGGGTTTTTAACGGACTCGATAAAAAACAGGCCACCGAGTTTTCTTTTCTGCTGGCCGTTCCTACCATGTTTGCTGCAACCGGCTATGACCTGCTAAAAACCGGTACGGGCTTTACCCAAGATGAAGCCATCTTACTGATCACGGGACTCGCCATTGCCTTTATTACTGCCTGGGTTGCGGTAAAAATATTTTTAAAAATTGTTGAGAATTACGGTTTTAAACATTTCGGTTATTACCGGATTGCGATCGGCTTACTTTTTCTGCTTTTCATGCGATTTTAATTATCCGGCGCACCATATCAAATAAAAAACATCATTTTTATCAAAGCTCATCGTCAACTGTTTCTGAGTTTGAACTGCCAAATATGAACTCTTTCTTTCAGAACAAAGGATCATGTGCAATTAATTGATTTTTTTCTACTTTTATAAACCTGTTGAAAACTTATTTGGGCTTCAGATAATTTTACATTTGGTATTTTCTGACACGTCGATTGAGCCAGTTTACAGGTGTCTGGGTTATGGAGTACCCACTGAAATTTGAATGCAAATATTTTTTATACCATTTTAAACGCATAATCTATGGACAAAGCAGAACAAACCATGTTAGACAACCTGCAGAAAAATACAGGCAAGACACTGGAACAATGGATAGCTATTGTTAAAAAAGAAAATTTTGAAAAGCACGGACAAATCATTGCCTACCTGAAAGAAACCCATGGCTTTACCCATGGTTTTGCCAACCTGGTAGCGCATAAATCCAAAGGCTCCGATGCCGGATCTGCAGAAAATACCGATGATCTCATCACAAAACAATACCTTGGAAAAGAGCATTTTAAGCCTGTGTATGACAAGCTGATACATGAAATTAAAGGCTTTGGAAACGATATAGAAATCGCGCCTAAAATCGCTTATGTGGCTTTAAGAAGGAAAAAACAATTCGCCATGTTGCAACCAGCCACGAAAACACGTTTTGAGATTGGTATTAACTTAAAAGGCCATGAACCCAAAGGAAAACTGGAAGCGATCACAGCGGCCAATGCCATGTGCTCGCATAAAATCAACCTTACAGAGCTCAAAGATATTGATGCCGAAGTGATCGGGTGGATAAAAACGGCTTATGAGCATGCGGGATAAAGTCTGGCTGGAAGGGAAGGATAAAGGGTAAAGGATAAAGGATAAAGGATAAAGGATAAAGTAAAAAGTAAAAAGTTAAAAAAGGGGTTCACGAAATAATTTTTATTTGTGGCCAATAGATGCCTCGAGGGGTATAATTTAACGGATAAATCCTTGTAAAAAATAAAATATTATTCGGTTCTTTAGGGGCAAAATTAATGTAACCGTAATTCGAATTTGATTGGTAAAAATGGCTTGTGTTCATGAAGATTATTCTTATGATAATTAAATGTACAGATTCTGACAGGCCTGCTACTAACAGCTAAATGAAATGGGTATATCCGGAAAAGCCACCTGCATGCTCATATTTCTCTTTCAGAGCCTGGTTTCTATTGCCCAAAATGACCTGTTTGAAGTACAGAAACTCAATGTTGGAGATGGATTGCCGCACAGAAGCTCTTACGATATCGTTCAGGATCATTCAGGATTTATCTGGATCAGCACACCGGGAAGCATTAACCGTTATGACGGGTATCAGGTGAAAAACCATGATTTTCAGACCCTGAATATTGACGAAAATGCATTTACCCATTTAGCAATCGACAAAAATAACAGGCTATGGTATTGTGAACGCAAATTGCTGGACCAGAAAGCCAAAAGTGGCATCCTTGATATTGATAAAGACATCCTGTTTTCGATTAAACAATTTAGCAAGGGGCTTTTTAATGATAACGATATCGTTTATGTTGGTCAGTCCAATATCTCAAAAAATAGCATCCTGCTTGCTACCAAACAAGGGTCCATCTATACATACAATGGCACCTTCAAAAAAGTATTTGATTTCAAAAAACCCTTTGTTAAGCCGGTGGTTTCTGAGTTTATCGATGACGGGAAGTTATTAATCCTATCAGGCAATGCCCTATCAATTGTTAAAAAAGGAAGTAGCATAATTGAAACCTATTATCTAAAGGATGAAGAAGAAACTTTTTTGAGAATCATATCTGCCAGTCCCCGGATCATTCTGGAATCCCATAATGGGAAAGGAAAAAGATACTGGCAGATTTCTGAGGAAAAACTCATTCCCTATTCCTTCAGCACCCGGGACGATAACAAAGATTTCCTGTTCTATACAGGAGAACACTATGACTATTACTGCAATAATAATCATATCATTATTCAAAATAAGGATGGAATAATCGTGTTTGAATACACCATTGAGGAAAATATAAAAATTTCTACCGATTTTAATAAGGTTTTTTTAGACAGGCAAAACATTTTATGGGCCAGCTCTCAGAATGGCGTTTATAAAATAATAAGAAAAAAGAATTACTTTGAAACAACTCAGGAAGGAAATAGCATAAGAGGGATTTATAGCGAGGGTCAAACTTTATTTATTGGCGGATATACGCGCAATTTGATGCTTGATATTAAAAGCAAAGCGGTTTCAAACTTCCCTGAAGAAAATGATGCCTTTTCTTCATTTCAACGCGATAATAAGGGCAATCTGTGGATAGGTACTACTGCCAACCGGATATATAAATATGATGCGCAAAAACAACAATGGAACAACTTTAAGTTAGTCAATAGCGAAAACCTTTATCTTACCTATCAAAACCCCTCTACCGAAAAAATCTGGATTGGTTCAGGAAACGGACTTTATTATATAGAAAATAAAGACAATACCGTTAAACCCTTCCGTCTCCCTGCAGGTGGCTCATTTACATCGAATACAGAGATCAGGCAATTTTATCAAAACAAGGAAGGTCTCTGGATCGTTACCAACACAGGTTTATTTTTAATGGATGGAAGTACAGAAAAAATTAAAAAACACTTCACAAAAAAAGACGGCCTTCCTGAAGACAACCTCAATTTTCTTTATGAAGATCGCGAAGGTATTTATTGGCTGGCTTCAAAACTTGGAGGATTGATCAGATGGGATCCTGACAATAATTCCTTCCGGCAATTCACCAATAAAGAGGGTTTGTCAAACAACACGCTCTATGCCGTTTATGAAGACGATTATAATACTATTTGGCTGCCGAGCAATTATGGTTTGATGCGTTTTGACAAGACCGACCATACGGTACAGGTTTTTCTGCCTGAAAACGGCATTGCCCACGAAGAATTCAACACCTTCGCCCACCACAAGGCTGCAGACGGCACCCTGTATTTTGGAGGAATCAACGGCATAACCACCTTTCATCCTAAAAATATTGGCCTGAATAAGGATACGAATTATCCTGTATATCTCACCAGGCTTCAGGTTTTTGACAGAAAGGCAAACAGTTTTGTCGACAAAACCCATGAACTGAATACTTCGAATAACGTATACCTGAATTACAATGACAGAATGCTTGAGATTGAAGTAACACTTCTGGATTTTGAATACAAAGGATATCACCAGTTTGCTTATAAAATAGAAGGTGTTGACAACGACTGGTTTTATACCAATAAAAACAAGATTTCTCTTATTGGACTTACAATGGGAAATCACCTGATCAAAATAAAAGGAAAAGGGAGTTCCGGCGACTGGACCAACGAGGTTCTTGAAATTCCTGTTTTTGTTGATGCCCCATTTTATCTGAAATGGCAATTTATCTTATCTGTATTAGCAATGATCACTGCTCTGGTTGGTTTGGGTATAAGATGGCGCGTTCATGCATTAAAATCAGAAAGAACCCGTCTTGAAGAAGAAGTTCAGAACAGAACAAGAGAAATTGAGAAAGACAAACAAATCATAGCAAGCCAGGCGGAAGCACTGAAACAACTGGATGAAGCAAAAACCAATTTCTTTTCAAACATAACCCATGAATTCCGTACTCCGCTTACCCTGATTATCGGACCCCTGGAACAGCTCATTGTTTCACAACCTGCGCCAACCATTTTTAAAAGACGCATACAAGGTGTTTTAAAAAACGCCAGACACATACTCGTGCTGATCAACCAATTGCTGGATATTTCTAAAATAGAAAGTGGCCAGATGAAAGTTGAAATTGTAAAAGGCGACGTTATCGACTATACCCGGGAACTGATCAACAGGTTTCAGAGTTTGAGTAAAAACAAGGGCCAAAAGCTTTATTTTCTGGCCGACAAAAAAAGCTGGTTTATAAATTTTGACAATAAAAAGTGGGATAAAATTATATATAACTTACTTTCCAATGCCATCAAATTTACGCCTGAAGGAAAAGAAATTCAGGTGAGCCTTGAGGAGATGCATCACAATAATGAACCGCATCTGAAGCTAAGTGTCAAAGATGCAGGAATTGGCATACCTGAAGACCAGCTCGAACACATTTTCGACCGTTTTTATCAGGTAGATCATTCGGCCACCCGTGAACAACAGGGAACCGGAATCGGCCTGTCTCTCGTAAAAGAACTGATCCATCTTCAAAAAGGGACAATTGAAGTCTTTAGTGAAGTCGGCAAAGGAACAACCTTTGAAGTTTTATTACCAATCCCCAAAACAGTTGGGGCAGAACCACCTATAACACCTTTGACGGTAACAGATTCCATTCTGTTTGAAAATAAGATTGATCTGCCTGCACAGCAGTTGTCGCTAAACACACCCGTTGAAAAAAACCTGGAAGTTCTTATAGTAGAAGACAATGAAGAAATGAGGGAATACATTCGTCATTGTCTTTCTGATGCAAACTATAAAATTACTGAAGCATCCAATGGAGAGGAAGGACTTGAGAAAGCCATGGCCTTAATTCCTGATCTGATTATTTCTGATGTGATGATGCCCCAAAAAGACGGTTTTGAGTTAACCGAAGCACTCCGAAAAAATACCGGCACCTCTCATATACCCCTCATCCTGCTCACTGCAAAAACTGCTCTCGAAAGCAAGATCAAAGGATTAAAAAGTGGGGCTGATCTGTATTTGACAAAACCTTTTAGTCCCGAGGAATTGTCAATTCAGGTAGAAAAAATAATCAACCTGAGGACTATTCTTCAGCAGCGCTATCAAAATAATGCGCTGGCAGAAAACAAGGACGCCTTTCAGCAGGAAGATGCATTTATTTTGAAACTCAGATCCTTTATTTTAAAAAATATCCATGATCCGGACTTAAACGGAGATAAAATAGGTGGCCATTTCGCCTTGAGCAGGGTGCATTTATATCGCAAACTCAAAGCATTGACGAACCTTTCCATAAGCGAATATGTTAAAAATATACGTCTGGAAAAGGCCAAAGATCTGCTTAAAGAAAATAAATTTAATGTCTCTGAGGTAGCTGACATGACCGGATTTAGTTCCGTAAGTCTCTTTTCAAGATCCTTTAAACAGGCATTTGGGCAATCACCCACCAAAATGTAACCCACAGTCAATGATTTGTAACAACAGTGAAAACAAATTCCCTGCTTTTTGCTGAAGTTTACCAGGTCTGATATGAAGCCATGGTAGAAAAAGAAATTCGGGAAAAACTGGAATCCATACTGCTGAATAATTTTGAGGTGAATCCACTTCTTTTTGACTGGAATGTTCCGTTAGCGGATCTGCAACAAAAATTCGGCTTGCTTGGTTATCTGGTATTTTTCGAACAACTCATCAATGAGAGCTTTGAAGGTAAATTTCATATTCTTGAAAATATTATTGCGGCCATTCATACACCCAATGATGTATACCAACTTATCCAGAAAGAATTAATAACCAATCTTTAAAAATTTTAATTAACCATTTAAGCCATTTAAAAAAATTATAAACCCCTAAAACAAATAATTATGATTAAACAATTGAAACAACGATTTACTCTGTTAGGCGTGCTGTTGATTTGCGGTGCAGCTGCTATGTCACAGCAAAAAAAACCCAATATCCTCGTTATTTGGGGTGATGACCTGGGTGTTTCCAACATAAGCGCTTACCACCAGGGCATGCTAAAACCAAATACCCCAAATATTGACAGGTTGGCAAAGGAAGGTGTCTTGATGACAGATGCATATGCCCAACAAAGTTGTACGGCCGGGAGGGCTTCTTTTATCATGGGACAACATCCTTTCCGCACAGGAATGCTCACTATAGGTATGCCAGGAGCTAAAGAAGGTATCCGAGCTACAGATATGACCATTGCGGATATGCTTAAGTCCCATGGCTATTCAACCGCGCAGATCGGCAAGAATCACCTGGGCGACAGGAACGAGTTCCTCCCAACTATGCATGGCTTTGACCGTTTTTATGGAAACCTTTACCACCTGAATTCAGAAGAAGAGCCTGAGGATATTGAATATCCAAAAGATCCCGCTTTTCACCATAAGTTTGGTCCAAGAGGGATGCTGGAAACTTTTGCTACAAATACTGATAATGCAACCATCGATCCGCGTTGGGGCAAAATTGGAAAACAGACCATCAAAGATTTGGGCCCGCTGAATACCAAGAAAATGGAAACAATCGAAATGGACCTGCTGGATCGTTCACTTTCTTTTATGGAAGAGCAGGTAAAATCAGGAAAACCATTCTTTTTATGGCATAACAGCACGCGTATGCACGTGTGGACACACCTGGCCGAAAAGTGGAGAGGCAGTTCAAAAGGAGGAGGTTTATATGGAGATGGTATGATGGAGTTGGATTACGTTGTTGGTAAATTGCTCGACAAACTTGACCAGCTAGGCATAGCCGATAACACCATTGTGGTGTTTAGTACAGACAACGGGGCCGAAGCCATGAGTTGGCCTGACGGCGGCGCCTCACCGTTCAAGGGAGAAAAAGGTACCACTTTTGAAGGAGGTTTCAGGGTACCTCAACTGGCTCGCTGGCCGGGACATATTCCTGCCGGAAGTATTGTAAACGGCATTTTCAGTCATGAAGACTGGCTGCCAACATTTGCCGCTGCGGTTGGAGAACCGAATATTAAGGAAAAATTACTAACCGGCTATAAAACCAACGGCAAGACCTTTAAGAATCATCTTGACGGATATAATCAATTGGATATGCTAACCGGTAAAGACAGCATCGGTAAACGAAAGGAGATCTTCTATTTTGATGCCGGTGGAAATCTGAACGCCCTTAGGTACGAAGACTGGAAGATTCATTTTTCAATCATTGAGGGCAACCTTACAACTGCATACCGCAAATCACCAAGTTGGCCAATTATAGTCAACCTGAGACAAGACCCCTATGAAAGGGCGCCATTTGAAAGCCTTATGTACTTGAGATGGCAGGGTGAGAAAATGTGGACCATGGTACCTGCCCAGGCAGTAGTGACCGATTTTCTTGGATCATTCAAGGATTTCCCACCTGCCAAGAGCGGCAGTTTAAGTGTAGACAAAGTGCTGCAACAAATGACTACGGCTCCCAGCAACTAAACACGTAATTTCATTTACGCCCATAAAGAAACCATAACAAAAGTATCGGCCGTTTTTTAACTAAAGCGGCGATACTTTAATGCAGACACCCTGTGAAATTTGGTCATCTCTTTTATTTAAAGGTATGGCAAGCATTTATATTAGAAAATTACATGGCGGATTGTTTTGATAATTTTAACCTCAAGTAGTTTAATTTTTATAAGAATGAATTAACCACAATGTTCGTTGTTGTTCATTATTGCATCGGAAAGCAGAATCATATAATTCATATAAAAAGTTAACTAAGAACCTAAATAATATTTTTGAAATAATATAGGCCAATTTTGTACATTGCGATGAACTAAAAAAAAAATTTATGATTAAACAATTTAAACAAAGATTTACTCTGCTAGGAGTGCTGTTGATTTGCGGTGCAGCTGCAATGTCACAGCAAAAGAAACCCAACATCCTGATTATCTGGGGTGATGACATCGGTCAATTCAATGTAGGCGCCTATAATATGGGTATGATGGGTTACAAAACGCCCAACATTGACCGCATAGGCAAAGAAGGCGCAGTCTTTACTGATTGGTACGGACAGCAAAGCTGTACTGCCGGTAGGGCAGCCTTTATTACCGGTCAGTCGCCAATCAGAACCGGACTTACCAAAGTTGGATTGCCCGGTGCACCTGAAGGAATGACCAAAGAAGATCCTACGATTGCCACTTTATTGAAGGCACAGGGATACATGACCGGACAATTTGGTAAAAATCACCTGGGAGACCGGGATGAGATGATGCCAACCAAACATGGATTTGATGAGTTTTACGGTAACCTCTATCACCTGAACGCCGAAGAAGAGCCTGAAAATGCAGATTATCCGAAAGATCCCGAATTCAAGAAAAAGTTTGGCCCAAGGGGCGTTATTCACAGTTTCTCTGACGGTAGGATAACAGATACAGGACCATTGACCAAAAAAAGAATGGAGACCATAGACGAAGAAGTAAACGCCAAAGCAATTGATTTTATGGAACGTGCTAAAAAAGCCGACAAGCCTTTCTTTTTATGGTGGAACAGTACAAAAATGCACATTTTCACACACCTTGCAGAGGGTGTAGATGGAAAAACAGGCCTGGGTATTTATGCGGATGGCATGGTAGAACATGACAGACAAATCGGTGTATTGCTTGCAAAACTAAAAGAGCTGGGCCTTGATGAAAACACAATCATCATGTATTCTTCAGACAACGGGGCAGAAACCTTTACCTGGCCTGATGGCGGAACCACCATGTTCAAAGGAGAGAAAAACACCCAATGGGAAGGCGGTTACCGAGTACCTACACTAATCAAATGGCCGGGCACAATAAAACCGGGCACTATTATAAATGATATAGGCGCTCACGAAGACATGTTGCCTACCCTGGTTGCTGCTGCCGGCGATAAAAATGCAACAACCGATCTCTTAAAAGGACGTTCTATAGGAGGTAAAACTTTTAAGGTACATATTGATGGCTATGATCTGGGTCCGGCCTTAAGAGGCGAAACAGCCTGGCCGCGTAAGGACTTTATTTACTGGACAGACGATGGCAGTGTTGCTGCACTTCGTTATGAAAATTGGAAGATCACTTTCCTTGAACAGGAAGCCGAAGGCCTTAAAGTTTGGCAGGAACCATTTACTGAATTAAGAGCGCCAAAAATTACCAACCTGCGTATGGATCCGTTTGAACGTGCAGAGGAAGAAAATGCCATGGGATATCAGCGTTGGTATATGGAACATATGTTTGTGGTTTCACCGGCCGGAGCCTATGTAGGCAAATGGCTTCAGAGTTTTAAAGATTATCCGCCCCGCCAGAAACCGGGAAGTTTTAATCTTGAAAGGGTTATGGAGGAAGTCATGAAACCTGCGAAGAATTAGTAATTTTATATCAATTTCAAATAACCAAATTCCTTTTGAGCACCAATGGCATTCATTTTGTCATTGGTGTTTCAATTTCAGGTATGTGGTGTTTGTTATGATTTAATAAGGACATTTATTTCAATATGGCCTGTCTTTCTTAAAATTCAGCCAGCTTTTACCTGAATCGAAATTTCTTCCGAAAAAACTGCTGCGATAATTATAAAAAATGTTTAATTTTGCGCACCTAAAGCCGCAATAGCTCAGTTGGTAGAGCAACGCATTCGTAATGCGTAGGTCGTGGGTTCGAGTCCCATTCGCGGCTCAGGCTGGCGAACCGGAATGAAGGATCAAACAAAGCAGGGCGGTTTTAGCGGTTAAAAAGTTCATTATTTGCGCGAGTGCTGAAATTGGTAGACAGGCTAGACTCAGGATCTAGTGCCTTTAGTGGTGTGGGGGTTCGAGTCCCCCTTCGCGTACAATCCCCGTTCAGGTTAAACCTGTACGGGGATTTTTTTTATCAGTGGTTTTACCTTGCCAAAATAAAGGCACCTCATTCACAATCCGAATATCACCCGGGGAAATTTGTTAACGTTTATACCAAATACGCATTAAACAACGGTAACAACGACAACAACGACAACAACGACAACAACGACAACAACGACAACAACGACAACAACGACAACAACGACAACAACAACAACAACAACAACGACAACAACGACAACAACAACAACAACAACGACAACAACGACAACAACGACAACAACAATGATGTAGAGACGCGGCGTGCCACGTCTCTACAAACAAAACGCCACGATACGTTTTTAAAAAATGAATTGTAAAATG
>Ga0209391_10001735_pt1 | contig 11394 bp, 8 predicted proteins | sample PPLLak3March2015_FD_187246 | JGI IMG/M metagenome (GOLD analysis project Ga0209391, IMG submission 187246) | Freshwater sediment microbial communities from Prairie Pothole Lake near Jamestown, North Dakota, USA - PPLs Lake P7 Core (1) Depth... | ecosystem: Environmental > Aquatic > Freshwater >... | reverse complement strand
CGTCTGCGGAAACGTGCAGTCCCACGGGCAGGGCGCTGCCACTGGCGATCTCGGCAAACGGTCGCCGCTCCGCCCCGGGCGCCAGCGGCACGTCCACCTTGCGCCGTCGGGCTTCGCGGCGGGATACGACGTCGAACTCCACGAGCTCGCTCGAGCCCGCGCAGGTGACCAGTGCCGTCCGGCCGTCGGGCGTGAGGGCGATGCGGATCGGGATGCCGGCCAGCGGCAGCCGTGCCGTCACCTCGAGCGAGGCCGTGTCCACGATCGCGAGCTGGCCGTCGGCGCGGGCGGCGACCCACAACTCGCCACCGTCCGGCGTCAGCGCCAGCGCCTCCGAGCCTGCGCCCGTGGCGATGTCGGCAAGCTTGCGACCGGCCCCGAGATCGAGCGCCGTGGTCGTGCCCGAGCCGATGTTGGTGACGTAGGCGCGCTTTGCGTCCGCGCTCACGGCGACCATGTGCGACACGTCCTGGCCGGTCTCGATCGCGGCCACGATGCGCCCGCTGTCCGGCTCGACCACGAGCAGATGCTTCGAGCCCTCGGTGGTGACCGCGATGCGGTCAGGGGCGAACCAGGCGACGCCGTGCGGCCTTGTGTGCGGGGCAAGCTCGATGCGCCGGATCTCGCGCGGCTGCTCGAGGTCGACGAGGCTGAGCGTCGATCCCGGCTGCTCGCGCGTGCCGTAATTCGATACCACGGCCCGCCTGCCGTCCGGCGACACGCTGACCTCGTGCGGGGCTCGTCCGAGCGCGACCGACGCAAGGCGCAGCCCGGAGCCGGGATCCACGAAGTCCACCGCGTCGTCTGTCTTGCGGACGACGAGCAGCGTCTCCGCGGCTGCCGGCAGGGCAGCCAGCGTGGCGGCGAGCAGCAGCAGCGGTTTCCAGGCCTTCACGGCAGCGGCACCTCGGCATCCCAGACGTCGTCGGGCAACGGCAGGCCGGCCAACAGGCCCGGCGCGAGCCGCGGGCTCGCCTCGACGCCTCGCAGCTCGAGCAGGCGCTCGAGCTGCCGCGCGTGCTGGGCGACGTGCCACGTGGTGCGCTCCAGGACGCCGTGCAGAGGCTGCGCGCCGTAATAGGTGTCCAGCGCCGCTGGCAGCCTCGACTGGTTCGCGCCCCACCACACGGCGAGCGCCTGCGACACGCTGCGCGCCAGGTTGGCGACGTCGGCCCCGGTCCGCACGTGCCCGGGCGGCTTGCGCTGGAAGTGCTCGTAGGTCAGGCGACCGCCGAGCGCCGCGTCGAGGAACGCCACCACGACCTGCGGGACGTGGTACGCGAGGTCGAGGTGCGTGCGCTCGCGGCCGGGCAGCTTGTCGGTCAGCGCTTCGGCCGGCAGCTGCTCGGCCAGCCGCGCGGTGCTGTCGAGCAGCGCGAGCAGGCGCGAGACCAGCACCGGGACGGCAAGCCGCTCGCGGCTCGCCGCGACGCCGACGAAAGCGGCGACGGCGTCGAGGTCCTGGCCGTGGACGAACCGTTCCCCCTGCGTCACCATCGGCACCGAGCGGACGCCGAGCCTGGCGAGCGACTCCAGGGCCCTCGGCACCTCGCGGACGTTCACCGACTCGAAGTCGATCCCGTTCGAGCGCAGGAACTCCTTCACCTTCAGGCAGCTGGTGCAGCCGGGCTGCCAGTAGACCGTGTACGTGCTCATGCGCCCGTCATCCTAACGGGTCGGGCGGATGGATGGGGCCGCAGCCGCCGCGCCTTCGGGCCGGGGTCAGGCCGTCCGCAACGCGGCGAGGCTGCGCCGCTGGCGGCCAGCCGGGTCGAAATTGGCCGGGTCGAGCCAGGCGCGGAAGGCCGCCTCGAGCGCGGGCCACTCCTTATCTATGACGGAGTACCAGGCCGTGTCGCGGCTGCGGCCCTTGTAGACGATCGCCTGGCGGAATACGCCCTCGTAGCGGAACCCCAGCCGCTCGGCGGCACGGCGGGAGCCGGCGTTCAGCGAGTCGCACTTCCACTCGTAGCGCCGGTAGCCGAGCTCGAAGGCCGTCTTCATCATCAGGTACATCGCCTCGGTGGCGACGGCGGTGCGCTGCATCAGTGGCGAGAACTGCAGGTGCCCGACCTCGACCGTGCCGTTGGCCGGGTCAATCCGCAGGTAGGAACCGAGGCCGACGGCGCGCCCGCTCGCCGTATCCACGAACGCGAAGAACAGGGGATCCTCCGAGCCCTGCTTCGCCTCCAGCCACGCCCGGTAGTCGTCGAAGGACGCGAACGGACCGGAAAAGAGGTACGTCCACATGCGTTGCTCGCGGTCGAGCGAGTTCGCCTCGTGCAGGTCGGCGGCGTGCCGTGCCGGGTCCAACGGCTCGACGCGGCAGTAGCGGCCGTGCATGACGGCGCGCGCCGGCCGCGGCCGCGGCGTCCAGCCGGGCACCTCGGGGCCGATCGGCTGTCCGTTTTCGTTCACGCGTGTGGCCATGGGGGCGGTCTCAGGTGGTGGCGAACTGCAGCGCGGCGAGCCGCGCGTACAGCTCGTTGCCGCGCACCAGCTCCGCGTGCGTGCCCTGCGCGACGATGCGCCCGTGGTCCATGACCACGATGCGGTCGGCCTCGAGCACGGTCGCGAGGCGATGGGCGATGATGATGGTCGTGCGGCCCTGCATCAGGCGCTCGAGCGCCTCCTGCACCAGCCGCTCGCTCTCCGCGTCGAGCGCGCTCGTGGCCTCGTCGAGCAGCAGGATCGGCGGGTCGCGCAGGATTGCCCGCGCGATGGCGATGCGCTGGCGCTGTCCGCCCGACAGCCGGGCGCCGCGCTCGCCGAGGAAGGTCTCGTATGCGTCGGGCAGTCTCCGGATGAATTCGTCGGCCGCCGCGGCGCGCGCCGCCGACTCGATCTCCTCGTCGGTCGCGCCCGGGCGGCCGTAGCGGATGTTCTCGCGGGCGGTCGCGGCGAACAGCACCGTGTCCTGCGGCACGAGGCCGATGCGCTGTCGCACCACCTGCGGATCGGCCTCGGCGATGTCAACGCCGTCGATGCGGACGCGGCCCAACTGCGGGTCGTAGAAGCGCAGCAGCAGCTGGAAGGTCGTGCTCTTGCCGGCGCCCGAAGGTCCGACGAACGCCACCGTCTCGCCCGGGCGCACCGCGAGGTCGAAGCCGTCGAGCGCCGGCGTGTCCGGGCGCGAGGGATAACGGAAGCTCACCTGCTCGAAGTGGATCTCGCCGCGCCCGGGCTCGGGCAGCGGCACCGGATCGGCGGGCGCGACGATGCGCGGCTCGGCGTGCTGCAGCTCGACCAGCCGCTCCATCGCGCCGGCGGCGCGCTGCACCTCGCCCCACATCTCGCTGAGCGACGCTGCCGCCACGCCCACGTAGACCGCGTAGAGCAGGAACTGGCTCAGCTCGCCGCCGGTCATCGCGCCGCGGATCACGTCGTGCGCACCGATCCACAGCACGAAGGTGATGGCGCCGAAGATCAGCATCGTGGCGATCGCGGTCAGGGTCGAGCGCACGCGCGTGCGCTTCACCGCCGCATCGAAGGAGTCCTCGACCGCGGCCCCGAAACGGTCCGCGTTGAGCGTCTCGAGCGTGAAGGCCTGCACGGTCTGGATGGCGTTCAACGTCTCGTCGGCGAGCCCGCTCGTGTCGGCGATGCGGTCCTGCGAGGTGCGCGAGAGCTTGCGCACGCGCCGGCCGAGGATCACGAGCGGCGCGATCAGCAGCGGGATCATCACGACGATGATGGCGGTGAGCTTCAGGCTCGTCACCGCGAGCATGAGGAGGCTGCCCGCCACCGAGATGATCGAGCGCAGCGTGATGGAGAGGTTCACGCCGGCGATGGACTGCACGAGGGTGGTGTCGGCGGTGAGCCGCGAGAGCACCTCGCCCGTGCGCGTCACCTCGAAGAAAGCCGGGTCCATGCGGATCACGCGCCCGTACACCGCTTGGCGCAGGTCCGCGACCACCCGCTCGCCAAGCCACGTCACGAGGTAGAACCGCAGGGCCGCGAACACACCGAACACCGCGGCGGCGGCCAGGAAGGCGATGAAATAGCGGTTGATGGTCTCGGAGCTGCCCGCGGTCATGCCCTCGTCGATCAGGTAGCGTAGCGCCACCGGCAGCGCCAGCATCGCGGCGGCCGCCACCAGCAGCGCGCCGAGCGCCAGCAGCAGTGTGCCGACGTGGGGCCGCAGGAACGGCAGCAGCGCCCGCAGGGGCTTGAGCGAGCGGCCCTTGGGGCGGTCGGTGGGCGAGGCGTCGGTCACGGTGATCGCCAGGGGCTACCGGAAGATGCCTCGCTCGAGGATCGTGCCGTGCCCGATCGGGCGGCCGATCGCCAGCCAGACGCTGTAGGACTCGGTGCTCGTCGCGCCGAAGCCGACCGTGAGCGGGCCGACCATGGTCCGTCCAGTCACGTACACGGAAGCGCCGTACATCGTGTCCTCGTCGACGAGGTCCAGCCGCTCGTAGGTCTGCCCGGCCTGCAGGCGCAGGCCGGCGTACAGCGCCTGGCCGCGGATCGACATGATGTCCTTGATCTTCCACAGGTAGCTGCCGCTCGCGAGCCAGTACTCGTCGGAGCGGATCTCGCCGAGCTCGAAGCCCGGGAAGCTGCCCGGCCCGCCGAGCCGGAAGGTGCGGTCGGCGGGCAGGTCGCTATTGAGGTTGGAGCCGCCGGCCAGCGTCATCCAGATGACGTCGTTGCTCACCGGGAGCGCGAGGCCGAGGCCCAGCTCGAGGCGCTCCCAGTCCTTGTCCGCCCCGAGCGAGTCTTCGCTGCGGAAATACTCGAGCGCCGCCGCGCCGCCGCGCGTTGCGTTGAACGGAGTGTCCCGGTTGTCGAAGGTAAACGACGCCGTCAAGCCCGCATCGTCACGCTCGACCTCGGGCAGCAGGGGAGTGCCGGTGTTCACCTCGACGTCGCGGCGCGTGTAGAGATAGCCCGCGCGCAGCTGCGAGTAGTTGCCGAGATTCATGCCCGCATCGAGGCTGCCGCCCACGTCGCTCAGGCGGTAGCGCGCGAAGCGCTCGCCGTCCAGGAACACGTACTCCCAGTTGCGGCTCCAAGCCAGGCGCGGTTCGACGAAGAATCTCTGGGCGACATCCAGCGGCTGGTACAGGCTGGTCGCCAGCAGGTTCTCGGACCCGAGCTGGACCTCGTTGCGCCACTCGCCGCCGAGCGAGTTCAGCCAGGTGCGGTTGTGCTTCGCGTAGATGGCGAACGCGATGTCGCCACCCTCGGACGCGTACATGCCGAGGTCGAACTTGAGGTAATCGGGGCCGATGCGCTTCTCGCGCGGCATCCAGACCAGCGTCGGGCTCGACGGGTCACCCTCCAGCCGGTACTCGATCGAGTCGAAGTCCTTCAGCGCGGACATGCGTTGTGCTTCCTTGCTGATTTCACCGGTGTCCACGGTGTCGCCGGCACGCACCTGGGCCTGCTGCTCGAGATACGCTGGATTGACCCGCTCGAGGCCTTCGTAGCGCACGCCTGCAAGGCGGGCCTCGATGTCCTGGGAGGCGGTCACCTGCTTGCGCCAGGCCAGGTACTCCGGCTCCGGCAGCGCCAGGGCCGCGAGCTCGCTGGCTGCGGCGCGGGTGGCCGCCTCGCCGAGCGGAATGGTCTCGGGCACGCGCTCGAAGTCCGCGGTGCCGATGTCGCCCATGAACACGTCGATGCGCACGTCCCGGTCCGTGAGCGTCTGCAGCTGCAGCGTTTCATTGGCCTGCAGCATCACGTCCATGCTGCGGCTCATCAGCTGCGTGGCCGACTGCAGGTTCTCGCGCTGCGCGGGCGGTTCCACCAGGTTGACCACGATGACCACGTCCGCGCACAGCTTGCGGGCCACGTCGATGGGAATGTTCCGCACCATGCCGCCGTCCGCGAGGATGTGCTCGTCGGTGATCACGGGCGCGAAGGCGCCGGGGATCGCCATGCTCGCGCGCATCGCGGTGGCGAGGTCGCCCTGGTCGATCACCACCATCTCGCCCGTGACCATGTCGGTCGCGACCGCTCGGAACGGGATCGGCAGGCGGTCGAAGCTCGACTGCATACGCGCCCGCGCGACGTAGCTGCGCAGCAGGTCCTCGATGCCGCTGGTGTTCACGAGGCCGCCCGGAACCACGACCCGCTTGTCCTTGATTCCCAGCTCGAAGTCGTTGCTGTAGGTGACGCCGGCGCGCTTCTGCTCGATCGGCTCGAGGTCGCGCTGGCCAAGGCCGCCCACCACGGACGCCCATTCGATGCCCAGCAGGAACTCCTGCAGCTCGGCGGCCGGGATGCCCGAGGCGTAGCCCGCCCCGACGAGCGCGCCCATGCTGGTGCCGGCGATGCAGTCCACGGGCACCCGCATCTCCTCGAGCACCTTCAGGACACCCACGTGCGCGCCGCCCTTGGCGCCGCCGCCGGCGAGCACGAGGCCGATGCGGGGCCGACCGGGCAACTGGCCGGCGACGGGCTCGCTCACGGCTGGCCGGACATCGGACGACGGGTCCTGCGCCGTCGCGATCGCGGGGATGACGCAGGCGGCCAGGATCGCGGCCGCCGCAATCCGTGTGCGGCGGATCCGGAGTCGAACAGGGAACATCGAGGGCTCCTCGGGCGCCTTGGCGCCGCAGGTCGGTGTCAGGGTTGGGCGCAGCTCGCGGCGGCGGGTGCCGCGGGCCGGCGGGTCGTTCGCAAGTCAGGGGGACATCCGGCGGAATCCCGTTGCCGTCGAGGATACGGGGTCGGCTGCGCTATCCTCAACGGCCGCGAACACTTCGCCCGACCCCGGAGACCCGCCATGCGCGATTATCGCAAGTTCTACATCGACGGTGCGTGGGTCGAGCCGCTCCAGCCGAAGCCGCTCGACGTCGTCAATCCGGCCACCGAGGGGGTGGCGGGCGTCATCTCGCTCGGCACGCGTGACGACGTGGACCGCGCCGTGGCGGCGGCCCAGCGCGCCTTCGAGACCTGGTCGCGCAGTTCCCGCGAGGAGCGCATGGCGCTGCTCGGACGGATCATCGAGGTCTACAAGCGCCGCATGGACGACATGGCACAGGCGATCAGCGCGGAGATGGGCGCCCCGATCGCGACCATCGCCCGGCCGTTGCAGGCACCGTCCGGGCTCGGCCACTTCAAGGTGGCGCTCGGCGTCCTCCAGGATTTCGAGTTCGAGAAGATGCAGGGCACGACGAAGATCGTGCGCGAGCCCGTCGGCGTGTGCGGGCTCATCACGCCGTGGAACTGGCCGGCCAACCAGATTGCCTGCAAGGTGGCGCCAGCGCTGGCCTGCGGCTGCACCATGGTGCTCAAGCCCTCCGAGATCGCGCCCCTCTCGGGCCACGTCATGGCCGAGATCCTGCACGAGGCCGGCGTGCCGGCAGGCGTGTTCAATCTCGTCGATGGCGACGGACCGACGGTCGGCGCGGCGCTGTCCTCGCACCCGGGCATCGACATGGTGTCGTTCACGGGCTCGACCCGGGCCGGCATCCTCGTGGACAAGGCGGCGGCCGACACGGTCAAGAAGGTGGCGCTCGAGCTCGGCGGCAAATCGCCCAACGTCATCCTCGAGGGCGCGCCGCTCGATCAGGCCGTGGGCCACGGCGTGATGGTGATGATGAACAACACGGGCCAGAGCTGTAACGCGCCCTCGCGCATGCTGGTGCCGCGCAGGCACCTCGCCGAGGTCGAGGCGATCGCCGCGGCCGTCGCCTCCACCGTGGTGGTCGGCGATCCCGCCGACGACAGGACGGGCATGGGGCCGCAGTCCAGCGAGCTGCAGTGGCGCAAGGTCCAGGGCCTGATCGAGAAGGGCATCGAGGAAGGTGCCAAGCTCGTGTTCGGTGGTCCCGGTCGTCCCGAGGGTCTCGCCCGCGGCTTCTATACGAAGCCCACGATCTTCAGCAACGTCACCAACGACATGACCATCGCCCGAGAGGAGATCTTCGGGCCGGTGTTGTGCATCCTGCCGTACGACACCGAGGAGGAGGCGATCCGCATCGCCAACGACACGCCCTACGGGCTGTCTGCCTACGTGTTCGGCGACACGCACGAGCACGTGAGCCGGGTCGGCTCGCGCATCCGCGCCGGCAACGTGCACCTGAACGGTGCGAGCCTCGACGTCTGCGGCTCGTTCGGCGGCTACAAGCAGTCGGGCCTCGGCCGCGAGTGGGGTGCGTTCGGCTTCGAGGAGTTCCTCGAGGTGAAGTCGGTGTTCGGCGCCGCTGCCAGGCAGTGACGAAGACGCTGATTCTCGCCGATGCCGATGCCGTGGCCCGGGAAGCGGCTCGGGCAGTCGCTGCGGCAGCCCGCGCGGCGGTGGCCTCGCGCGGACGGTTCGCCCTTGCGCTGAGCGGCGGCCGAACGCCGTGGTTGATGCTGCGTGCGCTCGCCGACGAGGAGGTGCCGTGGAGTGACGTGCACGTCTTCCAGGTGGACGAACGCATCGCCCCCGCCGGCGATCCCGAGCGCAATCTCACGCACCTGGGCGCGAGCCTGCTCGATCGGGCCGCGTTGCCGCCGCGGCAGATTTACGCCATGCCGGTCGAGGAGGCCGACCTCGATGCCGCAGCCTCGAGCTACGCACGCACGCTCGAGCGGGTCGCGGGCGCGTTGCCGGTCCTCGACCTCGTGCATCTCGGGCTCGGCCCGGATGGCCACACGGCATCGCTCGTGCCCGGCGATCCGGTGCTGGAGGTGACAGATCGGGACGTCGCCGTGACAGGCGTCTACATGGGCCGCAGGCGCATGACGCTCACCTACCCGATTCTCAATCGCGCGCGACGGATCCTGTGGCTCGTGACGGGCGCGGACAAGCTCGCGATGTTGCCCCGTTTGCTCGACTCGGATGCCTCGATTCCGGCCGGGCGCGTGCATCACGAGCGGGCGCTGGTGCTCGCGGACAGCGCGGCGGCCGGGCACGCGTAATCCGGGACGAGCGAAAAACGTGCAGACGGCCGACGCCAGCGCATTGCGGCGCCGGGCGTCGCCGGCGAGCCCGAAGCGTCAGCGGCGCATCCCGCCGCGCGGCATCGGCCGCGGGGCCGGTCGCGGCGACGGGCGGCTCGTCGGTCGGGTGGAGGTCGCCGGCCGCGGTGGCGGGGTGGCCGGCCGGGTGGACGGGCCGCCCAAATCCGCGGGCAGCGTGCTCGGTCGGCCGCCGCCGTCGGGCTTGTTGGGCCGGTCCGGGCGGTCACCGGGCGGAACGACCACGACCGGCGGGTAGGGCTCGTAGTAGCCGCCATACCAGCCCGGGCCGTAATAACCACCGTAGCCGTAGCTCACCCCGACGCTGGTCGAGACGCCACCGTTGCTGTAGCCGTCGCTGGCACAGCCCGACAGCCCGAGCATCGCCACGGTCGTCGCGCAGGCGAATGCGCCGAGCAGAACCTTCCGTCCATGACGCGGGTTCATCGCGACACCTCCGGGTCAGGCAGTTGGGCGATGCCGACGGGCGCCCCCGTGGGATCTGCGACGATGGCGACGATCGCGCGCTTCATGCTGACGGGCTCGCGCAGGATCTTGCCGCCGGCGGCGCGCGCCTTCTCGACGGCAGCCTTCGCGTCCGCGACGCGCACGTACGGCAGCCACGCGGTCGAGAGGCGGTCATCCTCCTTGTGCATGATGCCCGCCCGCACGAAGCCGCCGGAGACGAGGCGCACGCCCTGGCGTGGGTTGTCATCCGCCAGCGGCAGCACCTCGTAGCCCACCACCGCGCCATAGAATTTCGCGGCGCGCTCGACGTCGGTCGTCCAGAGGTCGAGCCAGACCCACTCGTTCAGATCGGCGAAGTAGTCGGCGGGGTCACCGTGCTTCGAGCGGACGACGCCGAACAGCGCGCCCTCCGGATCCTGGAAGACGGCGGTCTCGCCGCGCTCGCCGAGCATCACCGGCGCATAAACGACCTTGCCGCCGCCGTCGGTCACGGCCTTGGTGGCGGCGGGCACGTCGGTCACGGACGCGAGCGCCACCCAGCGCGCCGTGGGCACCTTGTCCTTCAGCGCGCGCTGGTCGAACACCATGCCGCCGATCGGCAGGCCGTCCGCCAGCACCAGCGTGTAGGTGTCGAAGTCGTCCTTGCCGCCGTAGGTCTCGAAGGTCCAGCCGAACACCTTGCGGTAGAACTCCGCAGCAAGCGCGACGTCGGCGGTGACGAGGTCGGCCCAGACCCAGCGGCCCGGCGTGTGCTGGCCGCTGGGCGGATCGACGATGGGTGGCCAGAAGCGGTCCGCGGCTTCGGCTGCGAGCGCTGCGGTGCCGAACGCCGCGACCGCAGCAGCGGCGCGGAGGATTCGACCGAGGTCGGGCATGTCGATCTCACCAAGTGATGCGATGGCGCGGATGGTAGCACCGCCCTCGCCATGCGCCTTGGTCCCGCCGCCTCGTCCAGCCGAGCTCAGGTGGCCGCGACCGGCGGGCGCCGGCCCGCCCAGGGGTGCGCGGCTTCGAGTTCGTAGGCGAGCTCGAGCAGCGTGCGCTCGTCGCCGGCCTTCGCCGCGAAGTGGCTGCCGATCGGCAGGCCGGCCCTGGACCAGTGCAGCGGCACCGACATGGCCGGCGTGCCCGCTCCGTTCTGTATCGGTGTGAAGCCCACGTAGCCGGTGGCGCGCTCGAAGTGCGTCTCGAACGGCAGGTCGGGCGCCAGTTCGCCGATGCGAAACGGTGTCCGCGTCGCGACGGGCGTCAGCAGGACGTCATGGCGCTCGTGGAACGACGCGCACGCGGCCGAGGTGGAACGGATCATTGCCACAGCCGCCTCGAAGCCGTCGCGCCGCGCGCGGTAGTAGTCGCGCAGGCCGAGCGTCCAGGGCTCGAGGTCGGCGTCGGTGAGCGGGCGGCCGAGTCGCTTTTCGAGCCCGTCGGCGACCATCGCAGCGCCCGAGGACCAGTACAGCATGAAGGCCGCCATGAGCTCGCTCTTCGGCAGGGGCAGTGGAGCCAGCTCGACGCGGTGCCCGAGCGCCTCGCACTTGCGGGCCGTGTCCTCGATCGCGGTGAGCACCTCGGGGTCGAGCGCATTGCCCGCCAGCGATTCGAGGTCGAGCGCGATGCGCAGGCGACGCGAGGACGGCGCACCGACGGGGCCGATTGGCTCGAACACCCGCTCCGCGCCCGTGCGCTCCGTGAATGCGAGCCAGTGCGCGCTGTCGCGGACGCTGACGGAGACGGCATGGCTGCTCGCGATCTCCACCGGCCCGGTGGGCCGACCGAGCGGCACGGTCCGTCCGCGCGAGGGCTTGAGACCGAAGAGTCCGCAGCAGGACGCCGGGACGCGGATCGAACCGCCGCCGTCGGTCGCGTGTGCGATCGGCACGACGCGCGCGGCCACGAGCGCCGCCGCGCCGCCCGAGGAGCCGCCGGGGCTGTAGTCGAGGTTCCAGGGATTGCGCGTGGGTCCGTGCAGCAGCGGTTCGGTCGAGCCCGTGAGGCCGAACTCCGGCGTGCTGCTCTTGCCGAGGA
>Ga0209391_10001734_pt1 | contig 11399 bp, 12 predicted proteins | sample PPLLak3March2015_FD_187246 | JGI IMG/M metagenome (GOLD analysis project Ga0209391, IMG submission 187246) | Freshwater sediment microbial communities from Prairie Pothole Lake near Jamestown, North Dakota, USA - PPLs Lake P7 Core (1) Depth... | ecosystem: Environmental > Aquatic > Freshwater >... | reverse complement strand
CCACGCCTCGCCGGCATGGAACTGGGTGACGCTGACGACGGCGGCGTCGCACGGGTGGAGCGTGCGGCTGACCACTGTCTGCAGCGCCTGCACCAGTTGCGCCCCGGCGACGATCGCATCGACGCCTTGGTGCGGCATCGCCGCATGGCAGCCGTGGCCGCGCACGATGATCTCGAAGGCGCAGGTGCCGGCCATCACCGGCCCCGGCATCACCGAAATTTCGCCGACCGGAATGCCGGGCCAGTTGTGCAGGCCGAACACGGCGTCGACTGGGAAGCGCTCGAACAGCCCGTCCTCGATCATCACCGCCGCGCCGCCTTCCGACTCCTCGGCCGGCTGGAAGATGAAGGCCGCGCTGCCGTCGAAATCCGGGTGGGCGGCCAGCCAGCGCGCGGCGCCGAGCAGCATTGCCGTGTGGCCGTCGTGGCCGCAGGCGTGCATCTTCCCGGGGTGCCGCGAATGGTGGGGGAACTCGTTCATCTCGACCAGCGGCAGGGCATCCATGTCGGCACGCAGGCCGATCATGCGCGACGAGGTGCCGGCACGGACAACGCCGACGACGCCGGTGCCGGCGATGCCGCGATGCACCTCGACCCCGTGGCGTTCGAGCTCGCGCGCCACCAGCTCGGCGGTCCGTTTCTCGTCGAAGGCGAGTTCCGGATGCGCGTGGATGTCGCGCCGGAAAGCGGTCAGCTCGGCGAGGAACGGCAGGTCGAGCAGGGGTACGGTCGGTGGCATTGTCGTCTCCTCCATCGGGATTATTATGCAGCGGTTGCTTCTCCACGTCGCCTTCATTATGCTCCGGGTAATGGAACTCGTTGTCATTAGCGGACTCTCCGGGTCCGGCAAATCCGTCGCCCTGCACCTCCTCGAAGATTCGGGCTATTACTGCGTCGACAATTTGCCCGTGGTCATGCTCACCTTCCTCGTGCGCATGCTCAGGGAAGAGGGGGTCACCAAGGTCGGGGTCGCCATCGACGCCCGCTCCGGACGCGGCATCGAGGTGCTGCCCGAGAGGCTGCGCCTGCTCGAGGAAGACGGCACGCGCTATACCTTCCTCTTCCTGCACGCCAACGACGAATTCCTGCTCAAGCGCTATTCCGAGTCGCGCCGGCGCCATCCGGTGTCGATCGACGGGCAGTCGCTGGCCGAGGCGATCCGCTCCGAACGCGAACTGCTCGAACCGATTTCCATGCTCGGCCACCGCATCGACACCGGCGGCCTCAAGGCCAACGTACTGCGCGCCTGGATCCGCCAGTTCATCGACATGGGGCCGGGCCAGGGCCTGACACTGATGTTCGAGTCCTTCGGCTTCAAGCACGGCATCCCGCTCGACGCCGACCTCGTCTTCGACGTGCGCTGCCTGCCCAACCCCCACTACGACCCAGAATTGCGCCCGCTGACCGGCAAGGATCGGCCCGTCGTCGATTTCCTCGAAGCCGACGCCGAAGTCATCCAGATGCGCGACGACATCTGCCGCTTCGTCGCCACATGGCTGCCCGGCTACATCCGCGACAACCGCAACTACCTGACGGTGGCGATCGGCTGCACGGGCGGCCAGCATCGCTCGGTGTATATCGCCGAATGGCTCGGCCGCGAGTTCCGGGACCGGGCGCGGGTACTCGTCCGCCACCGCTCGCAGGCCATTCTCTGATGCGCTGGCGCACGCTGCTGCGCCCCGGCGACTGGCTGGTCATGGCCCTCGGTGCGGCGCTGGTCGCGGCCAGCCTGCCGCTGCTCTGGCAGGGCGGCTTCGCCGAGCGCGCCATCGTCCGCCAGGACGGCCAGGTATTCGCCGAAGTCGACCTGCGCAACCGCCGCCAGCTCGAGGTTCCCGGCCCGCTCGGGACGACGCTGATTTCCGTCGAACCCGGCCGCGCCCGCGTCGTCGCCGACCCCGGCCCGCGCCAGTACTGCGTCCGCCAGGGCTGGCTGGCCCGCCCGGGCGAGATCGCCATCTGCGCCCCGAACCGCGTCAGCGTGCAGATCGCCGGGCGCACGCGCACCTATGACAGCCTCAGTTACTGAACTCACCGTCACCGACGAGGACCGCCGTATCGCCTGGCTGGCGACCGCGGCCGTCGCGCTGGCGCTGGTCGATGCGGCGATTCCCAGCCCGCTGCCGGGCGTCAAGCCTGGGCTGGCCAACATCGTCACCCTCGTCGTCCTGCTCCGCCACGGCTGGACGACGGCCGCCTGGGTCAGCGGCCTGCGCGTGCTGGCCGGCAGCCTGCTGCTCGGCAACTTCCTCGCGCCCGGCTTTTTCCTCTCGCTCACCGGCACCGTGTTCAGCCTCGCCGTGCTCGCTGCCGCCCGCTTCCTGCCGCCGCGCTGGTTCGGACCGGTCAGCCTGTCGATCCTCGCCGCCTTCGCCCACATCGGCGGCCAGTTGCTGCTCGCCCGGCTGTGGCTGATCCCGCACGACGGCGTCTTCCTGCTGACGCCGGTTTTCGCCGCCGCGGCGCTGGCCTTCGGCACCCTCAACGGGCTGATCGCGGCTCGGCTGCTGGCCGAGACCCCCGCCATGGAACCCGCCTCATGACCAGGACCATCTGCCTCGCCCTGACCGGCGCTTCCGGCATGCCCTACGGGCTGCGCCTGCTCGAATGCGTGCTCGCCGCCGGCTGCCGCGTGCAACTGCTGTATTCGCCGGCGGCGCAGATCGTCGCCCGCCAGGAAATGGACTTCGACCTCCCGTCGCGCCCGGCCGACGCGAAAGCCGCGCTGCTCGCCCGCCTGCCTGCGGTCGACCCGGAAATGCTGGCCGTTTTCGGGCGCGAGGAATGGTTCGCGCCGGTCGCTTCCGGCTCCAACCCGCCCGATGCGATGGTCGTCTGCCCGTGCTCGATGGGCACCCTGGCCGGCATCGCGCAGGGGCTCTCGGACAACCTGATCGAGCGCGCCGCCGACGTCGTCCTCAAGGAGAGCCGCAAGCTGATCCTGGTCCCGCGCGAAACCCCGTTCTCGATCATCCACCTCGAAAACATGCTGCGCCTGGCCCGCGCCGGCGCCATCATCCTGCCGCCCAGCCCGGGCTTCTACGGGCACCCGCAGAAGGTCGGCGACCTTGTCGATTTCGTCGTCGCGCGCATCCTCGATCAGCTCGCCGTGCCGCACGCGCTGCTGCCGCGCTGGGGCGAGTGATGGCCTGGTTCGGCCTGCCCCACCCGCCGGCGGATGCCGCGCCGGAGCGGCTCGACATCCCGCTGTTCCCGCTGCATGCCGTACTCTTTCCCGGCGGCGTGCTGCCGCTGCGGGTCTTCGAACAGCGCTACCTCGACATGACTGCTGCCTGCCTCAGGGAGCAGCGGCCGTTCGGCGTCTGCCTCATCGTCGCCGGCAAGGAGGCCGGCGACAGCGCCGAACCGCACGCGGTCGGTACGCTGGCGGAAATCTCCGGGTGGGAAATGGAGCAGCTCGGCATCCTGCAGATCACCGTGCGCGGCGGCCGGCGCTTCCGCATCCTCGACACGCACGTCGGCACCGATCATCTGCTCCAGGGGGTTGTCGAGACCATCCCCGACGACGGACCGCAGCCGCTGCCCGCCGAGCGCCGGCGCCTGCTCCCGCTGCTGCGCCGAGTCGCCGGCGAACTGGGGCCGGAACGCATGCCCGAGCCGCATCGCTTCGACGACGCCGAGTGGGTCGGCTATCGCCTGACCGAGATCCTGCCGGTGCAGAACCTGGCCAAGCAGAAGCTGCTGGAACTCGAAGACCCGCTCGCCCGCCTCGAAATCCTCGAAAGGTTCCTCGACCAGCGCAAGCTGCTCGACTGAAGCGCAGGGGAGAAGGCAGGCCCGCCGCAGTGACGGGCGGGTGGAGCGGGTGAAGGGAATCGAACCCTCGTATGCAGCTTGGGAAGCTGCCGTTCTGCCATTGAACTACACCCGCTTCGGGCTGGAGGCTGCATTCTATGCGCTGCGGCCGCCGGGTTCAATCCTCGGGCAGCGTCCGGTACTCGCCGCCGTGGAAGAGCAGCGGCGCCAGCGCCGGCGTGGCGGCGAACTTCTCGACGCGGCCGACGAATATCGTGTGGTCGCCGCCGGCGTGCCAGGTTTCGTTGGCGACCTCGAAGCTGGCGCAGCAGCCGGGTAGCAGCGGCGCCCCGCCGGTGCCTGCGTGCCACGCCAGGCCGGCGAAGCGGTCGACCGGCCAGGTCGCGAAGCGGGTGGAAATGTCTTCCTGCCCGGCGGCCAGCACGTTGATGACGTGATGGCTGGCACGGCGGAAGGCTTCGAGGTTGTGCGACGCGTTATCGAGGCACCAGAGCACGAGCGGCGGATGCAGCGAAACCGCCGAGAACGAATTGACGGTGAGGCCGATCGGCTGGCCATCCGGGTCGATCGCCGTGACGACGGTGACGCCGGTGGCGAAGCGGCCATAGGCGTCGCGCAGCGGGCGGGTGTCGTCGGGGAGTTGGGTCATCGGATGGTGGCTGGCGAAATGGCCGTATTATCGGCGCTCCGCTTCCCCGCGTCGAGGCAGTCTTGTCCGCCGTTCCCGCCTTTTCCGAGCCACTGGTCGCCTGGCAGCAGGCTGCCGGGCGCCACGATCTGCCCTGGCAGCGCACGCGCGACCCCTATTGCGTCTGGCTGTCCGAGATCATGCTGCAACAAACCCAGGTCACCACGGTGATTCCCTACTACGAGCGCTTCCTGGCGCGCTTTCCGTCGCTCGGGGCGCTGGCGGCAGCACGCCCTGAGGAGGTGATCGAGCACTGGGCGGGACTCGGCTACTACGCGCGGGCGCGCAACCTGCACGGCTGCGCGCAGCGCATCGTCGCGTTCCACGCCGGAAAATTCCCCGATTCCGCCGCGCAACTGGCGACACTGCCCGGCATCGGCCGCTCGACCGCGGCGGCGGTCGCGGTCTTCGCCTTCGGCCAACGGGCGGCGATCCTCGACGGCAACGTCAAGCGCGTGCTCTGCCGCTACTTCGCCATCGCCGGAATTCCCGGCCAGGCCGCCGTCGACCGCGAACTGTGGGCGCTCGCCGGACGCCTGCTGCCGGAAACCGGCATCGAATCCTACACGCAGGGGCTGATGGATCTTGGCGCCACGGTCTGCACGCGCAGCCGCCCGCGCTGCGGCGAATGCCCGCTGGCGGCGGGCTGCCTGGCGCGCCTGGGTGGCCGCCAATCCGAATTACCGACACCGCGCCCGCGCCGGCGCCTACCCGAGCGCCGCGCCGGCTTCGTGCTGATCAGCGATGGCCGCCGCCTGCTGCTCGAACGCCGGCCGCCGAGCGGATTGTGGGGCGGCCTGCTGGTGCCGCCGGAAGGCGACGCGGCGACCGTGCTCCCACGCTTCGGCCTGGTAGCTGACAGTGAGCACCCGCTCACGCCGATCCGGCACGCCTTCACGCATTTCCGCCTGACCCTCGAACCGGTACTGTGCATCGTCGATCCCGCCCCCGCACTGAGCGAGCCAGGCGTCGAATGGGTGGCGCTGGAAAGCGCCGCCGAGGCCGGCGTGCCGGCGCCGATCAGGAAACTGATCGGCCGCGTCGCCGCAGCGGGCGACTGATCCTCAGGGCTTGACCGGTGCCGCTGGAGCCGGCGGCTGCTTGGCGGCGGCCTCGGCCTTTTTTTCGGCGACGCGCGCCTCGTGCTCGGCCTGCTTCCTCTGCTGGCGTTCGGCCTCGCCGGCCTTGCGCTGCGCGCCCTCCTGCGCCTGCTGGGCCTTCTTCGCCCGCGTCGCTGCCTCTTCGGCAGCGGCGGCGCTGCGCGCGGCGGCCGTGTCGGCCTCGCGTTCCTTCAGTTCGGCCTGGTGCTGCGGCGTATCGGCGATGCGCTGCATGTCGCGCGCGTTCAACTGCTCTTTCTTGACCTGGCGCTCGATCGCCTTGCCTTCGTTGGACTGCCGCCGCCCCTCCTTGACCGTCGCGATGTAGTCGTCGTAGGCGGCCTCCAGGCAGCGGTTCACCAGGAATTTCCTGTAGCAGGTGGGCTTGCGCTCCTCGAAAAGCTTCTCGGCTTCCGCCTTCTTCGTTTCGCCCTCGCTTTGCAGCGCCGTCGCCCGTTCGAGGCGACGCTCCCAGTCGGCCTGCTGCTCGTCCGTTCCCGCCGGCCCGGCGGCCGCGGCCAGCGCAGCGAAGGCGAACAGGCTGGCGGAGAGCAGGTGCCTGACGGTTGAACTGTTGCGGGAACGGGGGGAGCAAGCAGACACGATGACGAGCGCGGCGGGTGATGAAGTGACGCGATTTTAGCAGCCCGCGGCTATAATCGCCCGCCTCATGATCGCCCTCCGTCAAGTCACTTTCGCGCGCGCCGGCCGCCCGCTGGTCATCGATGCCTCGGTGCAGTTGCATGCCGGCTGGAAGGTCGGCGTCGTCGGCGCCAATGGCTCCGGCAAGTCCAGCCTGTTCGCGCTGCTCGCCGGCGAACTGCACGCCGAATCGGGTGCCGTCGAGCTGCCCGCTAGCTGGCGCATCGCCCGCGTCGCCCAGGAGACCCCCGCTCTGCCCGACAGCGCGCTCGATTTCGTCCTCGACGGCGATGTCGAGCTGCGCCGCGTCGAGCGCGACCTGGCCGAGGCCGAGGCCCGCGGCGACGGCGAGGCGATCGGCCACCTGCATGCCCGTTACGGCGAAATCGGCGGCTATTCCGCCAAGGCGCGCGTCGCCGAGGTGCTGCACGGCCTCGGTTTCGGCGACGCCGATTTCACGCGGCCGGTGGCGGAGTTTTCCGGCGGCTGGCGCGTCCGCCTCAACCTCGCCCGCGCCCTCTCTTGTCGCGCCGACCTGCTGCTGCTCGACGAGCCGACCAACCACCTCGACCTCGACGCGGTTCTCTGGCTGGAGCAATGGCTGAAGAACACGCCGGCCACGCTGCTGCTCATCTCGCACGACCGCGATTTCCTCGACGCCGTCGTCGGCCAGATCCTCGCCATCGACCTGCAGCGCCTGAGCCTGACCAGCGGCGGCTATTCCGACTACGAGCGCGCGCGCGCCGCCCGTCTGGCCACCCAGCAGGCCACCTACGAAGCGCAGCAGCGCGAAATCGCCCACCTGAGCCGCTTCGTCGAGCGCTTCAAGGCCAAGGCGACGAAGGCACGCCAGGCGCAAAGCCGGGTCAAGATGCTCGAGCGCATGGAAATCGTCGCCGCCGCCCACGTCGATTCGCCCTTCCACTTCGCCTTCCGCCAGCCGGCCGCCCTGCCCGATCCGCTGCTGACCATCGAAAAGGCCTCCGCCGGCTACGTCGACCGCAACATCCTGCAAGACGTCACGCTGACCCTGCGCCCCGGCTGCCGCATCGGCCTGCTCGGGCGCAACGGCGCGGGCAAATCGACGCTGGTCAAGCTGCTCGCCGGCGCCGTCAGGCAGCAAGGCGGCGAGCGCAAGGAAGCGAAGGCGCTCGCCATCGGCTACTTCGCCCAGCATCAGCTCGAACAACTGCGCCCCGATGAAAGCCCGCTGCAACACCTGACGCGGCTGGAGCCGACCACCCCGGAACAGGAACTGCGCGACTACCTCGGCGGCTTCGACTTCCGCGGCGACATGGCGACGCGCGCGGTCGAACCCTTTTCGGGCGGCGAGAAATCCCGGCTGGCGCTGGCCCTGTTGATCCGCACCAAGCCCAACCTGCTGCTGCTCGACGAACCGACCAACCACCTCGACCTCGAAATGCGCGAGGCGCTGACCTTCGCGCTGCAGGATTACGAAGGCGGCATGGTCGTCGTCTCGCACGACCGCCACCTGCTACGCACCTGCACCGACGAACTGCTGCTCGTCGCCGACGGCAAGGTCGCCGAATTCGACGGCGACCTCGACGACTACGCCGCCTGGCTCGCCAGCCAGCGCAGCGCCACCAGGGCCGCCGAGCCGGACGCCACCGCAGAAAAGAACGAACGCGTGCAACAGCGCGCCGATGCCAAGGCCAGCCGCCAGGCGCTCCTCGCGCAACGCCGGCCTTTGGTCAAGGAAATCGAGCAGTTGGAGCGAAAACTGGCGAAGTGGAACGAGGAAAAATCGGCACTGGAAGCCCGCTTCACCGATCCCGACTTCTATGCTGCGGTCGACCGCCAGAAGAGCGAAGAAATGCATCGGCAGGCTACAGTGCTTGCCGACCAGATCGACGCGGCCGAGATGCGCTGGCTAGAGGTGCACGAGGCGCTGGAGGCGATGCCGGCGGTCGATTGAGCGCTCCGGGGGCAACTGGCGCTTTCGACCCTTATGGAAAGCTTTCCATAAGGGTCGCGACGCGACCATCCTCTCTTCGGAATCATCGCCGGAAAGTGGTCAGTGAGGTTCCAATTCCTGCAAGTGGCCAGTTGCCACTGAGTGTCCCCGACCCTAAGCCGCCCGTCGAGTTATAACCGTGACTACCGGCACTTGTCCCGAAATGGACGCTATTTGGACTGTAGTCGATAGAGGTAGTCGATCAACGCAAGGATCCGACCCCGGACAGCCGCTTCGGGGTTGTAGGCATAATCATCGTACCGAGGTGCGGCACTGACCGATAAGTGCGTACCCCAGATCGGCATGGCACGCGACCCGTGAGCTTTGACTTCCTCTCGACCATCGATCACGTTATAGACGCGCGTGACAGGAAAAACGCCGCCGTTCCGCTTGGCAAGGGTCGTGATGTCCGGTACGGTCAGTTCCATGGCTTCGGCGAAAGATCCTTTTCCTTTGCCATTCAAGCCATGACAGGTGGCACAGCTTTGATCGTATTCCATCTTGCCGATATCGAGTTTGTCTGCACCACAGACAGGCACTGACAGAACCGAGGCAACCGCCAACGCAATCCAATTAGTCGCTTTCATAACACCTCCTCTTGTAGATCGACAAAACCCACCCATCCATCCTGTCTTTATAGCCTATGCTCCCTCCTTATACAAATCTGGCAACCGGGAGGCAGGCCAAGATCATGATCCGACCCTTGGTGTTAGCTGCCGCAATTTTTCTGGCTTGCCTGTCAGGCAGCATTTCGGCTGGGGAACTGAGGTGCGATGACCGCAGTGTTGTCATTCGCGGTACAGAACCGCAGGACGTTCTGGATGGCTGCGAGGCAGTGAAATCTGCAGCCCGCTTTTTTGTGTCTTTGGGGCTTTCAATACCAGAGGGCGTATCGATAGAACTGATGGAGGCCCAACATGCTTCGCTGCTGGCGGCGCATGAAACGGGCAACTATGATGCCCAGAAGAACGCAATACGGATCCTGACCTATCGCGCTGCGGTCAAGGCAACCGAAGCGAACGAACAAGGGCTCGGCCGGATAACTAAACGCACCCACTGGCGAAGTTACATCGTCCATGAACTCGCCCATGCCGCTATCCATGCTGGATGCGGCGTGGCCTGCCCGTCGCGAGCCATTCACGAGTATGTGGCGGCAGTGGCTCAACTAGCCAGTTTGCCAACGGAAGAGCTTGGCGAATTGTTGATCCCGTATCGCAACCTAGAACCCTTCCAGCACCTCACCGAGATCACGGAAATCTACTACGCCATCAATCCACATTACTTTGCAGTCAAGTCCTATATGCATTACCAGCAGCAATCCGACCCGGGTGCCTTCCTTCGACGTGTGCTCGCTCCGTCGGACTAGGGAAATGGAATTACGCCACGTTATCCCCACTTCCGGCTGACTCCTGCCGCTCCCGGCTGATCGAGAAAGTACTGCTATTGGCCGGGTCGAGGCAGAGCGAGTTTCAATTTGCTCGCCGTAAACCGGCCATCCGGCGAAGTCCAGAGATAGGAATTTCGACGGCATCTCAAATGGCCGGTCATGGCCGGCTGCTGAAAATCTCGCGATCAACTTGATCGCCGAAATCCAGCCATTCGATTCTACCTGGCACGAGAAATTTAGATGTAACCGCCACGGGCGGCTGATGGCCGAGCCCTGCCTCCCAGCAACAGTTTTCCCCCTTGCCTGTCGCGGTCAACGCCCCGAATACCCCGAAATCCGCCCCCGCTCAGGTAAAATCGCCGCTTTTCCGCATTCCGCGCTGGGAGCAACGCCGTGCAGATCGTCTGCCTCGACCTCGAAGGGGTTCTCGTCCCCGAAATCTGGATCGAATTCTCGCAGCGCACGGGCATTCCCGAACTCCGTCGCACGACGCGCGACGAGCCGGATTACGACAAGCTGATGACCTACCGGCTGAACATCCTGCGCGAGCACAAGCTCGGCCTGCCGGACATCCAGAACGTGATCGCCGAGATGGGCCCGATGGAGGGCGCGCGCGCCTTCCTCGACAAGCTGCGCGAGGATTACCAGGTGGTCATCCTCTCCGACACCTTCTACGAGTTCGCCCACCCGCTGATGCGCCAGCTCGGCTGGCCGACGCTTTTCTGCCATTCGCTGCGGGCCGACGCCGACGGCATGCTGGTCGCCTACCAGTTGCGCATGCCTGACCAGAAGCGCGAGGCGGTCAGGCGCTTCAAGGAACTGAACTTCACGGTCGTCGCCGCCGGCGACAGCTACAACGATACGGCCATGCTCAAGGAAGCCCATGGAGGCATCCTGTTCCACCCGCCGGAAAGCGTCATCCGCGAGTTCCCGCAGTTTCCGGTGACGCTCAACTACGACGAACTGCGCGCCGAAATCGACAAAGCCTTTGCCCGGGTCGCCTGAACGCCTCCCATGCATCGCGACCGTTTCTACACACTCTCTGCCTCCTGCCCCGACCAGGTCGGCATCATCTCCCGCGTTTCCGGCTTCATCGCCGGCAACGGCGGCTGGATCCTCGAATCGCGCTTCCATGCCGACGCGATCACCGGGCAGTATTTCATGCGCCTGGAGGTCAGGGCCGACACGCTGCCCTTCCTGCTCGCGGAGTTCCGCGAGCGCTTCCGCCGCGAGGTCGCCGGGCCGCTCGAAATGACCTGGCGGATCACCGACAGCGCGGTCAAGAAGCGCGTCGTCGTCCTGGTCTCGAAGCAGGAACACTGCCTCTACGACCTGCTGGCGCGCTGGCAGGCGAAGGAACTCGACGTCGAGATTCCGTGCGTGATCTCCAACCACGACACCTTCCGCGGCTTCGTCGAGTGGCACGGCATCCCCTTCCACCATGTGCCGGTCGGCGCCGACAACCGGCCGGCGTCCAGCGCCGAGATCCAGCGCATCTTCGACGACGTGCGCGGCGACACGATGGTGCTCGCCCGCTACATGCAGATCCTGCCGGCCGAGCTGTGCGACGCGCTGGCCGGGCGCGTCATCAACATCCACCATTCCTTCCTGCCCAGCTTCGCCGGCGCCAAGCCCTACCACCAGGCCTACGAGCGCGGCGTCAAGCTGATCGGCGCGACCTGCCACTATGTGACCAGCGATCTCGACGCCGGCCCGATCATCGAGCAGGACGTCATCCGCATCGACCACTCCGATTCGCCGGAAGACATGGTCCGCTACGGCAAGGACATCGAGAAGACCGTGCTCGCCCGCGGCCTGCGCTATCACCTCG
>Ga0209391_10001732_pt1 | contig 11404 bp, 10 predicted proteins | sample PPLLak3March2015_FD_187246 | JGI IMG/M metagenome (GOLD analysis project Ga0209391, IMG submission 187246) | Freshwater sediment microbial communities from Prairie Pothole Lake near Jamestown, North Dakota, USA - PPLs Lake P7 Core (1) Depth... | ecosystem: Environmental > Aquatic > Freshwater >... | reverse complement strand
TCACCGGCTTGCTCGGCCAGGCCTGGGCGTGCACGTAGGGGGCGGCGAGGGCGGCGGCACCGGCGGCGAGCAACTGGCGGCGGGAGGGATGCGTCATCTGGGGTGTCTCCGAAAGGGGTTGCTTGAGTGTCGGGGCGGGCCGATTCTGCGGTGCGGCGCCGCTTCGCCCTATGGGACAAGCCCGGCCCGCGCTACATTGCGCCGGCCATGCACACCGCCGCAAAGTTGCCTGCCGACGCCGACGCCCTGCTGGCGCTGGCCGCCCAGTCGATGTTCGAGGCCTTCGCGCGAGACGCGATGGGCGCGATGGTGGTCGACCGCGAGCACCGCGTGGTCTGGATCAGCGAAGGCTACCTGCGCTTCCTGCCCGGCCTGGGCTTCACCGAGCCGGCGCAATTCGTCGGCCGGCGCGTCGAGGAAGTGGTGCCGAATACCATGATGGCGCATGTCATCGAGACCGGGCAGCCGATCCTGGTCGACCTGCTGACCAACCAGGCCGGTACCTTCCTGGTCAGCCGGTTGCCGCTGCGCGACGTTGCCGGGCAGGTGATCGGCGCCGTCGGATTCGTTCTTCTCGATCATCCCGAGACGACGATGCAGCCGCTGATCGCCAAATTCAGCCGCCTGCAGTCCGAACTCGACAGCGCGCGGCGCCAACTCGCCGAGCAGCGCCGGCCGCGCTACACCATCGCCAGCTTCATCGGCGCCAGCCCGGCGGCGCTGGAGGTCAAGCGCCAGGCGCGGCGCGTGGCGCAGATCGGCAGCACGGTGCTGCTGCTGGGCGAAACCGGCACCGGCAAGGAACTGCTGGCGCAGGGCATCCACGCCGCCAGCGCGCGTGCGTCGCGGCGTTTCGTCGGCGTCAATATCGCGGCGGTGCCGGAGACGCTGCTCGAAGCCGAATTCTTCGGCGTCGCTCCAGGCGCCTACACCGGCGCTGACCGCCGCGGCCGCGAGGGCAAGTTCAAGCATGCCGACGGCGGGACGCTGTTCCTCGACGAGATCGGCGACATGCCGCTGCCGCTGCAGAGCAAGCTGCTGCGCGCGCTGCAGGAGCAGGAGATCGAGCCGCTGGGCAGCAACCGCATCGAGCGCATCGACGTGCGCATCGTCGCCGCCACCAGCCGCGACCTCGCCGCGATGGTGGCGGCGGGGACCTTCCGTGCCGACCTCTACTACCGCCTGAACGTGCTGCCGATCCGCCTGCCGGCGCTGCGCGAACGCCTGTCCGACCTGGAGGCGCTGGTCGAGTCGCTGTCGGAGGACATTGCCCGCCGCAGCGGCCTGCCTGCGCGCAGCGTCAGCCCCGAGGCGCTGGCCCTGCTGGCGCGGCGACCCTGGCCGGGCAATATCCGCGAATTGCGCAATACGCTGGAGCAGGCGGCGCTGATGACCGACGACCTGGTGCTGGAGCCGCGGCATTTCGGTGACAGCGGCGCCCCGGCGCCGCAGCGATCTCAGCCGGCGGAGGCGTTCCGCGAGGAGGCGCCGCCACTGGCGCCCCGGCCCCTGGCCAACCAGGTGGCTGAACTCGAGCGGCGCGTCATCGGCGAGGCACTGGCCGCCACCGGCGGAAACCGCACCGCGGCGGCGCTGCGTCTGGGCATGCCGAGGTCGGTGCTGTACGAACGGCTGGCGCGGTATGCGGGGCTGGGGAGCGAACACGGACGCGAAAGAAAATCAGGTACCGAACGTCCGTAATGCGGACAAGCACAGTGCCCTGTTTCCGGTCGATCTCGTCCTTACTATGTCTGAAGTCCGGACGATCTATCGATCGCGGTGGATCAATTTAGGGGTTTGCACTGATATGGTGCGCATGGCATGCAGATTGCGTCACCCAGGCATCCATAGCGACCCGGAGAATTGTCCATGAAGCGCCGCCAGACCTTCGCCCTCGTCGCCACAGCGACCGCCTTCCTCACCTTGCCATCGGCAACCCTGGCCCAGTCCAAGGATGACGTCAAGATCGCCATCATCGCCAGCAAGACCGGCCCGCTCGAGGCCTATGCCAAGCAGACCATCGTCGGTTTCAACCTGGGCCTGCAGTACGCCACCGGCGGCACGATGACGGTGGCCGGGCGCAAGCTGGTGGTGATCGAGAAGGACGACCAGGGCAAGCCCGACGTGGGCAAGGCGCAACTCGCCGCGGCCTATGCCGACGACAAGGTCGACATCGCGGTCGGCCCGACCGCCAGCCCGGTGGGCCTGGCCATGCTGCCGGTGGCCGAGGAGTACAAGAAGATCCTGCTCGTCGAGCCGGCGGTGGCCGATTCGATCACCGGCGACAAGTGGAACAAGTACATCTTCCGCACCGGCCGCAACAGCAGCCAGGACGCTGCCGCCAACGCCGCCGCGCTGGACCAGCCGGGCAATGTGATCGCGGTGCTGGCCAACGACAATGCCTTCGGCCGCGATGCCGTGAAGGCGTCGAAGGACTTCACCAAGAAGGCCAAGATCGTCCACGAGGAGTACCTGCCCGTGGGCACGACCGACTTCACGGCCGGCCTGCAGCGCATCATCGACAAGCTCAAGGACCAGCCGGGCAATAAGTACATCTCGGTGGTCTGGTCTGGCGCGCCCACGCCGTTCAGCAAGATCGCCGACCTGGAGCTGAAGAAGCGCTTCGGCATCGATCTCGCCACCGGCGGCAACATCCTGCCGGCGATGGTCGCCTACAAGCAGTTCCCGGGCATGGAAGGAGCGCTCTACTACTACTTCGGCATCCCCAAGAATCCGGTCAACGAGTGGCTGGTGGCCAACCACTACAAGCAGTTCAAGGCGCCGCCGGATTTCTTCACCGCCGGCGGCATGAGTGCGGCGATCGCGGTCGTCGAGGCGCTGAAGAAGACGGGCGGCGATACGAATACGAACAAGCTGATCGCCGCCATGGAAGGTTTGTCCTTCGAGACGCCGAAGGGCACCATGACCTTCCGCAAGGAAGACCACCAGGCGATGCAGGACATGTACCACTTCCGCATCAAGAACGACCCCGCCTTCGCCTGGGGCGTGCCTGAGCTGGTGCGCGTGATCCCGGCCAGCGAGCTGCAGATCCCGATCCGAAACAAGCGTTGATGCGCGGCTCGCCGTGCTGGAAACGAAGGACCTCACGATACGGTTCGGCGGTCACGTGGCGGTCGACCATGTCTCGTGCCGCTTCGAGCCCGGCACGCTGACGGCCATCGTCGGCCCCAACGGTGCCGGCAAGACGACCTACTTCAACCTCGTCAGCGGCCAGCTGCCGGCCAGCGAGGGCCGCGTGCTGCTCGACGGCGAGGACATCACCGCGCTGCCGGCGCCGACACGCACCCGCAAGGGCCTGGGCCGCGCCTTCCAGCTGACGCAGCTGTTCCCCAACCTGACGGTGCTGGAGAACGTGCGCCTGGCGGTGCAGGCGCGCTGCGGCGGCGGCATGCAGCTGCTGAAGGTTTGGCTGGACCGCAAGGCCTGGATCGACGAGGCCGGCGAGTTGCTGCGCCAGGTGCAACTGGGCGAGAAGATGCAGCAGCATGCCGCCGCGCTGCCGCACGGCGACCAGCGCAAGCTCGAGGTGGCGCTGCTGATGGCGCTGGACCCCAAGGTCTATATGTTCGACGAGCCCACCGCCGGCATGAGCGTCGACGACGTGCCGGTGGTGCTGGATCTCATCCGCGCCCTGAAGGCGAGGAGGGACCGCACGATCCTGCTGGTGGAGCACAAGATGGACGTGGTGCGCGAACTCTCCGACCGCATCGTGGTGCTGCACAACGGGCAACTGGTGGCTGACGGCGAGCCAGCCGAGGTCATTGCTTCACCGGTCGTGCAACAAGCCTACCTCGGCGGCCCTGCCGCCGAGGCAGGCCCTGGGCCTGAACAGGACCGCTCCCCCACCCGGCCCTCCCCCTCCGAGAGAGGGAGCTCCCAGCATGTCTGACGAGATTCTCTGCCTGCGTGGCGTGCACACGCACATCGGCGCGTATCACATCCTGCACGGCGTGGACCTGCAAGTGCCCGAGGGCCAGGTGACCATGCTGCTGGGCCGCAACGGCGCCGGCAAGACGACCACGCTGCGCACGGTGATGGGCCTCACGCCCGCCAGCCAGGGCAGCATCACGTTCCGGGGCCAGCCCATCCAGGCCCGCGAGACACCCGACATCGCGCAACTCGGCATCGCCTACGTGCCCGAGACCATGGGCATCTTCACCGACCTCACGGTGCAGGAGAACATGGTGCTGGCCGCCCGCGCCGCGCGCCATGCGGGCGAGCTGGACCAGGCGCGGCTGGACTGGATCTTCGGCCTCTTTCCGGCGCTGAAGAAGTTCTGGCTCTACCCCGCGGGCAAGCTCAGCGGCGGGCAGAAGCAGATGCTGGCGGTGGCGCGCGCCATCGTCGAACCGAGGGCGTTGATCCTCGTCGACGAGCCGAGCAAGGGTCTGGCACCGAGCATCGTGGCCAACCTCATCGGCGCCCTGCGCGAACTGAAGGCCCAGCGCACGACCATCCTGCTGGTGGAGCAGAACTTCCAGATGGCCCGGGCGCTGGGCGACACGGTGGCGGTGATGGACGACGGCCGCGTCGTGCACCGAGGCACGATGGCCGAACTGGCCGCGGACGAAGGCCTGCAGCAGCGGCTGCTGGGGCTGTCGCTGGGGGCGCACGCATGACGACAGCGAACGTGGTCGCGGCTTCGGCCGTCGGCGCAGCGATTCCGAAGGCGAGCTTCGACTGGAAGCCGATCGTCCTGCTGCTCGCCGTGATGGCGCTGGCGGTGCCGGCGATCGGCAGCACCAGCAGCTGGCTCACGCTGACCGTGGCGGGGCTGGCGATGGGGCTCATCGTCTTCGTCATCGCCTCGGGGCTGACGCTGATCTTCGGGCTCATGGACGTGCTGAATTTCGGCCACGGCGTCTTCATCGCGCTCGGCGCATTCGTCGCCACCAGCGTGATGGGCTACGGCGCCGGTGCGGGCTGGGGCGGCTTCTTCAGCATCCTGGCGGCGATGGGGGTCGCGATGGCGGTCGCCGGCGCGGTGGGCTGGGCCTTCGAAAGGATCATCGTGCGCCCGGTCTACGGCCTGCACCTGAAGCAGATCCTGATCACGATGGGCGGCATGATCGTCGGCGAGGAGATCATCAAGGTCATCTGGGGCCCGCTGCAGATCGCCCTGCCGCTGCCCGACGAACTGCGCGGCGCCTGGCTGTTCGGCGACGCCGCAGTCGAGAAATACCGCGTGCTGGCGGCGGCCATCGGCCTCGTCGTGCTGGCGGTGCTGGTCTACACGCTCAACCGCACCAAGATCGGCCTGCTGATCCGCGCCGGCGTGCAGGACCGCAGCATGGTCGAGGCGCTGGGCTACCGCATCCGGCGCCTGTTCGTCGGCGTCTTCGTCGCCGGCTCGGCGCTGGCGGGGCTGGGCGGCGTGCTCTGGGGCCTGTACCAGCAGAGCGTGACGCCGCAGATCGGCGCCCAGGTCAACGTGCTGATCTTCATCGTCATCATCATCGGCGGCCTGGGCAGCACCTTCGGCTGCCTGGTCGGCGCGCTGCTGGTGGGCCTGATGGCCAACTACACCGGCTTCCTGGCGCCCAAGGTCGCGCTGTTCTCGAATATCGCGCTCATGGTGGCGATCCTGCTCTGGCGGCCGCAGGGCCTGTACCCGGTCACCAACCGGTGAACGTGATGCTGAATCGCCTGCTCTCGCACGATCTGCCGCGCAGCCGCTGGCTGGCGGCGGCGCTGCTCGTCATCCTCGTCGTGCTGGCGCTGGCGCCGTTCCTTTTTCCGGGCGCGAAGTCGATGTCGGTGGTGGCCAAGATCCTGGTCTTCATCCTGCTGGTGGCCAGCTACGACCTGCTGCTCGGCTATACCGGCATCGTCAGCTTCGCGCACACGATGTTCTTCGGCATCGGCGCCTACGGTATCGCGATCGCGAGCGAGAAGCTCGGCGCCGGCTGGGGGGCCGTCGGCCTGGGTCTGCTCGCGGCCGCCGTCGTCTCCGTGCTGCTGTCGCTGCTGATCGGCCTGTTCAGCCTGCGCGTGAAGGCCATCTTCTTCGCCATGATCACGCTCGCCGTGGCGACCGCGTTCCAGACCCTGGCATCGCAGCTGAGCGACTTCACCGGCGGCGAGGACGGCCTGACCTTCCGCAACCCCGAGTGGCTGAGCCCGAGCTTCGAGCCTTTCGAGACCGAGGTCCTCGGCCTGCTGATCGATGGCAAGGCCTTGACCTACTGGCTGCTTTTCGTGACGGTGCTGGCGCTCTTCCTGCTGCTGCTGCGCATCGTCAATTCGCCCTTCGGGCGCGTGCTGCAGGCGATCCGCGAGAACGACTTCCGTGCCGAGGCCATCGGCTACCGCACGGTGATCTACCGCACGCTGAGCAACGTGGTGTCGGCCTTGTTCGCCACCATCGCCGGCGCGCTGCTGGCGCTGTGGCTGCGCTATGTCGGGCCCGACACGACGCTGAGCTTCGAGATCATGCTCGACATCCTGCTCATCGTCGTCATCGGCGGCATGGGCACGCTGTACGGCGCGGTGATCGGCGCCGTGCTGTTCGTGGTGGCACAGAACTATCTGCAGGACCTGCTGGCCGTCGGTGCCACCGCCGTGCAGGGCGTGCCCGTGCTGCAGGCCGTGATCGCGCCCGACCGCTGGCTGCTCTGGCTCGGCGTGGCCTTCGTGCTCTGCGTCTACTTCTTCCCCAGCGGAATCGTCGGCCGATGGCGCGCCGCGGCCCTCCGGGCCGGCAATCCCCGACGGACGCCACGCCGATGACCACACCAACATCGAACTACGTCGCCTGCGAAGGTCGCGAGATCCACTTCACCGAGTGGGGGGCAGAGCACGACGACGTGGTGGTGGCCTGGCACGGCCTGGCGCGCACGGGGCGCGACATGGACCCCATCGCTGCACATCTGGCCCAGCGCTACCGGGTGATCTGCCCCGACACGCTGGGCCGCGGCCTCAGCCAGTGGAGCCCCGAGCCCCAGGCCGAATACTGCCTGGCCTTCTACGAGCGGCTGGCAGTGTCGCTGCTGGAGCAGCTGGGCATCGGCCGCTGCCTGTGGCTGGGCACGTCGATGGGCGGCGCCATCGGCCTGCGTGCCGCCGCGGGGCCGCTGCGCGGGCGCATCCAGCGCCTGGTGCTCAACGATATCGGCCCGCAACTCGCCAACGCCGCCGTCGGGCGCATTCGCGCCTATGCCGGCAGCCCGCCGGCCTTCACCACCCTGGGCGAGCTCGAGCGCTATTTCCGCACCATCTACGCGCCCTACGGCTGGCTCAGCGACGGGCAGTGGCGTCAGCTCGCCGAGACCTCGATGCGCCGCCTGCCCGACGGACGCGTGACGCCGCATTACGACCCGGCGATGGTGCAACAGTTCCTGCACCACCCCGACGACTATCTGCAATGGGACGCCTGGGACACGCTCGAGCTGCCGGTGTTGTGCCTGCGCGGCGAACATTCCGACCTGCTGCTGCCCGAGACCGCCGACGCCATGCGCACCCGCGGCCCGCGCGCCGTGGTCGTCACCATCCCCGGCTGCGGCCACGCGCCGGCGCTGAATACGCCGGAGCAGTTTGCCTTGGTCGAACGTTTCTTCGGCGGGTCCTGAGGCGGGGTCGCCGTCATCCGCACTTCGGTCAAGCGTTGCGGTTACCGCCGCTCGTCAGCTCGCAGCTTGAATGGGAATGCGTCTGACGCCTGCAGCGCCGGTTCGCGCGCGCAGCTGCCCGCAGCCGCCCTCGACGTCCTGCCCGGCCGACTGGCGCAGCTTGGCCAGCACGCCGTGCCGGTGCAGGGCGCGCGCCATGGCCGCGGCGCGCTCCCACGGCGGGCGCCTGAAGGGCAGGCCGTCGACGGCGTTGTAGGGAATGAAGTTCATCATCGCGTATTTTCCGGCCAGCAGCGCGGCGATGCCTTCGACCTCGTCGTCGCCGTCGTTGACGCCCTCGATCAGCGTCCACTGGTACTGGATCGGGTAGCCACTGAAGCGGGCGTAGGTCTCGCCGGCCGCCACCAGGTCGGCGGGATCCCAGCGCGGTGCATGGGGCAACAGCTGCGCGCGCAGCGCGGCGTGGCTGCTGTGCAGCGACAGCGCCAGCGCCGGCTTCACGCGCCCCTGCGGCAGGCGTTCGAAGACGCGGGCGTCACCGACGGTCGAGAACACCAGCTCCTTGTGGCCGATGGCACCGGCGCTGCCGAGCAGGTCGATCGCCTCGATCACGTTGTCGAGGTTGTGTGCCGGCTCGCCCATGCCCATGAAGACGACGCGCCTGACCGGCCGCCGCAGGCGCGCCTGCACCACCTGGGCGACGATCTCGGCGCTGCCGAGCTGGCGCAGCAGCCCACCCTGGCCGGTCATGCAGAAGACGCAGCCGACGGCGCAGCCGACCTGCGTCGACACGCACACGCCACCGCGCGGCAGCAGCACGCTCTCGACCATCTGGCCGTCGGCCAGCGTCACCAGCAGGCGCACCGAGCCGTCGGCGGCGGGGTGCTCGCTGTGCACGCGCGCCAGGTTGATGAGTTCGGTGGCCAGTGCCGGCAGGGCCTCGCGCAGCGGGCGCGGCAGGAAGTCCTCGGGCCGGCGCCGGCCGCCGTCCAGCGGCAAGGCTTGCGCCCAGCGTCGCAGCACATGCGCCTCGTGGTGCGGGCCGGCATTGAGCTCGAGCAGGCGCTGGCGGAGCTGCTCGATCTTCATGACAGCGGCAGCCTTGCCTGGAGAACGCCGACCTCGCTGACGGGCGAGCTCCGACACGGTGCGCAGGCGTCTGCGCCGAAGAGGTCAGTCATCGCGGGGGTCGTGGTTCCGATGGCCGATCATGCCTGGGCTGGGGGCGCCGCCGCCGTCGCCACGGAGCGTTGCCGCCCCTTGGCCGCCTGCTGCGCGGCGCGGCGCATCGCGCTGTAGCGCCGCAACGCCGCTTCCATGTCGGCCAGGCGCAGCGCCCCGGCGGCCCCGGCGGCGATCAGCGTCGCCTTGAGTTCCTGGTAGGCCGTTTCCATGGCGTCCATCGCCGCGGCCAGGGTGCGCTCGCCCGGCGCCGTCGTGGTCGGATCGCACAGCGCCAGCAGCGTGTCGGTGTGGCGCACGAAGGCCAGGTGCTGCACCGCGGCGCCGCCCGGGGCGCCCGCGGGCAGACCCAGCGGCGCCGCGGCATGGGCCTGCTCGGCCGTCGTCTCGTGATAGCGCTGCACGCGCAACGCGCGCGCCAGCCGCTCGCTGGTGCCCTGCGGCATGGTGCCGCGGCTCATGCGCTCGACGAAGGATTCGACCGCGGCGTCGAGGCTGGAGACGACGGCCTGCTCGCGCGCCAGCGTGGCGGCGCCGGCGCCGGTCAGCGCCGTGCGCGCCAGCCGTACCGCCAGCTGTCCGCAGCGCGCGACCTCGCGCTCCAGCGCATCCATGGCCAGCGTCGGCACCGCCAGCACGTTGTCGTCCAGGAATTTGGGCTGCGCCTCGTCCTCTTCGCGCGCGCGGAAGCGTTGCAGCAACCAGCGTGTCATGCGGTCCGCCAGCGGCCACATCAGCAGCACGCCGAGCACATTGAAGGTGGTGTGGAACAGCGCCAGCTTGGCCGCCGGATCGGGCGCCAGACCGAGTGTCGCGCGCGCGCTCGCCAGCGCACCGATCAGCCACGGCAACAGCGCCAGCGCGACCGCGGCCGTCACGACATTGAAGATCACGTGCCCGGCAGCGACGCGGCGCGCGTTCGGCGTGGCGCCGACGGCCGCCAGCAGCGCCGTCACCGTGGTGCCGATATTCGCGCCGATGACCACTGCCGCTGCGCCCTGGGCGGTGAGCAGGCCACCCTGGGCGGCAGTGAGGGTGATCGTCATCGACGCCGCCGACGACTGCATCAGCACCGTCATCACCGCACCGATCGCCACCTGCGCCAGCACCGCCAGCGGGCCCGTTCCCTGCGGCACCGTCACCTGTCCGGCCAAGCCGCCGAAGGCCTGCTGCAGCAGCGCGATGCCCAGGAACAGCAGCCCGAAGCCCGCCAGCGCCATGCCCACGGCACCACGGCGCTGGCCTGCGCCGGTCAGCCGCAACACGACGCCGGCACCGATCACCGGCAGCGCCAGCGCGTCGATCTTGAACTTGAGCCCGACCAGGGCGACGATCCAGCCGGTCATCGTGCTGCCGACGTTGGAGCCGAAGATCACCCACAGCGCCGGCGACAGCGACAGCAGGCCGGCGTTGATGAAGCCGATCGCCGCCACCGTGACGGCACTCGAGGACTGCACCATGGCCGTCACCAGCGCCCCGGAGCCGAGGGCATGCCAGCGTGTCCGCGTCGCGCCGGCCAGGATGCGGTGCAGCGCCGGGCCGGCGGCGAGCTTGAGCCCGTCGCTCATCATGCCCATGCCGAGCAGGAACAGACCCAGCCCGCCTGCCAGCGGGCCGATCAGGGACAAGGCGCCGTCGACCATCGGCGGGCCGGCGATGTGCAAACGCAGGCGCCGGCCAGAGCCTCAGGGCAGGCCACCGATGCCGCAGTCCGGCTAGAGGCCGCCGGCGTCGCGGATCGACTCTCCGCCCTTCACCTTGCGCGCCTTGCCCAGCGCGGTGTCCAGCGCGCGCAGCATCTTGTCGGCCGCGCCGTACACGGCGTCGGCCACCTTGTCGGCGTTGTGGCTCACCGCCACGGGCTGGCGGCCGGTGAGGCGCGCTTCCAGCAGACAGCGCTTTTCGCCGCCGCCGACACGATCGCCGTTGATGTCGCTGAGATGTACCTCGATGCGCGTGATCTGGTCGCGAAAGCGCGCCAGCCTGTCCTTGAGTTCACCCTCCACCCAAGCGGCGAGCGAATCCTGGCCCTGGATACGGGCATCTGTATTGAGTTGGACTTGCAAGTTGTTCTCCTTCACGGGTGAGTTTAAGTGGGAGCCGGTCCGTGGCCATTGGTTCAGCCGCCGCCATGCTGGAAGATGAGGGCGGCGCTGAGCAGGTAGGTCGAAAACAACCGATGCCGACGCCGAAACCGGATAGGCCCGGGCTGACGCAGATCGAGGTGCGGCCCGGCAGGCGCACCGCCGCCCGGACTGGGGTAGGCTTGGGGGGTTCGCAACCACAGCAGGAGGGCGGCCGTGAACGACATCCGTCAGATCCTGGCGCTGGTGAACGACAGCCCGCGCTCGGACCGCGTGCTGGCGCTGGCGGCGCGCCTGGCGCGCAGCCACGGCGCCGCGCTGGTGGCGCTGCACGTGGTGGAACCGCTGCGCAGCGGCGCCTTCATCTCGCCCGAGGCGGCCAGCGTGGCCGCCGCCTGGGCCGTCGAGACCGAGACCCAGCGCCGCAACGCCGCCGCCGCGCGGGTGGCGGCGGCCGCATCCGCCGCCGGCATCGAGATCGCGCTGGCCAGCCTGCGCAACGAGATCGTCGCCGACAGCCTGCGCCACACGGGCACGGCCGACCTGGTG
>Ga0209391_10001731_pt1 | contig 11406 bp, 16 predicted proteins | sample PPLLak3March2015_FD_187246 | JGI IMG/M metagenome (GOLD analysis project Ga0209391, IMG submission 187246) | Freshwater sediment microbial communities from Prairie Pothole Lake near Jamestown, North Dakota, USA - PPLs Lake P7 Core (1) Depth... | ecosystem: Environmental > Aquatic > Freshwater >... | reverse complement strand
CGCCGCATGGGCCGGCCGCGAGGACCGGTACAGCGAGCTGCGCGAGGCGCTGCGCGGTAGCGAGCGCCCCCTGCAGAAGATCGAAATGCACTACATCGGCGGATGAGCAGCGAATTCACGCACGTCGACGAGCAGCGGCAACCCGCGATGGTGGACGTGGGCGGCAAGTCCGTGACGCACCGGACGGCCACGGCCGAGGCCCGCGTGCGCTTTCCGGCGGCGGTCGCCGAGGCCCTGCGTGAATCGGGCTTCGAGACCAGCAAGGGGCCGGTGTTCCAGACCGCCATCATCGCGGGCACGATGGCCGCCAAGCGCACCCACGAACTGATCCCGTTCTGCCATCCGCTCGGGGTGGAGAAGTGCCGCCTCGAGATCGAGATGAACGACCGCCACGAGGCCGTGGTCCGCTGCACGGTGGGCGTGCACCACAAGACCGGCGTCGAGATGGAGGCGCTCACCGGCGCGTCGGTCGCGGCGCTCACCATCTACGACATGTGCAAGGCGCTTTCGCACGAGATCGTGATCGCCGAGCTGCGCCTCGTCGAGAAGCACGGCGGCAAGCACGACATCGTCGCTGCATGAGTTCGGCCAGCACCCGACCGGAGTCGAAACCATGAACCGCATCGAGATCCAGTATTTTGCCGTGCTGCGCGAGCGTGCCGGCACTGGCCGCGAGACGGTCGAAACCTCTGCCGCGACGGCCGCCGACCTCTACGACGAACTGGCCGCCCGGCACGACTTCGGGCTGCCACGCGGCATGCTGCGCGTCGCAGTGAACGACGAATTCACCGACTGGTCGCGGCCACTCGCCGCGGGTGACCGCGTGGTGTTCATCCCTCCCGTCGCAGGCGGCTGATGCAGGCGTTCTCGTTCAGCAGCGCCCCGCTCGAACCGGAGCGCTACCACGCCGCCACTGAGGATCGGTCGGCGGGCGGTTACGCGAGCTTCGAAGGCTGGGTGCGCGACCACAACGAAGGGCGCACCGTGGAGCGCCTCGAGTACGAGGCGTTCGAGTCGCTCGCGATCAAGGAAGGCGAGCGCATTGTCGCCGAGGCGATCGCGAGGTTCGGCGTGACACGCGCCGCGTGCGTGCACCGGGTCGGATCGCTCGCCATCGGCGACCTCGCCGTCTGGGTGGGCGTGAGTTCGGCTCACCGCGGCGAGGCCTTTGCCGCCTGCCGCTACATCATCGACGAAGTGAAGCACCGGGTGCCCATCTGGAAGAAGGAGCACTACACGGACGGCGACTCCGGCTGGGTGAACTGCGAACGGTGCGCGGCGGCGGCTCACGACCACGACCACGACCACGAACACGAACACGCGCACGCCAGCGGCGACTTCGCGAGCCACGGTCACGAGCACGCCGAGGCAACGCAGCACGACTACTCAAGGCAGATCGCATTGCCCGAGGTCGGTCGCGCCGGCCAGGCGAAGCTTGCGGCGGCCTCGGTGCTGGTCGTGGGTGCCGGCGGCCTGGGGGTTCCGGTGCTGCAGTACCTCGCTGCGGCTGGCGTCGGGCGCATCGGCATCGTCGACGGCGACGTGGTCGAGGCGAGCAACCTGCATCGCCAGCCGCTGTACGGCATCGCGGACGTCGGCCGTCCGAAGGCCGTTGTGGCTGCCGAACGCCTGCACGCGCTGAATCGCGACGTGCGCATCGCAACGCACGAGGCCAAGGCCACCGCCGAGAACATCGACGCGCTGCTGAAGAACTACGACCTCGTCGTGGAGTGCACCGACAACTTCCGCGCGAAGTTCCTCGTGAGCGATGCGGTGGTGCGCGCACTCAAGCCCGCGGTGTTTGCGAGCGTGCACCAGTACGAGGGCCAGGTGCAGGTGTACCGTCCCCTGCCCCACTGGCCTTGCCTGCGCTGCCTGTGGCCCGAAGCCCCGCGTGACGGCATCGTGGGCAACTGCGCCGAGGCCGGCGTGCTGGGGCCGGTCCCGGCGACGCTCGGCGCCATGCAGGCGATGCAGGTGCTGAAGCGCCTGCTCGGTCTCGACGCGGGCGAAGCGCCGGCGCTGGTCACGGTGGACCTGCTGTCGCTCGAAACGCGCCGCCTGGTCGCGCGGCGCAACCCTGAATGCGATCACGACGACCCGGGCGCCTTGGCCCAGGCCCCCGCTGCGGCGGGCCCCATCGAACTCGAGTTCGCAACGCTGGCCGAAGCCTTCGAATCGGGCCTCGAACTGGTGGACATCCGCGAGACCTGGGAGCGCATGCACGACCCGCCGGGCCTGCAGATCCCGACGCACCTGCCGCTGAGTGCACTGGTGAACGGCTACCTGCAGTTCCCGACGGAAGGCCGCTACCTGATCGTCTGCGCGCATGGCGTTCGCAGCCTTTCGGTGACGGAACAGCTGCGTACGCAGGGCCTGACAGAGGTGTATTCGCTCAGGGGCGGGCTCGCGGCGCTGCGTTCCTGACCCGGCAGCGGTTTCCAGGCAGTACAAGCAACGCGCGCGCGTCTCCTTGGCGGGCGCACGCCGGTCCGCTCGGTGCGCTACCGAACAGACCCTGCCGCCAGTGCGCGTAGTCTGATTCACATCGACCGCACACGATCCTTTCGGGAGTTCGCCGCGCGACGGGTGAGGTCGAGTGGAGAACTCGGAATGAACAAGTCATTACTCACGGGTCTCGTCGTCGGCGGCGTGGCCGTCACCGCGGCCGGCGCATTTGCCGGTTACCAGGCGATGGACGACCGTCGTTCCGCCGAGGTTCTCAGCGTCGAGCCGTTGACGAAGACGGTCCGCACACCCCGCCAGGTCTGCTCGGACGTGGTCGTGTCGCACGAGACGCCGACGAACGATCCGAAACGCGTCACAGGTGCCGTCATTGGTGCGGTGGCCGGCGGCGTCCTTGGCAACCAGATCGGCGATGGCTCCGGACAGACGGTGGCGACGGTGGCGGGCGCCGCGGCTGGCGGCTACGCCGGCAGCAAGATCCAGAAGCACATGCAGGACGACAAGACCACCCAGACCGTCGAGCAGCGCTGCCGCACGGTCTACGACTCCGCCGAGCAACCGGACGGTTACGAGGTGCGCTATCGCCTCGCGGGACAGGAAGGCACCGTGCGAACGGACCGCGCCCCGGGCCAGAGCATCCCGGTCGAGAACGGCCAGTTGGTGCTTGCCGGGCTGAACGATCCGAAGTGATCACCCGGGATTCCAGGTGACGTCGATAAGGAGAAGCGAAATGCTATGGACCATTGCAGTCGTACTGGCCGTCCTCTGGCTGCTGGGGCTCGTCAGCTCCTACACCATGGGCGGATTCATTCACATCCTGCTGGTGCTCGCGATCGTCGTGGTCCTGATCAACGTGATCCAGGGCCGGCGAGCGTAACGCTAAGGGACATGTCGTCGCCCTGCCGGACCACCGGCAGGGCCGCGCGACGGGAGCGAACATGAATTCAACCAAGATTGCGGCGATCGTGCTGATCGTCGCCGGTGTCCTCGGGCTCGCCTACGGCAGCTTCAGCTATACGAAGGATACGCACGACATCAAGATGGGACCGATCGAGATGTCCGTGAAGGAAAAAGAGACGGTCAACGTGCCGGTCTGGGCCGGCGTGGGCGCGATCGCCATTGGCGCCGCACTGCTGCTGCTCGGCGGCCGCAAGCCCTAGTCGAGCTTCTCGACGATGACGCGGCCGTCCGCGTTGACGAACACCCGGTAGCGATTGCCGTCCTCGCACGCGGCGACGTAGTCGTCCTCGCCTTGCTGGGTGGCGCTCACGACCTTCCCGCAGGGCAAGCCCTGCAATGCAATCACGGCCGTCAGGTCCCTGGCGACCGGAACGTCGCCGGGGGGCTCTTCGGCGGCGAGTGTCGTCCCCGCGAACCCGGTCGCCATCACGCCGACCAGGGCCAAAGCCGCTGCACGCATGCTCACGGTGTTGCTCCTGCCATCAGATTGGATTCGGTGAACTTCTTCGGATCCTCGAGGATGCTCCAGATGGCCGCGCGTGACTTGACGATGTCCCGGGCCAACGGCGGGTCGCTGTCCTGGAGCAGCGAAAGCACCTTGAGGAGCAGCATGTCGTAGTTGCGACGCAATTCGGAGAGCGTCGCCGTGCCCTGCCGCTTGTGGTAGGCGCGGAACTTGTCCACCAGGTCGTCGACCTGGTTCTTGAGAGCAAGCTTGGTCATCACGCCTACGGCCTTGGTTTGCCGGAGTCGCGTCGCGAGCGACTTAAAATCCAGCGGCGCTTCAGCCGGTTGAGGTGCCGCCGGGGCCGGGACCGCCCTCGGCACCACCGCAGGTGCCGGTGCAGGTGCCGGCGCGGGCGCGGGCGCCACTGCGACAGCGGTTGCCGGCTTGGGCGGTGGCGCTGTCGGCTGAGGCGATGGCGGCTTCGGCTGGGGCGGTGGCGGCTTCGGCTGGGCAACCGTGGTGGCCGGCGCAACAGTGGCGGGCGCCTCGGGAACTGGGGCCTGCACGGCCGGTGCGGGTTCAACCGGGCGCGCGGGCTCGATCGCCTGCGGCGTCTCGGCCACCGGACTCGACGCCGCAGGCGGGGCTGCCGGGGCAGGGACCGTCTGTGCGTGCCGCACGCCAGCGCAACCCGCTGCCAGGGCGCAGGCCAACACAACAACGACGTGCACACCCGGAAACATTGCCGCGCGGACCATCATCGGTCTCTCCTGGCTGGATGCGACGGATCGGACGCCTCGTCAAGAATAGCGCTCCGCGGTTCGTTGGCGAACCGCGGAGCGCTGAAGATTCAGGTCTGGCTCAGACGCGAATCAGTTCGATTCCCGTCCTTACGAGAACCACGAGTCGTCGGCCTTGCTCTCCCAATTGGCGAGCTGCTTCTCAGCCTCGTCCTTGGCAATGCCGTAGCGCTCCTGGATCTTGCCGGCCAGCTGGTCGCGGCGACCGGCGACGACGTCGAGGTCGTCATCGGTCAGCTTGCCCCACTGCACCTTGGCCCTACCCGTCACTTGCTTCCAATTGCCTTCGATGCGATCCCAATTCATAGGTGTCTCCTTTCGTTGGTGGGATGGGCCGTCACGCATTCGAGCCTCAAGAGGCCGGGCGGACGGTGATTTCGTTCTTGACGGACCTGACGCCGTCGACGTTGCGAGCGATGCTCCCGGCAGCCGCCTTCTCCGCCTGGCTCTTCGCAAACCCCGACAGCATGACGGTGCCGTTCAACGTCTCGACGGTGATCGAAGTGCCGGCGACTCTCTGGTCTTCCAGCATGCGCGTCTTCACGCTCGCCGTAATGGCGGTGTCATCGATGTAGGCGCCGGCGGTCTGCTGGCCGCGAGTGACCGCGCAACCGGTGACAGTGACCAGCGTCAATGCAATGGCGGCAGCGGTGAGGGCGGTACGAATCTTCATGCGCATCTCCAGAAACAGTCCATGAACCCACTGTAGAGGTCAGGTCACGATCGGTCGGTGCGGTCCCGCACCGAGCACCTGGCTACCCCTGCCCGAAACCGGACAAGGCGACACAACGGCGCATCGACAGGGCACTGGGCTTCAAGGTGACTCCGGGCATCAGCGATGGCCTTGTCCCGACACTGAGCCAGGTGCACGGCCGGATTCTGCACGCTGCACGCGCCGGTGAGCCTTCACGCGCAGCAACGCCAGGTCAGCGTTCTTCAAGAGCGTCTCGGCATCCGCGCCGTCGACCGGGTACACGCCAACACCCACGCTCGCGGTGACGTACAGATCCCGGCTCTCGATTCGGTGCGGCTCGGCGATCGCGGCTGACAGGTTCGCCGCGCTGCATACCGCATCCTCGGCACAGGTCACTTCAGTCAGCAGAACCACGAATTCATCGCCGCCTTGACGGCTCACGGTGTCCGATCTGCGCACACCCGCCACCAGCCGACTTGCGACTGACTGCAGGACCTGATCGCCGATCGCGTGACCCAGGCGATCGTTGATGCCCTTGAAGCGGTCCAGGTCCAGGAACAGCACCGCCAGCGAACTGCCGTGGCGACGTGCCATTGCGATCGCCCGGTCGAGCCGGTCGGTCAGCAGCAGCCGGTTGGGCAGGCCGGTCAAGACGTCGTGCTGCGCCAGGTGGGCCATCCGGAGTGACAATGCACGCGCCGCACTGACGTCGTGAAACACGATTACTGCGCCGGTCACCCTACCGTGCTGGTCATGAATCGGGGCAACAGTGTCTTCGATCGCGGTTTCATGCCCGTCACGGCCGACCAGAAGGCAGTTCTCAGTCACGCTGGCCTGCGCGTCGCACCGCACCGCCAATGCCAGCGGATCGCGAGCGGGTTCGCGGCTTTCCGCGTCGATGATCTGCATCACTTCCTGCAACGGCCGGCCGGCCGCCTCCGACGCTGACCAGCCCGTCATGCGTGCGGCGACAGGATTGAGATAGGTGACGTTTCCTTCCACGTCGGTGCTGAGCACGGCATCGCCGATCGAGTCGAGCGTCGCCTGCGCATCATGGAACGCCGCCCCATCGGCACGGGTGCCATCGGGCCTTGCCCGGACAATCAGCCTGCTGCGGGACATCGCTACTCCAGTACACGTCACTGCGGAATGCAGCGTGACGCGACTGGAGCCCGCTGTATGTGCGCTGGCGGACGCCGGCGGATCAAGCTCGTCAGCGACTTGCTGACTGTCCGTATGCTACCGAACAGACGCTGGCGTAGCGTCGGGTCATCGTCCGCCACAGGGACGACCGCCCGATCGTGACGGACCTGAGTTTCCATGCAACCGTTGCCGCAGGCCTCCGCAAAGAACCGTCTGCTGGCAGCCTTGGTCGGCCAGGACCGCCGCCACCTGCTCGCACAGTGCGAGCAAGTGGAACTCGAGCTGTCCGACGTGCTGTATGAGCCGGGGAAGCGGATCCGCCAGGTCTACTTCCCGGCTGGCAGTTTCATTTCGCTGATCACTCCGATCAGTGGCCACGAGCGTCTGGAAGTGGGCCTGGTCGGCGACGAGGGCATGCTGGGCACTTCGCTGGTCCTCGGCGTGAATGCGGCTCGCACACTCGCCCTCGTGCAGGGCGCGGGCCCGTCCTGGCGGATGGACGCGGAATCGTTTCGCCGCGAACTCGACAACAGTGCTGCGCTGCAACGGTGGCTGAAGCGCTACATCTATGTCGTGATGTGCCAGTTGGCCCAGACGGTTGCCTGCACCCGCTTCCATGTCGTCGAGGCGCGGCTTGCGCGCTGGCTGCTGATGACCCGGGACAGGGCGCATTCCGACGAATTCCACATCACGCATGAATTCCTCGCCTACATCCTGGGAGTGCGCCGTGCGGGCGTGACTCGAGCGGCCAGCTCGCTGCAGAGGCGCAAGCTGATCAGCTACAGTCGCGGCGACATCACCATCCTGGATCGCCGCGGGCTGGAAGGCGCGGCCTGCGCGTGTTACGCACTCGACCGCGCAACCTACGCGAATGTCATGCTTTGACCGGCCGCTGCGCGGACCGCAATCTCGCGGCCGGCGCCAGCAGCGCACGATGCCGCACATGCTGAGAACGATGGGCGTAGACTAGTGCTGGTCAGCTTGCGCGGATGGCTACGATGAGCCCACCCAATGCCGCGGCCGCCCCACAGACCCCGGAACAGAATCACCTGCTGGCGGCACTGTCGCCCGCGGAACGCGAGCAGCTTTACCCGCACCTGCGGCTGGTGAAGTTGCCGCTCGGCAAGGCACTGTACGAGTCGGGCGACGTCCTGCGGAACGTCTACTTTCCCGTCGACTGCATCGTGTCGCTGCTGTACGTGCTGGAAAGCGGCGCCTCAGCGGAGATTTCGGTCGTGGGCAACGAGGGACTCATCGGCGTCGCGCTGTTCATGGGCGGCGAGACCACGCCGAGCAGGGCGATCGTGCAGAGTGCCGGCCACGCGTATCGCCTGGACGGCCAGCGACTGAAGGACGAGTTCCATCGCAGCGGCGGCCTGCAACTGCTGCTGCTGCGCTACACCCAGTCGCTGATCACGCAGATGGCGCAGACGGCAGTCTGCAACCGGCATCACTCGGTGGACCAGCAACTGTGCCGCTGGCTGCTGCTGTCACTCGACCGCCTGGCATCGCAGGAACTGGTCATGACGCAGGAACTCATCGCCAACATGCTGGGAGTGCGCCGCGAAGGCGTCACCGAAGCTGCCGGCAAGCTCCAGAAGATCGGGGTCATCCACTACAGTCGCGGGCATATCACGGTGCTGGACAGGCCGATGCTCGAGCAGCTTTGCTGCGAGTGCTACTCGGTCGTCAAGCAGGAATCGGATCGCATCGAGGGACTGGCCGCAGTGCGCGGCGCCTGACGCCTCCTGATTTCGCAAGCGCCGACGCACCCGGGCAGGCTCCGGTCAAGCCGGGCTGGTTGCACTCCGTTCGACAGCGTACAGACGCCGGCTCCGCCAGCACTTAAAAGTCTTCCCCTGAGATCAGTTTTCGACCTCCGGAGGATGACGTGCCGTGCAGGATCATTAGTTGCGGGTGGGTGGTATCGCTTCTGCTATTGCTCGCGATCCCAGCGTTTGCAGATGACGCAGCTGCGCCGGCAGGGACTCGCTCCGACAGTTCGCAATTCCAGGACGTCCCGCGTTCTGCCGCGGGCATGACCACTGCTGGACGCCCCACGGCCACGCTGCTGCCGGACGAGCGCGATGAACCGTTGCGACTGCTGGCGCTGGTCGGACCAGTGGTAGTGATCGTGATCCTGGCGATCCTGGGGCTCACCATCACGTTCCGCGCGCTGGGCCATGACCGGCGGAAAAGACGCACCGCCTATCGGCAGCGGGGCAACAGGGCGCCCCGCCGTGCTTATCTCGGTGGACCGACACGAGACTGAGGGCGCGAAGTCCCTTGCCGGTGGCGCACGCGCCCCGTGTCGCGCCACGCCCTGCTTACCGCCGGATTTGCCCTGCGCCGCGCACCAGGTACTTGTAGCTGGTGAGCTGCTCCACGCCCACGGGGCCGCGGGCGTGGAAGCGATCGGTCGAGATGCCGATCTCGGCGCCCATGCCGAACTCGCCGCCATCGGCGAATTGCGTCGAAGCGTTGTGCAGCACGATCGCGCTGTCGACGCCCGAAAGGAATTTCTCCGCGGCCACCGGATCCTCGGTGACGATCGACTCCGTGTGGGCCGAGCCGTATTTCGCAATGTGCGCGACCGCCTCGTCCACCCCGCGCACCACCTTCGCGGCGATGATCGAGTCGAGGTATTCCGTGTACCAGTCGTCTTCGGTCGCGGCCTTCACGCGTGGATCGACGGCCCGTACCGTGGCGTCGCCGCGTACCTCGCAGCCCGCGTCGAGCAGGTCGCGCACGATCGGCCCCAGATGGGTCTGCGCGCAGCTCTCGTCCAACAGCAGCGTTTCCGCGGCGCCGCAGATGCCGGTGCGGCGCAGCTTGGCGTTCTTCACGATCGCGCGCGCCATGTTGAGGTCCGCGGCGCGGTCCACGTACACGTGGCAGTTGCCCTCGAGGTGGCCGATCACCGGCACGCGCGCCTCCTGCTGCACGCGCGCGACGAGGCTCTTGCCGCCGCGGGGCACGATCACGTCGATGCTCTCGGTCATGCCGGCGAGCATGCAGCCCACGGCCGCGCGATCCGTCGTCGGCACCAGCTGGATGCAGGCCTCCGGCAACCCCGCGGCGCGCAGCCCGTCCACCAGGCATGCGTGGATCGCCGTGCTGGAGCGATGACTTTCGCTACCGCCGCGCAGGATCGCCGCGTTGCCCGACTTGAGGCACAACGCCCCGGCGTCACAGGTCACGTTGGGGCGGCTCTCGTAGATGATGCCGATCACGCCGAGCGGCACGCGCACGCGCTGGATGCGCAGGCCGTTCGGCCGCTCCCACTCGGCGATCACGGTACCCACGGGGTCCGCAAGCGCCGCGATCTGCTCGACCCCTGCGGCCATCGACTCAATGCGCGCTTCGTCGAGCTTCAGCCGGTCGAGCATCGCGCCACTCAGTCCCGCGGCCTCGCCCGCCTTCACGTCGTGCGCGTTGGCGGCAAGGATCCCGGCTGCACGTGCACGGAGCGACGCCGCGGCCGCCGTGAGCGCCGCGTTCTTGCGTTCCGTGGTGGCCTGCGCGAGCACCTGCGCGGCGGCCACGGCCGCGTGCCCGATCGGCGTCATCAACGCAGCGATGTCCTGCAGGGTCATGCCAGCACCAGGTCGTCGCGGTGGATCATCTCGTCGCGGCCGCGGAATCCGAGCAGTGCTTCGAGCTCGCTGCTGTGCCGGCCGCGGATGCGTTCCGCATCCGTGCTCGAGTATGCCGCGAGGCCACGGGCGATCTCGACCCCGTCCGGGTCGAGCACCACGACGGCATCGCCGCGATCGAAACGTCCCTTCACCTGGGTGACGCCGGCGGGCAGCAGGCTCCGGCCGTCGCGCAGTGCGCGGGCCGCGCCCGCATCGACGACCAGCTCGCCCGCAGGCTTCAGCATGCCGGCAATCCACTGTTTGCGGACGGTCACGGGCGAGGCCTCGGCCACGAACCACGTGCAGCGTGCGCCGGACTCGATGCGCCGCAGCGGGTGGGCCTCACGGCCGGCGGCGATGCACATGTGGCAGCCGGCGCCCACGGCGATCCTGGCGGCCAGGACCTTGGTGGCCATGCCGCCCGAGCCCACGTCGGAGGCGGAGCCACCCGCCATCGCCTCGATCTCGGGCGTGATGCGTGGCACTTCGGCGATGAACTGGGCCGTCCCGTCCCGCGTGGGGTCGGCGGTGTACAGGCCGTCCACGTCGGAGAGCAGCACGAGGCAGTCGGCGCTCACCATCTGCGCAACGCGCGCGCCGAGGCGGTCGTTGTCGCCGTAGCGGATCTCCGCCGTGGCGACCGTGTCGTTCTCGTTGATCACCGGGATCGCGCCGAGGCGCAGCAACGTCGTAAGCGTGTTGCGCGCGTTCAGGTAACGGCGCCGCTCCTCGGTGTCGCCCAGGGTGAGCAGCACCTGCGCGACGGTGAAGCCACGCCGCTCGAGGACTTCTTTCCACGCGTGGGCGAGGCGGATCTGCCCGACCGCAGCGGCGGCCTGCTTCTCCTCGAGCTTGGGCTTGCGCTTCGCCAGGCCGAGTTCGCGGCGCCCGAGCGCGATGGCGCCCGACGACACGAGCACTACTTCCTGGTTGCGGGCGCGCATGGCGGCGACGTCGTCCGCCAGCGCCTCGAGCCAGTCGCGGTTCACGCTGCCGGTCGATTTCTCGACCAGCAGCGCGGAACCGACCTTGATGACGACCCGACGGGCCGCGGCGAGGCGCGATCCGCCGGCCGCAGCCTCCACGTTCATGCGAACGCGAAATGCTCGGCCGGCAGTTCCATCAGGCCCGCCGCGCCCGCGCGCGCCGCCGCGGCGTGCGCATCGACGCGCGGCAGGATGCGGTCGAAGTAGTACTTCGCGGTGACGAGCTTGGCCTTGTAGAAGTCGGCCTCGGGATCGCCCGCCGCGAGCTTCT
>Ga0209391_10001730_pt1 | contig 11419 bp, 10 predicted proteins | sample PPLLak3March2015_FD_187246 | JGI IMG/M metagenome (GOLD analysis project Ga0209391, IMG submission 187246) | Freshwater sediment microbial communities from Prairie Pothole Lake near Jamestown, North Dakota, USA - PPLs Lake P7 Core (1) Depth... | ecosystem: Environmental > Aquatic > Freshwater >... | reverse complement strand
ATACGCGGCCGCCGGAGAGGTACCGAAGCGGTCATAACGGCGCCGACTCGAAATCGGATGGGGGCATAACAGCCCCACGTGGGTTCGAATCCCACCCTCTCCGCCACAAATTAGCAAACGCCCCGCAAGGGGCGTTTGCGTTTGTGGCCCCGAAGCGTGGCATCACACCCTACGCACTCCTGGCAACAGCCTTATGTCACCTCCGGCCATGCATGATCCGGGCGACACGGCCCCCGGTCCAGCCGGGTGCGGCCGTCGCGGCAGCCTGGCGCGGAGTGAGCACTGCCCGCGATACGGCGCGAACGACCTACGCGACAGGGACGGCCACGTTTTACTCGTCGCGCACGCGCAGCGTAAGCAGAACCCGCAGGGCCGGCGGCGTCGGCCTGTGGCAGCATGCGCGCCGATAAAAACAGGAACTGGGAAGCTCCGCCCATGCGACTGCTGGACTGCGACGACGCCGAGCCATTGCCCACCGACGGCATGGAGGTCGAGGAGGTCCGCGACGCGGACACCGTCCGGCTGTTCATGCTGGAATGGCGCCGGCGGCTGCGCGAGCAGCCTGCGCCATGGAGGCGTTCGCCAGGCCCCGGTGGCATGATGGGCGCATGATCGTCGACGCCTGGGCCCAGCACCCCACCGCACGTCACCTTGTCCACCCCATGTTCGACTCGCTGCGACGCTGGACGCGCGGCGAGGCGGGTTCACGCCTGTCGCCGGTGGACAACGTGGACTGGCCGGTCTCCGTGACGCTGGCGGCAATGGACGACGGTGGCGTCGATCGCAGCCTCATCAGTGCCTGGGAAGGGCCGCGAGGTTCGCTCATTTCGAACGACGAGGTGGCCGCTTTCGTGCGTGCGGCGCCCGACCGGCTGGCGGGCGTGGGCGCGGTCGACATCAGTCGCCCGCGTGAGGCCGTGCGCGAGATCCGGCGCTGCGTACGCGAACTTGGCTTCAAGGCGATCCGTGTGCTGCCGTGGCTGTGGGAACTGCCGCCGACGCACGCGCGGTTCTACCCGGTGTTCAACGAGTGCTGCGAGCTCGGCGTGCCGTTCTGTACACAGGTGGGGCATACCGGGCCGTTGATGCCGTCGGAGGTTGGCCGGCCGATCCCCTACATCGACCAGGTCGCGATCGATTTCCCCGACCTGGTCATCGTCTGCGGGCACATCGGCTACCCGTGGACCGAGGAGATGATCGCGGTCGCGACCAAGCACCCGAATGTGTACATCGACACTTCGGCCTACACGGTCAGGCGCTATCCGCCCCAACTCGTGGCGTACCTGCGCGCGCACGGCGCGGGCAAAGTGCTGTTCGGCACGAACTGGCCGATGATCGCGCCACGCAAGGCGCTCGAGGGTCTCGACGAACTCGCGCTCGGCTGTGCGACACGCGCCGCGTTCCTCGGCGGAAACGCGGCGCGCGTGTTCGGGCTCTGATCCGGCCGGGCGTTACGGCTTGATCTGGCCGCGGATCTCGCCGAGTCGGTAGTCGCCGGGACCCGAGTTCGGCGGATCCACCTCGTCGCTGGTGTGCACGTTGATGTAGGCGTTGCCATCCGCGAACATCTCGAGCAGGTCGCTCAGCGGAGCGCCCTTCATCGAGCCCAACAGGTCGGACGTATCGAACTTGCCCTGCGCGAGCACGCCGCTGAACGGCCCTTTCTTCGCCGCATTGGCTTGATACAGTTTCACCACGAGGGGGCCGTTCGCACCGGCGGGGCCGAGGTGGATGTCGCCTGCCACGACGTTCTGGATGTCCTTCACGGTCAGCACGTAGCTGACCGACTGGCCGTTGGCGCTCACGGTCAAATCGAGCTGGCCGGTCGCCGGTGTCTTGATCGGATCGGGTACGTTGGCTGCCCCGCTCAGCTCGACCTTGTAGGTCACTTCGGCTGCCGGGGCTGGGAAGGCGGCGAGAGCTAGGGCCGCTGCGACGACCGGCAGCGACTGGCGGAACAGCGAATGCAACATGGCGACGTCCTTTGGCTGGAACTGTGCACTGAAATAGGCTGTCCCCGCCCGGCCGGGAATACGTAGTTTGGGAAAGCGTGTCTCGCGGCAGGCTGCGGTCTTCCGCAAGGCCCTCAAGACAGGGCGAGCGAGACACCTCCGGCGGCCAGCACCAATGCCGCGGCCGCCAGCATCGGGCGGCGCAGGCGCACGTCGCCGAGGATACCCACCATTGCCGTCTTGATCACCGTGTTGGTGAGGGCGGCCACCGTGATCGCCTCGACCGCGACCTGGGCGCTGCCGGAGCGCGCGTACTGGGCCATCGACAGCGTGATGGCATCCACGTCGGTCGTGCCCGCGAGCGCCGCGACGAAGTACACGCCGCGGCCGGGCGCGTAGGTCTGCACGATTTTGACCACCAGCAGGACGAGCGCGAAAAACGCCGCGAATTTCGCGGCGGCCCGCAGACTGAACGGATTCCTGAGTGGCACGCCGACCGTGTGGTCGCCGGCTCCGGCGCGATGACGCAGGTACACGGCTGCGGCCGTGGCCGTCGCGGCCATGGCGGCGAACGGCACCAGCACGGCGCCGAGCAGCGCGCGGTTCACGACCAGCACTTCGACGATGACACGCACGAACATCACCGCCCACGCGAGCAGGATGCCGCTGGCCAGCGAGTCCGCTGCGCCGGCGTAGGCGGGATCGCGGCTCTGGCGCGAGAAGGCCAGCGTCACCGCGGTCGACGACACCAGGCCTCCGGTGATGCCGGTGAGCGGGATGCCGCGATTCGCGCCGAGCAGGCGCGTCGCCACGTAGCCGACCAGCGACAGCGTCGAGATCAGTAGCACCAGCATCCACAGCGACTGCGGCCGCAACGCGCCCCATGGGTCGACGGGGTCATCCGGCAACAACGGCAGCACGATGAACGTGGCGATCAGCAGGCGCAGGCCGGCGTAGACGTCCTCGCGGTCGAGCTTCTGCACCAGGCCGTGCAATGGTTGCTTGTAGGCCAGCACGGCCGCCACCGCCACGGCGAGACCGACGGCAAGCTCGCGGTAGCCGAGCATGGTCATTGCACCGAGCAGGCAGGCTGCCACCGCCGCAAGTTCCGTGGTGAGGCCGAGCGCATCGGGTTGCGTGCGCGCCGAAATGACGTACCCGGCGAGCACCGGCGCCAGCGAGGCGATCAGCGCCGCCGCGAGGATCCACGGCGAGTCGAGCGCGAGCGTGAGCCAGCCGCCGAGCGCGCCGATCAGCGCGAACAGGATGAAGGTGCGCAGCCCGCCGATGGTCTGCTCGTCGTGCTCGCGCTTGTGCCGCTCGCGTTCGATGCCGAGCAGGGCGCCTATCAGCAGGGCGGTGGCGAAGTTCCACACGGCCTGGAGGTCGACGGCGAGCGGCATGGTCCTGGCCTCAGTCCGTTCGGCGCGGTCCCGCGTAGAGGTCGATCACCTGGTCGAGCGCACGCTGGCAGACGCGGCAGAACGGCACCTCGTCGCGGGTGAACATCACGCAATCGAGCTGCGAGCGGTAGTACGCCTGCGCGTCGTAGTTGGCGCCCTGGAATGCGCCCACCGCAGCGGCGGGGCGATGCGACCCGAATAGCTGGGTGGTGTACGCCTGTTCCTCGCGGAACAGCGCGCTCATCTCACTCTCCGGCCGGTTCGCGGCACGAATCTGCTTGCGCCGGGCCTGGAAGTCGCGCTGCCGTGCCTCGAACTCCTGCTTGGGCCACGGCGTGGGCACAGGCGTCTTCGGGGTGGCCATATCGCGCCACTTGAGCGGCTGGCCCTCGAGCAACGCCGTGACGTTCGCTTCCCACGGCTCGACCACGCGACCCGTGGGCTCGTAGGCGACGGGCGAGGTGTAGTACTCGTCGGCGAGTCCGGCGAAGTGGTGGCCGAACTCGTGGACGAACAGGTAGTCGGCCCAGTCGTTATCCACGGCCACCGTCGCAAACGTGCCGTAGATGCCGCCGCCTCCGTAGGTTTTCGCGTTGACCAGGATCGCGATGAACTCGTACGGCGCCCAGGCGGCCACGTCACGCAGGTCGCGGTTATCAAACGTCAGGATGTAGCGCTCGGAGCCGAACGCGTCGTAAGCGGCTCCCACCGGCGTGCGTCGGTGAGTACCGGTGGATGGGCGGGCCACGCCCGACTCGGCGGACGGCGGGCACAGGCCCCAGACGTTGAAGTCGCTGCGACGCGCTGCGAACGGCTCGTGTCGGAACAGCGCGTCGGCCATGCGTCGTGCGTCGGGCCCGAACTTGGCGGAGCACTCGGCAGCCGTGTAGCCGTCGCCGATCAGCAGCAGGTCGACCTTGTCCGCCGGCGCGCCGTGCTGCTCGACGGCGATCAGCGCCTGCCGCTGCGGCGGCGAGCGCACCACGAACGGGTCGGCCGGATCGACCCGGGTCTGCCAGACCTCGCTGAACGACTGGTCGTCGCCCCGGCGCAGCACCGTGACCTCGACGGGGCCCTCGGGCACCGGGAACCGCAGCGATTCGTGGAACGTGCGATGCACTTTGCCTGCCTCGGCGGTGGTGACCCACTCGCCGAAGATCGACGCAAACCCCCGCGCGTAAAGCAGCTGGCCGCTGGCGTTGCGTACTTCGTAGCGGTACACGCCGGGTTCGCCGGAGTCGGAAGTGCGCTGCGGGTGGCCCGGCCACGAGAGCGGTTCGACGGTGACCCGGTCGAGCGCGAAGATCTCGACGCCCCGGCCGCCGGTGTGGAAATAGTCGACCCGCAGCGTGGCGGGCGTGTCCGTTGCTGCACTTGTCGGCGACGTTGTCGCCGCCGCCCAGGCGAGCGCAGCGATCCAGGCGCGGAAGGATGCGCGCACGTCAGCGCACCCGGGTGGCAGGTTTGCGGCGCCGTGTCGTCCTGGCGCCCGCGCGTCGGGTCTTCGCGGCCGACTTGCGGGTCTTGCCCTTGGTCCTGCCCGTCAGGTTCATGCGCGCCACGGCACGCTGTTCGCGCACCTGCAGCGCCGTCTCCACCTGCCGAAGTTGCGTGACGAACAACTGCGCGGCTCGCGACAGCGACCGCTTGCGCGGGTAGAACAGGCCGTAGCTCATGTGCAGCCACGGCGCGTCGAACGGCACCAGCGTGACCTTGCCGGCACGCAGTTCCGTCTCGATGGCGGTGAGCGGCGCGAGCCCGATGGCGTCGCCCGCCAGCACGGTGGCCTTGGCGACCGCGAAGCTGTCCAGCATCAGGCTCGGCGAAAGATCCCCCGTGTCGCGGTCGACCTTGGCGAGCGGCATGGACTTGGCGACGTGCACGGCGATGCGCTGCGGAATGCGCGACGCCACCAGTGGGAACACCAGGACGGTCTCGAGCGAGAGGTCGCTGCTCGTCGTGAGCGGGTGCCCCACGCGCGCGAAGAAGAACACGCGATGCTCCGCCACCGGCTCGATGGCGAGGCGGGTCGGGTGCCGCTCGGCGCTGGTGGTGTCGGCGATGGCGAATTCGAGCTTGCCTGCCATCACGGCGCGCGAGAGTTCGTCGAAGTCGCCGAGCACCGCATGCACTCGCAGCCGCGAATTCACCGTGGCCATGCGTCCGAGCGCCACCCCGAGCGGCAGTTCCGCCGCGAACATGTCGGTGCCGAACGCGATCTCCGGCGCCTGCAGCCCGGCGAGTTCCTCGAGGTCGCGCGTCAGGTCGCGGGCCTGGGAGAAGATGCGGCTGGCATGATCGATCATCAGCCGGCCGGCTTCGCCGGGCTTGAGCGCCTTGGTCGCGGTGTCGATGAGCCTGAAGCCGAGCGCCGACTCGAATTTCTCGATGCGCTTCATCAAAGTCGTCGGCGTGAGCCCGAGCGCCTTGGCGGCTCGCGTGAGGTCGTTGGACGGGACCAGGCGGAGTACGTCGAGGAGAGTGGGGGTTTTCACCTTGTCCCAACGCTAGCAGATGATCGGCTTGATGGCACGTCCGGCGGCAGCATCCGCGAGCGCGCGCGGCACCTCGGAAAATGCATACCGCTGGCAGAACCGGTCGTAAGGCAACCGGCCCTCCCGGTGCAGCGCCATCAGGTGCGGGATGAAGACGTCGGGGTCGCTCGAGCCTTCGAGCACTCCGATCACCGAGCGGCCCTTGAGGATCGACAGCGGGCTGAACTCGAAAGGCTCGCCAAGCCGCGGGACGGTGACCAGCCCGCAGACGCCACGCTTGGCGAGGCAGTCGATGGCGTCGTTGAACGACTGCACCGTGCCGGCCGTCTCCACCGAATACCGCACGCCGGCAGGGACGATGGCGCGGATCGCCTCGAGCGTGCCGCCGGCGCGGGCATCGATCGCGTGCGTTGCGCCGACTTCAAGCGCGAGGGCGAGCCGGACGGGACGAATGTCGACCGCAATGATCGGCCCGCACCCCGCAATGGCGGCCGCCATCACCGCCGACAGCCCGACCGAGCCTGTGCCGAACACGGCGATCGACGATCCGGCCGGGGCTGCGAGCGTATTGAGGACGGCACCGGCGCCGGTCTGGACGCCGCAACCGAGCGGGGCGGCCAACTCGAGCGGGAAGTCGGTCGGCACCCTCACCACGTTGCGCTCGGTGGCAAGTGCGTGGCTCGCGAACGATGACTGCTGGAAGAACGCTCCGTGCACCGGGCCGGACCGGCTCACGAGGGTATTGCTGCCGTCGAGGCGATGACCGCCGAAATTGAGGGCGTGCGAATGGTCGCAGTAGGCCGGTGCGCCCTCCCGGCAGCCCGCGCAGGCGCCGCAGGACCCGAACGTCAGCGCTACCCGGTCGCCTGGACGAACTTTGCTGACGCGCGCGCCGACTGCCTCGACGATGCCGGCACCCTCGTGCCCGAACACGGCAGGCAGGGGAGTGAGGACGGGACCGATGAGGTCGGTGTGGCAGACGCCGGCCGCCACGATCCGCACCACCACCTCGTTCTCGCGCGGGGCGTCGAGTTCGAGCGTCTCGAGCGTCGGGGCTGCGTCCGGGACACGCCAGGTCCAGGCCTGGATCTGCACGATGAGAGCTCTCCTGGGGCCCTCACTCTACTCGATCCTCCCGGGCCCGCTGCAGCCGGTATGATGGCCGGATGACTTCCAAGCTGCTCTCGCGACGCGACGTCGAGTTCCTCCTGTACGAATGGCTCGACGTGACGTCGCTCTGCGGCCGGCCGCGTTTTGCCGACCACTCCCGCGAGACGTTCGATGGGGCCCTCGACACCGCCGAACGCATCGCCACCGAGGTGTTCCTGCCGCACCGTCGCAAGAGCGACGTCGAGGAGCCCGAGTTCGACGGCGAGCGCGTGCACATCATTCCGGAAGTGGGCGAGGCTTTCGCCGCCTTTGCCGGGGCGGGGTTGCTGGCGGCGGCGCAGGATTACGACTTCGGTGGCATGCAGCTGCCAGCCGTCGTGGACAAGGCCTGCTTCGCCTACGTCCTCGCCGCCAACGCCGGCAGCGCGGGATATCCGTTGCTCACGGCCGCGAACGCCAACCTGCTGCTGGCCCATGGTTCGCCGGCGCAGATCGACGCCTTCGCGCGCCCTGAACTCGAGGGGCGATTCGCGGGCACGATGTGTCTCTCGGAGCCCCAGGCGGGGTCGTCCCTCGCCGACGTGGCCACGCGTGCCGAGCCGGACGGCGACTCGCCGTTCGGGCCGCAGTTCAGGCTGTTCGGCAACAAGATGTGGATCTCGGGCGGCGAGCACGAGGTCACGGAGAACATCGTCCACCTGGTGCTGGCGCGCCTCCCCGGCGCGCCGCCGGGCGTGAAGGGGATATCACTCTTCATCGTGCCGCGACGCCTGGTCGGTGCGGATGGCGTCTGTGGCGAGCGCAACGACGTCACGCTCGCCGGGCTCAACCACAAGATGGGTTACCGCGGCACGGTCAACACGCTGCTCAATTTCGGCGAAGGGCGTTTCGCTCCGGGTGGCCGGGCCGGCGCGATCGGTTACCTCGTGGGCGAACCGCATCGCGGCCTCACGTACATGTTCCACATGATGAACGAGGCGCGCATCGGCGTGGGCCTCGGGGCCGTCGCGCTCGGCTACGCGGGCTACCTCGAGTCGCTCGATTACGCCCGCAACCGTCCGCAGGGCAGGCCTCTTGCGTCCAAGGATCCCGCCGCGCCGCCGGTGCGCATCATCGAGCACGCCGACGTGCGCCGCATGCTGCTCGCGCAGAAATCGTACGTCGAAGGCGGCCTGGCGCTGAACCTGTACTGCGCGCGCCTCGTCGACGAGGAGCACACCGCCGCCAGCGACGCCGAACGGGCCGAGACGCACCTGCTGCTCGAGATCCTGACGCCGATTGCGAAGTCATGGCCATCGCAGTGGTGTCTCGCGGCGAACGATCTCGCCATCCAGGTGCACGGCGGCTACGGCTACACGCGCGATTACCCGGTCGAGCAGCTCTACCGCGACAACCGCCTCAACCCGATCCACGAGGGAACGCACGGCATCCAGGCGCTCGACCTGCTCGGTCGCAAGGTGAGCATGGAGGGCGGCAAGGCACTCGAGGTGCTCGGCCAGCGGGTTGCCGCAACGATCGCGCAGGGCCGCGCGACCGGGGATGCCGAGCTCACGGTGTGGGCCGAGGCGCTCACCGAGGCCCTGCGGCGCGTCGCGCGGACGACGAGCGTGCTGTACGCCACGCGCGATGCGGAACGCATCCTCGCCAATGCCAGCGTGTACCTCGAAGCGTTCGGCCACGTCGTGCTCGCGTGGACCTGGCTCGGCCAGGCGCTGGCGGCGCACGGCAAGGCCGGCGAGTTCTACGACGGCAAGCGCCAGGCGTGCCGCTATTTCTTCCGCTGGGAGTTGCCGCGCACGGGCCCGCAGTTTGCGCTGCTCGACAGCCTCGACGACACGACGCTCGCCATGCGCGACGCGTGGTTCTGAGGCCCAGGCGTGGCCAGGTCGATTTTCATCACGGGAGCGTCGTCGGGCCTCGGCGAGGCGATCGCTGTGGAATTTGCCCGTCGCGGCTACGCCGTAGCCATCGCGGCGCGTCGTGTGGAGCGGATCGAGACGCTGGCCCCGCGCTTGAAGGAGCTCGGCGCAGCGGCAGTGCTGCCGCTGGCGCTCGACGTCACGGAGTTCGCGTCGATCGATGCCGCACTCGAGCGCGCTGCACGTGAGTTCGGGCGCCTCGACATCGTGGTGGCCAACGCCGGCGTCGGCTACACGCTGCCGGTGGGTCGCGGCAAGTTCGAACAGATGCGCCAGACCATCGATACGAATCTCACCGGCGCGATTGCCACCATCGAGTTCGCGCTGCCCCGGCTGCGCGCCCAGGGCGGCGGGCAGGTCGTGGCGATCACCTCGGTGGCCGGGTCGCGCGGCATGCCGTACCTGGGCGCGTATTCCGCGGCCAAGGCCGGGCTGCATCGCTACGTGCAGGCCGTGCGCGCGGAGGTGCGGCACGAGCCGATCGTCGTCACCGAGCTCGCGCCCGGCTACATCGATACCGACATGAATCGCGGCGCAAAGAGCCGCCCGTTCGTGATTCCGCTGGAGCAGGGTGGCGCGATCCTCGCGCGCATGATCGAGCGCGGCGTCGGCCACCGCTACGTGCCTGTGTGGCCGTGGGCGCTCCTCGCGCCACTCGTGAAGTTATTGCCGACCCGGCTCATCGCGCCGCCGCCCCGCAAGAACTGAGGACCCGTCCCAAGATGACCCAGCTGCCTGCAGACACCCGGCCCGTCGCACCCCAGCACGCCATCGATGCCGAGCGCCTCGGCGGATGGCTCGCGGCCAACGTCGCGCCGCTCGACGGCCCGCTCGAGATCGCGCAGTTCAAGGGTGGCCAGTCGAACCCCACTTACCTGCTCGCCGCCGGCCAGCAGCGTTACGTGCTGCGTCGCAAGCCGCCCGGCAAGCTGCTGCCGTCGGCCCACGCAGTGGATCGCGAGTTCCGCGTGATTCGTGCGCTCGCCGACACCGGCGTGCCCGTCGCGCAGGCGCACGCGCTGTGTGAGGACGACACGGTGATCGGCACGGCGTTCTACGTAATGGAGTACGTGGCCGGGCGCGTGTTCTGGGATCCGAGCCTGCCCGGCCTGGAGCCCGCCGCGCGCGCCAGCATCCACGACGAGATCAATCGCGTCATCGCCGCGTTGCACAGCGTCGACTACGCCGCAGTGGGTCTCGGTGATTTCGGCCGCACCGGCGAGTACATCGCACGGCAGGTGGCCCGCTGGAGCAAGCAGTACCAGGCCTCGGAGACCGAGAAGATCGTGGCCATGGACAACCTGATTGCGTGGCTGCCGGAGAACATCCCGGCCGGCGACGAGGCTCGCATCGTCCACGGCGATTACCGCATCGACAACGTGATCTTCCATCCCAGCGAGCCGCGCATCCTCGCGGTGCTCGACTGGGAACTGTCGACGCTCGGGCATCCCCTCGCGGACTTCGCCTACCACTGCATGGTGTGGCGCATCCCGCCGGGCATGTTCCGCGGCCTCGGCGGCCTGGACCTGGCTGCGCTCGGCATCCCGACCGAGCACGAGTACGTGGCGGCTTATTGCCGCCGGACCGGCCGTGCGGGCATCGAGCCCCGCGACTGGGAGTACTACATGGTCTACAACATGTTCCGCATCGCCGCGATCGTGCAGGGCGTGATGGCGCGTGCGTTGCAGGGCAATGCCTCGAGCGCGCAGGCACTCGAGACCGGCCGCGCGGCGCGCCCGCTCGCCGAACTCGCTTGGCGCCAAGTCGAGCGGCTCAAGCTTTCCTGAGGAGACCCGCCATGGACTTTGAATATTCCCCGAAGGTCAAGGACCTGCAGCAGCGCGTCAGCGCGTTCATGGAGGAGCACGTCTACCCCAACGAGGCCCGTTTCCACGGCGAGATCGAGGCCAACCGGCGCGCCGGCAACGCGTGGGTGCCGACCCGGGTCGTCGAGGAACTCAAGCAGAAGGCCAGGGCGCAGGGGCTGTGGAACCTGTGGCTGCCGGAGTCCGAATACGGCGCCGGCCTCACCAACCTCGAGTACGCGCCGATCTGCGAAATCATGGGCCGCTCGGCCATCGGCCCCGAGACGTTCAACTGCTCGGCACCCGACACCGGCAACATGGAAGTGCTGGTGCGCTACGGCAACGAGGCGCAGAAACGCGAGTGGCTACTGCCGCTGCTCGCGGGCGAGATCCGCTCCGGCTTCGCGATGACCGAGCCGGCGGTGGCGTCGTCGGACGCGACCAACATCACCGCCAGCATCGTGCGCGACGGCGACCACTTCGTGATCAACGGCCGCAAGTGGTGGACGTCGGGTGCGGGCGATCCCCGCTGCAAGGTGCTCATCTTCATGGGCAAGACCGACCCGCACAACGAGAATCGCCATCGCCAGCAATCGATGATCCTGGTGCCGATGGATGCGCCGGGGGTGCGCGTGGTGCGCAACGTGCCGGTGTTCGGCTACGACGACGCGCCGCACGGTCACTCCGAGGTCGACTTCGAGAACGTGCGCGTGCCGGCATCGAACCTGCTGCTCG
>Ga0209391_10001727_pt1 | contig 11422 bp, 8 predicted proteins | sample PPLLak3March2015_FD_187246 | JGI IMG/M metagenome (GOLD analysis project Ga0209391, IMG submission 187246) | Freshwater sediment microbial communities from Prairie Pothole Lake near Jamestown, North Dakota, USA - PPLs Lake P7 Core (1) Depth... | ecosystem: Environmental > Aquatic > Freshwater >... | reverse complement strand
CCATAGACAGTCACGATGGCTCTGCCCGGGCTGGCCCAGATTGCGGGTTTCCCTTGTTGCGTACGATTCTCATTACGGGAACACTCCCATCATCAAGACGCCCTAGTCAGCCCAGAGTTCCCCCCCATGCCCCCGGTCAGCCTGTCTACGCTGCGCAAAGGCGCCCGCGGTACCGTGGCCGACGTGCGCGACGATGCCCAGACGCTGGGTGACGAGGCACAGTCGACCGTGAGCCGCCGCCTGCTCGAGCTCGGTTTCATCCCCGGCGAGGCCTTCGAGGTGATCGCCGAGATCTGGCCGGGTGGCGACCCGATGGCGGTGCGCCTCGGCAGCACGCTGTTTGCGCTGCGCCGGCGCGAAGCCGGCGCTGTGCTGGTCTCGGTCGAGGGCGGCTGAACCCTTCATGTCCGGCCCGGCTCCCGCGCTCGACGCGATCCGGCTCGCCCTGGTCGGCGTACCGAACTGCGGCAAGACGGCACTGTTCAACCGGCTGACCGGCAGCCGGCAGAAGGTCGCCAACTACGCTGGCGTCACCGTCGAGCGCAAGGAGGGTTCGTTCGTCGGTCCGACACGCGGGGAGCGCTATCGACTGCTCGACCTGCCCGGCGCGTACAGCCTGACGCCCACGACGCTCGACGAGGCCATCACGCGCGACTGCCTGCTCGGGCGGCTGGCCGGCGAGTCCGCACCGCAACGCGTGATCTGTGTCGTCGATGCGACCAACCTGCGGCTCAACCTGCGCCTCGTGCTCGAACTGCGCGACCTCGGCGTGCCGATGATCGTCGCACTCAACATGAGCGACCTCGCACAGAGCCGGGGCTTCGGTCTCGACCGCGAGCGGCTCGAGCGCGAACTCGGCGTACCGGTGGTCGAGACCGTGGCGATCCGCGATGGAGGCGAGCGCGTGCTGCTCGAACGACTCGAGAGCCTGCCCGCGCCTGCGGCGGGACCGACGGCCGAGTGGCGCGAGCCGAGCTTCGAGCAGATCCAGCAAACGCAGCGCGAAGTCCGGCGCATCCTGCACGCCGCGGGCTACCGTGAGCCCGCGAGGAACCGCACGTTGCAGCGCCTCGACGGCCTCGTCATGCACCCGGTCGCCGGCCCGGCGATCCTCGCGGCGCTGCTGTTCTTCGTCTTCCAGGCAGTGTTCAGCTGGGCCGCCGTGCCGATGGAACTGGTCGATGCTGGCGTGAGCTGGGTCGGCGCGAAGCTGCACGCGGCGCTGCCGCCGGGACTGTTCAACAGCCTGCTCGTCGACGGCGTGATCGCCGGCGCGGGTAGCGTGCTGGTGTTCCTGCCGCAGATCATGATCCTGTTCTTCTTCATCCTCGTGCTCGAAGACAGCGGTTACCTGCCGCGCGCCGCCTACCTGCTCGACCGGATGATGGGCAGCGTGGGCCTGTCGGGCCGCGCCTTCATCCCGCTGCTGTCGAGCTTCGCCTGCGCGGTGCCCGGCATCATGGCGACCCGCACGATCCCGAATGTGCGCGATCGCCTCGCGACGATCATGATCGCGCCGCTGATGACCTGCTCGGCGCGCCTGCCGGTCTACGCGTTGATCATTGCCGCGTTCATTCCGCGGCAGCGCGTGGGCGCGTTCAACCTGCAGGGGCTCGTGCTGTTCACGCTGTACGTCGCCGGCATCGTCTCGGCCATGGCAGTGGCCTATGCGCTGAAGCGCACGGCGCTGCGCTCGAGCTACCACCCGCTGCTGCTCGAGTTGCCCGAGTACCGCTGGCCGGATCTGCGCAACCTGATGCTCGGACTTTGGGAACGGCTGAAGATCTTCCTGCAGCGCGTCGGCACGATCATCCTCGCGCTGATGATCATCCTGTGGTTCCTGAGCAGCTTCCCGGCGCCACCGGACGGTGCGACCGGTCCGGCGATCCAGTACAGCTTCGCAGGCTCGATCGGGCGCGCGCTCGAGCATGTGTTCGCGCCGATCGGCTTCAACTGGCAGATCTCGCTCGCACTGGTGCCGGGCCTCGCGGCGCGCGAAGTCGCGGTCGGCGCGCTTGGCACCGTGTACTCGTTGTCCGCGACCGGCGACGACGTCGCGGCGACGCTGGTGCCGATGATCGCCGGGACCTGGAGCCTGGCGACCGCGCTGTCGCTGCTCGCCTGGTACGTATTCGCCCCCCAGTGCCTGTCGACGCTGGTCGTCGTGAAGCGCGAAACGAATTCTTGGCGCTACCCGCTGCTGATGGCGGGCTACCTGTTCGCACTGGCATACATCGCTGCATTCATCACCTACCGCGTGGCGAGCGCGGTACTTTCCTGAGGGTTTCGCCATGTGGCAGGCGGTCGTCGTGGGACTGATCGTGCTGGCCGCCACGATCTATGCGGCGTGGGCACTGCTGCCCGCAGGCCTGCGCCTGCGGCTGGCGCGACGCCTGGTCGCCGTCGCGCGGCATGCAGGGGGACCCGCGTGGCTGACCCGGTTCGCGGTGGCAACCGAGGGCAGCGCGCTGCGACGCCTCGGCGGCTGCAGCGACTGCAGTGCGGTGCAGGCAGCGCCGACTCCGCCCAAGGACCGCGACAAGACCTGAACATGACGGTATTGCGACCCTCCACTGCGGTCGCCCGTCGCAGGTTTCGGTAAACACGTGCAGCCCCACCCCCGCGTCTTGGGGTCAAATTCGCACGCGTGCCGCAGTCGCGACACGCTGCACGCCGCCGTGGCATGGCCACGCTGCGCGCCGTCCGAATAAGGGAGCCTCAAGCATGTTCCGGGCCCGCGACCTTCGCTTCATCGTCCCCGTCCTCGGCCTCTCGGCCCTGCTGCTGAACATCGCCCTGCCGGCCGCGGCACAGGAGGCGGCGCCGGCCGCATCCACAGCGCCGGCCGCGGAGCTGCCGAAGATCCCGAACTCGAAGTGCCTCGGCTGCCACGACGACGCCGAGATGAAGGACGACGCCGGCAACTCGCTGGCGGTCCACGAAGACGCATTCAAGGCCGGAGCGCACAAGCGCGTCGAGTGCGTCGAGTGCCACGTCAGCGCGCTCACGACCAAGCACCCGCGCAACGAACTCGGGCCGGTGTCGTTCGACGTCTGCATGGACTGCCACGAGGACGAGATCACGCCGTTCCAGGGCAGCGTGCACGCCCGGGTCAAGGGCGGCGAGCCGAAGGCCTGCCAGGGCTGCCACGGCAGCGTCCACACGACCGTCCGCAGCAACGACCCGAACGCGCCGATGTCGCCGCTCAACCAGGTGCGCAATTGCGGCGCGTGCCACGAGGAGATGCTGGAGGGCTACCTCTCCAGCGTGCATGCCAGGTCGCTGTTCGTCTCCGGCCTGAGCGACGCGGCGCCGTCCTGCGCCGACTGCCACGGCACCCACGACATCCTGCGCCACACCGATCCAAAAGCGCGCTCCTCGCACGCCAGGAGCCCGGAGATGTGCGGCGACTGCCACAAGGGCATCCTGAAGGAATGGGACGAGAGCGCGCACGGCGCGCTGTGGCGCGACGGCAAGGACGGGCCGGTATGCAGCACCTGCCACCAGGCGCACGCCGTGCAGGACCCGACCACGGTACAGGCACGCGCGCAGATGCCCTCGGACTGCGGCAATTGTCATGCCGATCTCTACAAGTCGTTCCACGACAGCTTCCACGGCAAGTGGGTCAGCGTGGGCCGCGAGAGCGCGGCGATGTGCTCGGACTGCCACACACCGCACCACAACCTGCCCGCGAGCGACCCGCGCTCGAGCACGCACCCGGACAACCTCGCGGCCACCTGTGGCGCGAGCAGCTGCCACGAGGGCCAGGTCAACGCCTCGTTCCTGACCTTCATCGCGCACAGCGATCCGATGGACAAGGAGCAGAACGCGTGGGTGCACTACATCTACCTGTTCATGACCCTGCTCCTGCTCGGCGTGTTCGGATTCTTCGGCCTGCACGCGGCGCTGTGGTTGCAGCGCACCCTGGTCGGCCGCCTGCGCGGCGAGTTCAAGGTGCAGCACTTCGGCGAAGGCCCGTACGTGCGCCGCTTCACCGCGACGCAGATGTGGCTGCACGTGTCGATCATCCTGAGCTTCCTGCTGCTGGCGGTCACCGGACTGCCGCTCAAGTTCGCGGCGGCGCCGTGGGCGCCCGGGCTGATGGCGGCGCTCGGGGGCGCGGACGTTGCGGCCTGGCTGCACCGCTTTGCAGCGGTCGTCACGTTCGGCTACTTCGCCGTGCACCTGACGATGCTGTTCCGCGACGTCGTGCTCAAGCGGGAGAAAGGCTACTTCTGGGGCTGGCGCTCGATGACGCCGAACCTGAAGGACGTCCAGGACCTGTGGGCGAACGTGAAGTACTTCCTGTACCTCGGTCCGCGTCCCGAACTCGACCGCTGGGCATACTGGGAGAAGTTCGACTACCTGGCGGTGTTCTGGGGCGTGGGCATGATCGGCCTGTCGGGACTGATCCTGTGGTTCCCGGGGTTCTTCACCCAGTTCCTGCCGGGATGGGCGCTGAACGCCGCCTACATCATCCACAGCGACGAGGCCCTGCTCGCCACGGGCTTCATCTTCCTGTTCCACTTCTTCCACACGCACCTGCGGCCGGAGAGCTTCCCGATGGATCCGGTGATCTTCACGGGCAGCATGCCGCTGCATCGCTTCAAGGAAGATCGGCCGATCGAGTACCAGCGCCTGGTGGACAGCAACACGCTGGAGCAGTACTTCGTGCCGCCGCCGTCCAAGACGCACATCCAGGTCGTGCACGTGTTCGGCTTCGCGGCGGTGGCGGTTGGGATCTGGCTGGCCGTGCTGATCTTCAGGGCTATCGCCAGCGGTGCACTGCACCTCTTCTAGCAGTGTGCACGTGAATCGCGGCCGGCCGGCGGAGTCATCCGCCGGCCGGCCGACTTCGTCCCCGGTGGTGATGAAGTCGCGAGGGCGCTATCCTGACGGTCGAAAATGCGGCGGGCATCGAGCACGCGTTCGGCTGCCGCGCAGCACAGAAAATCAACGTCGTTCCGGGGTTCAACGATGATCAAGCATTTCTTTTCTGCCATCACCGGCAACGTTGTCAGCCTGATCGGCACGCTGATGATCGTGACCAGCCTGCTGCTGATCGGGGCGCTGCTGATGATGCAGGCCTTCGGTTACGAAGGCGGCGCCTACGTCGGCATCCTTACCTTCGTCTTGCTGCCGATGTTCTTCCTGATGGGCCTTGCGCTGGTGCCAATCGGGTTGTGGTGGCGCAAGCGTCGCGACGCGAAGCTCGCCGCGACGGGCCAGGAAGCCGGCCACCTGCCAGTCATCGACCTCAACAAGGAAGGCACGCGAGGCGTGCTGCTCGGCTTCGTCGCGCTCGCGATCCCGACGCTGGCGCTGGCCGCGGGCCTGACGTTCAAGGCCGTCCACTACATGGACTCGGACGAGTTCTGCGGCATGGCCTGCCACAAGGTCATGGAACCGGAGCACACGGCGTTCCAGCGCTCGCCGCACGCGCGGGTCGGCTGCGCCGGCTGCCACATCGGCGCGGGTGCCGAGTGGTTCGTCAAGGCGAAGATCTCGGGATCCTGGCAGCTGGTCGCGGTGGCCTTCGACCTTTACCCGCGCCCGATCCCGACGCCGGTGCACTCGCTGCGACCGTCGAGCGGCACCTGCGAGCAGTGCCACTGGCCGACCAAGTACCTCGGCGACCGGCTCAAGGTCCGCACGCACTATGCCGAGGACGAGGCCAACACCGAGCTCAAGACTGCGCTGATGGTCAAGGTGGGCGGCAAGGTGGGGGGCCAGTCGCGGGGCATCCACTGGCACGTCGACCCGAACCAACGGGTCCGCTATCGCGCCGACCCGACCCGCGAAATCATGTACGAGATCGAGCTGACGGACCTGGCCGAGGGCACGACCAAGCTGTACAAGGGCGAGGAGACGGCTCCCGAGGGCGCCGAGTGGCGCACGATGGACTGCGTCGACTGCCACAACCGGGCCTCGCACATCTTCCGCAGCCCGGAGTTCGAGCTGGACCTCGCGCTCGAGCAAGGTCGCATCGACCGCTCGCTGCCCTACGTCCGGCGCGAAGGCCTGCGCATCATCACCGAGCAGGAGTACGACTCGCATGCCGCGGCGCGCGAGGGGATCTCGGCTGCGCTGCAGGCGTTTTATGCGCAGAACTATCCCGACCTCGCTGGCACGCCGGCGGTCGAGCAGGCCGGCAAGGCGCTGGGCGATGCCTATGCGTGGAACAACTTCCCGCACATGAAGGTGAGGTGGAACACCTACCCGAACCACATCGGCCACCAGGAGTCGCCCGGCTGCTTCCGCTGCCACGACAACAAGCACAAGACCGACGACGGCGAGAAGATCGGCAAGAAGTGCGGCACCTGCCACAGGGTGGTCGCCGACGAGGAATACGATTCGGCGCTGCTGCAGGAGCTGGGCATCCAGGAAGCACCGCCGGCCCCGGCCGAGGCTACCGCGGAGGCGCCCGTCGAGGCCGCAGCGACGACGGCAGGTACCTGACGACCGACCCCGACGCCGGGATCAGCCATGAAAAAGGCCCCGGTCCTTGCGGACCGGGGCCTTCTGCGTCTGAACCGCTCGAGCCTGTTACCAGGCGCGACGGGGACGATCGGTCTTGGGCTGCGCCTCGTTGACCTTGAGGGCGCGGCCGTCCATCTGGTGGCCATTCAGGTTCTGGATGGCGCGCGCGGCGTCCGCGTTCGACATCTCGACGAACCCGAAGCCCCTCGGCTGGCCGGTGTCGCGATCCGAGATCAGGGCGACCGACTCGACGGTGCCGTGCGTCGCGAACAGCGTGCGGACAGCGGCCTCATCGGCCGTGAAGGGAAGGTTGCCAACGTAAATCTTGCTCATTGAAAAAACACTCACTACTGAAGGCCTTCGGCGAGCGCCCGAAATGGGCGGATCGCGGCCGGGCCGGGGAACAAAGGCTGTCGAAGTTCCGCGACTGGGACGCCCGGCCAAAGCTCGGACGACCACATTCGCGTGGCTGCGGAGCCACGTGGATCGGGAACACTTTTCGGATTAGCGAACTCGAGGCCTTGGAATGCGCCGGAACGGCGCGGCCTGCCTGGAACGAAAACGAGAAGGGTCTCTACCCGGGGTGAACTATACACACATCCGGGGCCGGCGTCGGAGTTTTGTGCGATCCTCGCGCCCCCATGCCGCTGCTGACCCTCATCGACGCCGAGCTCGCCTACGGGCTGCACCCGCTGCTCGATCGCGCCTCGTTCGCGATCCGCGCCGGCGAGCGGGTCGGCCTGATCGGCCGCAACGGCACGGGTAAGTCCACGCTGCTCAAGGTGATCGGGGCCGGCCAGGCGCTCGACGGCGGGGAAATTCGCCGCCGCGACGGACTGCGCACCGCACTCGTCGAGCAGGAGCCGGTGCTGCCGCCGGCAGCTTCGCTGCGTGAAAGCCTCGCGGTGCGCGGCGCTTTCGACCACATCCCGGACGAGCGCGACCGGTGGCGCGCCGAGTCGCGGCTCGTCGAATACCTGCACCGGTTCGGCCTCGACGAATCGCTGCAACCCGCCGCGGCGTCCGGTGGCGAGTGCAAACGCGCCACGCTTGCGCTCGCGCTTGCGCTCGAGCCTCAGCTGCTGCTGCTCGACGAACCGACCAATCACCTCGACATCGACGGCATCGCGCTGCTCGAGGAACTGCTCGCCAAGGGCCCGGCCAGCATCTTCATCACGCACGACCGCGCATTCCTCGACGTCGTCGCGACGCGCATCGTCGAGCTCGATCGCGGCCTGCTGCGCTCGTACCCGGGCAATTACGCCGCCTACGAGCGGCGCAAGGACGAGCAGCTCGCGGCGGAGGCGGTCGCCAACCGCCGCTTCGACAAGTTCTGGGCGCAGGAAGAGGTCTGGATCCGCAAGGGCGTCGAGGCCCGTCGCACGCGCAACGAAGGGCGCGTGAAGCGCCTGCAGCAGCTGCGCGAGCAGCGCGCGGCGAGACGCGAGCGCCTCGGTGACGTCAAGCTGGGCCTGGACGCGGGGGAACGCTCCGGCAAGCTCGTCGCAGAGCTGCAGGACGTCACCAAGAGCTACGGTGGGCGTGCCGTCGTCGCGGGCCTGTCGCTCAGGATCATGCGCGGCGACCGTCTCGGACTGATCGGCCCGAATGGTGCCGGCAAGTCCACGCTGCTCAAGCTGATCCTCGGCCAGGTACCGCCGGACTCGGGCACGATCCGGCTCGGCACCAACCTGCAGGTCGCCTACTTCGACCAGTTGCGCGAGCAACTCGACCCGGAGGTGAGCGTTGCGGCCACCGTGAACCCCACCTCCGACTGGGTCGAGGTCGGCGGCGGGCGACGGCACATCATCAGCTACCTCGGCGACTTCCTGTTTCCGCCGCAGCGCGCGGAATCGCCGGTCAAGATGCTCTCCGGCGGCGAGCGCAACCGGCTGTTGCTGGCGCGGCTGTTCGCGCGACCGGCCAACGTGCTGGTGCTCGACGAGCCCACCAACGACCTCGACATCGAGTCGCTGGAGCTGCTCGAGTCCACGCTGCAGGAATACCCGGGCACCGTGCTGCTGGTGAGCCATGACCGCCGCTTCCTCGACGAAGTCGTGACCCAGACGCTCGCCGCCGAGGGTGACGGCACGTGGCGGGAGTACGTTGGTGGATACAGCGAGTGGCTGGCGCAGCGACCGGCGCCGAAAGCCCCGAGCGAGCCCTCACCCGCCGCTCGGGCAGCCCCTCCCGCCAAGATGGGAGTGGGCCCGCGTGAGGCCTCCGGTACGAAGCCTGCCAGCAAGCTCTCGTACAAGGAATCGCGTGAGCTCGTGCTGCTCCCGGCCGAGATCGAAGCGCTCGAGCAGGAACAGCGCGACCTCGCCGCGCGCATGAGCGAACCCGACTATCACCGGCAGGGTGCCGCGCAGATCAAGGCGGACCTGCAGCGCATCGAGCAGATCGAGCGGAGGCTGCCAATCGCTTACGAGCGCTGGGCCGATCTCGACGCGCGCGCTTGCGCGCCGAAGCCGGCGTGAAAAAAATGCGCCCGCGTCGCGAAGACGCGGGCGCAATGCGTCCACGAGGACGCCAGGGGGTCAATCAGGGCCGCGGCGGTGTTGCCGACCGGATCGGGTCGCCGGCCCAGCCAAGCGCTGCCCAGTCGATCACATCCGACAGGTGGCAGTCGGCGCAGTCGCCACCCATGCCGTAGGAACTCGCTCCCGGGGCGACGCCGTGGTCGACCTTGAGCAGCATGACCGTATCGACGAACTCGTAGGCGCCCGTGTACGTCTGGCCGGTATAGGCCGCGCCGCTGGCCAGCGCCCTGGCCCAGTCGAAGCTGACCCAGAACGCGTCCGGATCGGTCGTGGCATTGCCGAACAGGTTGGGCACGAGCACCGTCTGGTTGCCCGCATCCGCCGGCTGGTTGCCGACCATCTTCTTGAACGGATAGATCTTGGCGCCCGGCGTCTGGTAGGTGGCCGTCGGGGAAGCGAGGTCTACCGGCAGCGCAGTGTACTGGTCGTTGACGTTGACCATCTTGCGGTTCCACTTACCGTCGAAGTACCGCAACACGGGCCGCACGTCGTTCTCCCAGATGAAGCAGCCTTTCGCCTTGACGTAGGTCGAGCGGCCCGCTGGCACCACGGCCGGGTCGGCCGGCGCGCATTCGGCGGGCGCGGCCGCAAGGCCCGCCTGCTCCCAGCGCCAGTCGGTCATCGTCGAGACCTGGCGGCCGATCAACGGAATGTGGCAGGTCTGGCAGGCCAGTGTCGGGTGCGACTCGACGATCGTCTGGACCGAGGTGCCCGCATGGGTGCTCGTCGCCGAAAGGTGGCAGTCGGTGCACTGCTTCATCACGCCCTCGTCCACTGAGTGATAGGCGAAGCCGCCGATGCCGTGCGACAGCACGTTGCCCGCGGTGTCCTTCTTGACCTGGTGGCAGTTCACGCAGTTGAACTTCGCTGCGCCGTCCGTACCCATGTGGACGTCGAACTCGCGCGTCGTGGATGCCAGGGCCGACGAAATGTCGCCGTGCTTGACGTTGTCGTCGCCGCCGGCAAACGAGTGGCAGAACAGGCAGCCCTTGATCGGCGGGATACCTGCATTCTGGCCGACGCTCTGCGCGACGGCCGTGAGATCGACAGTCGGATTCGGCGCACCGGCTGTCGTCGGGTCCTTCTTGTAGGTGCCGGTCTGGTCGTGGCAGACGAGACAATCGATGTTCTTCGGGTTACCGAAGTCGAAGGTCCTGTCCTTCCAGCCGATGCCGATGTGGCACTGCGTGCAGCGCCCCTCGTTCGACGGCACCGCCTGGCAGAAGTTGTTGATCAGGTCCGTCTTGCCGTGGACATCACCCTCGAAGCCAGCGATGTTGGTGGACACGCCCTGCCAGTTCCAGTGGCCGGTCGTCGTCACGTCGTCGCCGATCTTGCCGTGGCAGTTCAGGCACTGGCTGGTGCCGGTGAACTCGTTCTCGGTGAAGTAGCCCTTGTGCAGGCTGACCGGGTCGTAGGCGCCGGTCGGCGTGCGGCAGTCGAGGACGTCGACGACGCCGTCGCCGTTCAGGTCCTCCGTCGCGAGGTCCGGGACCCCGTTCTGGTTCAGGTCCCAGCAATTGAGACCCGGCGTGCCCGCCGTGCCCGGCGTGCCAGCCACGCCGTCCTTGCCGTCATCGCCTTCGCAGCCGGCGAGGCCGCCGGCCAACAGCAGGACCGCCGCGAAGCTGGTCCAGCCCATCGTTCGATACTTTCGTGCTTTCATCGTTGCCGCTCCTGGCGCCAGACGTTGTTCTGCACTGCACAATGCACATGCCGTGCCAAACGGTCTCGGCCAGTTCTGGCAATCAATTCAATGACTTGGGAAAGCCGAGTCGAGCCGGCGGAGCAACCACTGCCAGTGGACTGCCGGCGATGGCAGAGGCGCTGGCAGCGCCGTGGCCGAGGCGAAAAAAAACCCCGACGGTTGCCCGTCGGGGTTTCTCGTTTCAAGAGCCTGGCAGTGACCTACTCTTGCATGGTCGATGACCACACTACCATCGGCGCAGAGCGTTTTCACTTCCGAGTTCGGAAAGGGATCGGGTGGTTCCCGCTCGCTATGGCCGCCAGGCAAACTGGCTCACGCGCCCCGCGCTCGCGGGGGCGATGAATTCGAATCGGGTATGACAAGCGTGTCGCAGTCGCAGCGAGATACCTCGCTGACGCACGCCAAGGGCCCGGAAATTTCCAGACCGATTGGGTGTTATATGGTCAAGCCTCACGGGCAATTAGTACTGGTTAGCTCAATGCATTACTGCACTTACACACCCAGCCTATCAACGTCGTAGTCTTCGACGGCCCTTCAGGGGAATCGAGTTCCCAGGGAGAACTAATCTTGGGGGGGGCTTCCCGCTTAGATGCTTTCAGCGGTTATCCCGTCCGTATATAGCTACCCGGCAGTGCCACTGGCGTGACAACCGGAACACCAGAGATACGTCCACTCCGGTCCTCTCGTACTA
>Ga0209391_10001721_pt1 | contig 11434 bp, 12 predicted proteins | sample PPLLak3March2015_FD_187246 | JGI IMG/M metagenome (GOLD analysis project Ga0209391, IMG submission 187246) | Freshwater sediment microbial communities from Prairie Pothole Lake near Jamestown, North Dakota, USA - PPLs Lake P7 Core (1) Depth... | ecosystem: Environmental > Aquatic > Freshwater >... | reverse complement strand
CTTCGGTCCCACCACCTTGTTGAGCCACAACGTGACGGCCACGAACCCGAGGATCGCGAGCAGGTAAATAAGAAATGCGCCGTACGGATTCATTGCAGCATTTGTCTGATCGTGGGCTGGACTATAGGCAGTGAAGGAGGCTCTGAAGCCTGCGGAAAACACTTATGTCCGCAGCGGTCCGCTTCAATCGAAATCCGCCCCATCGTCCGCGTCATCTTGGGAGCCGCCCTTGAGCACCAGAATCGAGGCGCCGCGCTGGCCTGCGCGGCTGGATCTGCTGCAGAGCGGCACGGGACTGGCGCTCGGCCTGTTCATGTGGGTGCACATGCTGTTCGTGTCGAGCATCCTGCTCGGCAAGGATGCGATGTGGACCGTGGCCCGCTTCTTCGAGGGCTATCACATCTTCGGGCGGCCGCTGCCCTGGCTGGTGTCGGTGCTGGTGGCGGTGATCTTCACGCTGTTCGTCGCCCACGCCGCGCTGGCGCTGCGCAAGTTCCCGGCCAGCTATCGCCAGTACCGCGCCTACCGCGAGCACATGCACGGCATGAAGCACGAGGACACCACGCTCTGGTACTGGCAGGTGGTGACCGGCTTCGCGCTGTTCTTCATGGCCTCGGTCCACCTCTACATCATGCTGACCCGGCCGCATCTGATCGGGCCGTTCGAGTCGGCCGACCGCGTCTGGAGCGACCTGATGTGGCCGCTCTACCTGGTGATGCTGTTCGCCGTCGAGTTCCACGGTGGCATCGGCCTGTACCGCCTGGCGCTCAAATGGGGCTGGTTCGCCGGGCCCGACCCGCTCGCGACGCGCCGCAAGCTGCGCACCTTCAAGTGGGCGATCACGGTCTTTTTCCTGTTGCTCGGCCTGGCGACACTGGCGGCTTACATGAAGATCGGCATCGAGCACGCGCCGCACTACGGCGAACCCTACGTGCCCACCTTCCTGCAGGAGCGCGCGCCGTGAAGGTCATCTACACCGACGTGCTGGTGATCGGCGGCGGGCTCGCGGGCCTGCGCATCGCGATCGGCGCCCGGCGCCGCGGCCACGACGCCATCGTGCTGTCGCTGGTGCCGCCGAAACGCTCGCACTCCGCGGCCGCGCAGGGCGGCATGCAGGCGAGCCTCGGCAACGTCGCCAAGGGCCAGGGCGACAACGAGGACGTGCACTTCGAGGACACGATCAAGGGCAGCGACTGGGGCGCCGACCAGCAGGTGGTGCGCATGTTCGTGAACACGGCGCCCAAGGCCGTGCGCGAACTGGCCGCGTGGGGCGTGCCCTGGAGCCGCGTCCGGCAGGGCGACCGCGAGGTGATCATCAACAACCAGAAGGTCACGATCACCGAGCGCACCGAGGCCCACGGGCTCGTGGCACAGCGCGATTTCGGCGGCACCAAGAAGTGGCGCACCTGCTACGTGTCGGACGGCACGGGCCACGCGATGCTGTTCGCGGTGGGCGACCAGGCGATCGCCCAGGGAGTGCCCGTGCACGAGCGCAAGGAGGCTGTCGCGCTGATCCACGACGGCTCGCGCTGCTACGGCGCGGTGGTCCGCGACCTGATCACCGGCGAACTTACCGCCTACGTCGCCAAGGCAACCGCCATCGCCACGGGCGGGGCGGGGCGCGTCTATCGCGTCACGACCAATGCGGTGATCTGCGAAGGCATCGGCGCCGCACTGGCGCTCGAGACCGGCGCCGCGTCGCTCGGCAACATGGAGGCCGTGCAGTTCCACCCGACCGGGATCTTCCCGGCCGGCATCCTCGTGACCGAGGGTTGTCGCGGCGACGGCGGCCTGTTGCGCGACGCCAACGGCCACCGCTTCATGCCGGATTACGAGCCCGAGAAGAAAGAGCTCGCCTCCCGCGACGTGGTCTCGCGCCGCATGGAGGAGCACATCCGCAAGGGCAACGGCGCGAAGTCGCGCTTTGGCGAGCACCTGTGGCTCGACATCACGTTGCTCGGCCGCAAGCACATCGAGCACAACCTGCGCGAGGTCAAGGAGATCTGCCAGTACTTCCTCGGGGTCGACCCGGCGGAGCAGTGGATTGCGGTGCGTCCGGCGCAGCACTACACGATGGGCGGCGTGCGCACCACGTACACCGGCGAGAGCCCGACGCTGCGCGGACTGTTCGCGGCCGGCGAAGCCGCGTGCTGGGACATGCACGGCTTCAACCGCCTCGGCGGCAACTCCGTGGCCGAGACCGTGGTCGCCGGCATGATCGTGGGCGAGTTCATCGCCGATTTCCTCGAAGGCCCCAAGGGCGACCTCGACATCCCGACCGCGCTGGTCCGCGAGGCCGTCGAGGCCGAGCGCGCCAAGCTCGACGTGTTGCTGCATGGCGGCGGCGGCGAGCGGGCGGACGCGCTCAAGATCGAGATGCAGCAGATCATGACCGACAAGGTCGGTATTTTCCGAGGTGGGGCCGACCTCGAGGAGGCCGTGCACCGCCTGCAGGGGCTGCTGGTGCGCAGTCGCAGCATCGGGCTACGCCACCGCGCCGACGGGCCGAACCCCGAACTGGTCACCGCGTACCGCACGCAGAAAATGCTCAAGGTGGCACTGTGCATCGCGACCGGGGCGCTGGCCCGCACCGAGAGCCGGGGGGCGCATTTCCGCGAGGACTTCCCGCGTCGCGACGACTCGCACTGGCTGAAGCGCACGCTGGCGAGTTGGAAGGACCCGGCCGACACGCTGCCCTGCCTTGCCTACGAGCCGCTCGACGTGATGTCCATGGAACTGCCGCCCGGCTGGCGCGGCTACGGCAACAAGGACTACGTGGACCACCCCGACACGCCGCGGCGCGCCGAGGAACTTGAGCGGCTGCGCGAGCGGCTGCAGGGCACCGACCGCCACGCCGTGCAGGCCGAGATCATGCCGTACGAGCACCTGCTGCCGGCACGATTCCGGGGCCGTAACGAGCGCATCGACGAGAGAATGCCATGACCGAACCGACGCCCGTCCCCACCGCCCCCGCCGCTGCCTCGGGCCCGCCGCGCAAGCTGCGCTTCCACGTGCTGCGCCACGATCCGCGCGATCCCGCCAGCGTCCCGCACACCGAGGTCTTCGAGCTCGAGGAAGCCGCGGGGATGACGCTGTTCATCGCCCTGAACGAGGTCCGCGAGCAGCTCGACGCGTCGCTGGCGTTCGATTTCGTGTGCCGCGCGGGCATCTGCGGCAGCTGTGGCATGGTGATCAACGGCCGCCCGGGCCTCGCCTGTCGCACCCTCACCCAGGACCTCCCCGCCGACATCACGCTGGCGCCGCTGCCCGCGTTCGAGCTGATCGCCGACCTCTCCGTGAACACCGGCAAGTGGATGCGCGGGATGAGCGAGCGGCTGGAGACCTGGGTGCACTCCGTGGAGCAGGATCCGGACCTGCGTTGCATCGAGCCGACGATGGATCCCGAACTCGCCGACCGCATCTACGAGCTCGACCGTTGCATCGAGTGCGGCTGCTGCGTCGCGGCCTGCGGCACGGCGCGCATGCGCGAGGACTTCGTAGGCGCCGTGGGCCTGAACAAGATCGCCCGCTTCGCGCTCGACCCGCGCGACGCGCGCACCGACGCGGACTTCTACGAGCTCGTGGGCACGGATGACGGTGTGTTCGGCTGCATGACGCTGCTCGGCTGCCACGACGTCTGCCCGAAGGGCCTGCCGCTGCAGACCCAGATCGCGTTCCTGCGCCGCAGGATGGCGCGCACCGGGCTCGGCTGAGCCGGCTTAGCAAATCTTTAGGGTTTCGCTAGCGGGCATTTAGCAATCGGCCGGCGCCCGGCCGGGCAGACTGCGCCCCACAACGACACTGGAGGGGCGGTCATCATGACGTTTCGAAATCTGGCGGGTACGGCCCTGGGCGTGGTGCTCGCGTTCGGCGTGGCGACCGAGGCGGATGCCGGCGACAAGGGCACGGACGCGCAGGTGGCGCGCGGCCGTTACCTCATCACGATCAGCGGCTGCAACGACTGCCACACGCCGGGATACATGGAGAAGGGCCCTGCCGTGCCGGAGAGCCAATGGCTCACCGGCATGCCGGTCGGTTTCCAGGGGCCCTGGGGCACCACCTACGGCGCCAACCTGCGGCTGGTCATGAGCCGGCTGACCGAGGCGCAGTGGGTCGCGCACGCGCGCCAGGAGCGCCTGCCGCCCATGCCGTGGTTCAACCTGCGCGAGATGACGGACGAGGACCTCAAGTCCGTCTATGCGTATGTCCGCAGCCTCGGCGCGCCAGGCGTCGCGGCCCCGGCGTACGTCGCGCCGGGCGGCAAGGTCACGACGCCGTACTTCGTGTTCGTGCCGCAGGTGGACCAGAAGCAGGCGGCTTCCCGCTAGCGGCGCGCCTCAGCGCGGAATCTCGGCCAGCACGACGGGCCGCAGGACGTGGAATCGGAAGCGTCCGCGACCCGTTTTCTCGATGCGCAGCGCCGGGCAGCGTTCCTCGAGCCGCCGCGCGAGCAGGATCAGCCGGGCCTCGAGGTTCTCGCTCAAGTCGGGCAGGCGGATCGAGGGATCGAGGCGCAGCTCGCGGTTGCTGTGGTCGTGACGGTCCTCCTCGGAGTGCGCACGCAGCAGCCGCCACAGGATCGCGCCGGCCACGCCCTTGATCAGGTAGTCCTCGCCGACGAAGATGCTGTCGTTCTCGACGTAGCGGCGCACCTTGAGCGGCGTGCCGCGCTGCGGCTCGGCCGCTGGCGCCGGCGGCGTTTCCGCTCGTACCGGACCGGGCGGCTCGTCTTCGAGCAGGGCGGCCACCGCGCCGACGTGGCTCGCGAGCACCATGAAGCCGTCCTCCTCGTCGTAGCCGAAGCGGCCGGCGGTCTCGCTCTCGGCGAACAGCATCCCAATCAGCCGCTCACCCGCGAGGATCGGCACCGCGATCTGGCTCTGCGATTCCGGCATGCCCGGGAAGGGGATTTCGTGTTCGAGCCCGGCGAGCCCACGGCGTTCGGCATCCTCGCGCATCGCACGCCCGTAGCCGAACTCCGAGGTGGCGTGCGCAATGCGGATGGGGATGCGCGCCTGTGCCGCCGCGCCGATGATGCCTTCGCCCGGGCGCACCTCGGCGCCGACGCCGGATTGCGCGTAGCCGCGACTCGCGACCGTGTAGAAACGGTCGCCGGACGGGTCGTACATCAGCACCATGGCGTGTTCGACGCCGATCGGGTCGGCGAGCACGTCGAGCAGCGCGTCGAGCAGCACCGCCAGATTGTCAGCCGCCGACAGCCGGCCCATGCACGTGCGCAGGGTCGTCACGTCGACTTCCGGCGCGGGCGGTGCCTCGAGCGGCGTGCCAGGCACCGCGCTCACCGATTCGACGCGATACACGTCCGAGCCGCGCAGCCGGAAAACACCGATCATGCCCGCGTGCGAGGCGATGCCGGCCAGCTTGGCCTTCATGCACTCGAACAGCGGACCCGACTCCTCGGTGCGCAGGTAACGCACAGCGAGCTTGTATTGGGCACCCGTGTCCGGGTGGATCACGATCACCGTCGCACGCGGGTTCTCGAGCACGTTCTGCCGCGTCTTGCTGAAGAACTGGAACGACAGCGCGACGTGCTGCTTGTCGACGTAGTGAACCTCGGAGATGTAGGACACGTTGGGCGTGCCGTCGCGCGAGCAGGTGGCAATCGCGGCGGGGATTGCGCCCTCGAAGCATCTCCGCAGCACGGGCAACGAGAGCGGCACGGTCAGGCCCTGATCGGCTGACCGGCATCGGGGCCGGGCGTCTGCTGGAACGCCGCGGTCGGCGTGAAGCGGATCGCTGCAAGCGGCCCGGTGCCACCGTGCAGGGCGGCTGAAAACGCCGCTCCGTAGCCAATCCGGCCGAGGTCTTCAGACCAGTCGTGCAGGTGCTGCTGCGCCGCGGCGCGATCCGCGGCCGTGACGGGCACGATCCGCGCATCGGTACCCTTGAGCTGGATGGTCTTGTGCGTGCTCGGCTGGCTGAGGACCACCGCGATCATTCCGTTCGCGGCGATGTCGTCGAGCAGCATGCTCGACTGGCCGGGCTCGATCAGCACGGTGACCTGCCGTCTGTCGCGCGACACGCGGCAGCCGCAGCCGCGCACCGCGTCGGCGACCAGTTCTGCGTTGCGGGACGCCACGATCACGGATACCGGGCCCTGGAGGAACGCCGTTTGCTCGGCTCCAAGCGGCGACGCCCTGCCTGTTCCCCCCGTCATGGGGTCGAATCATAGCTCCGCCGGTCACTGGTCGGTCCAATACGGCTTTGGTCCAACCGAATGGCTGTGCAAAACCTGTACAGGCGGATCCATGCTGGATCGGGCGAATGAACAACGAAAAGGATCAAGACATGTAGTCCCCCGGTGCAACCTTCATCCAGCAGGAGTACCCATATGATTAATTACCCGGGGCAGGCCGTCTGGTTTACGGTCGTGGCCTCGTCGTGACACGCCGGAGCCGACCATGACCATCGATCGCCCACTGAGCCGGATCGTCGCCTGCCTGGCGGTCCTCACCCTGGCGGGATTTCCGGCGGTCGGGCGTGCGGATGCCCCCGCCCAGACGCCGTCCGACGTAGCGATGCTAGTACAGCGCCTCGGGCTCGAGGAATCGCCCGCCCCGGTGCGCGAGCGGCCGGGCTGGCGGAAGCCGAGGAAGATCATCGTCTGGAACGTTGCGCCAGGGGCCGGGCCTGCGTTGCAGGCAGCCGCGCCGGGCGTCGAACTGCTGCTGGCGAAGGACGCGGCGGAGGCTGTTGCTCTGGCCAGCGATGCCGACGCGGTGCTCGGCTTCTGCTCCGCCGAGGTGCTGGCGGCCGGGCCGAACATCGGGTGGGTGCAGAGTTTTTCCGCGGGCGTCGAACGCTGCGTGGCGATCCCTGCGGTGCGCGAGCGCGACATCCTGCTCACCAATATGCAGCGCGTGGCCGGGCCGGTGATGGCCGAGCACGTCGTGTCGATGATGCTCGCCTTCGCACGCGGGCTGCATTTCTACATTCCGGAACGCATGGCGACGCGCTGGACGCGCGAGCTGCCGGCCCCGGGCCGGATGATGACGCTCGAAGGCAAGACGGTACTGGTCGTCGGGCTTGGCGGCATCGGGGTCGAGGTGGCGACGCGGGCCCACGCGCTCGGCATGCGCGTGATCGCCACGCGTGCGAGCGGCCGTGAGGGCCCGTCCTTCGTGAGCTACGTGGGCCTGCCGGATGAGTTGGGCAAGCTCGCCGCGGAGGCGGACTTCGTCGTCAACACGACGCCGCTCACGCCTGCGACCACGCGGATGTTCGACGCGAAATTCTTCGCCGCGGTGAAGCCGGGCGCGTTCTTCGTCAACGTCGGGCGCGGGCAGAGCGTGGTGCAGGACGAACTGGTCGCCGCGCTGCGCAGCGGCCGACTTGGTGGCGCCGGGCTCGACGTGACCGATCCCGAGCCACTGCCAGCCGACAGCCCGCTGTGGCAGATGCAGAACGTGATCCTCACGCCGCACGTCTCGGCGCAGTCAGACGTCGACGACCGCGTGCGGATGGCGGTTGCGGTCGAGAACCTGCGGAGGTACGTGGCAGGCGAGAAGATGCTCTCGGTCGTCGACATCGCGAAGGGCTATTGAGGTGCCGGCCGTTCGTGCGTGCAGTACCGTGTGCGGACCTGCGAGGCGCTGGCGGTCAACCGGACCGATGCGCCTGCGTTGACTATGGTGGCGCCCAATGACGGGGCGCAATGCGGGTAGCTTCCGGAGGCCGGCGGATGCGGTTTGAAAAACAGGGCAACGCGTTCAGGCGTGCCGCGCTCGTCGCGGGTGCGCTGACGCTCACGGGCTGCGTGCCGAACGCGTACGTCTACGACGATGTGCCCGATGTGCATTACCGGAGTGGGGGCGCGCCTTACCCGCCCGCGTACTACTCCGGCTACCCGCGCGACTTCGGTTACCCGGGGTATCACGGATATCTGGGCTACTACGGCTACGCGCCGTATCCGCCACGGGTGGTTTACTACGACCATGAGCACCGTGGCGACGACTGCCGCGACGAGAGTCATCGCCATGGCGACGGCCGCGGCGATCGCGATCGGCACGATCGGGATGCGCGTGACCGGGATGGCAAGCGCCACGATGATCGGCACGACCGCCGCCCGCCGGACGGGCCGCGCGTCGTGCCGCCGGCCAGTCAGCCGGCCAGTCAACCGGCCAGTCAGCCGCCGCCTCCCCCGCGCGAGCCGCCTGGAATGCGCGCCCTTCGAGTCCAGGAGCCGAAGGCGACCGTGAAGTCGCCCGACGTACGCAAAGAGCTGGAGTAGTGGCGCGCCCCGCTGGCGTCCGCTGCCAGCCTGCTATTTGGGCCGGTGGCTGCTTGCGGGTCAGGGTCGATTCTTCAGTGCTTCGATCTCACGGCGCAGGTCTGCCACCTCGGCCTCGAGGGCTGTCATCCGCTCGAACATTGCGGCTGGAGCCGCTGTCGTGCCGGCTTGCGTCATGTCCGGCTCGCTGGCGGAGATCGGCGGTGCGTCGCCGCTGAACAGGTGCATGTAGCGCGACTCGCGCCGGCCCGGCTCGCGAGGCAGCCGAGCTACGAACGGGCCGTCCGGACGCGTCAGCAGCTCCTCGAGTTCGAGTTCCACTTCGCTCACGTCGTGCAGCGGCGCGAGTCGCGCGGCGTGGGTGCGCAGCTCGCCCGGGGTCTGCGGCCCGCGCAGCAGCAGCTCGCAGACGATCGCCGTGCCCTGCGGCGAGAACTTGAGCGAGCCGAACTGCGTGTTGCAGAACAGGTGCTGGTATTTCGGCACGCGGCTGCCGAAGCCCGACTTTTCGAGCACGAGTTGCCGGCGCATCAGGCCGTCCACCAGCGCCTGCACTTCGCGTTCGTCGAGATCGAGCACCGGGTGGCGATTGCTCTTCTGGTTGCAGGCGTTGGTGAGCGCGTTGAGCGACAGCGGGTACTGGTCGGGCGTCGCGATCTGCTTCTCGATCAGACAGCCGATGAGGCGGGCTTCGTGGGCGGTGAGTTCGAGGGGCATCGGGCGCTCCGCAGGCTGGGTTTCCGTCGCGGCCACGGGGCATAATCGGGCCCCCGGCCAGGCGGATAGTACCCGGTGCAACAGCGCAGCGGCTCGACGTTCAAGGGAGTGGTCACGATCTCGCTGATGGCGCTCAACGTCATCGGCTGGTGCCTGGTGCTCTTCACGGTCGCGCTGCTCAAGTTCCTGGTGCCGATCCCGGCCTGGCGCCGCCTGGCCAGCCGCGCGATGACGGCGCTCGCCGAAGGCTGGATCGGCACCAACAATGCGATCTTCCGGCTGATGGGCTCCTTGCCGCTCGACACCAGGGGCCTCGAAGGACTCTCGCTGCGCGAGTGGTACCTCGTCGTGTCGAACCACCGCTCCTGGGTGGACATCCTCGTGCTGCAGGCGGTGTTCAACCGGCGCATCCCGTTCCTCAAGTTCTTCCTCAAGCAGCAGCTCATCTGGGTGCCGTTCCTGGGACTCGCCTGGTGGGCGCTCGATTTCCCCTTCATGCGCCGGTACACCTCGGCGCACCTGGCGAAGCACCCGGAAGATCGCGGCAAGGATCTCGCCGCGACGCGCCGCGCGTGCGAGAAGTTCCGGCTGATCCCCACGTCCGTGATGAACTTCGTCGAGGGCACGCGCTTCACGCCTCAGAAGCACGCGGCGATGGAGTCGCCGTACCGTCACCTGCTGCTGCCGCGGGCCGGCGGTGTGTCGTTCGTGCTCTCCGCCATGGGCGGCATGCTGCACTCGAAGCTCGACGTGACGATCGCCTACACGACCGGGACGCCGACCCTCTGGGACCTCTGCTGTGGCCGCGTCGGCAAGGTCGTCGTGGACGTGCGGCGTCGCCGTATCGAGGAGTGGCTGTCGGCGGGCGATTACATGAACGACCCGGCGTTCCGCGAGCGTTTCCAGGCCTGGCTCGGTGGCGTCTGGTCCGAGAAGGACGCGTTGCTCGACCGCCTGCTGTCGTGAGGGGACGCACATGAGCTGGGACCTGCCGTCGCCCTTCATCCACGAGCGCGTGGCCCATCACGCCGAGATCGACGGCTACGGGCACGTGAACAACGTCGTGTACATCGCCTGGATGGACGACTGCGCGTGGGCGCACTCGACCGAGCGCCGCATCCCGCCGGAGCTGTGCCGCCAGCTCAACCGCGGCATGGCGGTGTGGCGCACGCAGGTGAACTACCTCGGCTCGGCCTACGAGGGCGACCACGTCCAGGTCGCCACCTGGCCGGTGCTCAACGACGGTCGGCTGCGCATCGCCCGGCGCTTCCAGATCCGGCGCGCGTCGGACGGCCAGACCCTGGTGCGGGCGCTGATCCACTACGTCTGCATCGACCTGCAGACCGGCAGGGCGAAACGGATGCCCGAGGCATTTACGAAGTACACGGTGGCGCCCGAGGTGGCGGAAGTGCTGGCCCGGGAGACCGAACCGTACCAGCCGGGCGTCGAGCCGCGCTGAGCGGCCATTCACGCGATTGCAGGAGGCGACGATGCACGACCAATGGTCCGGACCAGAACTCGATTCGCTGATCGGCAAGGGCTCGCTGACCCGACGGGAAATGATGATGACGACGCTCGCGGTGGGCTTTGCCGCCGCTGCGTTGCCGGTGCGCGCCGATACCGTCATCACCACCAGCGCCGAGGGCCTCACCGCCGGCGAAGTGAAGATCCCGGTTCCAGACGGCGAGATTCCGGCCTATCGCGCCATGCCGGCGACGGGTGGGCCGTTCCCGGTCGTGCTGGTGGTGCAGGAGATCTTCGGGGTGCACGAGCACATCAAGGACGTGTGCCGGCGTTTCGCGCAGCAGGGCTACTGCGCCATCGCGCCCGAGATGTACGCGCGGCAGGGCGACGTCTCGCAGCTCACCGATTATCGCGAGATCTTCGCGCAGGTGGTGTCGAAGGTACCCGATGCACAGGTGATGTCGGACCTCGATGCGGCCGTGGCCTGGGCTGCGAAGGCGGGCGTCGGTGATGCGGCGCGCGTGGGGGTGACCGGCTTTTGCTGGGGCGGGCGCATCACGTGGCTGTACGCGGCGCACAACCCGACGCTCAAGGCAGGGGTCGCCTGGTATGGCCGGCTGGTTGGCCAGGCGAATGAACTGCAGCCGAAGTACCCACTGGACGTGGCCGCGGACCTCCAGGCGCCGGTGCTCGGGCTCTACGGCGAGAACGACCAGGGCATCCCGCTCGAGGACGTCGAGAAGATGCGCGCAGCGCTGGCAGCAGCGAAGCAGCCGTCCGAGATCGTCGTGTTCGCAGCGGCGCCGCACGGCTTCCACGCCGACTACCGGCCGAGCTACCGCGCGGCCGAGGCGAAGGATGCGTGGGCGCAGTGCCTGGCGTGGTTCCGCCGGCACGGCGTGACCTAGTATTTCCAGAGCACCCCGAGCGACGGCACCAGCGGCAGCCAGTGACGGTAGTCGCGCTCGAGCTCGAGGCGGCCGCCGACGACGTCGTAGGAGT